>Ga0070730_10006377_pt1 | contig 10091 bp, 6 predicted proteins | sample Coa_R1_3_FD_66447 | JGI IMG/M metagenome (GOLD analysis project Ga0070730, IMG submission 66447) | Surface soil microbial communities from Centralia Pennsylvania, which are recovering from an underground coalmine fire - Coalmine... | ecosystem: Environmental > Terrestrial > Soil > Unclassified ... | reverse complement strand
CCATCAAAGACTTCACCGAGGCCGCCAGAGCGGCGCCGGGAAAATTCAATGCCGCGATGGTGCAGGGCATCACCGAGTTTACCTTTTGGGGTTATGAATACGCCGAACGACTCGACATCGTGCAGGTGCCGTATCGCGACATCACGACATCGGCCATCGATCTCGGCCAGGGACGTCTGCAAATCGTGATGCTGGCTTACGCGATGATGCAGGCGCAACTCCAAGCCGGCCGCATCAGGGTCTTGCTGGTCACCAGCGTGGCGCGCGCTTCCATTGCGCCGAATATTCCGACGGCGCGGGAAACCGGCTATCCTTCCCTGGAGATTGAAGGTCTGGTCGGGCTATTCGGCATCAAGACTATGCCGGGTGAGCTCAGAGAAAAGATTGCCGCGGACGTGAGGGATGTTGCCGCCGATGGCGTGATTGCAGAACGCCTGAAAGCCACGGGCCAGGTCACCAATGTCGGAGGCCCCAAGGAATTTGCCGATGCCATAGAGGCGCAGCGCGCAAAGATCGCCGCCACCGTCAAGGCAATCGAGTTCAAGCCGAAAATGTAACAGGGACTCGCTTGATCGAAGGGCTCAGTACCCGCTGCGCCGCGCAGAAGCGGCCTCCGTATTGACTGGCAAGAAGCGGAACAAAGTTGGCTGATCGTCAGCAAGCCACCCTCATGAGCTACCGGCGAAAATTTCGCGAAAGCCCGGGGAATGGTCTGAGTTAATGCTGCACTGCCGTTCGTCTCCTTGTGGCACGTCGCTGACAAATCGGATGCTCGCTGTGACGTCAGCTATTGGAGCATAAGCAACTCGAGAGAAATGCCAAAGGCGACGGCGCAAAAAGGCCGGAGGTCGGACGCACGTAGGGCGGATTAGCTGCAGGCGTAATCCGCCGCACGATTTACCCATCAAATGGCGGATTACCTGATCCGTCTATGTGCTATTCGCCCTGCACTTAGACGGACGCTATTGGCGCTAAAGCAGACCTGTATCCATCGCGCCCAATCGGCCGGTAATGACCCTGAGCCGCCGTGGGCAGCGCGGCGGTTTGCAACGCACCCAACGGCTAAATTTTACGCGGGTGGGTTTGTGAAAAGCGCGGCACAGGCCTCGACCTGGGATGGCATCGTCGTCCGTTCTGAAAACAGACAGTCAGGATCAGCACCGGCCTGACGGCATTGCAGCGCGCGGGTAATCAAGCTGACGTCGAGCCGCGGCGGACGCGTTTGGCTCAGAAATGCCACCGCGTCGTCGTTCGAGCCGATGCGGCCGGTCTTCCAGCTGTAGTAAAACCGCCCAGGATAGAGCAGCGTCTTCAGATACACCTTGTGATCCTTCGCGTCGAGCATTTCACAGGCCGCGAAGCGCCGCGCGCTTTCTGCCCAGTCCGCAAACGGCGGGCCGCCTAGGTAACGCTGGACCTCTTCCAATGTTGGTCGCGCCGGCCGCACGCGCTCGCGCTCCGCCAGCACGATCGCATGATCGAGATAATCGATGCGATCCAGTGGCAAAAATCGGCCGAGATTGAACTGCCGGTTGGTCCAAAACACGGAAAGCTTGGGTCCCCAATCGGCCGACAGTGCAGTCGCCTCGCTTCGCACGAGCGCGAGCGCCTCTCGGGATAGTCCCGCCTCTGTGACCACCGCTATGTCCACGTCGCTGTAGCGCGGGCTGAATCCGGCATGGGCGAGACTGCCAATGAGATAGGCTCCGAGGAGCTCGGTCCCGAGTGCCGCCTGCCAATATGGGACGAGGCGACAGGCAAAATCGGTCGCCGCGGTTCTGGCCACTTCCTCGGCATCGGCGCGCGTCATCGATGACACGCGCCGCAGTGGCATCGTCTGATCGTCAACACCGATTTCTGAGTTAGTGCCCTCATCATCTCGTGCCCAGCGGCTCGGCATAAGAGTTTTCTCGATAGCTAGAGTTTGCCGTCGCCTCTTGCCAACACACAGCCGGTGTTGAGGCGAATAGCGCAGGATCAGAAGATGCCGGATTCGCCGAACGGAGCACTTACCCCGCCTTGATATTGGCCGTCCGGATCACCTTTCCCCACTTCTCGGTTTCCTCGGCAATTAGTTTGCCGAAGTCGGCAGGCGAGCCTGAAAGTGTCATCCCGCCCAGATCTGCAAATCGCGCCTTGATCTTGGGATCGACGAGGCCGGCGTTGATCTCTTGGTTGAGCCTGTCGATGATATCGGCAGGCGTGTCCTTGGGCGCACCGATGCCGTACCAAGAATATGCCTCGTAACCCGGAATGTAATCGCTCAAACTGGGAACGTCCGGTAGCGCCTCTGAACGCATCGACGTTGTCACCGCCAGCGCGCGCAGCGTGCCAGCCCTGATGTACTGGATCGACGCTGATGTGGATTCGAACGTTACCTGCACTTGGCCGCCCAGCAGGGCGGTGAGCGCCGCTCCTCCGCTCCGATATGGCACGTGCTGCATGTCGACGCCGGCCATCATCTTGAACAGTTCACCAGCGACATGGGGTGGGCTTCCATTGCCGGCCGTCGCCATGTTGATTTTACCGGGATTGGCTTTGGCGTAGGCGATGAATTCGGGAACCGTGTTGGCCGGAACCGCTGGATTCACCTCCATCACGTTGGGCACGCGGATGATGCCGGCGATCGGCGCGATATCTCTGATGAAATTGTAATTAAGCTTATCGTAGAGCGTCGCGTTGGTGGCGTTCGCCAGAGAAGTCAGGAGAAGCGTATAGCCGTCTGGCGGCGCGTGCACGGCTGTTTCAGTGCCGACGTTGCCACCGGCGCCCGGGTGGTTCACTATGACGAATGGCTGACCAAGTCGCTCCGACAGCCATTGACCCATTAGGCGCGCGTTGATGTCGGTCCCGCCGCCGGGGGCATTGCCGACGATAATCTGCACCGGCCGCGAAGGGTAAGTTTTCGCGCTCGCTAGACGCGGTAAAGCTGGGAGTGCGACAGCGCCTGCGGCCAGTTGCAGAAATTGACGACGTCGAAGCTTCATTGTGTGGCTCCTTTCGAGAGGCCTATCGCGAACATCGCTGAATTGAAGCAAGTCATGACCGGAGAATGACCACAAATGACCCTGAAAGTCCTTGGCTTGCGCCTAAATAGTTCAAAAATGTTCTAAAGGGCGACGGGCGGCTAGGATAGAATTGCCCAATCCGCTTCACAGTTCGGTACGCGCCATGAGCGACAAAGGCACGTTCGTGTTCGGTCCATTTCGCCTATCGGCGGGACGCCGCGAGCTGTTCGCGCATGGCAAGCCCGTTCGCCTTGGGTCGCGCGCCTTTGATCTGCTTCTCTCGCTGGTGCAAAGGCAAGGCCAGCTGGCGACCAAAGAAGAACTGATGGCTGCAGTCTGGCCAGGAACAGTAGTCGAGGAAAGCAACCTCCAGGTCCAAATCTCCGCTCTGCGAAAGATACTAGGCGAGGAACCGGAAGGGGCGCGCTATCTACTCACGGTTCCAGGTCGTGGCTATCGCTTTGTCGCCACGGTCGAACGTGCAGATGCGGCAAACGGAGCAGCTCCATCGGGCGACCGAACTTGGCATTCACCGCCGGCATTGGCGCTGCCCGATAAACCCTCAATCGCGGTGCTGCCGTTTGCCAACATGAGCGGCGATCCGGAGCAGGAGTACTTCGCAGATGGTGTAGTGGAAGAGATCATCACGGCAATGTCGCGCATGCGCTGGCTATTCGTCATCGCGCGCAATTCGAGCTTCACCTACAAGGGTCGGGATGTAGACGTCAAAAGCGTCGGTCACGAGCTGGGCGTGCGCTATGTGCTCGAAGGCGGCGTGCGCAAGGCGGGCGGTCGGGTGCGCATCACAGGGCAGCTCGTCGATGCGGCCACCGGCATGCACTTGTGGGCGGACCGCTTCGAAGGCTCGCTCGAAGACATATTCGATTTGCAAGATCAGGTGGCAGCGAGCGTGGTGGGCGCGATCGGGCCAAAACTGGAGCAGGCGGAGATCGAGCGTGCCAAGCGCAAGCCCACCGGGAACCTCGACGCTTACGATTACTATCTGCGCGCGATGGCGAGCTTGTATCAATGGACCAAAGAGTCCAACAACGAAGCGCTGCGGCTGCTCTACATGGCGATCGAACTCGATCCTAATTTTGCCTCTGCCTATGGGGTAGCAGCGTGGAGCTACGTCTGGCGCAAAACGCAAGGTTGGGTGACCGATATCACGAAAGAAGCCGCCGAAGGCATACGGCTGGCTCAGCGAGCGGTGGAATTGGGCAAGGATGACGCGATCGCGCTATCTGCAGGGGGTTACGCACTTGCCCACATCGCCGGTGACCTCGACGACGGTGCCGCCTTCATCGATCGGGCCCTCGTAGCCAATCCGAATCTGGCGGGGACGTGGCTCAACAGCGGTTGGGTGAGAGTCTGGCTGGGCGACCCGGAGGTGGCGATTAAGCATTTAGCGCAGGCCATGCGTCTAAGCCCCCGTGATCCGATCCTTTTTCGGATGGAGGGCGCAACCGCATCAGCGCATTTTTTCGCAGGCCGCTATGACGAGGCATCGTTTTGGGCGCAAAAGGCGCTCCGTGAGAATCCGAATTATCAACAAGCGCTACGTGTCTCCGCAGCGAGCCATGCGCTTGCCGGCCGGCTTCAAGAAGCGCAGAAAGCCATTGCCCGAGTGCGTCAACTCGATCCCGATTTTCGCGTTTGTAATATGAAGGATCGGCTCCCGAAATTTCGTCGGGCGGAAGATTTCGCCAGATACGCCGAGGGCCTACGAAAGGCCGGCGTACCGGAATAAATCCGAATAGTCCCCGCTTATGCAAAAGGCGACGGCGCAAAAAGGCCGGAGGTCGGACGTGATTGGCACGTCGGGCGGATTAGCATGCAGGCGTAATCCGCCTTTCTGCGCTTTTGCGAATCATGACCCGCGTGAGGGGTGAGTGGGCGGCGACCGTCGCGGCCAGTGCCCCGACCAAAAATAAAAAAATGACGCAGAATCAATGGCTCCGCTGCTCGCCGCGCGATGATGTTGACAAACATTCGGCGATGGCGTTTAGGGCGCGCCGCTCGCTCTTGAGGGATGCCTTTCGCGAGGGTGCTCCTGTAAGGCAGAGCGAGTGCGGTCCCTGCGGGCGGAGCCACACACTCCGCTCCCGGGCGGCTTCGGCAACCGATCGGCCGGCATAACGACCGGCCTGTGAGGAGCTCACTGCACTGGCGCCGGGGAGGGTCCTCCCGTTCGCACCCGGTAATTCCAGGAAACGCGGAGCCGGAGCTGAGCCAAGAGGTAAAAGCCTTGGCGAGTGCCGCGGTGGAGCGCCGAGAGGCGAGCGCGCCCGAAGCGCGTTGCGGCGGTAACGTCGCAATGGCGTGGCGCGCGCCGCGCCCGAAGCATCGCCAGGCGGTAACGCTTGCCGGTGTGGCGCGGTTTGTAATGCGTATGCGCCTGTCGGCGCTCCGCCTCCCTCATTTTATTTGCCCGGGAGGCAAAGCTTTCGTGCCGTGCCGTGCCAAAAACTCGGATGCCCCCGCATCGCGAGAACGGGATTGCTCGTCCTTTTCCGCCCCGGCGCGAAGCGCGGGGGAGGGGGACCATCTTGCGCAGCAAGATGGTGGAGGGGGCGCCGGCCTGGACGCTTCGTTTTCGGCGAGGGATTCATTATGACGAAGAGCGTCAGACTCGCTTCGCTTCCATCAACAAAATTGCGTCGAGTCCCGAACCCCCACCGCCATCATCGCTCGCTGTGCTCGCTCAATGGTCCCCCTCCCCCGCTATCGCGGGGGAGGAAAGGTTTGCGCGCCGCTTGTCTGCTGCTCCGCGCCCTCGGCCGTCGGCGGCGTCGGCCAGCGCTCGCGGGTAAGCGGCACCACCATGTGCACGGCGAGCCCCTTGCGGCTGAAGCTGCGCGTGACCTCGCCGTTCAATTGCCGCTCGATGACGAGCGAGATCAGGCGCGAGCCGAAGCCGAGCTTGCGCGGGCGCCGCGCCGCCGGGCCGTTCTTCTCGACCCAGTCCAGCACCAGCGTGACGCCGCGGCCGGTGCGGTTCACCGTCCAGCTCAGCTCGAGCAGGCCTTTCGGCCGCGACAGGCTGCCGTACTTGACGGCGTTGTCGCCGAGTTCGTGCAGCGCGGCGCTGAGATTGAACACCGGGTCGGGCTCGAGCTCCACGTTGGGGCCGCTGAAGGCGATGTGGTCGAGATAGGGGCCGAGCAAGGTGTACAGCAGATCCATGATCGGGATCGATTTGCCGCCGCCCTCGGTGATCAGCCGCTGGGCGCTGGCCAGCGCCAGCACGCGGGCGCGGTATTTGCCGGCGAGATCGGCGACGCTTTTCGAATTGCGCGCCGTCTGCGAAAACAGCGCCAAGAGCTGCGAGAACAAATTGCCCGAGCGATGGCGCATGTCGCGGATCATCAGCTCGTTGCGCTCTTCGAGCTGGCGCCGCGCGATGGCGCCGGCCAACAGGTTGGCGATGGCGCCGAGGAATGCGGTTTCCTGCACGGTGAAAGCGCGCCGGCTCTTGGTGCAAACGCCGAGAATGCCGTAGAAGCGCTCGTCGCGGCCGGCAATCGCCACGTTGAGGCTGGATACGCAGCCGTGCTGAATCAGATACTCGTCGACGCGGAACCGGGTTTCGGTGGCGAAATCCTCGGTGACCGCCGGCCCCGGCAAATCCAACGTGTAGCGGGCGTAACTGCCAGGTCCCGCCGAAGCAACGATCGAGCCGATCAGCTCCGTTTTCCAGCCGAAGCCGGCGCGCAACAGCAAGTCGTCGCTGCCGGGCAGGAGCTCGAGAACTTTGACGAAATCGACCGCGAGCATCATCGCCACGGTCGTCACGACATCATTGAGCAGGTGTTCGAGGTCGGCTTCGGCCAGTGCCCGCTCGCCGAGCTGTGCCAGCGCCTCCTGCTGCTTGACGCGGCTTCGCAGCTCGGCCTCGAGTTCGACTCGCTCGGAAATTTCGCAACACAGGCCGTACATGCGTTCGGCCGTGCCGTCGTTGTAGGCCACGCTGCCGCTCGCCTCCAGCCAGCACTCTTCCTGGTCCGGTTGCTCGGCCAACCGGTAGCGCACCTTGAAAGCCGACCGCGTGCTCACCGCCTCGCGCAGCGTGTCGTCGACCCGTTTTCGGTCGTCCGGGTGAACCGCGCGCAAGGAGCCGTCGATGGTGCCGTCGAAGCTGCCCGGCGGCAGGCGATGCATGGCTTCAAGATTGCTCGACCAGGTCAATGTGCAGGTGGTGATGTCGAACGACCACGCGCCGATCCGCGCGCCGTCGAGCGCGGCACGCAGCGTCGCGAAATCCGGAAAGAACTGTTTGGCTGTTTCGTCCGCCGAGCGGGCGTTCGGTAGAAGGGGTGCCGAGTTCTCCAAATGGGGCCGCCTCATGCAATACACTTTTCTTGAGTCAGCCGGAGGTCGGCGTGACCCTTTGGAAATAAAACGGCCGAGCGCTCAGGGGGTTGCGAGAGGGTCGGCAAATAAAAGTTTGATCGCCGACAGCGCGCAGTTCCGCGAGGCGGACGGGGCGGCCGCGGCGTTCGCCGATTTAATAAACGCCCGACAATGTGCGGCCATTGCGCAAGGCAGCGCGCGGCTCGGCGGCGTGCTGCGCCGCCACATTCCGCGGCGCCGCATAGCTGATCTGCCGGTTGCTTCTATCGGGCAGCACGATCACCTTGGTGCCGACCTGGACGCGGCTGAAGAGATCGATCACGTCCTGATTGAGCATGCGGATGCAGCCGCTCGACATGTGCTTGCCGATCGAGCTCGGATCGTTGGTGCCGTGGATGCGGTAGTCGGTGTGGCCGAGATAAAGCGCGCGCGCGCCGAGCGGATTGCCGGGGCCGCCGGCGACCCAGCGCGGAATCCAAGGCTGGCGCGCCACCATCGCGCTCGGCGGAATCCAATCGGGCCATTCGGCCTTGCGGGTGACGGTCTCGACGCCCGACCAGGCAAAACCTTCGCGGCCGACGCCGATGCCGTAACGCAGCGCGCGGCCGCCGCCGAGCGTCAGATAAAGCGAGGTATGCGGCGTATCGATGATGATCGTGCCGGGCGCTTCGGTGCCGCCATAGGCGACGACTTGGCGCTGCAGGGCAGGGGCGGGCGCCTCGTCCTGATCAGGCGCGAAGCCATAGACCGGCGCGGCATTGGCCGGACCGTAGGACAGCACCTGCGCTGCGGCCGGAGCCGCCGGAATAGTGAAGAGGCCTGCAAACAACAAGCATGCGCCGCAGAAGCGGCCGGAGACGTTCGCTGACATGATACAGTCCCCCGTGTTGACAGCTGCCGTTTACCAATCGCGCAAGCCATTAAAAGTTCCGCGCCGCCTTATGCCTTGATTTGAGTCAAACACGCGGCAACGAGGGCGCAAACGCGCGACAGACGTTTTTCGCCCGACACGATTGTTAGTCGCGCGACGGCGGCAAAAGGTTCAAGGCCGTCAGCAAAAAACCGACGGAAGCGGGCGGGGCAAATCCGGGGCAGATCAATGAGTGCAAATGGTGCTCAAATAGCGCAATGGCGCTTCGAAATGGCGCTTCTAAGTCATGCAGCGGCCGTAAACGACCACCTTCGCCGGCGACGACACCGGGCTGAAGGCCGGATCGCAACCGAGCGGCGCGCGCTCCTGGGTCTGCAGGCCGCCCGGCAGCGGCTGTCCGCGCCACGCGTCCGGGTTGTTCCGGTTGTCGAAAGCGCCCGGATGGACGAGCGGCAGCCGGTCGCCCTTGTGCAAGCGGTTCACCGAGAGCGGTGAGATTCGCTCACTGGCGCTGGTCCCGACGCTCGGCACCGCGCCCAAGAGCGGATCAAGACTGACCAGAAAGACGGCGAGCGCAAGGATCGCGCACGCGCCCATGATGCGAGGATACAGACGAAGAGCAACAAGCCTGGCCATCGGAGCATCTCCGAAAACGCCGAACGATCGTCGTAACGATCATCCGTGTATGCGAACGCCAAAGGCCCCCCGAACCGATCGACACCGGGGGCACAACGTTATGAGTGCCGCGATGGTTCCGGCCGGTTCTATGTTCTCACTCGCTCGTGATGGGAGCTTGGCCCGGCCGGCGCCCGGTTCGTGAGAAAAAAATCAGCAGCCGGGATGGCGTGTCGGGCCGGAACAAACAGCGCGGTCGCGCTTTGTTGTGGCGGACCGGCCATCCTTTCCCCCCTCCCCCCGTGCTTGGCCGGCCAAGTTGGGCGCAGCCGATATGCCGATCGGCTGCGCCCTTGTTTTTGTTTTTGTTGTTCGCCAAACCGGCAGCCCGTCAAGGGCGGGCGCGGTGCTTGCCAATACGCTTGCCCTGGGTGAAGCTTGGCTCATCAGCAAGCAAGGTTGGAGGGCGCCATGTGGTCACGCCGACATTTGCTGCGGCTGGCCGGAACGGCGGGCGCCGCTTCGGCATTTGCAAGGAACGCGCGCGCGCAGACCTACCCGTCGCGGCCGGTGCGGTGGATCGTGCCGTTTCCCGCCGGCGGAACCACCGACCTGGTGGCGCGGCTCCTGGCCCAGTGGCTGTCGACGCGGGTCGGCCAGCAATTCGTTGTCGAGAACAAGCCCGGCGGCGGCACCAATATCGGGGTGCAGGCGGCGGTGAATGCGCCGGCCGACGGCTATACGCTCCTTTTCATCTTCACCACCAATGTCATCAATCCGTGGCTCTACAAATCGCTGCCATTCGATTTCGGGCGCGACATCGTGCCGGTGGCCGGACTTGCCGAACTGCCGCTGGTCATCGACCTGCATCCCGCGGTTCCGGCCAAGACCCTCGGCGAGCTGATCGGCTACGCCAAGGCCAATCCGAGCAAGCTGAATTTTGCCTCGTTCGGCGCGCGCACGATCAGCGACTTGGCGATCCAGCTTCTCGCCATGACGGCGGGCATCGAAGTCGTGCGCGTGCCCTACCCGGGCGGCGCGCCGATGCTGACCGACCTGATGAGCGGTCGCGTCCAGGCCGGCGTTGATGCGCTCCCCAATTCGCTGCCGCACATCCGCGCGGGCGCGGTGCGCGGTCTGGCGGTGCTGTCGGCCAAGCGGAGCCCGACGCTGCCCGACGTTCCGGCCGCCGGCGAGACCCTGCCGGGCTTTGCGGTGCAGTCCTGGACCGGGGTTGGCGTGCC
>Ga0070730_10006376_pt1 | contig 10093 bp, 6 predicted proteins | sample Coa_R1_3_FD_66447 | JGI IMG/M metagenome (GOLD analysis project Ga0070730, IMG submission 66447) | Surface soil microbial communities from Centralia Pennsylvania, which are recovering from an underground coalmine fire - Coalmine... | ecosystem: Environmental > Terrestrial > Soil > Unclassified ... | reverse complement strand
TGTCGAAGAGGTCTATAAATACACGGCTAAGGGTAACCTGGTGGCCGTGATCAGCAACGGCACCGCGGTGCTGGGGCTGGGCGATATCGGCCCCGAAGCCTCGAAGCCGGTGATGGAAGGGAAGGGGGTGCTTTTTAAGATCTTCGCCGATATCGATGTATTCGATATCGAGATCAATGAAAAGGACCCCGAGAAGTTTGTCCAGATCGTCAAGGCATTGGAGCCCACGTTTGGCGGCATCAACCTGGAAGACATCAAGGCCCCGGAATGTTTTTATATCGAAACGGCCCTGCGGGAGAAGCTCAAGATCCCGGTGATGCATGATGACCAGCATGGGACGGCCATCATCAGCAGCGCCGCCCTGCTGAACGCACTCGAACTCCAGAAGAAGAAGATCGACAAGGTTCGATTTGTGATCAACGGCGCGGGTGCGGCGGCGATGGCCTGTGTCAAGCTCTATGTCGCGCTTGGCGCCCGGCCGGAGAATTTTATCCTTTTTGACAAGGACGGGGTGCTGCATATCGACCGCACCGATCTCGATGACGAAAAAAGGAAGTTCGCCGTTCAAAAGAATGACTGGACCCTCGAGAAGGCGATGAAGGATGCGGACGTATTTGTCGGCCTCAGCGTCGGCAATGTGGTGACCCCGGAAATGGTTAAGGTCATGGCCCGCCGGCCGATCGTATTCGCTATGGCGAATCCTGATCCGGAGATCACCTACGAACAGGCTACGGCCGCGAGGGAAGATATCATCATGGCCACGGGCCGGAGCGATTATCCCAATCAGGTGAATAATGTCCTGGGATTCCCTTTTATCTTCCGCGGGGCGCTGGATGTGCGGGCTACCCAGATCAACGAAGCGATGAAGCTGGCTTCCGTAAAGGCCCTGGCCGATCTCGCCAAGACCCCTGTTCCGGATATCGTGAACATGGCCTATAATGAGAAGAACATCCTTTTCGGTCCTACCTATATCATCCCCAAGCCACTGGACCCGCGGCTTTTGTCGACAGTTGCGCCGGCAGTGGCCCGGGCGGCCATGGAAAGTGGTGTCGCGCAACATAAGATCGACAACTGGGAGGCGTATGCCATCGAGCTGAACCGGCGGCTGGGTCTCGATAACCAGCTGATGCGGGTGCTGAGCAGCAAGGCCCGGCTGAATCCCAAACGGGTGGTATTTGCCGAGGCCGACAACCTCAAGATATTAAAGGTAGCCCAGCTCTTGTATGACGAAGGCATCGCCTTCCCCATGCTGCTGGGTGATGAGCGAAAGATCCGCCATCTTGCCGCAACCAACCAGATCGACCTGGAAGGCATGCCGGTGATCAATCCCTATAATGACGAATACGAGGAGCAGCGCAAACGCTTTGGAGAATTGTTCTTCCAGAAACGGCAGCGCCGCGGCTTTAATAAATACGAGGCCTATAAGATCATGCGCGACCGGCTTTATTTTGGTTGTATGATGGTAGAGACGGGCGAGGCCGATGCGATGATCTCGGGGCTGACGAAGAACTACCCGGATACGATCCGGCCTGCCCTGCAGGTCATCGGTACGGAGGATGGGGTAAAGAAGATCGCGGGGATGTACCTGCTGCTTACGAAGCGGGGGCCGCTCTTCCTTGCCGACACCACGGTCAACTTCAACCCGACGGCCGAGGAGCTTGCCGATATCACGCTGCTGGTGGCCCGGGAGGTACAGCATTTCAACCTTACGCCAAGAGTGGCGATGCTGAGCTATTCCAATTTCGGCACCAGCGACTCTCCCGAGGCGCGGCTGGTGGCGGAGGCGAGGCAGATCGTCAAGCAACGGGATCCCAACCTGATCGTGGATGGGGAGGTAATGGCGAGTGTGGCGCTGAACAATGATATCCTCCGGGAGAACTATCCCTTTAGCGAACTGGTGGACCAGGAGGTCAATACCCTGGTGTTCCCCAATCTCGCGGCGGGGAATATCGCGTATAACCTGTTGAAGGAGGTCGGGGGGGCCGATGCCATCGGGCCGATCCTGCTTGGGTTGAAGAAACCCGTCCATGTCCTTCAGCTGGGGAGTACGGTGCGGCAGATCTATAATATGGCGCTGGTGGCCATCGTCGACGCACAGATAAAATGCAAGAACACGCCTTCGGACGAAGAGGCGAAGAAAGCGCCCTGGTGGAAGCGGGCAAGGCACTAAAACCAAAACTTTTCTTAATGACTTTTTTTACGGAATTCGGGAGATACCTGCTCACCTTAAGAGGAATGTTTACGAAGCCGGAGAACGGCAAGATGTACTGGAAGGTGTTCATGCATCAATGTTCGGAGATCGGTATCGGCTCTCTGGGTATCGTGGCGATCATTTCGGTCTTCATGGGGGCGGTGTCGACCCTGCAAACCGCCTATCAATTGGTAAGCCCCCTGATCCCCCTGTCGACGATCGCGCAGATCGTGCGGGATACGGTCATCCTGGAATTCTCCCCGACGCTGGTGTGTATCGTCCTGGCCGGCGTGGTAGGCAGTAAGATCGCCAGTGAGCTGGGCAATATGCGGGTGAGCGAGCAGATCGATGCACTGGAGATCATGGGGATCAATACAAAATCCTACCTGATATTGCCAAAACTGCTGGCGGCTACGGCCATGATCCCGATGCTGGTCGTGATCTCGATGGTGCTCGGGATGGCAGGAGGACGGCTGGCCGGCACCCTCACGGGCATCCTTTCACCGGCGGCTTTCGACAAGGGGCTGCACCAGTATTTCAAACCCTATAATGTATTCTTCGCCATGGCGAAGTCCTATACCTTTGCTTTCATCATTTCCAGTATCCCGGCCTTTTATGGCTATAATGTACAGGGCGGGGCGCTGGAGATCGGCAGGGCGAGTACAAAGGCTGTGGTGGTGTCCTGTGTGCTGGTATTATTTGCAGACTATTTGCTTTCGGCCCTCTTGCTGTAAGAAGAAGACAGCAGGAATAGCCAGCCGAAAGCAAATAAAAGACATTAGCCCCGTTAAGGCCGCCTTCGGCGGCCGTAGCGGAGCGAAGAGCAATAATAAGACGATGATCGAAATAAAAAATATAAAAAAAGGATTTGGCGAAAAGACGGTGATCGATGACGTAAGCGCCATTTTCCAGACCGGGAAATGCAATCTTATCATCGGCACCAGCGGCAGCGGCAAAACGGTATTGATGAAATGCCTGGTCGGGCTATTCGAGCCGGACAGCGGAGAGATCGTTTATGACGGCAAGAATTTTTCCGAGATGAACGAGGAGCACCGGAAGGAGCTGCGGCAAAACATCGGGATGCTGTTCCAGGGGTCCGCGCTGTTCGACAGTATGACGGTGGAGCAGAATATCATGTTTCCGCTGGACATGTTCACGAAGAATACCCCGGCGGAGAAGCTGAAGCGCGTCAACGAAGTGCTGGAGCGTGTCAATCTTGAAGGCGCCAACAGCAAATTCCCGGCCGAGATCTCGGGGGGTATGAAGAAGCGGGTAGGTATCGCCCGGGCCATCGTCCTCAACCCCAGGTATCTTTTTTGTGACGAGCCCAATTCGGGTCTCGACCCCCAGACCTCCTTACTGATCGATAAGCTGATCAAGGAGATCACCGACGAATACAATATCACGACCGTGATCAATACCCACGACATGAATAGTGTGATGGAGATCGGGAATCACATCATGTATATGTACCAGGGGCATAAGGAATGGGAGGGCAACAACAAGGAGATCATCTTCAGCAAGAACAAACTGCTGAATGATTTTATATTCGCCTCGGAGTTCCTGCAGGACGCCAAGGACATGCGGATGCTGGAGGTAAAGGGCAAGATCGACAACAACCGGAATATGGATGAATTGTTGAAGTGAGTGAATGGAAAAGACGATCACCATACCAATGGATTTATTTCCCGTTCGCGATTCTCCGGCCTTCCCGGGGAGAACGGCCATCCGCATCTACGACAGTGCGCAGTCTCCTTCGCGGACGCGGGTAATCCTGAAAAATAATCTTTTTAGCTTTTTGCTGGAGGGAGAGAAGACGGTTCACCGGCCCGGTGAGCCGATACATATTCGTGGCGGGCAGTTCCTGCTGCTTGCAGGCGGCAATACGCTGATGACCGAGCGACTGTCCGTCAACGGCAGGTATCATAGCCTGCTTTTTTTCTTTGACGACAGTGTGTTCCGGGATTTCTGGTCCCGGCATCCCGGGCTGCCCGATGCCGGCAAGGGACGGGAGTCGCTTGTTGCGTTTACCGCCGATGATTTTATCCGCAACTATCTCGATTCGCTGCAACTGATGCTGGCGGCCAATCCGGCCTTACAAGAGGACCTGCAACTGCTGAAGTTCGAGGAACTGATGCTTTACCTGGCGGGGAAGTATCCCGGGCTGCTGCATTCCTTCCGGTTGTCGGACCCGCATGATCCCGACCACAGGCAAATGATGGCTGTGGTCGAGGGGAATGTCAACCATGCGATCACCGTGGATGAGCTGGCGTTCCTTTGCAATATGAGTCTTTCTACTTTCAAGCGACGATTTGCCCGGCTGTATTCCACTTCCCCCAATAAATGGCTGTTGCAGCGAAGGATGGAACTGGCCGCCAGTATGCTGGACAGCCAGGAGAAGCCAAGCGAGGTATATCATAAGGTGGGATATGAGAACCATTCGAGTTTTACCCAGTCTTTTAAGCAGGTGTACGGGATGACGCCCCGGGAGTTCCAGAAGCGTGCCGTCCGGCCGCTGAACGTTTATCCATAATTTTTGAGCCCCCGGCCCTAACCGGGAGGTGGAGGAGTGGCTATTTTTGTATTCTAAAAATCATCAATATGCAAAAGTTCATCTCCTTGGTATTGCTGGCCGTATTTGCCGGCGGCGCTTCTGCCCAGACCTTTACCCTGAAAAGCAACGATGTCGGCGGCCAGGCCACGAACAAACAATTTGCCAATAGTTTTGGCTGTCATGGAGAGAATGTCTCGCCCGAGCTTCACTGGGAGAATGTCCCGGCGGGAACACAGGCCTTCGCCGTTACCATTTATGATAAGGACGCGCCTACGGGCAGCGGCTTCTGGCATTGGGTGATCTTCAATATCCCCGCCAATGTCACGGGCCTGAAGAGCGATGCCGGTACTATCGCGAAGAACCTGGCGCCGGCCGACGCGATCCAATGTAATACCGATGCCGGTCAGCCCGGGTACATGGGTCCCTGCCCGCCTCCCGGCCCCATCCATGAGTATGTGGTCACCGTTTATGCGCTGAAGTCCAAAATACCGCTTGACAAGACCGCGGGTCCCGCCCTGGCCGGTTTTTACCTCAATGCAAACGCGATAGAAAAGGCTTCGATCGTGTTCTATGCGCAGAATAAATAACGGGGAATTTTAACCATTTTCCCCTATTTTTGCCCACCGAATCACCAGCAAGACTACGATATCAAATCTACTCTCATGTCAATCTTAGTTAACAAGCAATCCAAAATCATCGTACAGGGCTTTACAGGGACGGAAGGGACATTTCACGCGACACAAATGATCGAATATGGAACGCAGGTAATGGGTGGGGTTACCCCGGGTAAGGGTGGCAGCACGCATCTGGAACGGCCGGTATTCAATACGGTAGCCGATGCGGTGAAGACCACCGGCGCCAATGTGTCGATCATCTTTGTTCCGCCGGCCTTTGCTGCCGATGCGATCATGGAGGCTGCCGAAGCGGGTATCGCCCTGGTCATCTGTATCACGGAAGGTATCCCGGTGCAGGATATGGTGAAGGCTAAGAATTACCTGCTGGGTAAGAACACGCGGCTGATCGGGCCCAATTGCCCGGGTGTCATCACCGCCGGTGAATGCAAGGTCGGGATCATGCCGGGGTTTGTGTTCAAGAAGGGGAAGATCGGGATCGTCAGCAAATCGGGTACGCTCACCTACGAAGCCGCCGACCAGGTGGCCAAGGCTGGTCTGGGTATCTCCACGGCAGTGGGCATCGGGGGTGATCCGATCATCGGGACACCGACAAAAGAAGCGGTGGAGCTGTTGATGAACGCCCCCGAGACCGAAGGTATCGTGATGATCGGGGAGATCGGCGGCAGCATGGAAGCCGAAGCCGCCCGGTGGATAAAGGAAAATAACCGCAAGCCGGTGGTCGGGTTCATCGCCGGACAAACCGCGCCTCCCGGACGCCGGATGGGTCATGCCGGTGCGATCATCGGGGGAGCGGACGATACGGCTGCGGCAAAGATGAAGATCATGTCCGAATGCGGGATCACGGTCGTTCAGACGCCCGCCGAGATCGGTTCGACGATGGCGAAGGTGTTGAAGAAATAATATTCAGGGTATTGATAAAGCAAGGCCGGTCCCCTCTCGGGAACCGGCCTTTTCATTGATGGCCTATGTGTAGTGTCGCTTAGCGAACTAGTTAGTAACAATTCCTGTCGCGGTACAGATCACGCCGGTCGTAACGAAGGTCCCGGCGGTCGCGATACAGATCACGACGATCGTGATAAAGATCGCGGCGATCGTAATTCCGGTCGTACCGGAGATCGGCACGGTCATGGCGGAGATCGGCGCGGTCGTGACGAACCTCCATCCGGTCATGATTTATATCCCGACGATCCTGAGCCTGGGTGCTTACGGCGAAGAAAAGGCCGGCGGCGATGAGTAGGGTCAATTTCGTTTTCATACATGTAAATTTTAAGTTTTGTCGAGCTCAATAGCGAACTCATATATAAGATGCCGGACAAAGAGTTGTGTTTAAGGGAGATACGTTATAGTCGTGTTAAAGCAGGCATTTTTTTGTGTAATCGGCTCACCCACCACATCTTATACAAGGACAGTAAACGGTTAAGAAACGTAACTTTAAAAAATTTCTCTCCTATGGCCACCAAACGGGTAGTATTTTTCTCCGCGCTTTTCCTTCTCGTCTTTATCGTTACCGGCAACGCCCAACCGAACCCCGACAAGTATACGGCGAAGTGGAGATCCATCGATTCATTGATAAGCAGGAAGGGACTGATCGAATCGGCGCTGGCGGAAGTAAATACCCTTGGCGCTCTTGCGCGGCAGGAAAAGAATAAACCCCAGGAGATCAAGGCGCTGGTCTACCGGCTTAGTCTCGGGCAGGCACGAACAGATAGCGGGACGTTGTTCGCGATCGGCCACCTGGAGAAGGAACTGGCCGCGCAGGACCGGCAGCCGGCGCGGGCGATCCTGCAATGCATGCTTGCGGGGCTTTACCAGCGCTATATCGGGGAGAACCGGTATGCATTCATGGGCAGGACGAACACCAGCGGTTTTGTCAAGACGGATGTCGCCACCTGGTCGACAGACGACTTCGTTAAAAAGATCCATGGGTTATACCAGGAGGCGCTGGCGGATGAAGACCTGCTTTGGCGGACACCGGTGGACCAATACTCCCCGATCCTTATAAAAGGGAATACTCCTGCCCTTCGGCCGACCCTGTTCGATCTGTTGGCGCATACGGCATTGGAGTATTTCACGATGGGGGAGTCGATCATCCAACCGTCGGTGACGCCAACCGACTCGCTCTCATCGCATAAGCAGGCCCTGCTCCTGTTTCAACGGCTTATCCGGCGGCATCTCACCGATAAGACACCCGACGCGCTGATCGATATCGATCTGCAACGGATCGGGTTTATCCATCAATATAGCGTCGGGGTTGACAAGGAAGAGGAGTATATGCGGATGCTGGAAGCGGTGACCGATAAATACGGGACCCTGCCTGCCGCCGCGGAGGCCTGGTACCTGCAGGCGGAGCACTATGCCCTTCAGGCCAATCCATCCCTCGATCAGCGTGACAGCACCGGTAATAGAAAGGCGGTGGCCATCTGTGAAAAGGTGCTTACACAAAAAGACAGCAGTGAGGGCCGGGCGCATTGTGAACGCCTGCTCTATAACCTGCGGCAGCAAGACCTGGATCTGACGATGGAAAAGGTAAATATTCCCAACCGGCCGTTCCGGGTGCTGGTGAACTGGCGGAATTTCCCACGGCTTTACCTGCGGCTTATCCGGGTGGATGATCCCATGTCGGAGCCGGCATACGATGCCTATGACAGCATGTTCTGGAAGAAAATGCTGCGCCGGCCGGTCTATCGGGCCTGGGGGCAGGACCTGCCGGAGACAAAAGATTATACGCTTCACCGCGTGGAGGTCGCCATCGGATCCCTGCCGCCGGGGAGCTATATCCTTCTCGCTTCCACGAATGCCAATTGGGAACTGGGCGGGGCAACGATGGGTATCCGGGAGATCGCCGTTTCCAATATCAGTTATATCAGCCAGGAGAACGATTATTATGTGTTGAACCGGGAGACCGGTGCGCCGCTGGCGGACGCTACCGTACAGCTCTGGGAAGAGAGGGGCGGCAACCGGACATCCTGGAAAAAAGGCGATTCCTTTACCACCGACGGGCAGGGGCATTTCCTGCTGAAGCGAAAGAATACAAACGACGATCGGCAGGTCCGGCTGGAGATCATGACCCCCGGGGATCATTTGTACCCAACGGACGAGTTCTATTACTATTATCGTGGCGGGAGGGGAAAGGAGATGGTGCTCACAGGGGAAAAGTACGAGGCCCGGCAAGCTCATTCCTATCTTTTTACAGACCGGTCCATCTACCGGCCGGGCCAGACCGTTTATTTCAAGGGTATCGAGCTGACAAAGGATGCCGACAGCCACAAGGATAAGCCCCGGGCCGGCGTAACGATCAGGGTGACGCTGGTGAATGCCAACGGGCAAAAAGTGGACAGTCTGCAACTGACGACGAATGAATTTGGGTCGTACAATGGGACGTTCCGGCTGCCGGAGCAACAACTCAACGGCTCGTTCAGCATCCAGGAGGACAGCAGCCGGGGTTCCACGTCCTTCCAGGTGGAGGAATACAAGCGGCCCAAATTCTATGTGGAATACGGGAAGCAGCAGGGCAGCTACCGGGTGGGTGACAGTATCCGGGTCTCGGGTTTCGCAAAAGGGTATTCGGGGAATGGGATCGATGGGGCGAAGGTGGTTTATCACATCACCCGGCGGGCTCATTTCCGTTATCCCTGGCTGATCTGGCGGCGCCCGATGCCTGCCGGCGAGGCGGAGATCGGGCATGGCGAGGTCCTGACGGATGCACAGGGGCAATTCAAACTCCGGTTTTACGCCTTGCCGGATCAACAGATCAGTCCCGCGACGAAGCCGGAATACGATTACGAGATAAGCGCCGATGTGACGGATATCAACGGGGAAACGCGGAATGGAAAAACGACGCTTGTCGCCGGCTATACCGCGATCCGGCTGACTATCGATCCCGCCGGGGGCGATCATCTGCCGGTGGACAGCTTGCGGGACATCGCGGTGAGCGCTACCAATCTTTCCGGGGAGCCGGTAGGCGCCGATGTGGGTCTGCTGATCTATCCGCTCCAGGCCCCGCAGCGGTTGATCCGTCAGCGGCTTTGGGAAGCCCCCGACCGATATATATTGCCAGAGACCGATTTCCTGGATTCCTTTCCGCATGATGAATACCGGGAGGAAAGCAAAAAGGAGAGCTGGGAGAAGGGGAAACCGCTTTGGGAAAAGTCCTGGCCGATCGGTGACTCCGGTAAAGCCAGGGTTGTCCTCCCCGCCGGGCTGCTGACGACGGGTTGGTATCTTATCGAGGTAGCGGGAACCGATAAATATGGTCAGCGGGTGACCGACCGGCGCTATGTAAACCTGGTCGATGGAAAAACGGGGAGACCGGCCAACCCGGAATATGAGTGGACCTCCGACGGAGATGTACGGGCGGAGCCGGGTGGGAAGGTAGCTGTCACCGGCGGGTCCTCGGCGGGTGATGTCTTTGTCATCCGGACAGTAGAGCGGACGGAAGGGAATGAATATGGTCACTTTACCCTGAACAGGGAAGGGAAGAACACGGAGTGGACGATCACGGAAGCCGATCGCGGCGGGTTTAGGGTGCGGGATGCCTTTGTAAAGGACAACCGGTTATATACCCATTATACCACAGTGCATGTGCCATGGACGAATAAGGAGCTGAGTATTCATTATGGGACGTACAGGGACAAGACCCTGCCCGGCAGTGGCGAGAAGTGGCAGATGACGATCAGCGGTTCGAAGGGAGAGCAGGTGTCGGCGGAGGTATTG
>Ga0070730_10006375_pt1 | contig 10095 bp, 7 predicted proteins | sample Coa_R1_3_FD_66447 | JGI IMG/M metagenome (GOLD analysis project Ga0070730, IMG submission 66447) | Surface soil microbial communities from Centralia Pennsylvania, which are recovering from an underground coalmine fire - Coalmine... | ecosystem: Environmental > Terrestrial > Soil > Unclassified ... | reverse complement strand
CGGGTACCTCGCATACCGGTGCTCAATGGAGCCAGCGTGTCAACCTATCGTATGACAGATGATACGCTTGAGCCTGTTAGCGCAGCAATTCCAGACAATCAAAGCGCGGCCTGCTGGATCCGGTTTGCTCCCAATGGCCGTTTTGCCTACGTTTCAAATACAGGGAGCGGCACGCTGTCTTCTTATCGCGTCGCGCGAGGTGGTGAATTGACGCTTGCCCAGCAAATAGCCGCTGATACAGGCGGTCCCAAGAGTGTTCCGATCGATCTCTCTATAACCAGCAACGGGAGGTTCCTTTATGTACTGAGCTCGCTTATTGGAACTGTTCAGGGCTATCGCATCGAGCGAGACGGATCGTTGACTCCCATCTCCGGCATGGGTGGATTTCCCATCAGCGTGCAGGGCATTGTCGCTGATTGAAAAGTTACGTCGCGTAAGCAGAAGGGGCAGGGATTCCCTGCCCCTTTTTGTTTTGCCTGGATTCCAGTTTTATGGCAGAACCGAATGCTTCACTTTGACTTATCAACGATGACGAATACACTTAAAGCCTTGCGGTCAGGAGCAGATTCCATAGCGGAACAAGCCAGGTCGAAACGTTCAGATGTTTCACGACAGCAGGAAGCGGTTGTCGGCATTCTGCGCGCTGCAGCCTATGTGCGGCGATTTGGCGCGCGTGTATTTGATGAGCATGGCATCACTGCCCAACAATACAATGTGCTGCGCATTCTGCGCGGAGCAGGCTCCCAAGGGCTCCCCACATTGGATATCGCCGAGCGGATGATCGAAGAGACCCCGGGCATAACCAGGCTCATGGACCGCCTTGAGGCCAAGAAACTCGTGCGCCGCGAGCGCCCAGCGGATGATCGCCGGCAAGTCTTATGCTACGTAACCAAAGCGGGACTCGATCTGCTGGACGAGATTGATACCCCTCTGAAGAACCAGTCGGTGCGGGCATTACGAGCGCTGAATCAATCTGAACTGGACGAATTGATACGGCTGCTGGAGCTGGTGCGCAGCCGGGAGTGATTTTTCAGCTACTGGCTCCTAGTTCTGTGACCGCTCAGATAATGCACTGTAGACGTCAGAGATGCCGATCTGATCTTGGGGAAGGTCAAGACGGCTGTCTGAACGTATTTCCGACTCGGGCCGCAGCTCGCTGAAGAAGAAAACCACATGAGAAGGTTCATCATCACCGGCGCGCCGGGTGCAGGGAAGACAGCGATCATCCGTCAGTTACAACTCGACGGGTTCAGCGTGGTCGAAGAGGCGGCTACCGACGTCATCGCTGCCGCACATGCGCAAGGAACGTCTGAACTCTGGAGACATCCCTCGTTCATTGATGCAATCGCTCATCTGCAAAGGGACCGTCAGGTTCAAGCATCTTATCAACTGGATGGGGTTCAGTTTCACGACCGTTGCGTTGTCTGTACAGCGACATTGGCAGTCCACCTTGGGTACCCTTTTTCTCCTTTTCTTACCAGCGAACTGGAGCGCATCCAAAAAGAAGCGATCTACCAGAGCCGAGTCTTCTTCATCCGCAACCTTGGCTTCATCACGCCGACCGAAGCGCGACGAATCAGCTTTGAGGATGCGTTGCGTTTTGAGAAAATCCACGAAGAGATTTACCGAGATTTCGACTTCGAACTGGCCTCAGTCGAGCGAGGAAGTCTGGCGGAGCGGGTCCGCATAATCAAAGCGGCAATTCGTTAGCCGAAGCGGACAAATTCCTATTCACGAAACTAGCCCACGGTGAAACGAAGTAGAACCCTGAAGATTGCGATATTGAAAAAACAACTATGTCGCTAGAGCGCTTACCACTTACTTCGCAGCAAGCCACCCTAGCGACAGGACCAAATAGGGTTTCTTGGCTAGCGTACAACAATTCCCTGAATCGTGAGGGGGAATCCGTCGACGCTGTCAATGGGCGTCAGGGTACCATTATCTTCGATGCGCCAGCCTTTGACTGTTCCGATCAGAGAGCTGATGCCATACAGATATTTTCCGTCGCGCGTGATGTCCAGGTCGAGAGGTACGCTCGCCGGGCCTCCGGTATCAGCCGCCACTGCTGCCAACAGAGATAGCTCGCCCTCCGGGGAGACAGTAAAGGCCGAGATTGTGCCGCTCCCTGTGTTTCCCGTAAAGACATAGCGTCCATCGCGGGAGAAGCGCGTCCAGCAGGTTGCAGTCTGGCCATTCGGAACCGCTTTGCTGATTGGTTCCAGTGTCCCGTCCTCTGTAATCCGATAGGTGGATAAGCTGGAACCGTGCGGTATACCTTGCTGTGGCCCCAGCATGTCGCCCTCCGTCAGGGCCAGGACGTTATGATGTCCAAAGGCAACGGCCAAGGGAGTGCGGTTGTTCGATGAAAACCGCACCCGGTCTTTTGTCCGTCCATCTTCATCGATTTTGAAAACGTCGACAAAATTTGCCAGTGTTTCTGCAACTATGAGGAGATCGCCATCGGGGGTTAGTTTCACCTCTCCTGGAGCAGAACTGGGATCGCCCACCACTTGAGTCGAATTGGAGATTGCATGCAACCGGCCTCTGTGGTCGATTGAGAATCCTGTGATATTAGGTGTTCCACGCTGGTTCAGCACATATACCAGGTCTCCCCTGCTGGTTACACTGACTGGAAACTGGCCGCCGGATGAAACCTTATCAACAAGCTCCAATCCATTTCGGGTGACTTCCAGAACCGACAGTTCGTTGCTTCCAGCATTGGCCGCAAGCAGAAAACGGCCATTTTCGGTCAAGGCAATTGCATCGGCAGAATTGAGCGCATCCGGCCCTGGCCCGGTGCCAAATGCAGGCGGGCGAGGCCCTGGGCCGCTCCCAAGTCCACCTGTGGAAACCTCTTGCAAGCGTGTCAGGATCCCGTCTTCACTTCGTCCCAACACTACAACCGTGTTGCCGGTCAGTTGGTTTGATAAAACATAGACCCTGCCGGCAAATTCCTCGCGCTCAACGGCATAGGTGTTGGTGACGATAAGAACCTGTAAAAAGCAAGCGGCTATAGAAACCAACGCCGCCTTATGCAAAAGCAATCTCAATGCCTTCATCGTTCTCTTCTTCCTTTGCTGTGACATACTTTCTTTCCTTTCGGTCTTCGCCGCGTAAGAGAGGCGCTGCCAATGATCTTGGACTTTTTAAACGAAATACTCCGTTTGCTTGCAGGAGGATTTGCTTGATTCTCATTTATCCGGATCACCCAGTTACTCCATTACCAAGTTTGCCGGTCCGATCTCGCTACAGTGTTGTAACGGTCTATTTAACGCACTACTATGCCTTCCACTGTGAACGGCAGCCCGTCGACGGTCCCGATTCTGGTGAGAGATCCATCGCTTCCAATGCTGTAGATCTGGATAGTGCTGACATTCAGAGGCAAAGGAAGCTGAGGTACACCGTGCAATCCCTCTAAGGCGCTGATTACATAAAGGAATTTGCCATCAGGAGTCAGGTCGGTATCGATAGGCAAGCTGAAAGGACCCCCTGTATCGGCCGTAACTTCCGTTAGAACCGTCGCTACGCCCGCTGGTGAAATACTGAAAGTAGAAATTGTTCCGCTGCCGGCGTTGATGGTGAATGCAAAATGTCCATCGGGAGTAAAGCGTACCCAGCAGGCAGCACTCTGATTATTGGGTACCGCCTTGCTGACAGGTATCAGCTTGCCTCCACTGAGCTTGTAGGTTGACAGGCTGGCGCCATTATCAACCTGCAGACGGCGCGAGATATCGTTCGTTTCCGCAATAGTCAGAACACCATCGGGCCTGAATTGAGCGGCAAACGGAGTGCGATTGTTGGCAGGAATGGTGACTTCATCATGAGCACGTCCATCCTCCGAGACTTGAAAAACATCGACATTATTTCCATTCAGCTCGGTCATAACCAACTGATGGCCATCAGGGCTGAATACCAGATCAGCAGCGCTTGCATCAGGCCCGCCTGCTATAACCCTAGAGTTCGGGATTTCATGAAATTTGCCAAGCCGGTCGAGACGGAACCCGGCAATACTGGGCCGAGAGCCAATGAATTCATCCGGGCTTTGACCGGCATTTGCGACATAGACCAGACCGCGGTGCTCGCTGATACTGACCGGAAAGCTGCCGCCTGATGAGATTTTGTCAGCCAGGCGAAGACCTTCTCTGGTCACGGCAAATGAAGATATCTCGTTGCTGTCGGGATTCACTGCAAGCAGAAATCGACCATCCTGAGTCAGGACGATAGCATCCTGCGAATCCAGCGGAATTGGACCTGGAAAAGGAGGTAGCGGAGGCGGAAGGATACCGGGGCCGCTGCCAAAACCGCCGGTAGGCACTTCCTGAATCTTCGTCAACATTCCGTCGCTGGTGCGGCTATACACAATAATAGTGTTGGCGCCGGCCAAGTTCGACATAACATAAGCCCGGCTCGCCTGTGCCTGAGCTTGTTCTTCCTGTTCCTGGGAAAATGCAAGGTTGCCGGGGATGATGAGGAACAACCAGGCGGCCAAGGCGCCAAGCAATAACCACTGTGAAGAAGCTTTAGGTGCTTTCATGATTTTCTGATCCTTTCGCTGCGGCTGGCGAAATTTACGCCGCTAAATGAGCTAGGTTAAAATTGCAATCTATATCTCAAAACAGATAGCCTGAATGCTGCATGAAGATGCCATTCACCTACTGGGCGACCAGGCCTTCCATGAAAAATGGAAAACCGGCAATGTTGACCACACGAGTCAAGGAACCATCTTCTTCAATGCGATAACCTTGAATCGTGCCAATAAATGAATCCTCTACATAGAGGAACCTGCCGTCGCGCGTTATATCGAAATCAATCGGTACGGCGGCCGGCCCGCCTGTATCAGCTGCAACCCCAGCCAGCAACGACAATTCGCCACTGGGTGATACTCGATAGGAAGAAATTGTTCCGCTACCGGCATTCACCGTATAGGCCAGGCGGCCATCTGGTGTAAAGCGCACCCAGCAGGTTGCAGTCTGATTGCTTGGCACGGCTACGCTGATGGGCTCAAGATTGCCTTCCTCGGTAATTCGATAGGTTGACATGCTTGATCCATTCGGCACGCCGATGCCATCTCCAATTTCATTCGCTTCTGCTACAGCCAAAGTGTGATGGTGGCCAAAGGCAATTCCAAATGGGTTGGGTTTGTGAGATGGTACAGTGATGCGTTCTTTGGTGCGCCCATCGCGGCCGATAGGATAGACACCCAAGGAATTGGTCATAAGCTCCGAAACGATTAAAAGTTTTCCATCAGGACTCAAAGCGACATCATCCGGCACAGACAACGGGCCACCGGTAACTCGAGTGGAATTCGAGATCATGTGCAGGCGGCCTTCCAGGTCAAGAAAGTATCCAGTAACGTTCGGGTTGGGGCTCGAGGGTGAAGGGTTGAACGACTTGGGCGCACCCAGGTTCAGCACGTAGATAAGTTCCCGATGGTGGGCGATGCTGATAGGAAAGATTCCGCCAGTCGGAGCCTTGTCAACCAGGCGCAGTCCCTGCCGTGTGACGGCAAGGACAGACAATTCGTTGCTTCCTGCATTTACGGCCAGAAGGAAACGACCGTCTTCTGTTGTCACCAGTGAATCTTGCGAGTCCAGCGGGAGCGGACCAGGACCTGGGCCACCAAATGCAACCGGCAAAGGTCCGGGGCCACTCCCGAGGCCACCGGTGGAAACATCCTGGATGCGGGTCAGTTCGCCACTTTCATTTCGACTGAACACCGCGATCACATTATCTGCGGCATCATTGGTCATCACATAGACCCTGCCGCCATCAAGATCTCTATCTTTTTCTTCATTTTCAATTGCGCTGCCAGCCTGGGCAACTGCTGTACTGCCGAGAAGAGAGAAAGATAGCCAACAAGCTGAGATACCCAATAAGAGTTGAAACAGAGCGACTGTAGCTGTTTTCATAGATTCTTTCCTTTTGCATTTGTCCCGTGGGTTACAAGGCTTTCTCATGTATGCCTTCAAAGGAAAAGTTCTCTTCTAGCGGGCAACAATTCCTTGGGCATGAAACGGTACACCACCAACCGTAGTCACCGGAGTCAACGATCCATCTTGCTCGATGCGATAGCCTTGAATGCGTCCAACGGGTTCAGCAGGCAATGGCAGCAGCGGAGGGACATGTTCTATCAGGCCAAAGGGGATCACCACATAGAGGAACTTCCCATCGGGAGTTACATCCAGATCGACCGGCGCGCTGAAGGCTCCGCCGGTATTGGCCAATCCCTGCAACGACAGTTTGCCTTCTGGCGAGACACTATAAATCGAGATTGTGCCGGCTCCCGTGTCTCCGGTATAGGCGAAGCGGCCATCCCGGCTGAAACGGACCCAGCAACTTCCCGTCCGGTTGCTTGGTATCGCTTTGCTGACCGGTTGAAGAGAGCCATCTGGAGTGAGCCGGTACGAAGAAGTTGTCGAAGCATTCGCTACGCCTGTCCGGCGACCATCAACAGTAATTACGTCGATTTCCGTCACCGCTAAAACATTGTCGCGTCCAAAAGAAGCTCCAAACGGTGTAGGGTTATTGGATGAAATACTGGTCATGCGATCGGGACGTCCCTCTACCATTTGAAAAACATCTATCTTGTTGGTGAACATTTCTGTGACGATCAATTGCCTTCCGTCGGGGCTGAACAAAACATCGGACACGCCGGTATCGGGGCCGAGGACGCGGGCCGAGTTAGGAATTGCGTGCAATTTGCCGGCATCGTCGAGACTGAAACCTGTGATGTTGCCTACACCACCCATTGCATGATCCGGACTCTCGCCCTCGTTCAATACATAAACAAGGTTATTGTGAACGGCGATGCTTACCGGAAATTGACCTCCAGAAGGAACCTTGTCGGAGAGTTTCAGTTTGCCATCATCAGCAGCCAGCACCGATATCTCATTGCTTCCGGCATTCACCACAAGCAGGAAACGACCGTTTTCGGTCATCACCAGGGCATCCTGCGATTGAAGCGGATCTGGGCCGGGGCGATTCGGAGGTAGCGGAGGAGGAAGGACGCCCGCGCCACTACCCAGTCCGCCCGTGGCAACCTCCTGGATCTGTGCTAATTTCCCATCCTCGGCGCGGTTAAACACCATTACCGTATTGCCGGTCGGGAAATTAGACATCACATAGACCTTGCCACCGTCGTTTTCGTGTTCGTTTTCCCGGACTTGACCAAATGCATGACCACTTATTAAGGGGAACACGAATAACCACGCGGTCATAGCGCCAAGCAGCAGGCGATGCAGAACAACAGTAATTGCTTTCATCGTCATTTCCTTTCTGGAAGACCTCGAAGATTCAAGATAGCTATACAAATTGGTTTAACCTATTACTGAATTGCGTCACACTCATTGGTCGTCTGATAACCTCATTTTTCTTACAAGCAAAGACGAAGCGATTGTGAGATATGGCAGTTTTTAGCAAAGCACCAGCGAACGAACTTGCTGCGAAGGTGCCGATCACCTCTTGGAGGCAATCAGGCCGGCTAGCGGGCAACCATGCCCACCACCGATAAAGGAAACCCATCGACCTCTGCAACAGGGGTCAAAGAGCCGTCGGAATGAATGCGATACCCTTTGACGGCGCCCGGGTTAGGCGGGAATGGAAGGGTGAAGTCTTCTGGTTTAAGTCCGCCAATGCCGGTGGTTACATATAGGAAATTGCCGTCTGGTGTTATAGCTTCATCCAGAGGTCCGGAATTGACTCCTCCGGTATCCGCGGCCTTGAAATTCAGCAAGGTAAGCTCACCGTCATCCGAAACAAGGTAAGACGAGATAGATCCGCTACCCTTATTGGCAACATAAGCATACCGACCGTCGGGAGTGAATCGAACCCAGCAAGCTACGGTCTGGAGAGTGCCGATAGCTTTGCTGACGGGCTCGAGCTTGCCTGATTCGGTGAACCGATAGCTTGACATGCTCGATCCGTTCACGATACCTACACGGTTTCCATCGACGAATCCGGCGTTGGCCTCAGTTACCGCGAAAATGCGGTGGCGCCCAAAATCGGCGCCCAACGGCGCCCGATTGTTGGCGGGATAGACACCGATCTCTTCCGTACTTGCATCATCTTCAACATGTAGAACATGGAGCAGCGCCGGAGATTTATCGTTGGCAAATGCGTTGAACTTATCTGTAATAATCAGAAATCTTCCATCTGGGCTAAAAACTACTTCACCAGGCTGCACATCGGGATCGCCCGTGACACGCGACGAATTCGGGATGGCGTGCAGCCTGCCCAGTGGATCAAGAAAGAATCCTGCGAGAATAGGCCGTGCTCCCAGTAGAACTGGTGGCAATTCGCCTTGATTCATCACAAAGACCAAGCCATGATGATGAGCTATGCTGTTGGGAAAAACGCCGCCTGACGGCATTTTATCGACTAATCGCAATCCATCTTCGGTAACTTCGAGTACTGATATCTCGTTGCTGCCGGCGTTTACAGCCAACAAGAACCGGTTGTCTTCTGTCATAACCAAGCCGTCTTGCGAAGTGAGCGGACTCGGCCCCGGAAACGGGGGAAATGGCGCCGGCAGCGGGAGAGGACCATTTCCAAGCCCTCCAGTAGACACCTCTGCCTTGATAGTTAATCCACCATCCGCAGCTCGCTGAAGCACGACAATCGTGTTCCCTTCGGCACGGTCTGTCATTACATAGACCCGGCCAGTCTTTTGGCCTTCTTGTTTTCCTTCCTGGGCCGTGCCACGATCAGCCAGAACAAATAAGATTAAGCAGGCAGTAATGCCAGTCAGCACTGCTCGATGAAGTGCCGAGATTGCCTTGAATTTCACTTTTCTTTCCTTGAACATGCCGGATTCCTTCCATGAGTGAGATTGCGTGAAGAAGAGCAGAACCTATGAACTTATCTGGCTCTGCATATGATCATCTCTGCTGACATAGAAAAGACATCAAGGAGAAGGGATTTGTGACAGCAGGATTAGGAATTTAGTAATTGGGTAACTTGGTAAGTTGGCAATTGAAGATCATAGAATGTATTGCACTTGCACTGATCATGGCCTATCAGAGTGTAGTATGCAGCACATTTTTCAATTCATACTTCAGATTAAGCAAGTCCGCTTTTCCCTGGTAGATGTTATTTCTCTACTGTAGCTTAGCCGCTTCGGGGGAGATCGACCATCCGCCCCCCAGCGCTTTATATAGGGATACGAGATCAGTGGCGATAGCTACCTGGCTCTGCGCGAGAAGATCCTGGTTGGCATACAAATCGCGTTCGGAATCGAGAACCGTCAGAAAGTCGGTCAGGCCCGCTCGGTATTGCACCTGCGCCAGTTCCAGTGCCGTTTGATTGGCGTGGACTGTGGCCTCCAGACGGTCGCGGCGATCCTGCTCATTGGCATAGGTTACGAGCGCGTCCTCCATCTCTTCAAGCGAGGTGAGGACTGTGGACTGGAAGCTGTCGAAGGCCTCCTTAGCGCGCGCTTGCTGAACCGCCACGTTGGAACGTATGCGACCACCCGTGAAGACCGGGAGCGTAACCCCTGGACCCACCGAGAAGAAATTTCCCAAGCCAAGAGTCAGGTCATGCAACTGCGTAGCTTGGCGTCCTGCGGCTCCCAGCAAGGTGAATCGCGGGAAGTAGTCTGCTTTGGCTTGCCCGATTCGTGCTGTGGCGGCTGCCAGTTGCGCCTCGGCCCGTTGAATGTCTGGTCTACGTTTGAGCAAGTCTGAAGGTAGACCAACGGGAACCTGGGGAGGTGCCACAGGTACAGGGTTCCGGGGTTTGAGCTCTGTGTCAAGCGCTCCAGGTTGCTCTCCCAGCAGGACAGCCAACCGATGCATCGTGACAGCGATATTGCTGTTGAGGGTGGGCAACTGCGCCCGGACGGATTCGAGTTGTGCTTCTGCCTGCGCCACATCGCGCTCACTCGCTTGGCCTCCTTGTACAAGGGCCCGAGTCAGCTTAACAGTCTCCTCCGCCACGCCGATGTTCTCCTCCGCGATAGTCAAACGAAGCTGGAATCCACGCAGATCCGCATAGTTTCTCCCGATGTCGCCCAAGAGCGTGATGAGCACATTGCGACGGTCGTGCTCCGAGGCAGCCAAGTCGCCTCTCGCAGCCTCTACACTGCGCCGGATGCGC
>Ga0070730_10006374_pt1 | contig 10095 bp, 8 predicted proteins | sample Coa_R1_3_FD_66447 | JGI IMG/M metagenome (GOLD analysis project Ga0070730, IMG submission 66447) | Surface soil microbial communities from Centralia Pennsylvania, which are recovering from an underground coalmine fire - Coalmine... | ecosystem: Environmental > Terrestrial > Soil > Unclassified ... | reverse complement strand
TCGCGCAGCCAGCAGTAGCGGTAGTCCCAGTTGCGGGCGCCGCGCACGGCCTCGGGCAGCGACGTGGTCGGCGCGGCCACGATGGCGCCGGTCTCCGCGTGCGTGAGCGCGGCGAGCGTCACGAGCGAGCGCACGACCGCGTCGCGGTGCTCGCCGTGGTAGGTGCACTTCTCGACCCACGTGTGCCAGCGCGCGTGCGTGTCGGCGACGAGCGCGCGGCCGTCGAGCGGCTCGGGCGGCGGCAGGTGCGACGGGCGCCACGCGAGCGTGAGCTCGAACGTCTGCCCCGCGGACACGTCCACCGTCCCCACGGTGGTCATGCGCTCACCGCGCAGCGGGATGTCGCCGCGCACGTAGACGGCGTCCGGCCCGGCGACGGCGACGATGCCGCCGTCGATCTTGCGCACCCACGGCACGACCGACCCGTAGTCGAAGCGCAGCACGAGCTCCGTGTGCATCCGCACGCGGCCGCGCAGCCCCCGCACCAGCCGCACGACGCACGGGTAGGGCTGCTCGAGCACCATCGCGTCGGTCACGACGACGGACGCGTCGCCGACGTGGAAGGTCGTGTCGAGCACCAGCGAGTCGCCGCGGTAGGCGCGCTCGATGCGGTCGGGGGTGCGCGCGGGTGCGAGCACCCAGCGCCCGTGCTCGGGACCGCCGAGGAGCGCGGCGAAGCAGGCGCCGGAGTCGAAGCGCGGGAGGCAGAGCCAGTCGAGGCTGCCGTCGCGCGTGACGAGCGCGGCGGTGCGGCAGTCTCCGAGGAGCGCGTAGTCCTCGATCCGGGGGGGCATCGCCGGGCCCGCTGCACGGGCCGCGCCAACCTCCTCAGTGGTTGGCTCAGTGATTGGTCACCGCGACGTCGTCGAGGTACCACGACACCTCGCCGGGGTGGCCGTCGTCGTACGCGCCGAACTGCACGTATACGGTGTGGCCCTTCCAGCGCGACAGGTCGACCGACTGCTGCGTCCAGCCCGTCGAGCTGCCGCACTGGCGGAAGATCGTCAGCAGCGGGCGATCGAGCACGTCGACGATCTTGGCCTGCTCCCACTCGTCGGCGAGCTTGCCACTGCACGCGAGGTACTCCCAGAAGGTGAGCGTCGTCGTCCCGGTCGCGGGGACCGCGACGCCCTGCTGCACGAGCGCGTAGCCGGTGAAGCCGAGCGGGTTGCCGATCTGCGCGGCGCCGTGGCCGGAGTGCACCTGCGTGCCCTCGGTCGACACGGGGCCGGGGTTCACGGTCCAGCCGGTGAGACCCTGCTCGAAGCCGCCGTTCACGAGCAATCCGCCGCCGGTGCCGCCGCCGCTGCTGCTGCCGCTGCCACCGCCGCTGCTGCTTCCGCTGCCACCGCCGCTGCTGCTTCCGCTGCCACCGCTGCTGCCCCCGCTGGAGCTACCGCTGCCACCCCCGCTGGAGCCGCTGCTGCCGCCGCTGCTCGAGCCGCTGCTGCTGCCGCCGCCGCGCGTGCCGGCCATGGCGGCGCCGTTGGGCGTGCCGTTGCCGGTCGGGCCGTCGTAGCCGGGGCCGGCGTTGCACTCGTACGCCGTCGCGCAGGTGCCGTTCGAGCCGCTCGTCGTGTCGTAGAAGTAGCCCGCGTGCGCGTACGCGTACGAGCCGTCCGCGCTCGTGTCGCCGACGAGGGCGAAGATCGACGCGACGACGGGCGACGCGACGCTCGTGCCGCCGAAGATCTTCCACCCGCCCTGGTCGTACACCGCGACGCCCGTGCTCGGGTCCCCGACCGCGGCGACGTCGGCCTCCATGCGCTTGGCGCAGCCGGTGTCCTTCTGCCACGACGGCTTCGCGATGTACGCGCTGCACCCGCTGCCGCCGCCGCTCCACGCGACCTCGCTCCAGCCGCGCGTGGTGGAGCTGCGCACGAGGCTCGTGCCGCCGACGGCCGTCACGTACGCCGACGACGCCGGGTACTGCACCCCGTACCCGCTGTCGCCCGAGCTCGCGGTGATGAAGACGCCGGGGTGCTTGAAGTAGGCCGAGTCGGAGAGCGGCGCCGACGCGTCCTCGGACCCGCCGTAGCTGTTGCTCACGACCGACGCGCCGAGCGACACGGCCGTGTTCACCGAGGCGCCGAGGTCCGTGGTGTAGGTCGTCGACGCCTCGACGAGCAGGATGCTGCAGCTCGGGCAGATGGCGCTCGCCATGTCGAGGTCGAGCGAGATCTCCGAGCTCCAGCCGGAGTTCGCGGCGGGCAGCGGGCTCGCCTTGCCCTGCTCGTTGACCTTGCGGAAGCAGCCGTTCGCCGTCGTGCAGGGCGGAAGGCCGAACTGTGCGCGGTACGCCGCGAGGTCGGCCTCGGCCGTCGGGTCGTCGTACGCGTCGACGATCGCGATCGTCTTGCCGGCGCCGCCGCTGGCGGGCAGGTCGTACGCGCTGCGCAGGTCGGCCGGCGCGAGCCCGGCGGGCGCGGTGTTCTGCACCACGTTCCCGGAGTCGTCGGTGCGCACGTGTGCGTGGCAGCGCATCTGGCCGGGTGCGGCGTCCGCACACACTTGCCGATGCGGGTAGCTCGGGATGGGGGCCACCGCGGGGAAGCCCGAGACGCCGATGACGTCGTCGCCCCCCGTCCCGTCCGGCGCGGCGGAGCAACCCGCACCGAAGATCGTCAGCACTGCACAGAGTCCCACCCGGGCCGTCGTGTTCCGCACGACGAGTAGAACGGCGCGCGCTAGGCGCCGATTAAGCGCGCTCGGGCGGGCAATCGAGCATTTCGCGCATCCGCGATACCGCCTCGTGCCAGTGCTCCTCCCACACGAACGTCGCGAGCGGCTTCGTCGCCTTGCCGCGGCGGTAGGCGACGCGCAGGCGGCCGAGGAAGCCCGGTGTGCGCCACCCCCAGCGGACGAAGCCGACGAGCACCAGCGCCGCCGAGCTCGGGGAGCGGAGCTGCGCGAGGGTGAAGGCCTGCAGGAGGATCTCGCCGCCCACGTCGGGCGTGTAGCCGGTGAGCACGTGCCAGAGATCGTGCGTCTGCCGGATGCGCTGCATCACGTAGGCGACGCGGTCGTCGTCGATGTCGGGGCGCTGGAACACGTCGGGCGTGATGCCGTTGTCGCGCAGGAAGCGCACGTACTCGCGGCCGAGCGTGCCGTCGGGAAGCTGGGCGAGCGCGTCGAAGTCGACGTGCTTCGAGTCGATGACCGGTCGCTCGGTCAGCAGCCGCCGGCCGTCGGGCGTGGCCTCGAGCGCGTCGAGCCGCTCGGGGATGCGGGCGGCGTTGAGGGCCTCGCCTATCTCGAACACGCGATCGAGCTGGCCGGGGTCGCGCGCGAGGGCGGCGAGGGCGCGGCCGGCCTTCGCGAGGCGGCGCGGCAGCGGCGCCGGGACGTAGCGGGCCCGGCGAGGCGTGGGGGCGGCGGCATGGGCAGCGGTCGAAGCCGGGGTGGCGGTGGGGGTATTCATTGTTGACACGGATGACAATAGGATCTCTTCCGTTGTTGTCAACCGTGCCAATGACTGCGACGATGGCGGCCGTGGCTCGCTCCCCCGCACGACGCACGCGCCCTGCGCGGACGCCGCGCGCGCCGAAGGCGTCCCCCCCGTCCACGCCGCGGCCGCGGCGGGATCCGGCGGTCGCGCGCGGGATGATCCTCGACGCGGCGGAGCGGCTGCTCGCCGCGCGCGGGCCGGACGCGGTGGGACTGAAGGACGTCGCGCGCGAGGCGGGCGTGAGCCACGCGCTCGTGTCGCACTACTTCGGCACGTACGCGGGCCTCGTTGACGCCGCGCTCGAGCGGCGCGCGGCCGCGGCGCGCGAGACGATCTTCGCGGCGCTCGCGGGCGGCGCGGCGGGCGCGGCGGGCGCGGGGGCCGCGGGCGGCGCGGGCGAGCTCGATCCGGGCGCGCTGCTCGCGAGCATGTGGGCCTGGGTCTCCGACCCGGTGACGCTGCGCCTCGCGGCGTGGACGTGGCTCACCGGCCGCACCGACGCGCACGCCTTCTTCCCGGCGCGCGTGCAGGGTCTCCGACTCGCGGCCGACGCCCTCGAGCCGCGCATGCGCGCGCGGGCGCCACGGGCGACGCGCGAGGACATCGAGTTCGTCCTCGGCGCCGCCGTGGCGCTCGCGTGGGGCTACTCGCTCGCGCGGCCCGCGATCACCGCGTCGCTCGGGCGCCGCGGGGACGCCAAGGACGACGCGTTCCGCGCGCGCGTGGCGGAGATGCTGATCGGGTACCTCGCGAGCCGGTGAGGGGCGGCGGGCAACCCGGTGCGGGTGTTCGTGCTACGAGCATCTCCTCCATGCCTCCCGCCTCCACGGCCCCCGGCGATGCCCGATCGGCGCGGCGGCGCGCCGTGCTCGTCGCGGTGCAGCTCCCCGGCGTCACCGACGCGGACCACGCGGCGGACGTCGCCGAGCTCGGGCGCCTCGTGCACACGCTGGGGTACGACGTCGTCGCCACCGTGTCGCAGCGGCGCGACGCCCTGGCGGCGGCCGCCGTGCTGGGCGAGGGCAAGCTCAAGGAGCTCGCCGAGCTGACCGGCGGCAAGGGGGTCGTCCCGACCGGTGCGCCCGAGGTGAAGACGAAGGCGCGCGCGAAATGGGCGGCCGCGAAGAAGAAGGACGCCGGCGAGAACGGCGACGATCGCGAGCACGCGGGGGGCGACGAAGGCGAGGACGCCTCCGGGGACGAGACCGCCGCGGTCGTCGTCGTCGATCACGAGGTGACCCCCAGCCAGGCGCGCAACCTCGAGCGCGCCACGGGGGCGGAGGTGCTCGATCGCACCGGCGTCATCGTCGAGATCTTCCACCGGCACGCGCGCAGCCGCGAGGCGCGGTTGCAGGTCGAGATCGCGCGCCTCAACTACGTCGCGCCGAGGCTCCGCGAGTCGAGCGGCGGCAAGGAGCGCCAGCGCGGCAAGGGCGCCGGCGAGGCGGCCATCGAGCTCGACCGCCGCAAGATCCGCGATCGCATCGCGGAGCTCCGCGAGCAGCTCGCCGCCATCGAAAAGGAGCAGGACAACCGGCGCCACGCGCGGCAGGAGCAGCTCCGCGTCGCGCTCGTCGGATACACCAACGCCGGCAAGTCGTCGCTCATGCGCGCGCTCACGGGCAGCCACGTGCTCGTCGAGGACAAGCTCTTCGCGACGCTCGACACCACGGTGCGCGCGCTCCAGCCGGAGACGAAGCCGCGCGTTCTCGTGTCCGATACCGTGGGTTTCATCCAGAAGCTCCCGCACGATCTCGTCGCCTCCTTCCGGTCGACGCTCGACGAGGCGCTCGAGGCGTCGCTCCTGCTCTACGTGGTCGACGCGGCCGACCCGACGCACGAGGCGCAGCTCGAGGTGACGCGGAGCGTGCTGCGCGAGATCGGCGCGGGCGCGGTGCCGAGCCTCCTCCTTTACAACAAGGCCGACCGGCTCGATGACCGCGCGCGGGCGGCCGTGCACCGCGACCACCCCGATGCGCTCGTCCTCTCGGCGCACGACGCAGCCGACGTGGCCTCGCTCCGGGAGGCGATCCTGGCCTTCTTCGAGGCCCGGATGGTCGAGGACGAGCTGTTCGTGCCCTACGCGAACCAGGCGTTGCTCGGCGCCGTGTACGAGAGCGCCCGCGTCGTCGAGGAAGCGTACGACGAGACCGGCTCGCGCCTGCGCGTGCGCGGACTGCCCTCCGCGATCGCGCGCCTTCGAAGCTCCATCGAGGCGTGAGCCGTCACCGACACGAATCGTTGCCTGCGTTACTTCGCACAGAGCACGGAGACGGACGTGACGGCTCCCGCGCAGTCGCCGCTCGCAGGCATGTTGCCGACGAACGAGAGGACGACCCAGCTGCCGTCGATCGTGAGCGTGCTGGATGACACGGGGACGGAGTCCATCGCCGAGGCGCCGGCGGAGCCGATGCATGCGACCTGCATCGTCTCGTTCGCGGTCGTGGGGGCGGCTGCGCTGCCGGTCGTCGCCACGAACTTCAGGGACCCCTGGACGAACGGAGTGGCGGCATAGGCCGCCGTGAGCGCACCGCCCGTCTCCGTGATCGTGAGCGTGCCCGAGCCGCCGCTCGTGCTCACGAGGCCACCGGGGGGCGGCCGAAAGCTCACTTCCGAGTCCCGGCACGCGTAGACCCCGACGAAGCCGCCCAGCCCTCCCTCGCTCGAGCCGGCGTCGGGGAATTCCCAGGCCCCCGCGTCGTCGCTGCACGCGACGACGATGGCGGCCGATCCCCCGGGCTCGAGCAGCCGTTCCCCGCGTCCACGGGCTCCACGGTACCCTCGACGGAGAGGAACACCGTCCCCGCGTTGTAGGTGAGCGAGCCGGACGCGAGCTGTGCGACGCTTGCCGCGAACTCCAGGGGAGCGCACGGTACCTGGATGTTCGTCGCCTCCTGCGGCGGGGGCAGGATCGCCGACGTGGCGGACGTCTTCGTGAACGCGAGGGACGCGACGGGAGTGCCTCCGGTGCCTCCGAGGCTCGCGTTCAGCTCCGATCCGGCGGATGGACCGAGGGTGAGGCTTCCCACGTGGCCGGCGAGCCCGCCTCCCCCCGGCACCTGCAGAAACGTGGTGAGGAAGCAACCGCTGTTCGCACCACCGGCAGCATCGGAGCCCGAAGCGTCGTCGCCGCCGTCGTACGCACCATCGAGGTCCGCGTCCGAGCGCGAAGCCTCCGCGAGACCACCGTCGTACGCCCCGTCGACCGATGCATCCGGGCCGCCGGTGCCCGCCTGCGTAGCACCGCCGCAGCCCACGAAGGGGGCGACGGCGACGAGCGACACGAGAAAGGAGACGCCGGGTCGCTTCGGAGCATCGTCAGTCATGGGCCGACTCGTGCAGCGTCCGCGCCGGCGAGCGTACCTCCACAAGTCGATCTGCGCCGCGGTGGCGTTTCGCCCGGGTCTAGTCGTTCACGCTGACTCTGACCTGGGCGGCAGGCCTGAACGTTCCACGGTGTGCGTCGCCCTGTGCCAACGGCGACGGCGGCGTCCGGGCTTTCGCCGCGCTCGCGCGACCTCCACCGCCGCCAAGCCCGCGCCGTGGTCTGCGGTTCGGTTCTTGCGAAGCCCCTCGTGCCTTTGCTCTGGAGGAGGAATCTGCCATGACGCTGTCGCGCCTGTCGCCCTTGCTGTTCGTGCTAGCGCCGCTCGCCACGATCGCCGCATGCGGGAGCAGCAGCGGCTCCGGCGAGGGACAGTACTCGACCGGCAACCCGGGGAGCTCGGGGTCTTCGAACGCCGGCACGTTTTCGGGGTCGAGCTCCGGCGGGGGTAGCGGGGGGGGTAGCGGCGGGGGTAGCGGGTCGAGCTCCGGGTCGGGCGCCTTTGGCGGTCCCGCCGTAGGAGTAGGGCCGCGAACCATCCAGGAGGCCGACATCTACAAGCTCGTCGGCAACACGCTGTACATCCTGAACGTCAACCGCGGTCTGGAGATCGTCGACGTCACCAACCTCCAGAGCCCGCGGCTCGTCGCCACCGTTCCCACGGCCACCAGCCCGCGCCAGGTCTACGTCGAAGGCAACACCGCCTACGTCCTGACGAGCAACGCCCCGGACATCGACTGCGGCGGGTACAAGGGGACCTGCGGCTGGAGCGCACCGGGCGGCGTGATCACCCAGGTGGACGTGATCGACGTCACCAGCCCCGCCTCCCCCAAGGTGCTGGGCACGCAGCAGATCTCCGGCGATCTGCAGGACAGCCGCATCGTCGGCCACATTCTCTACGTGGTCGGGATCGACGCGACCGGCGCCGAGACCTTGGTCGCGAGCTACGACGTCAGCAATCCCCGATCGTTCGCGAAGGTCGCCGAGGTCGACTTCCCATTCGGCGACTGGGACATCGGGGTCTTCCTGAGCGTCGCCGACACGCGCATCGTCGTCGCGCAGACCGGGGACACCTGCGACCTCGTCCACGACAACGGCAACTGCACGGACGTGCCCGTGACCCAGTTCGTGCCCATCGACATCACCGATCCGAACGGCGCGCTCACCCTGGGGACGACCTTCCTCGGCAACGGCGTGGTCTGGGATCGCTGGGCCATGGACTTCGACCCGGCAAGCGGCATCTTCCGCGCCGTCATGTCGAGCGATTGGAACGGCAACTCGGGCGGCGGCATGCTCGCCGTCTGGTCGGCGCCCACCACCACCAGCGCGCCGACCCCGCTCGGCAACCTCGCGTTCAAGGCGGGCGATCACGTCACCGCGACGGCGTTCGCCGGTCCGCGGGTCTACGTTTCTTCCAACACCTCCGCCACCGGCTGCCCTGACCCGCTGGTCGTCCTGGACACCACCAACCCCGCGCTGCCTGCGCAGCTCGGCTCCGTCAGCGTTCCTGGCGTGAACGACTTCCTCTATCCCCACGGCGACCAGCTCATCAGCCTCGGTCACGCCGACGTGGGCACCAGCAACGCGTGCGGCCAAGGGCAGGGCTACGTCTCCTTCCAGGGCAGCGGGCAGCTCGCCGTCTCGCTGTTCGACGTGAGCAACCCGAAGAGCCCCTCGCTCCTCTCGCAGGTCAGCTTCGGTGGGACCCAGAGCACCATCGCGGCCAACCGCGACGACCTCAAGAAGGCCTTCCTCGTCCTGGACTCGTTGGGCCTCATCCTCGTGCCGTACCAGAACGTCGACACGACGACGCAAGATGCGGGAGCTCAAGATGGCGGCGACATCCCGACCCAGAGCGCGACCCAGCTGATCGATTTCAGCCCTGCGAGCCTCACGCTGCGTGGAGTGGCGCCGCACCAGGGGCTCGTCGAGCGCGCCTTCCCGGTTCAAACGGACGTCGTGGCCTTCTCCACCGAGAGCCTCCAGGTCATCGACATCAGCAACCGGGATCAGCCCGCCACGGCGGCGCAGATCGGATTGTAGATCGAGGATTCGACGCCAGAGATCCTCGGGCACCTCGCGAGCCGGTGAGGGCGGTGCGAGGCGCCCGAGGAAGATGGAAGCGGAACGGATCAGGAGTGCGCGGCCGGCGGCGTGCCGCCGTTCGTCACGGGCGCGGCGCCGCCCGTCGGCGCGCCGTTGCCCGGCGTCGCGGGCGCGGGCGACGCGGGAGCCGGCAGCGGTGCACCCGCGGTCGCGGCCGACGCGGCCGTCTTCCGCGGGGTGAGCAGGTTCGTCCCCGCCAGCTTTCCGCCGGCCACCGTGGCCAGCGTCTTCTGCGCCCGCTTCGCGGCGTTGAGCTGCCGGGTCGTCGGCGAGCCGACCGGCGCCTTCGTGGACGGGTGCCGGTAGGCGAGGAACGCCGTCACCGGCTGCAGCGCCGCCGCCAGCTTGGCGTCGGTCTTCGCGCGCCGCTGCAGGATGGCGTAGTACTGCAGCGCGATCTCCCAGGCCTGGCTCTGCGCGGCGAACACGATGTCGTCGACGAGGGTCACCAGCGCCGGCAGGCGGCTGACGAGCGGCGCGAGGGCGTTCGCCCGGTCGAGCTGCGACGTCATCGTCGCCACCGGCACGGCCGGCAGCTCGAGCTGCTGCTGCTGCGCGAGCTCGCCGATGGTGAGGGCGATCGGCCCCCCGCCCTTGCGGAACCGGACCGCGCGCCGCTTGTCGTTCGGCCCCGGCGCGGGGTCCTCTCCGAGGCCCGCGGCGAGCGTGTCGAGCATGGCGACCGCTTGCTGCGCGAGCGCCGCCAGCGCGTTCGCGTCCGGCGCCGGCTGCGGCGACGGCGTGGGGGCCGGCGGGGCGGCCGCCTGCGCGGCGGCGGGCGCCGGCGCGGCGGGCTTGCGGTTGGACGACGAAGACGCGGAGACCTCGATCGACTTGTTGTTGGGCATCTGTTCCTCGCTGCGCGGCGGCGCGCTGTGCGCCGTCGACGCGCTTGAACATGGCCCCGATCGAGGCCGCGGATCGTCCCCGCAAGCGTTTCGCGTGAGGGGTCCGGCGGGGGCTCCGCGGGGACGATAAGGGGACGATGCTGGTGGAGCCGACCGCGCAGCTCGGGTGACGGGGGCCGATCGATCAGCCCCCGCTCGGTGCCACCAGGAGGCTACCGATGCCGAGGCTCGGCGCGAGCGCGGCCCGAGCGGCGCGCTGCGCGGCGGCGAGCGGGTTCGGCGTGGCCTCGGCGACCTTCCGGAGCGTGTTGCGATTCGTGTGATGAAACGGCTCGTCGGTGCCCAGGACGGCCATCACCGTGTCTTGC
>Ga0070730_10006372_pt1 | contig 10096 bp, 8 predicted proteins | sample Coa_R1_3_FD_66447 | JGI IMG/M metagenome (GOLD analysis project Ga0070730, IMG submission 66447) | Surface soil microbial communities from Centralia Pennsylvania, which are recovering from an underground coalmine fire - Coalmine... | ecosystem: Environmental > Terrestrial > Soil > Unclassified ... | reverse complement strand
GTCGAGAACGCCGCTCTGGTCGGCTGAACATCTGACGGCTCAGGCCGTAACCGCCGCCCGATCATTGCAACGGGAAAACACGTTTCATCCAGAGCCAAGCTTGCCGCCGGAAGAAAGGGCGGAACTCAAGGACTTTTTCCACTCCGGAATGGACCGGGGGCATATGACGCCTTCCGGGGATGAGCCCACCCAGCAGGCCCAATACGAGTCCTTTTCGCTTGGAAATATGATCCCACAAAACAGCGACAATAATCAGAGGCTCTGGGAAGCTATTGAGGCCAGCGTCAGGAATTTCGCTCAACGCGAGGGCGATCTGTACATCGTAACTGGCCCCATTTTCGACCGAGATCATCAGGAACGCATTGGCGGCCGCGTCCTCGTCCCAGCCCGACTCTTCAAGGCCGTGTACGATCCACGGCAGCAGCGCGCCGCCGCCTACGTCACCTTCAACGCCGCCGGCGACCAATGGCAGACGATCACCATCGCCCAGCTTCAAGACCTCATCGGGATCGACGTTTTCCCCGCGATGACACCACAGGCAAAGGCGGCCGGCATGCAACTTCCCGCCCCCACGCCTCGCGACAATCATCGCTCCCGCGCCGAAACCGGGCCATCATTCCTCGCGAACCTGCTGGATCGTCGACATAACTGAGACCGAGCATGAGCACGCTGAAACCATTCGAAAACGAAGCCCAAGTGATCGAAATCGATGGGATGACCATCGAGAACAGGCTCGACCACATCAGCGTCTACGGCCTGGCGAAGATCAGCCTCGACAAGGTCGGCCTCGAGATCGCCCGCTCGCTCAAATCCATCGTCGACGACATCGTCGCCAGCCTCGAAAATCGGCCGCTTCCCGATCACGTCGATGAAGCCCCACCGCCGGAGCGGATCCCCGACCCCTGGGGTTGATGTGCTCCAGTCGTCTCTAGGACACACCGGAAGAAGTCGAAGAAATATGACTTCCCGCCCTCGCGCTTAATACAGATACCGCTCACGTACCGGGGTTCCTACCCCCAGTAATACACCACCAAGACAAGCGCAAGACAAGAGCCCGGCCCGCCTTCGTGCGGGCCGGGCTCTTGCTTTTGCGCACCCCAGCCCCTCGCCCGCTCGACCACCACAGTCCATCTCGCCGCTGAGGGAATCACCATGGCTCAATTGTCCTTCGAGTTCTTTCTCGCCAAGCCCCGCGTAACGATCGTCAGCGAGAAAGACGGAAAGCCCACGATCGACGCCGTCCTGACCCCGCAGCAGGCGGTGGCCATTCTCGCTGATCCCGCGCCCGTCGTGGAAGAGATCCTCGATCACGCCGAGACCATGGGCGAAAGCGATTTCGGAAGCTCGACCGGCGCCGAGGACGACGAGCCGTCTATCCGGCTGTCCGCCAACCTTTCGATCCTGAAAGACGATCGAAACTACCGCCTGGTCGGCAACCGGAATCTTGCGACGGATTGGATCGATCGGGCGAAGGCCAATATCGCCGCAATCACACTCGCCCAGTCGATTACGAAGGACGGGCGCCAGGCCAGCCCCGAGGAACAGGACACGCTCGTCAACTACGTTGGCTGGGGCTCTAGCACGCTCGCCAACAAGGCGTTCAAGCAATACAACGACGAGTACGCCTACGGCTGGGAAGGTATCGGCACCGAACTGGAAGGACTCCTCTCCCGCGGCGAGCTCGCGAAAATCCGCCAGGGCGTGCAATACGCCCACTACACTCCCGAACCGATCATCGACGCCATGTGGACCGCCCTCACCCGCATGGGGTTCACCGGAGGCAACGCCCTCGACCCGGGGACCGGCATCGGCCTGTTTCTGACGAAGATCCCGGAAGCGGTTCGCCACGCAACGCTGGCCACGGCTATCGAACTGGATCCCGTGTCAGCGTCGATCGCGCAGCTGCTGTTGCCGAATTTCACGGTGAAGTGCGAGGACTTCGCTCGCACCGTCCTGCCGCAGGTCTTCGACGTCGCCATCGGCAATCCGCCGTACTCCGACCTGATCGTGAAGGGCGACCAGACCTATCGGAAGGCCGGTTTCCGCCTCCATGATTTTTTCATCATCAAGGCTCTCGACAGCGTGAAGCCCGGTGGCCTCGCCGCCTTCATCACCTCTCGTGGCACCCTCGACAAAGAGACCACGTCCGCCCGCCAGGCTATGATGGACCGGGCCGACCTGGTCGCGGCCTACCGCCTGCCGAACAACACCTTCACCGCCACCGCCGGCGCCACTGTCGTGACCGACATCCTGCTGTTCCGCCGCCGGGCGGCTGGGCAGCCCTATGCTGGCGAACCCATGCTGAATCTGCAGGAAAAGCAGATCGCCTACAGACAGTTCGAGATCAACCAGTATTTCGCCGCTCACCCGGAGCACATTCTTGGCACGGAACGTCTCAACGACAACGGCCGCTATGGCGCGACCGAATATCGAGTGATCGAAAACACTGCCGAGGGCGAGGCCGCCCTTCCGGCGCTCCTGCGCGCGATCGAAACGCTACCCTCGAACCTCTACACGCCGGCCGCGCTGGAACCCGCAGCACCGGCCCTTCCGGCGCCGCCCGCCCTCAGCTTCTCAACTGCTGAAGCCGATGCCGCCGCGCGGTACCGCGAAGGCAGCTACGTCGTTTCCGACGACGGCGCACTTTGCCAGATCACCGACGGCGCCCCCCTTCCGGTGCGCGTAAAATCCAGCACCGACAAGGAAGGCATCTTCAGGAAGCACGCCGACATCATCATCGGCCTGATCCCGGTCCGCGACGCGGTTCGCGCCGTTCTGAAGGCTCAGCGCGAAGGCCAGGACGGTCGCTTCGAGCAGGCCAAGCTGCACCGCGCCTACGACGCGTTCCTCAAGAAGTGGGGGCCGATCAATCACACGACGGTCACGGTGTCGGACAGTGCCGACGGCGAAGCCCAGGAGACCCGGCGGACCCCGAACCTGCAGCCGTTCCTCGACGACCCCGACGCCTATCTCACGGCTTCGATCGAGATTTACGACGAAGAGCGCGACGCGGCCACGAAGGGCCCCGTCTTCAGCGAGATCGTCGTCGCACCGCCGTCACCACCCACCATCGACTCGGTGTTCGACGCCCTCAACGTCTGCCTCAACAACGTCGGCCGCGTCCACATCCCGACGATCGCCAAGCTCGCCAAGATGAAGCAGCGCGACGCGATCGCTGCGCTGGGTGAATCTGTCTTCGAAAATCCGAAGACCGGCGAGTGGGAAACCACCGACGCCTACCTGTCCGGCGCGGTCCGGACGAAACTCGCGTTCGCCGAAAGTGTGGCGAGCGTATCGCCGCGCTTTGCCCGAAATGTCGAGGCCCTGAAGCGGGTTCAGCCCGTCGACCTCAAGGCCTCGGATATCACGGCACGCGTCGGCGCTCCGTGGATCCCGGTCGCGGTCATCGAGGAATTCGTCCGTGACATCCTGCAAAGCACGGCGACCAGCATCTATCACACCCCCGAGATCGGCGCCTGGACCGTCCGGGCCGGATACGACCTGCAGTCCAACGCGATCGGCACTACCGATTTTGGCACCAACAGGCGCCATGTCGGGATGCTCCTGGAAGACGCCCTCAACGCGCGCACGCCCGAGATCTATGACGAGATCATGGACATGGGCACCAAGAAGCGGGTGCTGAACGAGCAGGCCACCGAGGCGGCACGCGAAAAGCTCATGAAGCTGCGCTCGGCGTTCGAGTCCTGGATCTGGCTCGACGCAGACCGGGCCCAGACTCTGGTGCGCCTCTACAACGACGAGTTCAACAACCTTCGCCCGCGTCAATTCAACGGCGACCACCTCACCCTGCCCAACGCCAGCCCCGCGATCACGCTCCGAGCCCACCAGAAGCGGGCCGTCTGGCGCATCTGCAGCGCCGGCAACACGATGCTCGCCCACCGGGTCGGCGCCGGCAAGACCATGGAGATGATCGCCAGCGCCATGGAGATGCGCCGGCTCGGCATCGTGACCAAGCCTATGATCACCGTCCCGAACCACGTCCTCAAGCAGTTCGCTCGCGAGTTCATGCAGCTCTATCCGACCGCCCGGATCCTGGTGGCCGACGAGCAGCAGTTCCAGATGGCGCGCCGGCGCAAGTTCCTCGCCCGGGTTGCCACCGGCATCTGGGACGCCGTCATCATCCCGCACTCCGCCTTCGGCCTGGTGAAGATCTCCGCGGAAATCGAACGCGGCATGGTCCAGGACCAGATCGACCAGTTCGAAGAACTGCTGCTGCAAACCGACGAAGAGGATCGCATCTCCCGCAAGCGGCTCGAGCGGATGAAGGAGGGCTTCAAGCAGAAGATGGAGCTACTCGCCGATCGGCAGCAGGACGACACCATCCACTTCGACGAGCTCGGCGTCGATTTCGTCTTCGTCGACGAATCCCACGAGTTTCGGAAGCTCAGCTTCGTCACCAACCAGTCTTCGCTGAAGGGGATCGATCCCAATGGCTCCCAGCGGGCCTGGGACCTCTATGTCAAGACCCGCTGGCTGGAAGACAAGAACCCCGGCCGCTCCCATGTGCTGGCTTCCGGCACGCCCGTCACCAACACCATGGGCGAGCTCTACACCGTCCTTCGGTTCCTGGCCCCCGGCCTACTCGAAGAGCGGTCTGTCCACCAGTTCGATGCCTGGGCCCTGGCCTTCGGCGAAACCGCGACGAACCTCGAACTCCAGCCCAACGGCAAATACAAGCCGGTCACCCGGTTCTCCCAGTTCGTCAATGTGCCGGAACTCATTTCGATGTTCCGGTCCATCGCCGACATCGTCATGGCTGGCGACCTGGCCCAGTACGTCAAGCTGCCGGCGATCAAGGGCGGGAAGCGCCAACTCGTCCGCGCCCCGGCATCTGACGCCTTCAAGGCCTACCAGAAGGTCCTCGACGCCCGAATCAAGGCGATCGAAGACCGCGAGGGTGCCCCGCAGCCCGGCGACGACATCCTCCTGTCGGTCATCGGGGACGGCCGTCATGCCGCCATCGACCTTCGTCTGGTCGGATACGACCACAACGAGCCGGACAACAAGCTGAACCAGCTCATCCGCAACGCTTTCGAAATTTACCAGCGGACCGGCAACGACAGCTTCTCCAAGCCCGACGGCACGCCGTACGAGCGCACCGGCGGGCTCCAGATGATCTTCTCCGATCTCGGCACCGAGGCCGCGGCCGAGAAGCGGGGATTTTCCGCCTACGAGTGGATCCGCGACGAGCTGATCCGCCTCGGCGTTCCCGCCAGCGAAATCTGCTTCATGCAGAACTACAAGAAGTCGGACAAGAAGCTCCGCCTGTTCGACGACTGCAACGCCGGAAAAGTTCGGTTCCTCATCGGCTCCACGAAGACGATGGGCACCGGCGTCAACGCCCAGCTCCGGCTGAAGGCGATCCATCACCTTTGTGTCCCTTGGCTGCCCTCGGACGTCGAGCAGCGCGAGGGCCGCGGCGTGCGGCAGGGCAATGCCTACGACGAAATCGAGATCTACGCATATGCGCTGATGGGTTCGCTCGACGCGCAGATGTGGGGCACCCTCGAGCGGAAGGCCCGCTTCATCGAACAGGCTCTCCGTGGTGACAGCACCATCCGTCGCCTCGAGGACCTGGACTCGTTGGAGTCCAACCAGTTCGCCATCGCAAAGGCCCTTGCCTCGGGCGATGAGCGTCTGATGCAGAAGGCTGGTCTCGAAGCCGACCTCGCGCGCCTCCGGCGCCTGAGAGCCGCTCATATCGACGATCAGATGAGCATGCGGTGGGGTCTGAGCCGCGCTGCTCAGGAAATCGAGCAGTCGAAGCTTTCGATCATCAACACCGAGAAAGACCTAGCCCGCCGCGTGAGCACCGCCGGCGACGACTTCGAAATGGTCGTAAACGGGGACCATTACTCGGCCCGCAAACAGGCCGGCCAGGCACTGCTCGACCTCTTGAACAGGTACTGGTCCGACCGCCGCGTCGGCGATATGACGATCGCCACGCTCGGCGGTTTCGATATCGTCTACACCGGCGAGCGACGCGGCAAACGCTACGACTGGGACGTCCGGTTGTTGCGGGCGAAAGGTCTGCAGCGCTTCCAGGTCGAAGAGAACGTCACCGATATCGGCATCATCAGACGCCTGGAAAACGTCATTGCCGGCTTCGAGGACGACGTCGAGGAACAGCGGTCCCAAATCGCTCGCGCCGAGCGAAAGATCACGGACTTCACCCCCAAGATCGGCCTTCCGTTCGAGTTCACCGTCGAGCTCGAAGAGAAGGAAGCCGAGCTCCAGGCCCTCGAAGCGGAGATGGCCGCCGAGAGCGAGAAGTCCGAGGACGACACCGCGCAGGGCGGCCTCGCCTTGGTGATGTTGGACGACGACGCAACGCCCGACGAGTTGCTGGCGCTCATCTACTCGCACCTGCACCCGAACGGCGACCGGTTCCGGGAGATGCTCACCGACGAACAGAGAGGCCAGATATTCTGCCTCGGCGACGGATCTGGCGACTTCACCATCGAACAGATCACTGAGTTCGACGGCGGGCAGACCTGGGAGCATATCACGACCAGCAGCCTCCCGGCCCTTCGCACCATGGTGGCAGCGATCTATGCCGCCATCCTTCCCCCTGCCGACGACGCCGCCGCTTCTGCGCAAATGGCAGCCTAGCTCGACGAGAACTGACCGGCAGGACTGAACGTAGTCCGGCCGGCCGGTCCCGTTCGGGAGGGAGGCGCGGCCGGGCCCATGCGCCACAGCGGTCTTCGCCCGTTTCGGGTCGAAGACCGCTGAAGCGCATGGAGGACCTAAAATGCTTGCCGGACTGCATCTTGCGGCTTGTAATCCCGCTCGCCATAGTCCATATATGGACTTGAAAGGGGATCTTTCCATGACCGGACTTCCGAAGAAGATGGAGCACCAGCCGCCGATGGCCCGGCCGGCTATCAGCACGGAAGCCGTTCATGCGGGTTTTCGTGCGGTCTTCAGGATCTTCGAGCAGTGGCACCTCAGTGGCGAAGAGGGGATGATCCTGCTCGGCAGGCCCGCCAGATCCACCTACTATGGGTGGCGCCAGGGGAAGATCGGCACGGTCCCGAATGATACCGTCGACCGCATCAGCCTCCTCCTCGGTATCTACAAAAACATCCAGTTGCTGATGACCGACACCAACCTCGCGGACCGTTGGGTGCGCGAGCCGAACCGGGCGTTCGGCGGTCAAAGCGCTTTGCAGCGGATGCTGGCCGGCCAAATGATGGATCTGGCCGCCGTCCGAAGCTATCTCGATGCCGCGCGAGGTGTGTGGTGACGCAGTCCTTCCCGAAAACGTCGCTCGTCAAATGGGACGACGCCTACCGGATCATATCGAGCCGGTTCCCACCAATCGACTTGTTCGAGCGGATTGCGCCCCCCTCCGAGTGGGAAGCGCTCTGCGAACTCGAGATGCGCACCAATGAGCGGGCCCGCCAAAGCTGGGGCGAGATTAACCTCGTCCCTGTTGAAAAACGGGTCGGCGGACCGGGCGCCAGCTACGTCATGGCCCCTTTCGTCTATCCCCGGGCCAGCCGCTTCTCCGACGGCGCCTATGGCCTCTACTACGCCGGTCGCGAGTTTCAGACCGCGCTCATGGAGACCATCCATCACGCGCAGGCGTTCTTCCTTGATACGCCGGGTCTATACCCGCGTTCCGAGGATTACCGCGTCCTTAAGGGGAGAGTCACCGCTGAGCTTCATGATCTCCGGGGGCCGACGTCGGCGCATTGTCTGGAGCCCGCGAACTACGACGCCCCGCAGGCTCTGGCCCGGGAGCTTCGGGCAGAGAACAGCAACGGCGTGGTCTATCCGAGCGTCCGGAACCCTGGGGGTGAATGCGTCGGCGCGTTCTGGCCGAACGTTGTCGATATCCCGATCCAGACGACCCACCTGCGGTATTATTTTGATGGCCGGGGCATAACCCGGTATTTCGATTACGGGCCGGGCGAGTGGTACGAAATCGCCAATGCCGCTTAGCTGACCTCGCCCCGGCATCTGAAGATGCCGGGGCGAGCTCCGACCGAGCTTCCCGCGCTCAAATCACCGCTGGCGGGCCGCAGCACTAAACATCGCGTGGAATGCCCCGCTGTCGGACAGCCCCTGCGCCGCAACCACAACCACATAGACCATCGCGACCAGAATCCCGACACGGAACGCAACGCCGGTGTTCCATACCCAGCGCCGATTTTTGAATGAGAACCGGGACTTGAAAAAGTGCTGGGAGACGGCGACGAGCCCCTGTTCGACGGTCAGTACAACACTGCTCGAGCCTCGCACGAACAACCCAATCTGCCTGATCGACAGATACCTGAACAGCACTCGCCAGGCACCGAGGACAGCGGCTTCCGCGATCGCCACGAACACGATGCCAGCGGCGATCGGCGCCCCGATGAACCCGAAGTGCTTCGCGAGGAAGCTGACCAACATGGGTGCCCCGAGGTAGGCAACCAAATGCAGGAAGGCAGCCAACCTCGACATTTGAGGGGCATTCATCCGCTCTTCCCGCAGCGCCAGCGCCGATCCGTCGGCCGCCATTTCAATCGCGAGGGGTATATCACCGCCGCCGGTCAACCACCTGCCCGGCGATACCAGAAGCCGCGCCCGTTCACCCTGGATTTCCGGAAGCCTGCATCCAACCGGCAGCACGGCCTGAAAAACAAGCTTCTGCCGCTCATCGCCGAGTTCAATTGAGTAAATGCTGCCGTAGCGCGGGATCGCACCGAGCGACAGGGAAACGTCTTTGACGAACGAAAGGCTTAGGTCGCCCTGAAGCTCGATGAAAAGTGGCTTCCGCCGCGCAGCAGCTTTCACGAGATGACCGACTGCCTGCCGAAATACGATAGCCCGACCGGCGCCCTGCGCCCTGCTGCCGTTTTCTCGCGCAACGACTGACATCTGACGCAGCACGTCGCCGCCGGATGAACTTCCAATCTGGCCGGCTCGATCTGGTTGTCGCAATCCTCGCAATCCACGGGCTCGCCCACAGCAAGCGCCGCTGCATTGGGCTGCGCTTGCACTTCGGCCCGAATCGCCGCTAGGCGACGCCCCAGGACCAACGCCTCCATCTCGTCATGAATATCGCAATCGTCTGCCATGACCCATACTCTCCGGGAAATGCGTTCACGACGTGTCGCCGGTCAACTTACGGTACAGTTTGACCCCGACGAGCCATCTGTATCGATAATAACGGTGAAGCTCCGGATTTTCAAATCCCGCGTATCATCTCTATTGATCAGTTTTCTGCACTCTCAAACGAGATCGGGCCTTGCCTCTGGGCAGCGACCGTCCGCATGCTGCGAAACGTTCGCTCCCCAGAGGCCATCATGGATCAAATTTCCTACCTTCCCCTACTCGTGACGGCCATCCTGACCGGGGCGGGCCTCGTCTGGGCCGACCGCCGGACCGTCGCATTGATCGGGTTCAACCCGCTCCCGCGTAAAGCCCTCGTAACGACGGCCGCATGCTACGGAATCACTGGCCTGGTCGCCGCTCGCGGCGCCAGCAACGATCTTAGCGCCACGGTCGACGACCTTTCCGCCTTCGTCGGCAACCTGACCACCGGCGTTGCGGCCGGAAGCCCGCTGTCGCTGATTGGCGCCGGCCTCATGCTGGTCCCGGTCTATTTCCTTCTCCGCGCCGCAGGACGAGACCAGCGTCCGGCAATGGTGCTCTCAGCGGCGACGCTCGGAGCAGTCGCCCTCGTCGGCTTCATGGCAGGGCACACCGCCGTGCTCTTCCTCCACTCGAATTTCCACGACGTGCTCATCGGCCTGCTCGTTGTCGGTGGCGGGTTCGCGGCCGTAGGCGCCACCCCGAGAATGAGCGCCTCCGATGAATATCTCAACGACCGGGTCGAACAGATCTATTGGAGGGAGCAAAACGCCGAGCGCGAAATCCGCGACCTCAAGAACCACTCCAACTGAGCAGACGAGGTTGCTGCCGACGCGCTCTTCATCACAATGACCGGGGGGTCTCCTGGGCGGGATCGGCACGCTGGCCTCGCCCTGCGGGCTATCACGCCAGACGCGGAGCAGTTTTCAGCGCAAGACGGCACGTCGGGCCAATGACACCACTGTCCCATATAGTGGGATTTTGGGTAGAC
>Ga0070730_10006371_pt1 | contig 10097 bp, 9 predicted proteins | sample Coa_R1_3_FD_66447 | JGI IMG/M metagenome (GOLD analysis project Ga0070730, IMG submission 66447) | Surface soil microbial communities from Centralia Pennsylvania, which are recovering from an underground coalmine fire - Coalmine... | ecosystem: Environmental > Terrestrial > Soil > Unclassified ... | reverse complement strand
TGGAACAGATGGCCGAGGCGCACCGGTATGTGGACACCGGGCGCAAGCGGGGCAATGTCGTCGTCACCGTGGAACACAGGATGGAATTTGCATCGCCCTCATCTTCAGCCGGTCTCGACTAAGGACTCTTCAACGCCAGCGGCAGAAAAACTTTGACAAATAAATCGTATTCATACGCACCGATGTCGCAGATGGAATTGACCGGTCGCGGGACACCGCGCTGATCGGTGGCCGGGCAGCCGGAATTATCACCCGCATCGATAGCCGGACTGCCGGCCAGCAATGCCTCGGTCGCTGTCGAGCCGGGGGCATTGATTTGCAGCGGCCCTAGCTCAGGATTTTGATTCGCGACCGCGCCACCGCAGGACAAATCGCCATACTGCAGGTTGTGTCCGCCGTTGGTGATGCTGCCGGAGCAATTGGCCGGCGAGCCGCTGGCGATGATCGTATTCTTGATTGTAAATATGCCGCTCAATTTGGCCAGATTGCCGCCTGTGGAAGCCTGGTTGCCATCCAGGGTGCTGTTCAAGAGGGTCAGGACGCCGCTGTTATGGCTAATGCCGCCGCCAGTGCCAGCCATATTGTCGGTCAGGGTATCGTTGGTCATCGTCAGCACATCACTCGAGGCGCTGCGGATCGCGCCGCCCTCAATATTGGCAGCATTGCCGAAGAATGTGCTGCTATCCACAGTTGAAGCGTCTCCTAAGGTGACCAGTCCGCCGCCGGCGCCATTCAGGGCCGTATTATTGGCAAAGGTATCCGTCATGACTTTCAAAGTTTCGGAGCTGTAGATCCCGCCCCCGCTCAGTGACGCGCTGTTGTGCGTAAAGAGGCTGGTACTGACGATCACGACTGACTGGGAGCCCTGGTGGATCAGTCCGCCGCCGAACTGGGCTGAATTGTTGGCGAAGGTGGTGGCCGAGATGATTACTGGATTGGATGTGCCTACATTGGCGAGCCCACCGCCGGAACCGGAAGCGACATTGCCGAACAAGCTGTCCTGGGTCACGGTCAACGGGCCGCCGTTCAACAGGCCAGCACCCTCCACTGAGGCCGTGTTGGTGCTGATGGTGCTGTGCGACAAATTTAGTCTGCCAAGGTTATTGATGCCCGCCCCATAGGCCGCGATGTTGCCGGAGATCAGTGTCAGCGTCACGGTCATGACGCCGCCGGTATCGTTGTCGATCGCGCCGCCGTACAAAACTGTCGCCGTGGGCGCAATATTCTCACTGAGCACTACATTGTTCAACGTCGCATTGCCAGCGTTGTAGAGGCCGGCCCCGCCGCTGCCGCCCTGGATGACGTTGCTGATCACCTGACTGTGATCGAGGACAAGTGTTCCGTGATTTTCGATCCCGCCGCCGCTGCCGCCGGCATACCCATGTTGGATGGTCAGACCGCTGAGGGTGACGACGTAACCGGCATTGATATAAAAGCCTCGATGAGAGGTGCTGCCCGCATCGAGGATCACGCTGCCGGGTGATCCGCTGTTACCGACGATACTGACATTCCGGCTGACGATGATGTCGAATTCATTATAAGTTCCTGCGCCGACATTAATTGTCAGGCAGCCGGCATCGGTTACAGCGGCGGTGATTGTTAAATAGGTGCCCGGCACGCTACAGGTTGGCCCCGCGGCGCGGATCGGGCCAGCCGAGAAAAGACTCAGAGTGATGACGAGCGCCAGGCCCGCCCGCAAACAGAGTAGACGAGCAGAATGATCGAACAGCTTGATCAATTTCAATTCAGCTCTCCCGGATTTAGACAATGGCCGCCCGCAGATGTTATCGGTGTGGGAAGTGAGGTCCAATCACCCATATGCGCTCGCGAGGGGTTGGGCCAAACTTTCCAAGTTGACTGGCGGCACAAGTTCCCTTGCGTCAAAACCCCCGCCCAGATCATTTGGCGGTCCGCGCCGACGCTACATGCCTTGACCGGGTTTGAGAAGTAAGTACAAGAAAAGAAGCAGGTTGACGATCGGGAGGATCGCCACCCAAACCCAGTTTTGCGACATCCTCAACTGGCGCAACCTGCGCCGGGTAATAGACACGATTGCCGCGACCCAGGCAAGCATGAATGGCCACACGATGATGCCAATATAGTCGGGACTGATGTTGGGGGAGACAGTCTCCACGACGATAAGGACAATGGTCAGGAGCACGAATATCACCACCAGGGGGAAGATCGCCAGGCCCCACAGGAAGACTAATCTTCCAGCGGGCACACGCGGGTCGTATAGTCGGAGCGGGTCAATCCAGTCGCGAAGATGGTGTCTTTCGCCCGATGAGCTATGTGTCATGTCTTCCATTGTATCCTCTGCGATAGTTATTTGAGGACCGACCAGGGATCGTTCATTGAAGGCCCGCCCGCAGTCCCAGGTTGGATGGTCGGACCACTGAGGGTGAGGGCGTAGCCGGCGTTGATCTAAAAGCCCACGCGCTGAGTGATCGAACGCCTTGATCATTTGCAAGTCTGCCCTACCGAATTCAGGCAATATGCGTCAGCAGCCCGCAGATCCTATCGGCGGGGGAACTGAGGCCCAATCACCCAGGCGCACTGGCGAGGGGCGGGCTTTGGCAGTTACATCAGGCCAGACGCGCCGAGCCGCTCCGACTGCGGCGGCGCAAATGAAACAGTCTGGCCAGGCCGCTCAACAGCAGGCCCGGCAAGCCGCAGAATATCAAAGCCAGCGCGAGGCCGCCAATGTTCCCCAGCGGGTTGAGCCAGCGATAGGTGTACGCCGCACCCACCAACCGCGCCAGGCGTGGATCAGCCTGGGCGTATTCTATCTTGGCCTGGCCGCCCACCTCGAGCCCGGCCACGCTGCCGGCGTCGATCACGTCAGCGCCTTTCACCGGCGTATCCAGTCCCGGCACGCCATAGGTAAACTCAACGCGCTGGTAGGGCCGTAAGAGGTTCGACTGGCCGCGGCTGCTGCTCACCGTCGTAAATAAGGTGATCGAGTCCACCTGGGCGGTGGCTGGGACCACGGAGCCATCTGGGGTTGGAAGGATCGAGGCGACCACATTCTGCCACCACAGCGCCAGGCCCGAAAAGGTATTCTGATCGGCCAACCGCGCAGCGGTGAAGAACGGGAGCTCGCGCAGCAGACGCACCGATTGGTAGCGCACCTGCACCGGGTCGCCCACGCGCACTTGGTCGTAGGTGGTCTGTGAGACCTCGATGTAAGCGGTTTCGTGGCTGCGGCTATCCGCCGGCTGATAGTCCACCGCCAGCAAGAACTGCCGGTGCCAGGTGTCCTGGCGGGCGGCCAGGACTTCGCGCTTGTCGGTGACGGCGCCGGTAGTTACGCCGCCGAAGGCATCCAGGTGAAACGAGGCCAGCGCCGGGGTCGAGATGACAAACAGCACCAGCCCGATGGCCAGCCAGTGCACGACATTACCGATGAATTTAAAGGCGGTGCGCATCGGGTCGATGACACTCCGATAGAATGCTCAGCGCCGCCATTGGCCGGCGGTTGTCATTGGCCGCAATCCTTTCGTAGTGAAGCAGCGTCTTGACGGTCACCTGGCTGAGGCGCGAAAACTCACCAATCTTGAGCATCATGCGCTCCGGCACTGTAGCTGTCGACCCCGCCGCCAAAGCCGCCAAAGCCGCCGCTATTCGCGCCATCGGACCCGCTGCCGGTGACGTTGCCCTGGATGAGGCTGTCATTCACAATCACGCTGCCGCCGTCGTTAAATATGCCGCCGCCGTTTCCGCCGTTGTAGCCGTGGCCGCCGAGCGTGTTGTTGGTGCCGGGCGAGGCGGTGGAATTGAAGCTGACCGTGCTGTGGTTTAAGGTCAACACAGCCAGCTGGCTATAAATGCCGCCACCGCTGCCCGCGCAGCACGTATTGTCTCCGCCGGTTTGATTGAAGGTGACAACGACATTGTTGAGGGTCAGGGTCGCGCCCACGTTATGAATGCCGCCGCCCCAATTGTCCTGGGTGTCGCCTGATCCACCTTTTCCGTGACGAATGGTCAGGTTCGTCAAGTTAACGGTGATGGTACCGGTGATACGCAGCACCTGGCCCAGCGAGGCGCCGTCGATGACGGTCGTGGCGGCGCTGTCACCCACCAGGGTGAGGCTCTTGGCAATGGTCAGATTCTCCAGGTAGGGGCTGCCGCCGGCCATCTGAATGCTGTCACCGCTGCCGGCGGCGCTAATGGCCGCGGCAATGCTGCCGAAGCAGCCGCCCGTGCCGCCAATGTTCACGCACAGCGAGTTCGCGTGGGCCGGCGGAACGGCGCCGGCCAGCGCGCTCAGCCCCAGCATGAGCGCCAGCGTAATGCGGTGCAACCAACGAGCGGTCATGGGTCACCTCCATCGTTCCAAGTTGGGAAAAATGGTTTACGACGCGGTCACGGCCTGACCGCTGATCGCGCACCCTGCGCCAGCCAGCGCTGACGCTCGGCGGCGAACCGTTGTGCCGCCAACTGGTAGCCCTGCGCCAGCGCTACCTGTTCCAGCGCTGTGAGTAAGTTGGCGGTCTCCCGCGGCCCGCCCATCAGCCGCCTCAGCACCAGGCAGGCCTCAAAGTGTGCGCGTGCCGCCGCAAAATCTCCCTGCGCTTGCCGCGTTTGACCGAGATTCTCCAGAATGTTGGCCTGGCCGGGCTTGAACCCCACATCCTGAAACAGCTCCAGGCTCTCTTCCAGGCGCGCCTGCGCGTAGTGGCCCTGGCCGAGCTGAACCCGCGGGCCGAAGAACTGCTGGCGAGGCTCGAGGCGGCCTTGAGGATGCCTGAAACGCAGGGGTAGCAGCTTAGGTTTCGAGCGCGTAGGCCGCGGCTTGATCCCAGCTCAACCCCAACCCTTCGTCCCAGGCCGTGCTGAAGGCAGTCGGGTCGAGCTGAGCGCGCGTCTCCGCCACCGCCTGGTCGTGCTCAGCGCGCTCCACCGGCGGCACTGGAGTGCCAATCTGCTCGCGCAGCGCCTGAGCGGCACCAAGCAGGCGTGTGGCGCGCCCGGGCTGCGCGGCCAGCAGGGCCAACTTCGCAAAGGCCTCCAGGTACTTGGCCACGTCAGGTCGGGCGCCGTGAGCAACAACCATCTTCAAGCCGCGCGTGTAAAGCTGAGCGGAGGCGGCCGTCTCCCCCTGGGCGCGAGTCACATCGCCCAGACTGAGCAGCGCAAACGCCAGCTCCAGCCAATAGCCATCCGGGTCATGGATGGCCAGACCTTCATTGATGAGGGCTCGCGCCTGTTGCAGGTCGCCCAGGCGGTAGGCCACGCAGCCCAGCCAGGGCGGAGTCCAGCCCATCCCGTTGGGTTCCTGGAGCTCGCGAAATTGTTTCAGACCCGCCTCAAAGTGGGCACGCGCCTCGTCCAGGCGGCCTTGCAGATAATCAATTTGACCGAGGCGCACTTCGACGGCGGCCAATTCTCGTTGTTGGCCGCTGGTCGCCGGCATGGCCAGCGCTTCTTCGCGCGCCAGTGGGTAGCAGCCTTGCGCCAGTGATATTTCAAACAAATATCGCAGCGCTCCCCAGTGAAACCCACCGCCCCGCGACTCAGGAATGGCCAGATGTTCCTCAAAAAGTGCGCGCGCATGGACGGCGTCGCCGTCCAGCCAGGTCTGCCAGGCCAGTTGGTTAAGGATGTTGATCAGAAACCACTGATCGCCAACTTCTCGCATGATGTCGGCGCTACGGCGCATGTAATCCAGGGCCTTGGCCCGATTGCCAAGGTCTTCAAATGCCCAGCCCATCCAAAAAAGGCAGGCGCCGACGCCCCGGCGGTCACCGGCCGCTAACGAGAGGTCCAGTGATTCCTGAAATAGCCGGAACTTCGCGACGGCATCGCTTGGCAGGGGACGCAGCATACCTAGCCAGCCTAGCGCCTCCGCCATGCCAACCTTGTCACCCAGCTCCCGATAGATACTCAAGCTCTCTTCCAGGCGCGACTGCCGAGCGGCCCGTAGGTCTGGCGTCTCCTCGCCCACCGGAAACACACCCAAGAGCGCCTTGGCCCGCCACGCGCTGCGCGCGAGCGGGCCCTGGCTGGCTTTTAGGTCGAGCGCGGCGGCCAGCCAACGTCGAGCCTCCAGGTTGTAATTCTTTAGATCCCAATACCAACGCAGCGCGCCCGCCAGCCGCAAGGCCGATTCTGCTTCGTCCGTCTCGAGCGCCCACTCAAGCGCTGCTCGGAAATTGTCGTCCTCGCGGCTCAGCCGGTTCAGCCAAATCGCCTGGCCGGGGCGCCTTAATTTGGGCTCGGTTTCTTCAGCCAGCGTCAGGTAGTAAGCCAGGTGGCGCGCCGGCGTCTCCTCCTCGGCCTCGGCCGCCCGCAGCCGCTCGGCGGCAAACTGCCGCACGAGCTCGTGCAGCTCGTAGCGCTCGTCCAGACCGCGCCTCAGCAGCGACTTGTCCACCAAAGCCCGTAGGTGGGCCGGTGTGGCGCCGGCCACCTCCGCGGCGGCCGCGCCGGTGAAGCCAGTGCGGAAAACGGCCAGCCGGCCAAGTATGGCTTGCTCATCGGCTGAGAGCAGCGCCCAGGAGTGATTGAACACCGCTCGCAGCGACCGGTGCCGGTCAGGTACATCGCGGAGCTCGCTCGCCAGCACGTCAAGGTCCTGTTCGATGGCGCGCGCGATCTCCGGGCAAGACAGTGCGCGCACCCACGTGGCGGCCAACTCGATGCCCAGCGGCATGCCCGCCACAAGCTGGCAGATGCGCGCGACGAAGGGAGCATCCGCGCCGGCCACTTCAAAGCTCGTGACCGCTTGGCGCGCCCGCTGCAGAAATAGCGTCACCGCATCAAAACTCTGCATCTCGCCCAGATCATCGGCGGCCGGCACCGGCAGCCCTTCCACGTCAAACACCCATTCGGCCCGGAGCTTGAGCGGCTCACGCGAAGTGATCAGCAGCGTCACCCCGGCTGTTTGCTGCAGGATCGCCAACAGCAGCGCGGCTCCGTCCAGCAGGTGCTCGAAGTTGTCCAGGATGAGCAGAATCTCCTGGTCGCGCAGATACCTTAACAATTGGGCGGCAGGCGGTTCCTTGCCGAAGAGGCTGAGGCCCAGAGCGGCGGCAATGGCCGGGGCGATGAGATTGGCGGAGCTGAGCGGCGCGAGCGGTACAAACACGGCGCCCTGGGTGAAAGCCACGCTTTGTTCGGCGGCAGCCTGGATGGCCAGCCGAGTTTTGCCAATGCCGCCCGGGCCGGCCAGGGTGATCAGCCGGCAGGCCGGGTTCGCCAGCAGCTCGTCCAGCGCCGCCAGCTCTGTCTCGCGCCCCACGAAGGGGGTGGGCTGTGGCGGAAGATTGTGGCGCGCGGCCGCCGGCGGCCTGAGCAGGTCGGCAGCCAGGAGCCCATCAAACTCGGCCGCGCGGATGCGCTGGTAGTAGGCGGTGGTCTCCTCAGCCGGCTCGATGCCCAGCTCGGCCGCCAGCACTGCGCGACAGCGCTCGTATTGCACCAGCGCTTCGCTGCGCTGCCCGGTGAGGACGAGCAGCCGCATGAGTTGCCGATGCGCTTCCTCGCGCCAGGGGTCGAGCGCCAGTTGGCGCTCGGCGCAGCGCCGCGCCTGTTCATAGTCACCGCGGCGTTCGTGGTAGTCGGCCAACTGGCCCAGGCCGGCCAGCGCGCGCTGGTGCAATCGCTCGCGGTTAAGCAGTGCCCATTCCTCGAAGGCGGCGCTGTCGGGCAGGAAAAAATGATCCAGGAAGCGGCCGCGATAGAGCGCCGCGGCCCGCTCGCGCCGCTGCGCGCACGGCAGGCATGTTTCCCGGCGGCGATGCCGGTGCGCGTGACACGCGGCGTCCAGCGCCATGAATTCGGCCACGTCAAGCTGATAGTTGCTGGCCGGGTTGAACTGCAGGGTCTCGCGGTCGACGAGCAGGAAAGGGGGCTGCGCGCTGTGGTCGCCGATGGCCTGGCGCAGACGCGCCAGGGCCTGGCGCAAGCTTGTGCGGGCGGCGGCTTCAGGCTGATTGGGCCAGAGCAAGGCCAGGAGGGTGTCGCGCGAATAGGACTCGCCCGGCGACAGCGCCAGGTAAGCCAGCAGCGCCCACACTTTGTCGTAGGCGGCGGCCCGTACCGGCCTGCCATCCAATGTGACCTGCAGTGGCCCCAAAAAAGCGAGCGATAGGTGTGCCATGGCGCCACCCAGCGGCGTCGGATCCAATTCGAAGCGCCGTCATTATAGGGCGTTTGCCCGCTGGCAGCGACGGTCCGGCGCAGCCAATTCACGGTGGGTTCACGGCTGGCGGCTAATCTGTGACCATGGAGCCGCTCACGGGGCAGGAGGCAGAAGCGGCGATGGGCGGCGACGCTCGCTTATATCACGCCTATCTCCTGCGCCTGTGGCAAGAGCAGCGTGGCGGGCAGCCGCTGTGGCGCGCGTCACTGGAAGACCCGCATACCGGCCAGCGCCTGGGTTTCGCCGATCTTAGCCAACTGTTCGCGTTTCTCCAAAAACAGGCCCGCAGCCAGGCAGCCACACGGCCAGCAAACATAGAAGGATAACCGGAACCTTATGAAGAAGTCAGCCTGACCGATTCAGGCTAATCGGGCCTGTACTGAGCAGCACAGAAAAGGATACGCTATGAAAAAGTCAGCTCGTCAGCTCATCGTCTGTGGTGTTTTGCTTCTGATGATGGCCAGCGCCTGCGCCGCTCCAACGGCGCCAGCGCGCGCTCCGACTCTCTTACCGCCAACGCTGGCCCCAACCCTGCCGGCGCCCACGCCGACTCTCGCGCCGCCAACGTTGGCCGCCACCCTGGCGCCGCCCACGCTGGCCCCGACGACAGACCTGCTAGGCGTGGTTACCGCCCTCCAGGCTGACTATAACAAGGGCGATACGAATAGTCTCATGGCGCTGCTCGTCGCAGACCCCAATTGGAGCCTGGGGGCAGGGATGTTTGGTCTGGGAACTGTGCACTCGGCGGTTACCGCAAAAGACGTGCGCGACACTCTGGAAATCGGGTTCGCACTCGATAGCCAGCTTGTAGCCAGCGATTGCAGCGCGAAGGATAACACGGCCACCTGCGCCTTAGTGATCAAAGACGACTGCAATCCGGCGGCAACCGGCGCCTATCACCTGCGTGCGCAGTTCACATTCCAGGCTGGCAAGATCGCATCGGTCTACGGCCGCTGGGACGCAAGCGACGAGAACGCCTTCGCCGAATACGACTCCGCCCGCCAGGAATGGGCCAGAGCGAATCTTCCCGGCGACTCGGCCGCGTACAACGCGTATCTCACTTGGGACGATGCCAATCAACGCTTTGCAGGCCTGGCGCCGGGAGAAACCGCCAGCCAATTCGGCCAGTCGGTAGAGCGCATGTGCAAGGGATACACGCAAGCCGGGCATTAATGCAGACTCAGGGGAGCCGTTTGGGATCCGTAGGGGCCACCCAACCGGGTTATCTGACGATACATTGATGACGGCCGAGGCGCCCTTGCGCCCGGCTTGAGCCAGATACTGCCAGCCGCTACGACCGCCAGCGTGTTTCCGGAGAATTGGCGGTCTTTGGCGGTTAACTGGCCAACGTTGGCGGATAAAGCAGCCTATACTGGGATGATGCCCGGCCTACACGAAAGCGGATAACGCCGGGCTGGTCACGTTAGGCTCCCACGGAGACAGCTCATGCCCGACCTAAAATGCACAATGTTGACCGGCAGCGAAAACGTGTTAACGGAAGCTACCATCAAGGAATTCAGGGCGAGCCTGCGCGGCCCCCTGCTCACCCCCAGCGACCCGGGCTATGACGAGGCGCGGGTGCTGTGGAACGGCATGCACGACAAACGGCCCGCGCTGATCGCCCGCTGCAGCGGCGTGGCGGATGTGATCGCCGCCGTCAATTTTGCTCGCGCCCGCGAACTGCTGACGGCGGTGCGCGGCGGCGGGCATCACATGGCCGGCAACGGCTCATGTGACGGCGGCATCATGATCGACCTGTCGCTCATGAAGAGCGTGCACGTGGACCCGCGCGCCAGGACCGCCCGGGTCCAGGGCGGCGCCACCCTGGGCGACCTGGACCGCGAGACGCAGGTGTTCGGCCTGGCGGCGCCGGCCGGCAACGTTTCGACCACCGGCATTGGCGGGCTGACCCTGGGCGGCGGATTGAACAATCTGCGCCGCAAATACGGCC
>Ga0070730_10006370_pt1 | contig 10097 bp, 8 predicted proteins | sample Coa_R1_3_FD_66447 | JGI IMG/M metagenome (GOLD analysis project Ga0070730, IMG submission 66447) | Surface soil microbial communities from Centralia Pennsylvania, which are recovering from an underground coalmine fire - Coalmine... | ecosystem: Environmental > Terrestrial > Soil > Unclassified ... | reverse complement strand
CGAATTGCCGCACCAGCTCTGCCGCCGTTGCGTCGTCCCACGTGGGATAGAAAGGCTTGAGATATGCGAGAAAATATTTGACGGTCATCCAATAAGGCATCTTCTGGTTTTCCGAGACATATCCGATCGCGGCCAACTCACGGGGAGAAAGTCGCCGCGACTCCACCCCCAACACCTCTGCCCTTCCGCGGCTGGGCGGCAAGATGCTCATAAGGACCTTAAGCGCAGTAGTCTTGCCCGCTCCGTTCGGCCCCACGAGTGCGTAGATACTGCCCTCCGGCACCTGTAGCTCCAGGTCGGCGAGCGCGGCTACATTACGAAATTTTTTGCATAGCTTCTGCGTCGTGATCGCAAAATTCATTTCTCTTCCCGGCCTCCTGTTTTCAATTCAGGTGAATCTTTCTCTTCGTTGCCGCCCAACCGCCTCCAATGTTCGGAGAGGGCAGCCTGTACATCGTCGAGTTCCATACCAAGTTTCTTGGCTTCCACCACGAGTTGTTCCATCTCACTTTCTAGAAGCTGCGTCCTTTCCGAAGCACTGGCCGGCGGAGGAGCGGCCACAACTGTCCCTATTCCCGGCAGCACCTCCAGCAGCCCCTCTGTCATCAAGTGACCAACTACTTTGTGGGCCGTGTTGGGATTGATCTTGAGCTCTTTACTGAGGGCCCTTACGGAAGGAAATGGGTCACCGGGCCGCATCTGTCCTGAGATCACCGCCTTCTTGGCGGCGTACACCACTTGCTCATAAAGCGAAATACCAGGCCGAAATGTAAGGCGGAACGGGATCATTTGTGTGTACTATAACACATAGTACACTACCGTCAAGTATTTTTTCGATCGCAAGGTCCTATAAAAACCACGTTGCCAAATTCCTGTTACAGCCCTCGATTTTGTTACGATTTAATTACAACCTAATGCGATTTTATTTTTGTGGACCGTGATATCACTTGTCGTTTTTGCTAAGCGCTTTCCTAACTGTGGTTCTTACATTTGTTGGAATTTGAACTGATCCCGGCCAAGCAACTCTCCCACCAGCATCTTGAAAACTTCTTTTTCCTGGTCTGTACTTGCCCCGCTGGCGACAAATTGTGAATACAGCTTTTCGAGTTTTTCTTTCTTTTGAATCACATGATGGAAGTAGCTGCCCTCGGGCGGGTTGGTGTAATCGTCGTCGGAGATGTCGCGGCAGATATTCGTGAGCCGGCGTTTTTTGTTCTCGTTGAATTTATCGGCCAGGTCGAGGATTGTGATTGCCTCCAGCACCTCCGGCTCCAACCGCGTGTTAAAGCACACTCCGCAATGCTTCACCTGGGGTTTGTCTTTGCAGGCGGAGCATTTCCCATGCCGGATGAGGAGGAGCTTAAGGGCCAGGGAAGGATTCATGTGGCTGTTTCTCATATTCAGTTATAACCTGTTCAGTTATAACCTGTGGACGATTTGCCAAGCATACTCCGAGAATCGGAGCAATGCAAGAGGCCCAAAAGAAATTAGGAAAGAGAATCCGCGAACTCCGGGAAAAGAAAAAACTTTCCCAGGAGGCGTTTGCCGACGCTTGCGGATTAAACCGGGTTCACATGAGCGATATTGAAAGAGGCGAAGTGAACTTAACCCTGGCGACGCTGAATAAGATCGCTGAGAGCTTGCACACAACTTCCGCCGCATTGCTTAAGGGAATTTTGTAACCCTGGCGAAGGCGATTCTTTGTAAGCGCTCCGCTTCGCTGTGCGCGAGCCTTCAGCTTGGCGGGCAGGGCACTTTGGGCTAAAGTACAGTTCAGATGCCGTCATTTGAAGAACGCCAAAAGCGCAAAGCCATCAAAGACTCGCTCAAAGCGGCTGAGGCCGGCGGCGTTCGTGAAAGTCTGCCGATCACCCCGCAACAAATGAAGTCTCTGTTTAATTTTGTCGATGAGCAGCTTGCTGACTCCGAATGCGATCATTCGCTGCGCCATACGCTTGCCTTTCTCGAAAGCCAGGGCATGCCCGCCGAACCCGTAGTGGCGTGGCTGCAGAACGCAGGCGGCTACTGCGACTGCGAAGTGCTTTTCAACGCCGAGGAGAAGTTCGATTCCGCATTCCCCTCAAATCCATGACCTTCCAGGGAAAACGTAGTGCGCGCGCGGACGCGTGCTAAGGTTGAAGCGGCATGATGGAGATTTCCGCACCCGGAAAGCCTGTCCAGACAGAGCCCAGCGCGCCGACCGTGTGGGTGTGGGGCCGGCCCTGGACACGCTGGCGCAGTGCCAGATTGCTGCTGTTGTTCCTATGGATTTCGGCGCTCCTGCTCTGGAGTTTCACCCGGCTGGCAGGCTTGCTTCTGCCGGTTGAGGTTCTTTCGGCGATTGTCTTTGTGGTTCTTCTCTGGCCCTGGGTGCGGGGTCCGTACTTGCTGTACACGCGCCACTCGTTGCCGCTGCGCGCGGGCTTCGAAGTACGGTCTACGAACTTTGAAGCAGGTGATTTCAAAGGTAGCGTCGAGCTCCACAAAATGGGATTCGAGTTTGCCAGCATCGTGAGCGCGAATTCTGTGCCCGGTCACCGCAAAGTGGAGGCAGCGATCTATGTCCACCCGGGAAACAAGGATTCAGCTCAACTAGGGCGCATCGCGACCCGTGTTGGACCCCTTAACGTGATGGTGTTTAAGACCCGGTTCGACGATGGTTCTGCCTTTGAAACTTCCAACTCCCACACGGCGCCAATCTTTCGCCCTGACCCTCAGTTTCAAGTGTTTCGCTTTCCCCAGATACGCTCACGAGCGGACCTGTATCGGATTCATCAGAAGCTGAAAGAACGCTTTGCAGCAACCCGCCGGCCGGTCATTACCGATAAAGCGGAAGAGTTGGCCGAGTTTATCGCGCGGGCAGAGATCGTACATCTGAGGAATGCTGAAAGAGACTACAAACTGGATGCAGCAAAGCAGCGTTACGTCTACACCGTCCGAGGAGCCATCCGGCGCGCGTGGCTGCATACCTGGCCGGTGAAGTTCATTCGCCAGATGCAGGTCGAGCGCAACGCCATGAAGACGGCCACGGAGCTTGGCCTTCGTATCCATCCCATATTCGGGCGTCTCGAAGATTCTCTCCGGCGGCCCGATGTGTGAGTTTCTTCCAGCACGGCTTGAATCAGACCATCTTGGATGCTTCTCTCTCTATGACTGAATCTTAAGACAGTGTTTAGGGAAGTCAACAAAGCTCCGCAGCCTCTAAACTCAGCCCTCCTTGGTACCGTGACCCGAAGAAAAGCAAGCAACCGTGTCATGGGATCCGTATTTCTTCGCTGGGATCATGAAGTGGTATCAAATCATTGCTCTTTATCAAATTGCTGGCATGATCAATGCGAGGTTCCGTGCCTCACGTCTTTGAAAACATCAAACTAGCGCCTCTCGCGGCTCCCAGAGGCAAAGGGATATTTCTGCCTCTGCAGGATTCATTACTCGAGTAATCCCCACCCCCCTCTCGCAAACAGCGACCGCTCAGAGGTTACTTAAGTAACCCCCACCCCCCTCTGCCAAACAGTCCCGAGAACAATTTTCAGTTCTCAAGGGCACAGCCGGGGACGGCTGTGCCACACAATGCTGCTTGGTTCCTGCTTTCCTTGCAGCTTGTAGCTTGCGACTTGTAGCTGCTCTTTTGCCTTTGCTTGGAGCTTGGAGCTAGTAATGAAACTTGTAGCGCAGCTCCACCGAGTACTGGCGGGGTTCGTAGAAGTGGGTTCCGCCGAAGGTGTTGCTGGTATCGACCTGGTAGCGGTTGTTGCTTACGTTGAGCGCGCTGAACTGCGCCGACCAGCTTTCGCCGAACGACCTTCCCAGGCCAAAGTCAAAGGTGGCATGCGGATGTAGATGTCCGGGGCCGTTTCCATTCAGGAATCCTTTTCCGTAGTTGAAATTGCCGGAAGAGAAGCTGCGCCAGGGCAATCTCATTTCGTAGCCCACGCTCAGGGTGTCGCGCTGGTCGTGGTCCAGGAAGAACAGTGGTTGCGGAGGGGAAAAATCAGTCAGGCCGCCAGTCCTGGCTCCTTTGCCTTCGGCGAATTGATGGGAGTAGGCCAGGTGCAACTGTGCCCGCTGGAACAGCTTGGGCGAACGCACGGTGCTCTCCCAACCGCGAATGCGCGCCCGGTCGAGGGTGAGCGGGAAGAAGATGCCGGAGTTGCCGATCACGTCGTGGTCGAGGAAGTTTTTGGCGTGGGTGCGGAAGGCGTCGAAATCGAGGGCCCATCGTTGTATCGGAATGGCAAGGCCGGCTTCGTATTGTTCGTCACGCTCGCCGGGCAGGGGCAGAAATCCGAAGCCGGACTGGTTGGCAAGGTCCACCAGCGACACCGAGGTCAGATTCGGATTCAGGTTCGAAAGGCATTGGGCCGAGGTTACGTTCGGCGGGCACAGTTGCTGGCCTGAAAAACTGGTGAGCGGCGGCGCCTGGTAGTAGCGTCCGTAGAAGCCGCGCAACACCCAATGGATACGCGGAAGCTGGATGGCTGCTCCAATGCGCGGGTCGGTTGAGTGCTCACTCACTCCGCCGGAAAAACGCGACAGACGAAGGCCGCCATTCAGCGTGAGCCACGAAGTCGCCTTCCATTGATCTTCCAGGAACACGGCCTCGGTATCGGCGGAAGGCTGGGCGAGTTGACTGAGGAATTGTCCGCTGCCATCGTTGAAGACGACGCCAAAAAATTCTTTGTCGCGCTGCGCGAAGCCGACAAATCCGGCGCGCAGGTTGTTGTTGCCCCTGGTGACTTCAACGCTTACCTGGCCGCCGGCGTAAATCGAGTTGGTGCTCTGATTGGGGGTCACCGGATCGTTTGCTCCGCCAATGTACGCCGCGCGGTTGGCGTGAAAGAAGGGCGAGAAGGTAAGCAGAATGCCGTTGGGGAAGGTGTGCAGCCAGGAGGCGCTTCCGAAGGCGTCGTGCTCGTTCTGCACGTCGCGGATTCCAGCGGCCTCCATATCAAAGTCGTTGGGAACCTGATAGTGGTCTTCGCGCCCGGAGGTGACCAGCCGCAACTGGTCCGCAGGATCGGGATTAAAGATCAGCGAAATAAACGCGCCGCCGCCGTCTTCTTTGTCGTGGATGATGTGAGCGATCGGCGTATCGAGTCCCAGCTCGGAGCGGGTCCCGTTCAGGCTGGCGTAGTAAGCGAAGCGCTGGGAGTGGCTGCCGAAGCTGATCTGGTTGTTGGTGGAATTGAAGCTGCCGTAATTCAGCAGCAGCTCGCCTTCATTGTTGCGCTCAAATCCGGAGCGGGGGACCACATTGAAGACGCCATAGGTGCGGTCGCCCAGGTCGGCGGAGTAGCCGCCACGCCCGACTTCGAGCGTATCTATATCTTTGGGGTCGAACTGCGGGGCAACATTGCTGGCGATGTTGGTATTGGGAACGGGCACGCCGTCAATCAGCCAGCTCACCTGGTGTCCGCCGCGGATGTGCAGCAGGTCGTGCACCATGTAAGCGCCGGGAACAAAATTGGTGATCATCTGCAGGCTGTTGGTGCGGTCGGCGCCGGGGTTGCTGGCGATCTGGCTGCGTCCGATGAGGGTTTCGCTCGAGGAAGATTGCGGATTCACCACGCCCGCAATGTCGGTGACTTCCACGGTTTCGCTGGTGCTGGACACAGTGAGTTGAAAATGAAGATCGGTCATCGTGCCGGAGTTGATGATGACATGCTGCTCCTGCGAGGCAAAGCCCTCGCTGGTAACCTTGACTGTGTATTCGCCCAAGGGCACGGCTTGCAGAAGGAAAGCGCCCGCGTTGTCGCTATGAGTGGTCTGCTGCCAGTCGGAACTGTCGGCTTTGATGGTCACCACCGCGCCGGCAATGGGACGATGCTGGGGGTCGTGCACGATTCCACGCACATCTCCGAAAATGGTGGCGTGAGCCAATGTGCTGAAAACAGAAACTCCAAGAGCAAAAACAACCAGCCAAGAAAGGACACTGCGCCTTCCGGTCATACTGCCTCCTTATGAATTTGTAGTAGGGAATGGTCTACTGCAAGGGTTCAGAGGAGGGTGGAGCGCGGCCGGCGTTCGGGCGGAATTCCGAGCTGGAACTTTCCGCGGGATAAAACTCGCTCAGAAAAGGATGCGACTCGGCAGGCGCCGGCGCAACGAACGAGGCGTTAGGACGAACTTTATTTATAGCGGAAATTGTTGGTCCGAGACAGCAGCAGCAACCGTGGCAAGCGCCTTGCGGCACCGCATACAAGCCTGGGGATGAAGCAGGTACGTGCCCAGCCTCTACGCTGTCGCCGCAGTGAGAGTGCGGCATGCTGCCGGCGGCGACCGCCGGACTGTGTTGCATATTCTTCATGCAGCAGGCCGGGGTTGTAGAAAGCAGCGCGCCGGCCGTTGGCGTGAGCAGGCTCACACACAGCAGAATCGCAACGAACATGCCTGAGATACGGCGCATAACAGAACCCCGATATTGTACTAGGAACAAGCCAGATGCGCCTTCTATTCCAGAAAAAGGCCATTTCCCGGGGGCAGATGAAAGGACGGTCTGGCGTTATCCTATAAGGTTGAGCGGCGATTCCCGGCTGTGCTAGCATCGTTGCCCGCATTTGTGTGCAGGTTTTTTGGCTTGCCATCCAAGGTCAGGTACGGACATCTAAGTTGTTGTAAGGAGTTGTTCAGGTGAAGATCTACGAAGGCACGAATATCCGCAATATTGCAGTTATTGGTCATGCCCATACCGGCAAAACGTCGCTGGTTTCCGCCATGCTCTACACCGCTGGCGCCACTCCCAAACTGGGCCACGTAGACCAGGGAGACACCATCACCGATCACGATGAAGAAGAGGTCGCGCGCGCCATGACCATCTCCACCGGTGTGGCTCACGCCGAGTGGGGCAAGACCAAAATTAATTTTCTGGATACGCCCGGCTTCAACATGTTTATCCATGAGGCGCGGGCTGCGCTGGTTCCCACCGAGGCGGCGCTGGTGGTGATCGATGGCGCACACCCGGTTGGGATTGTGACCGAGCGGGTGTGGAGTTTCGCCCAGGAAATGGACCTGCCCCGCATCCTGGTGGCCACGCGTATGGACCGCGATCACGCCGATCAAGAGCGCGTCATCCAGGATTTGCAAAAGGCCTTTGGACGGCAGGTCATCCCGGTGCAACTTCCCATCGGCAGCGAGAAGAACCTGAGCGGAGTCGTTGACCTGGTGACCATGAAAGCCTACAGCTACGAGATGGGCGGCAGCGGCAAAGGAAAAGAGGTCCCCATTCCGGTTGACATGGCGGAAGCCGCCAAGGCTGCGCACGAGACCCTGGTGGAACTTGTGGCCGAAGGCAAGGACGAGCTGATGGAAGAATTTTTCGAGAAAGGAACCATCGGCGAAGAGCATCTGATCCCGGCTATCCATGAGGCCATCCGCGATGACCGTCTCTTCCCGCTGCTGTTCGCCTCCGGGCTGGGGAACATAGGCACCGACCACCTGCTCGACTTTCTCGAGGTCTACGCCCCGACGGCGGCCGAGCACCGCGAGATGAAATCCATTCCAACGCCCAACAATGGAAACCCGGCGGTGCGGCATGCGGTGGATACCGAGCCCTGCTCGTTGTTTGTTTTCAAGACGGCAAACGACCCCTTTGCCGGCCGGATCACATATTTCAAAGTATTTTCCGGCGTGGTCAAGAATGAGGCCACAGTGCAAAACTATACGCACAACAATCCGGAAAAGCTGTCACATCTTTCCATCATGCAAGGCAAGACGCCGGTGCAGATTGCCGAGCTGCACGCCGGAGACATCGGCGCGGTGGCCAAGCTGAAAGAAACCCTCACCGGCGATACGCTGGGAGAGAAGACCAGTCCGATTTACTACCCGACGATTGCGCTGCCGGAACCGGCCATCACCTTCGCCATCGAGCCCAAGACGCGCGCCGATGAAGACAAGCTTTCCAACGGCATTCATAAATTGATTGAAGAAGATCCCATGCTGCGTTTCTACCGCGATGCCCAGACCAAAGAGTTCCTGATCGCGGGCACCGGGCAGCAGCACATTGAGATTGTGGTGGCAAAACTCAAGAAGCGTTACCACACCGAGGTAGTGCTCAAGGCGCCCAAGGTCCCATATCGGGAAACCATACGCGGCAGGGCCGACGTGCAGGGACGCCACAAGAAGCAAACCGGAGGTCACGGCCAGTATGGCGATTGCAAAATCAAGATGGAGCCGCTGCCCCGCGGCAGCAACTTCGAGTTCGTGAACGATATTTTCGGCGGAGCCATCCCCAAAAACTATATCCCGGCGGTGGAAAAAGGCATTGTAGAGGCGGCGCAACGCGGCTATCTGGCGGGATTTCCCGTGGTGGATTTTCGGGTCACGCTCTATGACGGCTCCTACCATGACGTGGATTCCAACGAATTGAGCTTCAAGATGGCAGGCCGCATCGCGTTCAAGAAAGCCATGGAGCAGGCCAAACCCACGCTACTGGAGCCGATCATGCAGGTGGAGATCACCATTCCCGATGAATTCGCCGGCAGCATCATGGGCGACCTCAACTCGCGCCGCGGCCGCATTCAGGGCATGGACAACAAGGGCGGCAACACCATCGTGAAGGCCGAGGTTCCCATGGCCGAGATGCTCACCTATGGCGCCGACCTGACCTCGATGACCCAGGGCCGGGGGTCGTTCGTCATGGAGATGAAGCACTACGATGTTGTGCCTTCCGCCATCCAGGAAAAAATTGTTACCGCCGCCAAAGCCGCGCGCGGCGAAGAGGTGGAAGAAGAAGAGTAGGAGCACCCGGCTGCTACAATGTCGCCATGGGATCAACCCAGCCGGCGCAGGACATCAGCAAGATGATGCAGGCCTATGCGGAAGATGCCGTCCGCATGGCGCGCCAGCTCCACGTCGAACTCGACTATACAGAGCAGAGCCTGGAGCAGGTGGAGCGCCTGCTGGGGCAATTGCACGATGAGTTGCAAAATGGGAACGCGGTTGATTCGGCCGCTGCTCCGCAACTTGACGCGCAACGCATGGACGAGATGTCGCGCATCTGGGGCGGGTACCTGGGCGAAGTGGTCCGCCGCCGCTTCGGAGGCGAGTGGACCATCGAGAAATATCCCGCCGGCGACTTCCTGATTGTGACCTTGAATGTGAACGGGGCCAAGGTCTTTCCCGCCATGAAGATTCACAAACGCCTGACCAATGGCGCCGCGGAGAATTTATTGGCGTTTTATCAGAATGTGCGGGTCCGCCTGGAAGCAAAGCCGGGCGGTAAAGTTCAGTAGCATTTCTCAGGGGAGGCGGGTTCCGTTGGGTTCCAGGCGCAACTCCGATGGTGCAAGGACAGCTTTGTTATAAAAAGTGTTCCGGGGGCTTGCGTAAACTTTGTTAACTTGGTATAAATGAACTCGACATTGGGAAGTGGCAGGAAAGAGCAGTCGGGCTGAGTCGTAGAAGTTTTTGAATCTGTAACGGTTCCCCGATCATCTGATGTAGTAGCCACCAAAAATCGCTCCGCCGGTTGAACCCGGACTCCAGGAGCGTGAATTCAGAGACGGTCCCAATGGGGCCATGGTTCTCTGAAGGGTTAAGCGTAAAGCAAGTCTCAAAGCAGAGGCTTCCATCTCGCAGGACCTCAATTTAAGGTCTTTACAGATTTTATTTTCCGCGCAGTTTGCGCGGGAGCAGGCATATTCGCTCGGAGCGCGGTTGACATTTGCCAGCAGCTCGCGATATGTTTGAAAGGTTCGTCTCTTGACGCCGATGAGGCTGTAGAGGGACAGCAAGTTTCGAGGACACAGGCTTCTTCTAGAGGCCTGAGGAATCGACTGAAACGCGCCGCTCAGGCGGACCGCGGTTCGGTCTTTGACAAAAGGTTGAACGTGCCAGTCGTGAGATGAAACGCTCGGGTCAAGTCCGAGTGATCTCACAAGTATGAAAACCCGCCGGAATTCCGCGGAGCGAAAGTTCCGTATTGTCCGGTTGGGTTCGTCTTCCCTGACCACCCGTCGGGGAGGCAACAGGTTTCAAACACGAGAGTTTGATCCTGGCTCAGAATCAACGCTGGCGGCGTGCCTAACACATGCAAGTCGAACGAGAAAGTGGAGCAATCCATGAGTACAGTGGCGACCGGGTGAGTAACACGTGACTAA
>Ga0070730_10006368_pt1 | contig 10100 bp, 10 predicted proteins | sample Coa_R1_3_FD_66447 | JGI IMG/M metagenome (GOLD analysis project Ga0070730, IMG submission 66447) | Surface soil microbial communities from Centralia Pennsylvania, which are recovering from an underground coalmine fire - Coalmine... | ecosystem: Environmental > Terrestrial > Soil > Unclassified ... | reverse complement strand
CTCGTCGGCCGCACACGCGGCAACCCCGAGGTTGCGCTCGGCGCGTCCACCCGTGGCACGCTCAACCTGTTTCACGCGAGCCAGGCCTACGCCGCCATCCAGGGCCGCCCCTACGTGATCCCCGATGACGTGAAGACGCTGGCCGAGCCGGTGCTGGCCCACCGCATCATCCTTCGGCCCAACGCCGAGATGCAGGGCCAGAGCGCCGGGAAGCTCGTCGCCGGGCTGCTCGAGCGCGAGCACGTTCCCCAGCTGGCTTACGACGCATGAAGCACGGGTGAGGCAGGCCTCCCTCGTGGAACCCCCTCCGACGGAGTTGCATGTCACGCTTGGTGTCGGTAGGAAATGAACGCCTTGGGGACGGCCGGGGTGAACCCGGCCTGAAAGCCGGGCCGGGAATCGCTTCATGAGCAAGGTAGCCCTCGGGTTTGCCCTCGGCCTCCTGCTCCTCTTCACGTGGCTGACGGCGGTCCGGCCCGCCTACGCGCTGGCGTACGCGCTGTGCCTCCTCTTCGTGATCGCGTGGGCGTGGCCGCGCCTGGTCATCCGCGGCATCGCCTTCGCGCGCCACCTCGACCCCGGCACCCCGACCGTCGGCGAGCCGTTCGAGGAGGTTTTCACCGTCCGCAAGACCGGCTGGGTGCCCGCGCCCTGGCTGGAGGTCCGCGACCTCGGCCAGATTCCCGGCTACCAGCCGGGTCGGGTGCTCTCGGTGGGCGGCGAGGCCGTGACGTGGAAGTCTCGCGGCACGTACCGGCGCCGCGGCTGGATGACGTTCGGCCCGACCTCGCTGCGCGTGCAGGAGCCGTTCGGGCTCTTCAGCCGGGAGAGCCGCCTGCGGGAGCGGACGACGGTCCTCGTCTATCCGCGCGTCCGCCCGATCCCCGACCTGCTGACGTCCAGCGCCCAGCAGGTCGGCGTGTCGCCGAGCTTCGGTGCGTGGGCGGACTATCCGCCCGAGACCGGGGGCGTGCGCGACTACACGTCGGGCGACAGCTTCGGCCGCATCCACTGGCCGCTGTCCGTGCATCACGGCCGGCTGATGTCGAAGACCTTCGAGCAGCCTCTGACCACCGACATCTGGATCATCCTCGACCTCGACCGCAAGGTCCATTTCGGCGAGGGGGAGGAGTCGACCGTCGAGTACGCGATCAGCCTCGCGGCGTCGATGACCTCGCAGGTCCACAGCCGCGGCCGCCAGGTGGGGCTCATCGCCAACGACGCGCGCGGCACGTTCCTCGAGCCGCACCGAGCCCTGCGCCAGGACCGGCTGATCCTCGACTACCTGGCCATCGCCCAGGCCGACGGCATGACCTCGCTGTCCCAGGCCCTCGCCTGGGACCGGATGCGCCGGCTGCCGCGCCGCGCGATCGCCGTCATCACCCCGAGCGCCGAGCCGGGATGGGTGCGGCTGCTGCAGGCGGTGCGCGGCCGCAGGACCACGCTGATCGTCTTCTACGTCGACCCGTCGAGCTTCGGCGGCCCGGACATGAACCCGAGCTTCGACCTCGGCCAGGATGTCGACCTCTACGTGGTGCGCAGCGGCGACGACTTCGCGCGACTGGTGAGGACCAGGGATGCAATCCGCATCGGTTAACCCGTCGCTCGCCTGGGAGAGGACGCGCGCGGCCGTGCCGGCCGGTTCGCTGTGGTCGGCGCTGATCGCGCTCCTTCTGGTGCTGACGATCGCGAAGTCGACTGTGTCCGCGGCGTGGGTGCCAGGCATCGACGTCGTGCCGCTGGTCGCGTTGGCGGGCGCGGTGCTGATGGGCGTGCTTGCGCTGACGCCGCTGCCGTGGTGGTCGGGCGTGGGCGCCGGCGTGGCCATCGGCCCCGTGGTCGCGGCCGCGGTGACCGCGCCCGCGTTCCGCACCACGCATCCACTCGACCCGTCAGGCCTGGCTCTCATCCAGGCGTGGATCGGCCGGGTGCAGGACGGATCCGCCTTCGCCGACACCGCTTTCGTGCTGCTCTTCGTCACATGGCTGATGTGGGTCACGGGCGCGTGGCTGACGTGGTGCGTGCTGCGCTGGCGGCAGCCGCTCACCGGCTTGATCCCCGGCGCAGCCGCGTTCGCGACCAACGTCCTCAACTCGCCCAACCAGAACACGTACACGCTGGTGTTCCTGGTCCTTACGTTTGCGCTGCTGCTCTGGACCAACTACACGGGCTCGATCGCCAAGGCGACGCAAGCGCACGTGAAGCTCACGGGCGATGCGCGGTGGGACTTCTGGGAGAGCGGGCTCGTCGCGACCGCCGCGCTGGTGGTCCTCGGCATCATGCTGCCGCCGCTCTCGACCTTCGACCGCACGCAGAGCATGGAGTCGAGCCTGTTCTCCGACTGGGCGCAGATCCAGCAGCAGCTCAACCGCCCCGACCTCGGCACCGGCACGGGCACGGGTGGCGGCACGACCGGGTTTTCGACCGACGTCGGCCTCGGCGGCCCGCTGAAGAAGTCGAAGTCGATCGTGTTCACGTACACGGTCACCGGGCAGTACCCGGGCCCGCACTACTTCCGCGGCGTCAACGTGACGATTCCCGACAACGGCGAGTGGACGTACGAGAGCGCCGACCTGCGGGTGCCGATACCGAAAGGCGAGATTCCGGATTACGGCGAGACGTACAACAACATGGCGCTTGCGACGTTCGGCATCAACATGGTCTCGCCGCCCGCCGGCTACGCCGACATCCTTTTCTATCCGGGCCAGCTGTTCCGAGTCGACCGAGCAACGCTCGCCGGAGAGGTGCATGTGCCGCCGGCGTTCTCGGCGTCGACTCAGCTCGTGACCATCGATCGGCTCTCGAGCCTGGTGCCGCCGCGGTCGACCGGCACCTACAACGTCACGGTCGAGTTCCCCGACGTCCAGGAGGACACGCTGCGCACCGCGGGCACGCAGTACGCGCAGTGGCTGCAGCCGTACATGGGCCTGCCCGCCGAGGGCTACCGCCGGCCCGCCGTTCTCAAAGCCATCCACGACCTGGCGGTGCAGCTGACCGCGGGCACGACCAACCCGTACGACGCCGCGATGGCGATCCAGAACTACCTGCGGGGCAGCACCTTCCGCTACACCCTGACGCCGAAGATCGCGCCGGCTGGAGTCGATCCGCTGTACTACTTCCTGTTCACCTCGCACGAGGGCTACTGCGAGTACTTCGCGACCGCGATGGGCGACATGCTGCGCTCACTCGGGATCCCGACCCGTCTCGTCAACGGCTACGGCGGCGGCACGTACGACACGAACCAGAACCGCTATATCGTCCGCGGGGAGGACGCCCACACGTGGGTCGAGAGCTACTTCCCCGGGTTCGGCTGGATCCCCTTCGAGCCGACGAACGACGGCACCTACTTCTCGATCCCGCGCGGGCTGCCCTCGGGCACCAACGTCTGCCTGCGGGACAACCACTGCGACACCCCGACCGGCGTGCCGGGAATCGGCGGCGTGCAGGCGACGCTGAACCCCGGGCGCCTCGGTGGCAACCAGGACACCGGCGCCAATGCCGGCGGCGCGAGCGGCTTCCACCTGAACGCGCTGGACGCGTCCACGCTGACTCGCATCGCGGGCGTGCTGCTGGCGCTGCTGCTGATCCTGGCGGTGGTCGCGTCTCGATACCTCCGGCCGCGCACGGTGATGGGGGTGTGGAACCGCACCCTTGCGCTGGCCCGGCTGGCGGGTGCGCAGATCCAGCCGGGGGAGACGCCGCTGGAGCTGAGCCGGAGGCTGGCGCGCGTCTTCCCCGAGGCTGCCGCGTCGGTGCGCGCGCTCTCCAATGGATTCGTCGTCGCCGCGTACGCGCCGCCGGACCTCGCGCAGTCGGCGCGCGCGACGGTCATGGAAGCGTGGTCGGTGCTGCGGCCGCTGATGCTCAAGCGGGTCGCGGTCCGCTTCCGCCCCGGCCGGGCCTAGCAGCTCATTTCGACTACCCTCTGAACCACCGTGGGAGTCGAGGGCAAGCAGTACGACCCGGTCACGGTGGAGCTCGATCCGGAGCACGTGGCCGCCTTCGCTTGGGCGATCGGGGCCGACCCCGCCGACGGCGTTCCGCCGACCTACGCCGCGGTCTACTCGCTGGGCGTGACCGCTCCCCAGCTTTTCGGCGACGAGGAGGCCGCGATCAACTTCGCCAAGCTCCTGCACGCGGAGCAGGAGTTCGAGTGGATTCGCCACCCGGAGGTCGGGGAGTCCGTGACCTCCCGCGCGCGTGTGACCGCTGACAACGAGCGGCGCGGCATGCGGTTCGTGACCCTCGAAACCGATACCGCGAGCGCTGCCGGAGAGCCCGTGTGCCGCTCCCGGGCGCTGTTCGTCATTCGCCCGTAAGCGCGTGGAGCAGAAGGTCGAGTTCCGCGAGGAGCAGATCGCCGCCTACGCGCGCGCGTCGGGTGATTTGAACCCGATCCACCTCGACGAGAAGTTCGCCCGCTCCGTCGGGCTGCCCGGCGTGATCGCGCACGGCATGCTCCAGATGAGCATCGCCGCGGTCGTGGCGGGCAAGGCCGCGGGCGGACCCCTGAGGCTGCGCCGCCTGTCGTGCCGCTTCGCGGGCATGGTCGAGCCCGGCGACCTGGTCACCTTCTCGGCCGCAGAGACCTCGCCCGGCAAGCTCCAGATCCGCGCGGTGAACCAGCACGGAGACCAGATCCTCACGAAAGGAACGGCCGAGTTCGATGCCTCTTGATTTCAGGCTGACCGAAGAGCAGGAGGCCATCCGCGAGCTGGCCCACGACTTCGCGGTCAACGAGATCCGCCCGGTCGCCGCGCACTTCGACGAGACCGAGGAGTTCCCCTACGAGGTCGTGAAGAAGGCGCACAGGATCGGGCTGAGCCCGGCGGCCTTCATCCCCGAGGCGTACGGCGGCCAGGGCCTCGACTTCCTGACCGAGCTGATGATCAACGAGGAGCTCTCGTGGGGCTGCGCCGGGATCGCGGTGTGCATCCAGTCGATGGGCCTCGCGATCGCGGGCATCCGCTCGAGCGGCACCGAAGAGCAGAAGAAGCGCTGGCTGCCTGAGTTCACGAACCCCGACAAGCTCGTGCTCGGAGGTCTCGGCCTCACCGAGCCGGACTCAGGCTCCGACGCGCTGGCGATGAAAACGCGCGCCGCGCGCGTGAGCGATGGCTACGTCCTCAACGGCACGAAGCAGTTCTGCACCAACGGCGGCATCGCCGACTACCACGTGATCTACGCCAACACCGACCCGGCCAAAGGCCCGGCCGGCATCGCGTCGTTCCTCGTGCCGAAGGGCACGCCGGGCCTGAAGATGGGGCGCAAGGAGCAGAAGCTCGGCGTGCGCGCGAGCCACACCGCGCAGGTGATCCTCGAGGACTGCCACGTCCCGCTCGAGAACCGGCTCGGCGGCGAGCCCGACGCCGGCAATGCCGGCCCGGGCGCGCTCGGCGCGCTGATGACGCTCGAGGCGACCCGGCCCGGCGTGGGGGCGGGAGCCCTGGGCATCGCGCGCGCGGCGTACGAGTTCGCGCTGGGGTACGCGCAGGACCGCAAGCAGTTCGGCAAGCCGTTGTGGCAGCACGAGGCGATCGGTTTCAAGCTCGCCGACATGGCGATGAAGATCGACGCCGCGCGCCTGCTCATCTGGCGCGCGGGCTGGATGGCGACCCAGGGCCGGCCGTTCGAGCGCGCCGAGGGATCGATGGCCAAGTGCTTCGCGGCCGACGTCGCGATGGAGGTCACGACCGACGCCATCCAGGTCCTCGGCGGCTACGGCTACATCAAGGAGTACCCGGTCGAGAAATGGTTCCGGGACGCGAAGATCTACCAGATCTGGGAGGGCACGGCCGAGATCCAGCGGCTCGTGATCTCGCGCGCGATCGCCGGCTCGCGGGCCACCATCAGGCTGAAGTAACGGAGGAGCGATGTTCGATCTGACAGGGAAGGTTGCAGTCGTGACGGGCGCATCGCGCGGGCTCGGCCGGCAGGACGCTCTGACCCTCGCCGAGGCCGGAGCCGACGTCGTGATCACTGACATCCTCGTCGAGGACGACCCCGATCTGCAGAAGACGGCCGAAGAGTCGGATAGTCCGCTGGCCCAGCTCGCGCTGTCGCAGGGCTGGGTGCATTCGAACCAGACGGCCGAAGAGATTCGGAAGATGGGCCGCAAGTCGCTGGCGATCAAGATGGACGTCACCAATCGCGAGCAGATCCGCGACGTCATGAAGAAGGTCAAGGATGAATTCGGCCGCATCGACATCCTGATCAACAACGCGGCGACCCTCGACAACGTGGCGCGGATCGAGAACATGGACTACAGGCTCTGGGACCGCGACATCAAGGTCAACCTCACCGGCGCGTTCAACTGCACGAAAGAGGCGTGGCCCTACATGGTCGAGCAGAAGTGGGGCCGCGTCATCTTCATGGCGTCGGTGGCGGGCACGATGGGCGTTTACGGCCAGGCCAGCTACTCAGCCAGCAAGGCCGGATGCATCGGACTCTCAAAGAGCTGTGCGCTTGAGGGCGGCCGCCACAACATCACGTCGAATGCGATCGTGCCCGGCATCATCGCCACCGAAGGCTTCCAGTTCCTCGACCCGAAGTACCAGGAGCGCGAGACGGCGCGGACCATCTTCAAGCGGCCCGGCCAGCCTAGAGACATCTCCCACACGATCGCCTTCCTCTGCACCGACGAGGCCGGCTACATCACAGGCACGGCGATCGAGGTGGCGGGCGGCATTCCGCTCTTCGTCTACTGATGGGAGAGTTCGTAGACGTCGAGCGCGACGGCGCAATCGCCCGTGTCGTCATGCACCGCAACAAGATCAACGCCATCGCCGAGGACCTGATGGCGGAGCTGGGCGCGGCCTTCAACGAGCTCGGCGACGATCCGTCGGTGCGGGTGGTGGTGCTGGCCTCGGCCTACGAGAAGTACTTCAGCGTCGGCGCCGACCTCTCCGCGCTGGCGGGCTTCGACCGCACCGCGCCCGACGCCCTCGACCAGATCAAGGCCTTCATGCGCCGCGCCAACGTCCACTACGACGCGATCGAGCACTGTCCCAAGCCCGTGATCGCGGCCATCAACGGCCACGCCCAGGGCGGAGGCTGCGAGCTGGCGCTGTGCTGCGACTTCCGGATCATGGTCGAAGACGGGCGCTCCCGGATCGGCCAGACCGAGTCCTCGCTCGGCATCATCCCTGGCGCCGGCGGCACGCAGCGGCTGCCGCGCTTGATCGGGCTCGCGCGCGCCAAGCGCTACATCATGGAGTCCACGCGGCTGTCGGCCAGGGAGGCCGAAGCGGCCGGCCTCGTCGATCGCGCCGTTTCGCCAGAGGAGTTCCAGGCGGCCGTCGCTGAGCTCGCCGGCAAGCTCGCCAAGGGACCGACGTTCGCCTACGCCATGATCAAGGACGCCATCCATCGCGGCTTCGACAGGTCGCTGCACGACGCGCTCGAGATCGAGATGGAGAACTTCGCCCGCGCCTCACTCAGCACCGACGCCGCGATCGGGATCATGAGCTTCATCGCCAAGCAGGAGCCCGAGTTCACGGGCTCGTGATGTCGAATTGCAGGCCCTCCGTTCGTCGTCGCTGATGGAGGTAAGAGCATGAAATACGTTCTCTTGTTCGGCGGCACGATGGAAGGGGTCGACCAGCTCCCGGAGGACCAGCGAGCACAGGCCACGGCCGACTACGAGCAGTCCGGCAAGTGGTTCGAGAAGTACTACAAGAACGGCAAGGTGATCGGCGGCCACGAGCTCCAAGGCCCCGGCACCGCGACCACCGTGTCCCGCAAGGACGGCAGGATCACCGTCACCGACGGGCCGTTCATCGAGTCGAAAGAGGTCGTCGGCGGCTTCGCCGTCATCGAGGTGGCAGACCTCGACGAGGCGCTCGCGATGGCCAAGGAATGGCCGGGCACGGTCGAGATCCGGCCGATAGTCGACCACTCGCGGGAGAGCTGACGGGCAGCCGGACCACGACACCTGCGGCGGTTGCCGCGGTCTTCCGCGAGGAGGCCGGGCGACTGACCGCCGCCCTGGTGCGGATCCTCGGCAACTTCGACGTCGCCGAGGAGGTGGTCCAGGACAGCCTCGTCGCCGCGCTCGAGAGATGGCCGGAGCAGGGCATACCCGACAACCCGGGCGCGTGGCTCATGACCACCGCGCGCCGGCGCGCGATCGACATCCTGCGCCGCGACCGCCGCTACGCCGAGAAGATCGCCCTGCTGGACCATTCGACGTTGCCTGATGACCCCGCGGAGGCCGACGACCGGCTCCGCCTGATCTTCACGTGCTGCCATCCCGCCCTGCCGCAGGACGCGCAGGTGGCGCTGACGCTCCGGGCCGTGGCCGGCTTCACCACGGCCGAGATCGCCGCCGCCTTTCTCGTCGCCGAACCGACGATGGCCCAGCGCATCGTGCGCGCCAAGCGCAAGATCGTGGCCGCCAACATCCCCTACCGCGTGCCCGAGGGACCGGACCTGCCCGCGCGCCTCGAGACGGTGCTGGCCGTCCTCTACCTGATGTTCAACGAGGGCTACCTGAGCCGTGGCGGCGCCGTCGCGATGCGCCGCGACCTGGCGGAGGACGCGATGTGGCTGACGAGCCTCGTCGACAGGTTGATGCCGAACCAGCCGGAGGTGCTCGGCCTGCTCGCGCTGATGCAGCTCAACGTCGCTCGTTCGGCGGCGCGGTTTGACGCGGCCGGTGACATGGTCCTGCTCGCCGACCAGGATCGGTCGCGGTGGGACCGCGACGCGATCGCCGAGGGCGTGCGCACGCTCGACTCGGCGGCCCTGCTGCGGCGTCCCGGCCCGTACGAGCTGCAGGCTGCGATCGCCGCGGTGCACGCCGAGGCGCGGACCTGGGAGGAGACGGACTGGCGGCAGATCGTGCTCCTGTACGACTCGCTGCTCCGCATGGGCGACTCACCCGTGATCCGCCTCAACCGCGCGATCGCCGTCAGCCACGTGGCTGGACCGCAGGTGGCGCTAGGCGAGGTGAACGACCTCGCAATGGCGCTCGGCGGCTACCACCTGCTGCATTCGGCGCGCGCCGAGCTCCTCGAACAGCTGGGCGAGCACGAGCTGGCCCGCCAGGCCCGGCTGCGGGCCCTGGATCTGTGTCAGAACCCGGCCGAGCGCGCCCTGCTGGTGCGCAAGCAGGGCGGCTGAGCGCTTCCCGGTACGCGGACGGCCTGAAGCTTCATGCCTGGGATGTTGCCTGAGGCGAAGGCGCGAGCGCGACGCCGGACATCCCCAGCGCGTCGCTGCGGCGCCGGACGATGTCGATCACCTCTTCCACCCGCTTCGGGTCGGCGCCGAGGACGCGGATCACGAGCTCCTTCGTCTCGAAGTTCGGGTAGGACCCTATCGACACGTCGGTGTAGGCCTCCTCGAGCTCGCGCATGACCGGGTAGAAGCGCGCCTCGACCGCGAAGGTGAAGCGCAGCTCGCGCACGGTCGCGGCGGAGCCTTGGGCCAGGAACATCGGCTCCAGCTCTTCGGTGAAGATGCCCTTCAGCTCGAGCGGCACGCCCGGGAGCACGAAGATGCGCTTGCCATCCTGCTCGTAGAGCACCCCGGGCGCCATTCCGCGCCGGTTCTTGAAGACGTGCGCGGGGCCGTCCGGGATGCGCGCCATGCGGAGGTTGCCCTCGGTGATGTCGGGCGATTCGAGAAGGCCGGCCTCGTGCATGCGCCGCACCCGCCGCTCGATCCGCGCGCGCGTCTCCTCCCAGATCACGAGCTCGCGCCCCAGCGCCTCCGCGAGCGATGCGAACGTGCGGTCGTCGGGCGTTGGCCCGAGGCCGCCGCAGCAGAAGACGTCGGCGACCTCGGCGTCGGCCAGCTCGCGGCGGATCTGCTCCACGATCTCGCCCGGCCGGTCGCGGATCTGGGTCACGCGCTTGGCGGGGTAGCCCAGCAGGCGAAGGCGCTCGGCCAGCCAGTGGGAGTTGGTGTCGAGCGTGAAGCCGCCGACCAGCTCGTCTCCGATCGCGACGATGCTGGACGGCATAGGGAAACTCTAGTCTCGAAACATGGTGCGTCCTGGTCGAAGCTGGTCCAGACCAGCGAGCGTAAGTCTCGTCCGGGTAATCGCCCGAGAGCCCGGTAGCAGGCCCCGGTTGGAGAGGGAGACTTCTCAGGCT
>Ga0070730_10006367_pt1 | contig 10100 bp, 9 predicted proteins | sample Coa_R1_3_FD_66447 | JGI IMG/M metagenome (GOLD analysis project Ga0070730, IMG submission 66447) | Surface soil microbial communities from Centralia Pennsylvania, which are recovering from an underground coalmine fire - Coalmine... | ecosystem: Environmental > Terrestrial > Soil > Unclassified ... | reverse complement strand
GCCCACCTCGCCATGATTTTGCGCAAAAGCGGCAGGAGCCAAGCATGCTCCTAACGCCAAAACTATAATAATTGCGATCTTATTCATTTCTTGCTCCCTGAAAAAATCTTTCCTGCTCCCATCTTTTTAGAAACCTGTTTCAAGACCTGCGCCAGGCAGGCCAAAAAAGGTTTGATGGGGAACAAAAATTGGGATGTTAGCTTTGTTTTAAGGGTGGGCTGCTCTGCTGAAACGTTAGAGCAATCTTGTAAAGGTCCAGCGATTAAACGCTTTTAATGGCGCATCTTGGCGCACCGGCTCCGCCGACGGAAAGGGCCGCTAATAGCTTTTAAGATTCGGTGACGGCGCTCAGCATATTAAAAAATTCAGGGAACGAGATGCGCGCCGCATCGGCTCCCACGATACGGGTCTCCCCCTCGGCGCGCAAAGCTGCGATGCTGAACGCCATGGCGATGCGATGGTCGCCGTGCGAATCAATTTCTGCGCCGTGGAGCCGCTGATTCCCGGGAACGCGCAAACCGTCGGCAAATTCCTCAACCTGGGCCCCCATGGCGCGCAGGCTTTGCGCAACGGTGGCGATGCGGTCCGATTCTTTCACGCGCAACTCCCCGGCATCGCGGATCTCAATTCCCTCCTGCGTATAAGGAGCGATGGCCGCGAGCACGGGCAATTCGTCAATCAAAGCTGCTGACTGCCCGCCAGAGACGGTGGTTCCTTTCAGCCGGCCTGATTCAATCTTGATTGAGCCGGAAAGCTCAGTGCCGGCTTCACTCAAATCGAGCACGCGCACGCGCGCCCCCAGGGCAGCGAGCACGTCGAGCAGCGCTGAGCGGGTCGGATTCAGGCCCACGTTCTCCAGCACCAGGTTCGAATCGGGAAACAGGGCCGCGGCGCACAGGAAGAAGGCCGCGGAAGAAATGTCCCCTGGAATGCCGGCCTGGATAGCGTGCAGTTGCTGCCGGCCGCGAATGCTGGCGCGGTTCTTTTCCTGCTGCACCTCGGCCCCAAAAGCGCGCAGCGCCAGCTCGCCGTGATCGCGGGTGCGCACTGGTTCTTCGACCGTGGTCGTCCCTTCCGCCAGCAGGCCGGCAAACAGCACTGATGTCTTGACCTGCGCGCTGGCAACCGGGGTCTTGTAATCGATGGCGCGCAAGGCGCCATTCGCGCCGGTGATGCGCAAAGGCGGCCGCTCACCTTCTGCCGATGAAAACTTCGCCCCCATCAAGGTCAGCGGACGAATTACGCGCGCCATGGGGCGGCGCGAGAGCGACTCATCGCCCTGCATCTCACAGGTGAAACCCTGCCCGGCAGCAATGCCGGCCAGCATGCGTATGGTTGAACCCGAGTTCCCGCAATCCAGCGCTGTTTGTGGGGCCTTCAACTCCAGTCCGAGCCCTTCAATCTCAACTTTGCCGCTGATTTTTGTGACTTTGCATCCCAGTGCCTGCATACAGCCCAGAGTGCTGGCGCAATCGGCGCCGGTGGAAAAGTTTTCCAGCACGGTTTTTCCCTTCGCCAGCCCGGCCAGCATGGCATAGCGATGCGAGATGGATTTGTCGCCCGGAAAACGCACCAAGCCCTGGACATTTTTGGCTGGCCGCACGATCACACTACTTTGGTCGCTCATGATCACCTTGATTGGTCCTGTATGGATATATGAATTGATAAAGTTGCTCAGCTTTTTTAAATATTTTCCTGCCGCTAGTGCAACTTTAGTTGCCAGATTTCATTCCTACGAGCTAAGCAAGGATTGAAGGAAGACGGTAACCAAGCAGGCACATCGGCCCCCTCAGATCCCAGGAACAGGATTCAGCAACATGTTCAAACTATCTATCATACGTTTGTTTTTGATTTTTGTGGTGCTCTCCGGTGGCGCAATTGCGCAAGCGGGGTTCGATGAAACCGGCTTCGACGGGCCAATAGGCGCTTCTACCGGGCAGTTCCAGTCGCCCACGCTCTCGCGTAAGCTGGTGCGCACTAGCACCCTCTCTGGGTTCATTCGTGATTCCTATGGTAAGCCGGTCAAAGATGCGCGCATTGAGGTTCAAAGCCGCGACAGCGGACAGATCGTTTCTTCCGGATACTCCAATCCCGGCGGCTCTTTTCAGATCTCAAATCTTCCTACGGGCAATTACGAGCTCGTTGTCACCGCGGGCCTTGCCGAATCCCGGCAGCCCGTAAGCCTGGAAGGCTCCGACCAGCAGGTGGCAATCAGCCTGCCGACTTACAACTCTGGCGCCAACACCGGCGGCAAAGATTCAGTTTCCATAGCCCAGTTGCGCGTACCTGAACGTGCCCGCAATGCCTTTCATAAGGCCGAGGAAGCTGCCCGCAAGCAAAATATCGCCGAGGCAAACAAATACGTGGAGGAAGCTCTGCAAGCTTATCCACATTACGCGGATGCAATGACCATGCGCGGCATTCTTAAGCTGGATGCAAATCACTACAACGAGGCCAGCCAGGATCTGGAACAGGCAATCCAGTTCGATCCCAATTATCCTCTCGCCTACATTGCCCTGGGCGCCGCCTACAACCTGATGTCGCATTGGGATGATGCGTTGCGCGTGCTCAATCGCGGCACCACGTTGAACCCCGATTCCTGGCAGGCATATTTTGAGATGGGAAAAGCGTTCCTGGGCAAGAAAGACTATCCGGCAGCTCTGCAGCAACTCGATAAGACACAACAGATTCAGCCGCAATACGCCCTGGTTCACTTGGTGAAAGCTCATGCCCTGCTGGCCATGAAAGACTACGCCAATGCCACGGTAGAGCTCGAAGCCTATCTCAAGAGAGAGCCCAACAGCTCTCAATCGGCGCAGGCCCGCGAGACCTTGGATAAACTGCGCGCCGTCGCCGCTTATAACCCTGGACCCCAGCCAGTATCAGGGCAACACTGAGAACCTAAGCAAGCATTTGGCACTTGGCAATTAGCATTTAGCCCTTAGAAATATTTGAGGCTTCCGATGGATGAATGGCCGAGGCGCAATTTGCTACCTCTCGATCTATCATTCTCACCCGCCACAACCGTCTAGAGGCCAAATGCTAACTGCCAAGTGCTAAGTGCTGTTTCATGGGCTGAATGCTGAGTGCTGACTGCTGAATGCTTCTTAGATCTTGTCCAAAAATCCGCGCATGATTTGCGTCGCCGCCTCCGGCTGCTCGAAAGGCATGTAGTGGCCGGCAGCGGACACAGTGGCCAGTTCGCTGCCACGAATTTCGCGATGCATTAATTCGGCATCGGCGACGGGCGTGAGAGTATCTTCTTTTCCCACCGCAATCAAAACAGGCACATGAATGGTCTGTAAGGTAGGAACTGAATCCGGTCTAGCCGCCATGCCGCGCAAAGCAGCGCTGATGCCCGTGCTGGTCATGCGGCCCATCATCCGGCGGGCCTCGCTTACCCGGTCAGGACGATTGCGGCGCGTGGTCTCTCCTATCAACTTGGGGATCATGCCTTCAATATAGCCATCTGGCCCCGCGTGTTCGACTTCTTCCGCCGCCTTCAGCCGGGTCTGGCGCCCTTCTTCTGTATCCGCCTGGGCGCGAGTGTCACACAAGATCAGCGCCTGCACTCTCTCACGATGCTGCCGCCAAAATTCAAACAGGATATATCCGCCGATGGAAACCCCGGCAAAACAGGCCCGTTGAATATGCTCGGCGTCCAGAATACGCAGCAGGTCGGCCGCGTGCTTTTGCATGGTCGCCGGACCATTGCCAGGCTGTGAGGCGCCGTGGCAGCGCAGGTCGGGCAGAATCAGCCGGTAGCGCCCTGCCAGTTGTGGCGCAATGGGATTCCAGAAGTCATGGTTGCTGGGAAAGGGATGCAGCAATACCAGCGGCAGCCCCTCGCCCTGCGTACCATAGAAAATTTCTGCGTCTTCCGAATGAATGTGCTGTGGCATACGGCTCCGAGAGCAACATTCTAAGCCGCGCCGGAACTTATGTGCCAGTTACAACAGAACCCGTTTGCGGCGAAGCAGTTTGTACCGCTTCTGCTTTTACTTCGGGCTCAGAGGGAATCACAATCCAGCACACAATATAGGCCAGTAATCCGGTGCCGCCGAAGATCGTGACCAGCAGCCACACCACACGTATGAGCGAAACGTCCATCTCGAAATATTCGGCAAACGCCAGGGCCACCCCGGCAATCTTGCGTCCCGAGCGCGGACGAATGAGCTTTTTTTGCATTGGGTGAACGCCCACACACTTACCGCAGTATGCGCAGACATGCGCATCTTCCTGAATTGCTTTGCCGCAATAGTTGCAATACATATCTAACTCGTCCCTTTCATGTACATAAACGGTTAGGAGCAGCAAAATGTTTCATTCCCGGTGTTTTTTTATTCGGCACGGTAAGGATTCTTGAGATATTTCCTGGCCGCTTCCGCCAGTTCGGAGCTCCCACTTTCCTCAATTACGTCCTGATATCTCTTCTGTGCCAGCTCGCGCTTTTGCAACAAGTCATACATCTCTCCCGCATTCAACACGGCGTGCAAACGCAGGTCAGCATCGGGATGCGGCAGGCTTAACACTTCTTCATATGCCTGTGCGGCAGCTTCAATCTGGCGCTGGCCGCGGAGCGCGTCTCCCATGCCGTAATAAAGAAATTCCAGGTGGGGGTCGTGATACTGGTTCTTCTTCGCATTTTCCAAGACTTGCTGGTAGACGGCAACCGACTCAGGACCGCGGCCGGCGTCTTTCAGGATATTGGCCTCTTCCAAAGCGAAAAGGAAATTCCCCGGATACGTCTTGGCCAGCGAGCGCTGCACCACCAGCGCCTCATCGTAACGCTGCTCGCGGCGTAAAAAAAGCGCCAGCACGGTCTTGGCGTCGACGCTGGCCTCGCCTCCGCCATCGGCGGCGGCATAAAGCTGCTTGATGCCGGTGGCTTTATTTCCACTCTCTCCCACAATGTGGGCCAGAATTCTCACTCCCCAGGGCAGGCTGCCGACGATGTAAGAGTGCATGCCTACAACCAGTTTGGCATCGTTGTAATCAGGGTCCAGCTCCAGCACTTTCTCATGATCGTGGCGCGCGTCTTTGGCGCTGCCCAGCGCCGCAAACCATGATTTATCCACGAGCGCGGTATACGTGGATTGCATGCCATGGGTCACGCCCCGGGCATAATAAGCGTCAGCGTCTTCAGGATTCGCTTTGATTCTTGCATCCGCGAGCTTCAGCGCGAGCTGCGCCAGTTCCTGTATCCGGGCGGCATTCTTCGCCTCGGGATGAATGCGCTTGCGATTCAGAAAGCTGTTATTGGAATAGAGTCCGGTATCCAGCGCGCCGTTGCGATACAGCTCGCGAAAAAAAATTGCGGTCAGCAGATGGTTGGCCGCAAAAGGATCTTCAGGATGCGCCTGCTCGACCAGCTCAAAATCATGAATGGCATTGTCATAATCCAGTTGGTACTGGTGCTCGAAGGCGCTGCGCGTAAGCGCATCGCTCGCCGAGCTCACGTGCGGAACAGCCCGCCGGGCCTCGCCGCTCTGCCCCACGCCGGGAGTTACCAAAGCAGCAATAAGGAAAAGCAGTAGAAATACGGAGTTACTGCAACGATATCGCCCAGCGTGCGTGTAAGGTGTCATGGAAAGATTGTATGGGCAGTTTACCCGATGTTGCGGCAAGGCCCGAAAAGATAAAACCTAATTTCCATCTGGGGGATTTTATACAGTAATTCACGATTGGCAAGTTATGAAAAATTCTAATCAAACACAGAAGAATTGTTACACGGAAGTTGAGGCGGCAGAGGCCCTCGGCATCTCGCTGCTTCATTTGCATGCGATTCTGGATGAGAACGTATTCAATGATGGCGTCCCGCGCCCGGCAAACGTGCTGCTGGAAGCCTCGGACCTGATATTGCTGGAGTTTTGGAGCAACCTGACTCCTAATCCGAAGGTGGTACGCATGCCTCGCCGTCCCAGGTAATTCGGGTAATTATTGCTTGCCGATAGGCTCTCTGGCCGCTCCCCCAGCAGCTAAACCATTGGTTTATTGAGACTTGCTTACGTTCTACTTTGGCCTCTCAGTTGCCTTATAAGAGGATACCAGCATAGGGAGGAACTTATGTCACAAGTGTTGAGAAACCCGGGAGTGCGCGCGGAATTCTGGCGTCCTCCGGTAGAACAGCTTCACAAGACCGTCACCGATGCTACAACGGAATTGTGTTCCCGCTGTAATTCAGAATTTGTAATGGGTTCACGCTATTGCCATGTCTGCGGCACAGACCGCAACCCGCAGACGCAAACCAGCCGCAAGCGCTGGCTCGAAGCCGCAGCCCGCTTCCTGGATTTTAGCCGCGTAAGGCAGGCCCTCAGTTTGAATACCGCCTCCCTGGTGGCATTTGGTGTTGGCGTTTTCTGCATCCTGGCAACTTTGATGGTTGCCCTTGTTTACTCGGATGTAAAAAGCTTCTCTGATTGGCAGGCCATTCAGTTGTGGCGCATCGAGTGGCTGCTGGCCACAGTCGCCGCTTTTGTCGCGGCCATCCTGCTGAAGAAAAGCCCAAACGCATAAGCTTACAGGCTGACATAAAACGCAAAGAAAAAAAATGCCGGCTCTCTGGAGCCGGCGTTTTTTCTTTAACCATAGCGCGGGCGTCCCACCGGCCTATCGACGGGCATCTTGCCCACACGTTTGTGAAGTCATGTGACTGCTTTCTGACTAAATGTTAAGTGCCAATTACTGACTGCTGAATGCTTCATGTTGAATGCTCTTCACGGCGTCGTACTTATCTGCTCCGCCCGATATCCCTTTCCCGTGAAGGTGGCCACAATCTGCACCTGTGAACCAACAGTGATGTCGTCGTTGAATTTATTCTTCGCGGGATCGAAAGCAATATCGTAGGTCTTGTGGTCGCTCTGGTTGTCGACTGCGATCAAACCCGTGCGCATATCCAGATGCGTTACCTTCCCCGCGAAGGTGAATGTAGTTCCGGGAACAGCGAGGATTGAAACCTGTTGGGCTGCGCCTCGATGTCCCGTTCCGGGCGAGAAGCGCACTGCAACCAACGTTCCCTCCCGAAGATCGTCCGTCGATCCCGCCGTATTATCCTGCTTCCTGACAATTGTCTGCGGCCCCACCGAGAAGCTGACCGGCTGTGCCGAAACCATGTCATTGACGGTGATGGCGCCGCTGCTGCGGTCGTACGAAAGCACCTGTCCGCTGGCATCGGCCGGCAGCAGTTGCGTGACTACGCGGATATTCCTGGCAAAGACGTGCGGGCCATCGAGCATCGTGTCTACATAAACGCGGTCTCCCTTGTGAATGTTGGCCTGGGTGGTCTCGGTTCCGTCACGATAAATGTGGGTGCGCTCGTCGAAGAAAACCTTGATCGTGCCGCCGCCGCCGAACGGTTCGACCACAATGCGGTCGCCAATGGGATCAATTTTGCCCACCCGTCCGCCTACTAAGGTCACTTTACCCTTGGGCAATGGGGGAACATCGAGCAGCGGATCTCCCGGATTGCTCTCCCGATTGAGCACATCCGCAGCCGGGGTTGTGGAACTCCCATTGGATTCCGGCGCGCTAGCGCCCGGCGTCTTGGCCGCATCCGAGCTGTTCTTGGCAGCGCCCGTCGCTCCCGCGGGATTCTCCGTTGGATTCTGCGCAAATGCTATCTGAAAAAACAAAAGTGAAAATACCAGCACTGCCTGGGGAACAAAATTTTTCATGAATAACGGGCTCCTCTCACTACGGGGCGGCAATTAGAGATATCGGCAGGCCCAAGCAGGCCTGCTTCAACTCACACTTGGATGCCGATCTTGAATGCCGAGTGGCATCTCCCGGCTCGTGGGCTGGCTCGCAATGAAACAACCCCGCAACAACAACTGCCTTCAAACTAAAAGCTGCTGCTCTGTCCGTTTCGGCAGCGAAACCGACCATGCGGGAACCGACAACTACTTTTCGCGTCAAACAGCTTTTGTACGCAGCTCTGCTCTCCCTTCTCCTGTCGGCTGTGGCCTCGGCCGACTTCCGCATCAATATTCCGAAACGCACCAAGCCCACGAAGGTGCAGCAACTAAACCGCGACGGCGTGAACGCAGTTCAGAAACATGATTACGATGCCGCCAGAAAACTTTTCTACAAGGCCTATCTTCTGGACCCCGATGATCCCTTTACGTTGAACAACCTGGGTTACATGGCGGAGCTGGATGGCGACTCCGAACGCGCCCAGCGCTTCTACGACCTGGCGCAACAGCAAAACTCAGACGCCCGCATTGACCGCTCCGATTCCGAACAGGTCGTAGGCAAGACTGTGGCTGAGGTTGCCGGCCACGCCGAGCAAGGCAATATGCAGGTCAACCAATTCAACATACGGGCGCTGCAATTGCTGATGAAAGACCGCGCTCCCGAAGCGGACGTGGTCCTCACCCAGTCTCTGGCCCTTGACCCCAAGAACCCTTTCACCTTGAACAATCTTGGCTTTGCCAAGGAAAAAGAGGGCGAGTTGGAAGCGGCCCTGGGGTACTACAGCAAAGCCGCCGCGTTGAATTCAAAGGATCCCATTATCGTGACCATGCACCAGGATTGGCGGGGACGCCCCATCAGCGAGGTTGCCGCCAACAACGCCGAGAAGGTTCGCATGCTCATCCGTCAGGAGCAGGGCGCCCGCAGCCTGGCAAAGGTAGCGCGTCTGAATCTGCAGGGGGTCTCCGCTCTGAATCGTAATGACAAACGCGCCGCTCGCGGATATTTCGAGCAGGCTTATAAGCTCGATCCTACAGACGCCTTTACCTTAAACAATATGGGATATGTTTCTGAGATGGAGGGCGACCAGGAAAGCGCCCAGTTTTTCTATGCCAAGGCCCAACAGGCAGACCACTCCAGCCAGCTTGTGACCGTCTCTAATCGCGCCGAAGCCGAAGGACACAAAGTAGCCAGCGTAGCCGACACAAGCGAAACACATGTTGAAAATAAGATGGAAGCCGCCATTCAGCAGCGCCGAGCCCAGGGTGGAGCTCCCGCTTTGAAACGCCGTGGAGCAGCCGCGACCGCTCCCCAGCCTTCACAACCACAAGATAAAAACCAATGGCAGCAGCAGCCTTCACCCAATCAGAACCAGCAGCCGCAAGATCAGAATCCGCAGCCGCAAAGTCAGACCGCACCGCAACAATAAGTCGATCAGCATATATTCTGCGCTAGTCTGCGACCAACCTACTTCGCGTACTTTTGTGGTTAAGCTAAGTTGTTTAGGGGCTGAATGGTGATTGCTGAGTGCTGAATGCTAGTGCTCTTTTAGCGCATGATGCAGGCTCTCTTGCTGAACGCGTGGGGTTTCTTCCAGCCGATAGAGGTGGTTCAGCGGCCCAAAACCCCTGCCTAACGGATGCGCATGGGCAATTGCCTTCTTTACAAATGCCTTGGACAGGACTACAGCATCACTGAGCTGCTTTCCCAGGGCCAGATTCGCGGCCAGCGCGGTGGCAAAAGCGCACCCTGTCCCATGGGTGGAGGTCGATTTTATCCGCTCTGAAGAAAACTCAATCTGCTCGCAGCCGTTTCCAATTCTCATGCTCAGCAGATCGATCGCCTTCTCGCCCGGCATGCTCGCCATGTCGCCGCCGGTGACCACCACGTTCTTCGCCCCTAACTCGTGAAGCTTGGCCGCGGCGGCCTTCATCTCTGCCAGATTGCTCACCGGAAGCCCGGTAAGGGCGATGGCTTCGTCGGCATTGGGGGTAATAACGATGGAAAGCGGCAGCAGCTTTTGCCGGAGCACGTCAATGCCTTTCTTCTCCAGCAGGCTTGCCCCGGAAGAAGACTTGAAGATGGGGTCGAGAACAATATTCTGAAAATTCCCCTTCTTCAATACTTCTGCCACAGCCTCCACGACTTCGCCCGAGCCCAGCATTCCAATCCGCACTGCCGAAATCGAGAAGTCCTGGGCCAGCTCGCGTAGTATGTCGCCCACCAGCTTGGCTGAAACCGCCTGCACCTGGGTGACCCCGGTTGTGGATTGCACGGTAAGCGCGGTGAGACAGCTCACGCCATAGCAGCCATGAGCGGCCAGGGTCTTAATATCAGCTGTTACGCCTGCTCCTGACGAGGGGTCGTAACCGGCGATGCTGAGGACAACAGGCTGGGAGTTGGCCATTTTT
>Ga0070730_10006366_pt1 | contig 10101 bp, 12 predicted proteins | sample Coa_R1_3_FD_66447 | JGI IMG/M metagenome (GOLD analysis project Ga0070730, IMG submission 66447) | Surface soil microbial communities from Centralia Pennsylvania, which are recovering from an underground coalmine fire - Coalmine... | ecosystem: Environmental > Terrestrial > Soil > Unclassified ... | reverse complement strand
TCCTGGCAAATCCTGAAGCATGAACTTCCTGGCCGACGAAAGCTGCGCCGGGCCTGTCCTGCGGGCCCTGCGCGAAGCGGGGCACGATGTGGTTGCCATTGGCGAAGTCGCCAGAGGCGCGAGCGACGAGCAAGTTCTAGAGCGCGCCCTGCATGAGAAGCGGGTACTCATTACGGAGGATCGGGATTTTGGTGAATTGGTGTATGCGCGGGGTCGGTCGTCAGCCGGCGTGATTCTGATCAGGTTTCCTAACCGCGCACGTCACGCTAAGCCAGCGACTGTGGTTGAGGCCGTGGCGAAGCTGGGTTCGCGGCTGCAAGATGCGTTTACCGTGATAGAGGCCGGACGAGTACGCATAAGTAGCCGACCCTAACTCGAAGAGAAGTGGCAGGCAAAGTCTTCAAGAGCGCCGCGCCGCCTACGGCCAATCCGGACAAATACCCGGACGAATTGCTCGACGCGTACCTTGTCGTGGAAGATGCCGACGCACTCTATGCCGAGTACGCCGCCCAAGGCATAGAATTCGCTCGGGGACTTGGCAACATGCCCTGGCACTGCCGCGAGTTCGTGGTGAAGGATTGCGCCGGCCGTCTGCTGGCCTTCGGCGCGAACCTGTAGAGGCCGGGCTTCAGCCCAGCTCTTCGCTCTCGCTCGGCACCGCTCTTCGTTTTCTCGCCACTCGCTACTCGCCGCTGCTCTTCACAGTCGCTGGTCGGACATGTGGCCGAAGGCCTGCCACCCGCCCTGTTCAGGAGCGTCGAAGTCGCTGACTTGCTACTCTGTTCTGATCTAACCATTCTTGGTGAGCTTTTCTGATTATACTTTCTTTTTCTTTTGGGAGTCGCGCGACGAACCATTCGACGGGATGAATGGAAATCCCTCCGCCTAAATTCCTTCCTTGCGCGATTGCATCTTCTCTCAATTTATCCTTCATAAGTTGCACCACACGCGGGACTTCGGAAAGTTCTCTTTCCTCTTGAATCGTGCGCTGAGCCACTACGGCATCGTGCTTCGCCTTTTCGCCCTTCCAATAGGTCTCCTTCAATTCAAACAACGAATGGATGATTTTCATTATAGGCTCCCACAATTGCCAGATTGCGATGGCGATCACTGTGAGAGCGCCCATGATTCCGAGGAATATAGCCATTGTTTGTGTTTAGCACTCGATCAAATGCGCAGTCGAAAGAGCATTCGCCACCTTCACAGAGTTAGCATCGGAAGGCTCCTTCTCGATGGGTTTGACCACTTCAAAGGCTTGATCCCGCTCGACAATGAGCAGACCAAAGCCGCCAGAAGTGAGTTTTCGTTCCAAAACCTCTAGGTCCCAGTGCCCGGTTGACTGCTCATTATGATCCAGATATTCGGCGGCGAAATCTGGTGTGCATGCCATATAAACTGCGTTTGCGTATTCGGCGAATGTGCTCATTTGATTGAGCGCCCGTTTGAACTGTTCGTAATCGTTCTTCAACTCAACGGCTATGAACCGTGAAGAACCCAGAAGGGCAGGCTTCGCGGTTCCAAGAACATCTACCCTTCCAGAACCAAGTGGAATTTCCATGTAGGGCTCACACCCTTTGCTTCTGAGCCATTTTGCTATCGGTATTCGCAGGTCGTCTTCCTCAGATACACCGCAAAACCATTCACGTCGCACCAATTTCTTGGTGAGAAGCCCCTTTTCCCTGTAAAAGGGATCATCAGCTGCCCGCCATATCGAGGCTGCCAGAACTTCGAGCATCGGCACTCCATACCAGACGGACGTTGGTGTTCGCCTGAAATGATCGATTTGCGTCTCGATACACTGCATTTTCTGTTGTGCCGTCAAGGGCTTCAGAGTCTTGGGATCACCGGGAACTTCAAGCTGCTCGATTAACACGTCGAGGACTGACGGCTCGCCCAGCAGTTGTTTCAATTTGCCAAGTCTCAGGTAGCAATACCGCTCGTCACTTTCGCCACTTAGCGGCAAGGTCGGGATCTCGGTTGTAATTTGAGATTTAGCGTTCTCTGCGCCGGGTTCAACTTGCGTTCCCAGCTTGAGCCCTACCCGTTGTGCAGCGCTCGCCGAAGCGTGCGTCAGAGGCTCTCTCAACTTCGCCCGCAATGCACCGAGGACGGCACCGCCTTCGGCTCCAACATCGAACTTCCGCATTGACTTTCCGTTTGAGAGAATTACCTCGATGTTTGGAGGGTTGTAGTTGACTGCGCTCACGTGCCGAAAATAGACCTCTTCGCCCTGTGCGGGCAATTGGACAAACAACTCAGGTAAATTGAAAACTGCACCCTGATAAACGGCAAAGAAGGCATCACAGATGTAAACGACCGATACACCGTATTCAGGTTTGGGCGTCGTTAAGAATGGCGCTTTACCCTGTCCCACTCTCACCACTGTAGGGATTGCCGCAACAAGATCGACACCTAGTCTCACGGCACCTTGTTCCTTGACAACAGACTCAGCCTTACTGAGGTAGCTCTTCCACCTTCCGTTGATCAAGCCGATTGCCTTCCACCGAGGGATTAGACCGAGCACACCGAACGCGGCGCCCATTGGATGGTGCACAAGCGCCCAACCCAAAATTGCGATCCCAACTAACAAGGCGTAGGTAGGTGCGGGATTCCACCCAAAGCGCCAGAGGATTCGCTTCACGGTGTCTAGCTCAATGTTCAGCGGAACCCGTTCAACACTTGCCATTCGACCCTCGGTTGGCCGGAATTCTAACATAGCCCTTTGACGGACGGGCGGGGACGGCGGAACGTTCCCAACGCGGCACCCACTATCACTTAGATCCCTCAAAACCCATAGGCCTGAGCTTGCCTGCGGCTAGGTCTTTCAGGGCGCGGAGGCGGGCGTCGAGTTCGGCGGGGGTCAGGCGCCCCTGGCGGTAGAGCGTGCGCAGAAAGTCCGGGGCTGGGCGGCCGCCCTTGATTCGGCGGCCGGCTCTTTGCATCCGATGCGAGCAATGCTATCATTGCTGGCATGGCCACGCTCACCATCCGGCAACTGGACCAGAAAACCAAGACCCGCTTGCGGGTTCGCGCCGCCCACCACGGACGCTCGATGGAAGAAGAGGCGCGGGAGATCCTGCGCTCCGCTTTGACCACCTCCTCTCGGACCAAAGGAAACCTGGCTGAGGCCATTCACCGCCGCTTTGCGCCCTTGGGCGGAATCGAGATCTCTTTACCGCGGCGCGACGCCGTGCGCGAGGCCCCGGGATTCGAGGAATGATCGTCCTCGATACCAACGTGCTGTCGGAACTCATGAGGCCGAAACCTTCCGCCCCAGTTGTGGCATGGATCGCCCAGCAACCGCCGGCAGAACTCTTTACGACCACGATCACCGAAGCGGAAATCTTTTACGGAATCGAACTGCTCGCCCAAGGTAAGCGGCACGACGCGCTGCTGGCTGCAGCGGAAGGGATGTTTGCGGAAGACTTCGCGGGACGTGTGCTCGCATTCGAGAGCGAAGCGGCGCGCCATTTTGCCAGGATTGCGGCACACCGGCGGGCGCTCGGAAGACCCGTCAGCCATGCGGATACCCAGATCGCAGCCATTGCCCGGGCGCACGGAGCCAAGCTTGCAACCGGGAATGGCCCCGACTTTGCCGATTGCAGCATTACGGTCATCGATCCTTGGCGGGTGCCTTAATTCCGAAAACGCCTTTGGGTGGCCCACCTGTCCCGACCCGGTCGGGATTCTTGCGGGTTTGTTTTATGCAAGGTGGGATCTTTCTACTGTCCTTTTTCCAATTTCTATTTCCCATTTTCCGGCAAAGCAGGGCGGAGCTTGCCTGCGGCTAGGTCTTTCAGGGCGCGGAGGCGGGCGTCGAGCTCGGCGGGGGTCAGGCGGCCCTGACGGTAGAGCGTACGCAGAAAATCCGGGGCGGGGTGGTCGCCCTTGTGGGTGTTGCATTCGATGCAGCAGGAAACCAGGTTGCGATAGGAATTGCGGCCGAAGCGCGCGCGTGGCACGACGTGGTCGAGACACTTCACGTTGGCGGGAGTGCGGCGAAGGCAGTAAAAGCAGGCCCCGCGTTGGCGATCGTGAATCGCTTTGCGGAGCGCCCAAGTTTTCAGGAAATCGGTGGTTTCGAGGATCGAGGCAGGAGGCTCGCCCGCGGGGTCCACGGCGTCCGTCGCCACGGCCATTGACGCGCCATTTTTGTGCGGACGGATGGCGCGGATATTCTGGGGCAGGCGCATTTCGACGAGATGGCCGGTCTTGCTGCGTTCGAGCAGGCGCAAAGCGCCAAGCTCGTCCAGGCGGCGCACCGCCTGGCGCACCGGTCCATTGGAAAGACCGAGTTTGGCGGCTACCGACATTACGGAGAATTGCAGGCGGAGCTTGCCGACCACGAGCGAATGGCGGAGCAGATGAGAATAGACGGCACGATCGAAAACGGTCAGGCCGAGACGCGGGGCGAGAACATCCTCAAACTGCATCCAGAGGTGGCGGAGGTTCAGTTTTTTGGGTTTCATAGACGGATCCTTGAGATGAGAAAACAGATTTGGAAAGCAGAAACAGAGCGAAAGAGAAGAAAAGCGCACCACAGAGAACACAGAGGTCAGAGCACAGAGGGCGCGGAGAAATAAAAAACGCCGGCTGGAAGCCGGCGCTACAAAAAAGCTCGAGGGAAGGCAACGGCTGCAGCTAGCAGCCGGCAGCCAACAGGACAAGAATAGCGCGGGTCTAAAGACCCGCCACTACAAGGCGCGAAGGCCAAAAAGAAAAACGCCCCGAACAGTGTCGGGGCGTAGTTTCTTACGGGTCCATCGTACCAATCCAGGATGGACTCGTCAAGAGCAGAATCAGACAGAATCAGTCTGGGTAGTGGGTCAGTCTCCGGGTTGCCCGTCATCCGACCAGAATCATGGAATGGACACTATGAAATCCGGCAAACACACGGCGACTTGTGTTAGCCGATCTGTCTGACCGGGGCACTTGAGACAACCTGGGCGCCTGCCTTATTTCAATTAGAACCGGTGACGTTCACCACCGCGCCGGTATCCGTGTCCGAGCCCGTCCCGCCGCCGAGACCTATGAACACGCACCCCACCTGGACCGTATTCCCAGGCCCGTTCGGGTTCGCCGTCGTGTTGGCAAGAGTGCAGGTATATGCGGGATTGAGGGTGCCGCTGAACAACTGGGCAGCAGTCCCCTCGACAACATGCATCGTGTAAATCCCGCTATTGGGCGGGTTTTCCGTGACAAATCCAACGACGTGCGTCGCTTTTGTTTGGAGGGCATAGAAATACATCTGTCCTTGACAGGCGTTCGCATTTTGATAACCGCCATTGCTCCCCGGAGCTGCTGCCCCCGCACACCAGATCCAGAAGCCGAACGGCGTTGATGAAGCGTTCTGATTATTAGATAGGGTCATTAAAGCGCCTGTGTCGCTGAACACTATCTGCTCGGCGTTGTTCGCGGGAATTGCAGACATCGCTACAAACAGCAGCACTACCGTGCAGAGACCAACCTTCTTAATCGCTGACATTTTTGTCGTACTCCTTTACGTAAATTGTGTGGCCGAATTCAGACCTCGTGCTATAGAGCACGAGGGACAGTTCGCGATGTCCACAAGTGAGAGCGTGTGCTGCGAGTGAGGGGCACCGCGTTCCGAAGCTGGCCGAGACGCTACTCCTCGGAGTGACTAAGTTCAAGCGCCAGAACTTCTAGTACCTCTGCTGTTTTCTGCCAATCAGATACGAGCATGACGTAGAGGACGGCTCGCCCGCGGCACATTCCAGGTATATCGTTGCTAACCCTTCCCTTGGGATTACTTCAGGTAGCCCGTGACCCGGGAGAAATCCAGAAACAGTCCTGGACTGTTTAGCCAAACTAGCGTGAAGCGGCTGGCTTTGCAGGCTGCCACAATTCGATCGGATTTCCCTCGGGTCATGCACGCGCGCAAACCGGCCGGTGGGATCGGGCGGGTAAAGCTTGATCTCAATTCCCGCGGCTTGTAGCTGGGCCGCCATTTTTTCGAGATCGCGGACTCGAAAGTTCAGCATCCAGACCTTTTGGGCATCCCCGAAATATTTGCTCGCCTCAGGAAAAGGCGCGAACGCGGTGGGTCCGGCCTCTTGCTGCCAAGGGGATTCCCCTTGGCTCGATGGTAGGAGCGAGACTCCCAGGTGTTGCTGGTACCAAAGCCCCAGAGCTTTCGGATCTTTGGCTCGGAAGAAGAATCCACCGATTCCCGTCACTTTTTCCATTTCTGTTCCTCCAGCAATCCCGTCGCGAACAGCAGCCCCCGCGGGGGGAGGAGAGAGCTTTGGCTGCGTGGCTGCCTGCGCGGCGATGCCGAGTTGGTTCCGCCCCAAGAGGAAGCTCGACCCGAAAGCAACCGACACAGTTCGCAGCAGTTGACGTCTTGGAAAAGGCATCCCTGCCTCCTTCCGTGAAAGAGCGCGAATCATACCTGCGCAAACGGATTCCGGGAAGCGCAAAGATTAGGTTCGAATTTTGTAGTGGCGGGTCTTAAGACCCGCGCGTTTCTCTACGCCATCCGGAAACGGACCCACTCCCCGAAGATGCCGACGCACTGTACGCCGAGTACGCCGCCCAAGGCGTTGAATTCACTCGGCGGGTGGCCGCGGCTTAATGCCAAAAACGCCTTTGGGTGGCCCACCTGTCCCGACCCGGTCGGGATCCTTGCGGGTTTGTTTCATGCAAGGGTGGGGTCTTTTCTGCTGTCCTTCTTCCAATTTCTATTTTCCATCAATGCAGGGCGGAGCTTGTCGGCGAGGTCTTTCAAGACGCGAAGGCGTCCCTCGAGAGAACGCAGAGGTCAGAGCACACATATGACGGAGAACAGCAACGGCAGAGTGGAAGACGGAGACAAAAGGCGCTGCAGGGAGTAACGCGCCAGAAAAGAAAAAGCCCCGACGGCTTCGGGGCGTAGTTTCTTACGTGTTTATCGTACTAGGTTCGTACTGGGTTCGCCAAGGGCAGAATCACTTGGGTAGCGGGTCAGTTTCCGAGTTGCGCGTGACTCGGGCAGAATCCTCAACGGCGGCCCCTAGAACACTCCATTTCGAGAATTCAGAAATTGCGCTCCACCCCTCTTCGGAGATGAACTCCGCCTCTTCGGTTTCCACACTGCATTCATGCTTGACAAATCCAGACCGACGGGAGCAGAGTTTGCTGAGTTCCCTTTGTTTTCTGATTTCCCAGTGATTTTCCCCATGATTTTCAAAGTGTATTTTCCGGGCCCCTGGTCAACACTCGCAGGTGATCAGGTTCCATTCATATGAGCAGACGTGTCTAAGGAGAAGGACAAATGAGCGAAGCGAGCTACAGTCCATGGAAAAAACTTCAGGAGCATTGGCTAAGCCGCCGCAGTTTGATCCGTGGAGCGGCGGGCACGGCGATGGGAGCGGGTCTATTCCGTTCAAAGTTGGCTTACGCCAACGATGATGATAGCGACAACGAGCGCGCAGCATGCGTTGGGCCTAATCCGATTCCGGGGGGTGTCACGGGACTCAAGCCCTTCGGGATCTTCATCCACCATAACCCGCTGAATCCCGCGACCCCACTGGCCAACATCAACGACCCGTCCCAGATCACGGATTTCGACGGGTTCGTGGGTCTAACGCACATCCGCGGCGGCGGGACTGGAACAGACACCGCGACGGGCGTCACCACGCGGCTGGCGTTCCAGGCCGACATGGGTTTCAGTCAGGGCAAATTCATCGGTACTGACGGCCGCCGCCATGAGGGCACGTTCGCCTTTGTTTGACTTGACCTGTATACCGGTCCGGTTGGATCGGCCAGCCTCCCTCTACAGATTCACGACTACAACGTGCATGTTGATCGAAACGACGTGTTTTGGATGATCCCTGTGAGCCACGGTGCCGTCGAGATTGACTTCGATGACGCGCGGGCCCACCTGCGCGTGCGTGACTTAAATGTCTTCGACGACCACGACCTGGCCAACTCGCTGACGCAAGGGCTGGGGCTTCCCACTCCGCCCATCCCGGGGGTCTTCCCAGTCCGCGCGAAGGTGTCCTTCGACGTGGAATGGAACGGCGCCGTGGCGATGGAACAAATTGAAAATACCTCACAAAATTTCAAAGGCAGTTTCCTTAGCACTGGAGCCACCATTAGTTGGACTGCCGAGCAGTCTGGCTTTCGATTCGAGTCAGACACGCCGCCCGACCCTAAAGCGAACCTGATTTCAGTCTTAGGACGGGAGCGAAACGGGGTTTTCTTTTGATTTTTCCCACGCACACTGCGAAGGAATACGCAAAACGGACCATGTATCGGCGGGTGGAGCACCCTTAACTTAACTGCGGAGGGTGCCCCACCCTTTCGCGTTTGTTTTTTGAAAGGGCGGGTGGCCGCGCCCTAAATGCCGAAAAATTGCCTTTGGGTGGCCCCTTAATTCCGAAAACGCCTTTGGGTGGCCCATTCTTGCGGGTTTGTTTCATGCAAGGTGGGATCTTTCTACTGTCCTTTTTCCAATTTCTATTTTCCATTTTCCGGCAATGCAGAGCGGAGCTTGCCGGCGGCTAGATCTTTCAGGGCGCGGAGGCGGGCGTCGAGCTCGGCGGGCGTCAGGCGGCCCTGGCGGTAGAGCGTGCGCAGAAAGTCCGGGACCGGACGGTCGCCCTTGCGCGTGTTGCATTCGATGCAGCAGGAAACCAGGTTGCGGTAGGAATTGCACTCGCTGCTAGGAGTTCGACTTTTCGAGACACTCTTCGCAGTAGCCGCCGACTTCGGTGCGCGACACGGTCACCTTCATGTGAAAATCGCGCGCGATCTGCTGCTTCAACTGCTCGTACAGCCGGCTCTCGAACTCGCGCACCTTCCCGCAACGCAAGCACGCCACGTGGATGTGATCGCGCGGCCCGTGCGTCTCGTAATAGTGCCGGTCGCCGCGCAGGTGCAGCAGGTCCAATTCATCGATCAAGCCGTGTTTTTTCAGGAGTTCAATCGTGCGGTAGACCGTAACCAGCGCGACGCCCGCGTCCATCTTTTGCGCGCGCTCCAGAATCTGGTCCACGTCCAGGTGCTGCTCGGCGTCGTCCATCACTTGCAAAATCACGCGCCGCTGCCGGGTCAAGCGGATGCCCCGCTTCCCTACCGCTTGCTGCAATCTGCCTGTGGTTTCCGCGGTGTTGAGGCGCTCGCCGGTGGATACCCGGTGCTGCGGCGATACGGACATGCTGCTCTCCGAGTGCGGTGTCCAGCGAGCCGGGAATCAGGAATGCAGCGGCAACAACCGCACCACGTCATTGTACATAACGTACGCGAACAGCACCAAGAGGAACACCAAGCCCACCTGCACGAATCGCTCTTTGAACGCCATGCTGAGGTCGCGGCGCATCCCGCCCTCAATCGCCAGCAGCAGAATGTGCCCGCCGTCCAGAATCGGAATCGGCAGCAGGTTCAGAATCCCCAGGTTCACGCTGATCAGCACCATCAGCGAAATGATGGCCAGCGGACCTTTGCGCGCCGCTTGCCCCGCCGCACGAGAAATTCCCACCGGCCCTTGCAGTTGCTTCAGGGAAACGCGCCCGCTGAACAATTTCCCCACGATGCCGACGGTCTGTTCAACTATCTCAGTTGTCTTTTGCGTGGCAGAAACTACAGATTCCTTGAAGGGCATTCGACGGAACTTCTCTGCCGTGCCAACACCGATGAGATAGGCAGGTTCTCCATCCGGGGTAGCCATCTTCTGCGGGGTGACATTCACGTTGACAACCTGACCTCTCCTAGTGACCTTTAGCCTTACAGTAGCTCCGTTACCGCCTCGCACACGCGAAACAAACTGACCCCACCACTGAATGCCCTGGCCATTCACTTCAGTTATCTCGTCACCCGCCTGCAGTCCCGCGCGGTATGCCGGCGAATCTGAGCTAACTTCGTCAATCACAGGTAGAATTGGGGCATATCCGAACAGATCGCTGTCATTCGCCGGCAGGGACGCGTTTACGGTGCGACGAACGCCGCCATTTTCAACTTCAATAGAGATAGGAGCTCCGGGCTTGGACGTGTTGGCTACCTTCTCGGCCTGTTCCCAGGTGGGATTTTCGATCCCGGCAATGGAAACCACTTTGTCACCGATTTTTAGCCCCGAAGCGCTTGAGATGTCAGCAGGAAACG
>Ga0070730_10006364_pt1 | contig 10102 bp, 7 predicted proteins | sample Coa_R1_3_FD_66447 | JGI IMG/M metagenome (GOLD analysis project Ga0070730, IMG submission 66447) | Surface soil microbial communities from Centralia Pennsylvania, which are recovering from an underground coalmine fire - Coalmine... | ecosystem: Environmental > Terrestrial > Soil > Unclassified ... | reverse complement strand
CCCCGCAAACGTGCCGGGGGCATGACGCGGCTGCCCTGGGCGGCACAACGGGCCGCGCGCCAACCTCGCGAGGTTCGACGGAATTTGCGCCGGCATCCGAGTTGCTGAGAGTCTGCCCCGGCAGGAGGCGGACATGCGGGCAAAGGTGCTGGCGATCGCGGCGGTGGCCGCGGCATGGGCGTGCGGCGGTACGACGTTCAGCACGATCGACACCGACGGCGGGGCCGACGGCGGCAAGGGCTCGAGCTCGGGCAGCTCCAGCGGCGCGTCGAGCAGCGGCTCGTCGAGCGGCGGATCGAGCGGCGGCAGCAGCGGTGGCTCGAGCACCAGCAGCGGCGGCTCCTCCGGCGGCAGCAGCGGCGGGTCGAGCACCAGCAGCGGCGGATCCTCCGGCGGCAGCAGCGGCGGGTCGAGCACCAGCAGCGGCGGATCCAGCACGAGCAGCGGCGGCTCGAGCGGCAGCAGCAGCGGCGGCAACGGCGGCAACGCCTGCCCCTCGCAGCCGCCCGCCCCCGGCGGCAAGTGCCCCGTCGTCGGCCAGGAGTGCGAGTACGGGACCGACCCGAACCCCAACTGCAACGAGATCATCTCGTGCACGTCGGGCGGCTGGAGCGCGCCGCCGCCCGCCCACTGCCTGGGCGGCACGTGTCCGGCCACCTACGCCGGCGTCCCGCAGGGCAAGACGTGCACGCCGCAGGGTCTCGACTGCGCGTACGCCGAGGGCCAATGCAATTGCGCGCCGCAGCTCCCGATAGGCACCACCACGATATGGCAGTGCTCCACGCCGACGGCGGGCTGCCCCGAGCCGCGCGCGCGCCTCGGCACCGCGTGCACGCAGTCGGGCCTCGAGTGCGACTACGGCGCCTGCACGGGCGGCGTCGCCGAGCTCTGCCAGGACGGGTACTGGCAGCGCGCCGGCGTCGCGTGCCCCGCGGTGGCCGGCGCGCCCTGACGGGCGCACGTTCCCACCCACAGGAACGCCCTTCCCGCCGCACGGCAGCCCGTTCCGACCGACAGGAACGCCCTTCCCGCCGACGGGAACGCGCTCCCCTCCGCCCGGCAACCCCTCCCCACCGACGGGAACGCCCTTCCCGCCGCACGGCAGCCGGTTCCGACCGACGGGAACGCCCTTCCCGCCGACGGGAACGCGCTCCCCTCCGCCCGGCAGCCCCTCCCCACCGACGGGAACGCGGTTCCCACGGCCCGGCCGCGCCTCCCCACCCGCCGGAACGCCCTCCCCACCGCCCGGCCGCCCGCTCCACCCCCGGGCTCGCCCCCCACTTCCCCCGCTCGTCTCCCTATCGATACCGGTCGGTCGCCTCGAGGAGCTCGTGCGCGATCCCCGGCTCGCTCGCCGCGTGCCCCGCGTCCTGCACCAGGCGGAAGTCCGCCTCGGGCCACGCGCGATGCAGCGCCCACGCCGTCTCCATGGGGCACACGACGTCGTAGCGCCCCTGCACGATGGTCGCGGGGACGTGCCGCACCTTCCCGACGTTCGCGAGCAGGTCGCGCGCCCCGTCGACCCACGCCCCGTGCACGAAGTAGTGGCACTCGATGCGCGCGAACGCGATCGCGAACGCGTCGCCCGCGGTCTTGTCGATGAGCGCGCGGTTCGGCTGCAGGCAGCTCGTCGACCCCTCCCACACGCTCCACGCCTTCGCGGCGCGCAGCCGCTCCTGCGCGTCGTCCCCGGTGAGCCGCCGGTGGAACGCGCGCAGCAAGTCGCCGCGCTCGGCCTCCGGGATGGGCTCGACGTACTTCTCCCACGCGTCCGGGTAGAGCGCGCTCGCGCCGCGCTGGTAAAACCAGTCGATCTCGCTCTGGCGGATGAGGAAGATCCCGCGCAGCACGAGCTCGGTGACGCGCGACGGGTGCGTCTCGGCGTACGCGAGCGCCAGCGTGCTCCCCCACGAGCCGCCGAAGACGAGCCACTTCTCGATGCCGAGGTGCTCGCGCAGCCGCTCGATGTCCGCCACGAGGTCCCACGTCGTGTTCTGCTCGAGCGACGCGTGCGGCGTGCTCTTGCCGCACCCCCGCTGGTCGAACAGAACGATGCGGTACGCGCGCGGGTCGAAGAAGCGCCGGTGCCCGGGCTCGGTGCCGAAGCCGGGGCCCCCGTGCAGGAACACCGCCGGCTTGCCCTCCGGGTTGCCGCTCTCCTCGAAGTAGAGCTCGTGCACGTCGCTGACGCGCAGCCGCCCCGTGCGATACGGCTCGATGGGCGGATACGGGCTGCGGCGGGCGGGGGCGTCGGTCATCGCGGCCGGCAGGTTACCCGAAGCCGCGCACGGGCGAGCGACCGCCGACGGCCGCGTCCTACGGCGTCTTCTTCGCGACGGGGGCCTCGCGCCGCCCGCGCCGGGCCTCGCGCGCCGCGGCCTCGAGCTTGGGCTTGCTGAGGACGCCGAGGTGGAAGCGGCCGCTCGAGGCCGCCGCCTCGGCGCTCTTCACGCGGTCGCGCGTCATCTCGATGAACCGCGCCTGCGAGCGCACGGGCAAGGCTCCCGGCCTGGGGTGCACGCGCTCGTACTTGCCGTCGGCGCGCAGCGCCCACGCCTTCACGTTGTCGCCGAGCTGGAGCTGCAGGATGTCGAGGAGGCGCTGCCTGAGCGCGGCCTCTTCGATCGGGACCATCGCCTCGACCCGGCGGTGGAAGTTGCGCGGCATCCAGTCGGCGCTCGAGATGTAGACCTCGTCCTTGCCGCCGTTGGCGAACGTGAAGACGCGCCCGTGCTCGAGGAAGCGGTCGACCAGCGCGCGCACCTCGATGGTCTCGCTGACGCGCGGCACCCCGGGGCGCAGGCAGCAGATGCCGCGCACCATGAGCTGGATCGGCACGCCCGCCTGCGAGGCCTTGTAGAGGCCCTCGATGACGTCGGCGTCGACGAGCGCGTTCATCTTCGCCATGATGCGCGCCGGCCGCCCCGCCTTCGCGTGCTCGGCCTCGCGCGCGATGAGCGCGAGGATGCGCTCGTGCAGCCCGAGCGGCGCGACGTCGAGCTTGTTCCACTTGGGCGGCGCCGAGTACCCCGTGAGCAGGTTGAAGAGGCTCGAGACGTCCTCGCAGATGTCCGGCTTCGCCGTGAAGAACGAGAAGTCCGTGTAGAGGCGCGCCGTGCCGGGGTTGTAGTTGCCCGTCGACAGGTGCGCGTACCGCCGGAGCTTGCCCTTCTCGCGGCGCACGATGAGCAGGCACTTCGCGTGCGTCTTCAGGCCGAGCAGGCCATAGACCACGTGCGCGCCCGAGTGCTCGAGCATGCGCGCCCAGACGATGTTGCTCTCCTCGTCGAAGCGCGCCTTGAGCTCGACGATGGCCGTCACCTGCTTGCCGCTCTCCGCGGCGCGCACCAGCGCCTTCACGATGGGCGAGTCGCCGCCCGCGCGGTAGAGCGTCTGCTTGATCGCGAGCACGTCCGGGTCCTCGGCGGCGCGCGCGATGAGCTCGACGACGCCGTCGTACGACTCGTACGGGTGGTGCAGGAGCACGTCCTGCTCGCGGATGACCGCGAAGAGATCGTCGGCCTCGCGCAGCGGCGGCACGGCGTGCGGCTGGAACGGGTCGTCGCGCAGCGTGCGCTCGTCGGCGCGCGTGATGCTGAAGAGGTCCGCCGCGTTGAGCATCCCGCCGACGATGTAGACGTCCTTCTCGGGGTCGAGCTTGAACGCCTTCACCAGCTTGGCGAGCGAGCCGGCCGGCGCGTCGCCGGAGACCTCGAGGCGCACGGCGTTGCCGCGCTCGCGGCGCCGCAGCTCCTGCTGGATCGACTGGAGCAGGTCGTCGGCCTCCTCCTCGTCGACCTCGATGTCGAAGTTGCGCGTGACGCGGAAGACGTAGAGCCCCTCGATGCGCGTGCCGGGGAAGATCGTGCTCCCGTGCCGCGCCAGGAGGTCCTCGAGCAGGACGAACGCTCGATTCGCCGGCTGCCCGCTGGGCGTCTTGAGGCCCACGACGGGGAAGAGGCGCGGCAGCATCGTCGGCACCTGCACGACGCCGAACCCGTGCTCGGTCGACCCGTCACGGGTGAACATCACGCCCAGGTTGAGGCTGCGGTTGCGCACCTGGGGGAAGGGGTGCCCGGGGTCGATCGCGATCGGCGTGAGGATCGGGAAGACCTCGTTGTGGAAGCGGGCGTCGAGGTCGGCGAGGGCCTGCGCCGACAGCTCGCTCGGCTTGACGAAGACGATCCCGGCGTCGGCGAGGCGCGGCAGGAGCGCCGCCAGCCCCTGCGACTGCGCCGCCACGAGCTCGTGCACGCGCGTCGAGATGGCGTTGAGCTGCTCGCCGACGGTCATCCCGTCGGGCCCCATCTCGTCGACCTCGCCCGTGAGCTGCTGCTTGAGCCCCGCGAGGCGCACCATGAAGAACTCGTCGAGGTTGGTCGCGACGATTGCGTGGAACTTGAGACGTTCGAGCAACGGGACGGCTTCGCTGTCGGCCTCGGCGAGGACGCGCGCGTTGAACTCGAGCCACGAGAGCTCGCGGTTCAGGTACAGCGCGCTGGAGCGAAGGTCGGGCGGCACGTCGGTGCCCGGCGCGGCGACGCTCAGGGCGACCGAGTTGGGCGACGGCGTCACGCTCACCGGCGGCAGGGCCGACGTCCTGTCGTGCGCCGGCCAGGCGCCCGACTGGGTCGGAGAAGTGCTCTCGGTCTCGTCCATGGGCCCGCCCGGGGGATCCGGGAGCCTAGCCCACTACGGGGTCTCTGTCGGGTCGCCGAGCTCCCCGGGGCGCGGGCGGGGCAGCGCATCCTTGCGTAACCACACGTGATCGTGACCGAAGCGGGCGGCCTCGGCGTAGCGGGCGTCCACCCAGGCCGCCGCCGCGGGGCAATGGTCCTCGAAGTCCTCCCAGGCGTCCTCGCTGGCCATCAGCGGCGACTTGTCGAGGAAGACGAACGCCGCGGGCGGGCGCGCCTCGAGGCGGGCGAGGAGGTCCGCCTCGTGGGCGTCGCGCAGGGAGCGGATGTGGTCCGCCTGCGCGTCGTCGGGGTGGCCCCCGGTGCCGCCCCCCAGGGCCGCGTCGGCGTCCAGGTCGTAGGCGTAGATGTAGGGCGTCGCCGAGAGACGGTGCGCGAGGAAGAGGACGTACGGGTCCATCCCGTAGAGCTGCACGCGGTCGCCCGGGTGGGTGTGCTCGCGCAGGTACGCGGCGGCCTGCCGCAGCTCGTAGGGGAAGAAGTCGACCTCGGGGAAGCGGGCGAAGTACTCGCGCGTCTCGCGGTCGGCGGGCGTCGAGGCGTCCCAGAGCAGCCACGTCGCGCGGATGTGCGGCGAGTCCTCCATCGACGTGCCGACGCGCAGGGCGACGACCACGGCGAAGGCGACGGGCACCAGGCGCAGGAGCGCGAGCCGCCGCCGAGCGACGCGCGTGCGCTCGCCGAGCCACGCGGCGAAGACGAGCCACTGGAGCGCGATGCCCGCGGTGACGGGGTGGTAGTGGTACGGGAAGCCCTTGGCCTGGGCGACGACGCTGACGAGCGCGCACACCGGGAGCACCGCCACGGCCAGCACGCGGCGCGGCATCTCGCGCAGGACGACCAGCGCGGCGATGACGGCGGCGCCGACGAGCGCGAAGACGGCCTGCGTCGCGGCCCACGGGCCGGAGAAGATGTCCGCCGCGGCGCGCGGCCAGATGAAGCGGTACATCGCGGGCACGTCGAGGAGCTGGATGCGCGCGTAGGCGAGCGCGTCGCCCATCGCGCCGAGCGCCGCGAGCTGCGAGAGCGCCCCGAGCGCGCCGCCGGCGACGAACGCGCGCACGGCGCGCTTCTTCTCGGCGCCGAGGCCGTCGTCCACGAGGAGCGTGACGAGCTGCGCCAGCGTGAAGAGCGCGTAGGTCGGCTTGCCGAAGACGGGGATCACCGAGAGCGCGCCTGCCACGCCGAGCCACCTCGCCGCGTGGCGCCCCGGCGACGCGCGCGGCCTCTGCCGCAACGCCCCCGTGGCCCAGAGCTGCACCGCCACGCCGGGCAGGAGGAACCAGTCGAAGAAGCTCTCGCGCTGCGCGAGGTCCCAGTAGCCGTAGAGCAGGTACTGCCCGCTCAGCACGACCCACGCGGCGACGGCCCACGCGACGCGCTCGACGGCGGCGACGCGCCCGCGCGCGCGCAGCCCCGGCAAGCAGAGCCCGACGATCGCGAACGTCGCGCCCGTCACGAGCAGGTCGAGCGTGCGGAAGCGGTGCTCGTCCGCCCCGCCGAGCGCGAGCAGGACGCGATGCACCAGGTGCGTCAGCGGGCCGTTCACGTCGCGCACGTCGCGGTAGTCGCGCTCGCCCTGCGCGAGCGCCCAGGCCACGTACTGGAAGATCCCCTGGTCGCGCCCGAGCGTCTCGCGCGACGCGCGCTTGGTGGCCTCGGCCACCCAGAAGAGGGGTGGCAGCGCGAGCACGAGCGGCACGACGAGCGCGCGCACCAGGCGCGCGGCGGCGAAGCTCGAACGCGGCGCGGGCCTCGGAGCGGGGGAGGCCGGCGTCGACGCGCGGGACGCGGGCGCCGGCACGGGCGACGTGGGCTGGGACGAGGGTGACGAGCTCGTGTTCGCCAGGGCGCGTCACGCTATCACCTTTCCCCCACGCTTTCGCGCGTCTGCCCGCGCTGGCACCATCCATGCGAGCACTTCGTGAAGCGCGCGCGGCGGGCGCCCTCCTCGGCGGGCGCGGTCCATGCAGCGGAGGCACTGCCTGGATTTGCGCCCCAAACCGTGCCCACAATTCTCCCCACGATGAACGAAACGGTTCGACGTCTGGCGCCCGCTGCCGTGCCATCGACCGAGCCGCGCTCGAAGGCGTTCGCCGAGGCGCTCGGCATGGCGCGCGGCAAGCACGTGCTCATCGCGCTGCGCGGGCACCCCGATCCCGACGGGATCGCGTGCGCGATCACGCAGGCGCACATCGCGCAGCGCCTCGGCGTCGCGCAGACGACGGTGGGGTACATCCAGGAGGTCAGCCACCGCGAGAACCGCGCGCTCGTGAAGCTCCTCGGCCTCGAGCTGAAGAAGATCAAGGCGGTGCAGGACGCGGGGCGCGTCGACTTCCTCGCCCTGGTCGACGCGCACGAGGTCGACCCCGAGCTCACCGACGCGAGCAACTTCGAGGTGCTCACGATCGTCGACCACCACCGCGCCGTGTCGCCGCCCAAGGGCCGCTTCGTCGACCTGCGCGTCGACGTGGGGGCGACCGCGAGCATCTTCGTCGAGTACTTGCAGGAGCTCTGCCCCCTCGATCCCGACGTGGAGGAGGACCGGCGCATCGCGACGGCGCTGATGCACGGCCTGGCGACCGACACCGACGACTTCATGCTCGCGCGCGCCGGCGACTACCGCGCCGCGAGCCAGATCGTCGAGGTCTGCGACCGCGATCTGCTCGAGGACCTCTCGCGGCGCCTCATCGCGCCGACGGCGATGGACGTCATCGCGCGCGCGCTCCAGGCCCTCGTCGTGCGGCGCAACTTCGCGATGGCGGGCGTCGGCTTCGTGAGCGAGAGCGAGCGCGACACGATCGCCCAGGCGGCCGACTTCCTGGTGCGGCGCGAGGACATCGACACGTGCGTCGTCTACGGCGTCGTCGGCGACAAGTACATCGAGGGGTCGCTTCGCACGCACTCGCCGAGCGTCGACCCCGCCGTGTGGCTGGAGCAGGCCTTCGGCGCCGACGAGAAGGGCCGCCCCTACGGCGGCGGGCGCCGCGACAAGGGCGGCTTCCGCATCCCCATCGGGTTCCTCGGCCGCGTGACCGACCGCGCCCAGCTCTGGCAGCTCGTCGAGCACGCCGTGCGCACGGCGCTCAACCGGCAGTCGGGCGAGGACCCCACGCCGGGCGTCATCGTGCCGCCGGTCGCGCCGGCGTGACGCCCTTGCTCGCGATGCCCGCGTGAGGATCGCGTTCTTCGGGCTCCCGCTCGCCGCCCTGCTGCTCGCGCGCGACGGACACGAGCTCGTGTACGCAGGGTACGTCCGCGGCATCGGCGCGCGGCGGCTCGCGGGGCGGGTGCTGCCGGGGCGCGCCTTCCGCGCGCCGGACCTCGGCACGCGGAAGGCGTTCGAGCGCGTGCGCGATGCGCGCCCGGAGCTCCTGGTGAGCTGGTTCTGGATGCAGCGGCTGCCGCCGCGGGTGCTCGCGCTCGCACCCGCCGTGGGCGTGCACCCGTCGCTCCTGCCGCGCCACCGCGGCCCCGATCCGTACTTCGCCGCGCTGGACACGGGTGACGCGGTGACCGGCGTGACCGCGCACCTGCTCGACGAGGAGTACGACACGGGGGCCGTGCTCGGGCAGCGCACGCTGCCCATCGACCCGCGCTGGAACTCGTGGAACCTCGCGCGCGCGCTCGACCGCCCGAGCCTCGCGCTGCTGCGCGACGTGGTGCGCGCGTACGCCGAGGGCCGCCCGCCGGAGCCCGTGCCGCAGGACGAGGCGCGCGCGACGCAGGCCCCGCAGCCCCGGGGCGACGAGCTGTCGATCGCGTGGTCGTGGCCGGCGGAGCGCATCGTGCGGCGGGTGCGCGCGGCGGCGCCCTGGCCCGGCGCGTGGACCGAGATCGGTGACGCGATCGTCTTCGTGCTGCGCGCGCGCGTCACGCTGGACTTCCCGCGCGCGCTCGAGCCGGGCGAGGCCGCCGTACGGGACGACGGCACGGCCGTGGTGCGCGCCGGCGAGGGCGCCGTCGAGCTGCTCGAGGGGCGCGCGGAGGACGAGGAGGCGAGCCTCTCGGCCGCCGATCTCGCGAGCATCGTCGCCCGCGCCCGCGCGTGAGGCGCTCTCTTGCCGCCGACTGAGGGGCTCTCTTGCTGCCGACTGAGGCGCTCTCTTGCCGAATGTCGGCGTGCTACCTGCACGCCGACTGAGGCGCTCTCTTGCCGAATGTCGGCGTGCGACCTGCACGCCGACTGAGCCCGCCGGAGCGAATTGTCGTTGCAGGAAGGTCGCGCGTACGATTCGATCCTCCCGAGGAGAACCGCATCCGTGTCCGACGCCGTCACGCTCGCCCGCACCGCGCGCGAGTCGCTCGCGCGGGGGCTCAACGCCCTCCAGGCCGACCCGAGCGTGCCGCCGCAGCTCATCGAGCTGGGGGCCCCGATCGCCGCCGCGATGGGCGCGCTGCACCGCATCGAGGCGTCGCGCGGCGCCGAGGTGGTGCCCAACGCGCAGACCGCGCTCAACAACGTCCAGCAGGCCCTCGCGGGGCTGCAGGCGCAGCCGCCGACCATCCAGGCGGTCGTGGCGGCCATGGAGGCCGTCGCCGGGGCGCTCGGCGCCGTGCACGCGCTCGCGCGCACCACCGGGTCGCAGGCGGCCATCTCCGCGCCGGTCGCGCCGCAGCCCTCGCAGGTGCCCGCGCAGCCCGCGCCGCGGCCCGCCGCGCCCGCTCCGCAGGCATACGCGCCCCCGCCGGCCCCGATGCCCGCGGTGCAGGCCGACCCCTTCGCGGCCCCGCGCGCGCCGGTCCCGGCGCCGCAGCCGATGCCGATGCCGCAGGGCGCGTACGGGGCGCCCCCGGCCGGCCAGATGGGCGGTTACCCCGCGCAGGGCGGCTCGTACGGCGGCCAGCCCGTGGCGTACCCGCAGCAGCCCGGCGGCTACGGCGCGCCGCAGCCCGCCTACCCCGCGCAGCCGGCTCCGGCGTACGCGCAGGGCGGCGCCCCGGGCGGCGGCTACGAGGTCATCGCCGCCGAGCTGGGGGCGCACAGCCCGAGCAACTTCTACAAGGGCCTCTCGGGCAACGACATCGTCGACCACGGTGGCCTCTTCGTCTCGACGTACAAGCTGCCCAAGATCGGCAGCCCCGTGCGCGTGCGCGTGTCGCTCCCCGGCGGCTACGAGTTCGAGGCGAACGCGATGGTGCGCTGGCGCCGCGAGCCGAGCGACGCCGGGGCCGACGCGCCGCCCGGCTTCGGCGCGCAGTTCACCGAGATCACGCCCGAGGCCCGGCAGCTCGTGTACCGCTACGTGCGCAACCGCGAGCCGATGTTCCACGACGACCTTTGACCAGGGTCATCCCGCCAGGTGACGCGGTCGCGGGGCGCGCGGCCGCCAAGCTCGACTAGACTGCCCGGGCTTGGTTCCTCGCTTCGCATTCGCTCCGTGCCGGCGCGAGCGCCGCCACGG
>Ga0070730_10006363_pt1 | contig 10104 bp, 7 predicted proteins | sample Coa_R1_3_FD_66447 | JGI IMG/M metagenome (GOLD analysis project Ga0070730, IMG submission 66447) | Surface soil microbial communities from Centralia Pennsylvania, which are recovering from an underground coalmine fire - Coalmine... | ecosystem: Environmental > Terrestrial > Soil > Unclassified ... | reverse complement strand
GATGAAGTCCTTCGCTGGCCACACAGCGTACGTGAAGGCGCTCGCCTACAGCTCCGACGGCAACCTGCTCGCGTCGGGGGGCGACGACCATACGATCCGAATCTGGCACCCGGCCACCGGCGAGCTCGTTCAAACCCTCGAGGCGCATCGGAGTACCGTGTGGAGCCTGGCGTTTTCGCCCGATGGCAGGCGGTTGCTCTCCACCGGCGACGAGGGCGGGATCCAGGTCCGGGGATTCGCCGATGATGGCTCGCAGACCCTGACCGGCCAACATGAGGCCGCCGAGGACGACTTCAGCCACAAGCCCATCAGCGACCTCGCCTTCTCGCCGGACGGTTCGCTGCTGGCCAGCGGGTCGTTCGACCACACCGCGCGTATCTGGCACCTGGCTGACAGGTCGCTCGTGCGCACCCTCAAAGGCCATCAGGACTACGTCCGCACAGTGGCCTTCGCGCCGGACGGGCAGGTCCTCGCGACCGCGTCGGACGATCAGACGGTGCGACTGTGGCGGGCGTCCGATGGCGCTCCACTGAAAACACTCGCGGGTCACGGTGGGTGGGTCCGCGGTGTCGCCTTCTCGCCCGACGGCAGTCTGCTCGCGTCGTCGTCGGACAGCAATGTGCGGCTGTGGGACGTTGGCGGCGCGAAGATGCTGCAAACCGCCAACGGTCACAAAGGCAACGTCCACTGCGTTGCCTTTTCACCCGACGGGACGCTCTTGGCCTCGGGCGCGGACGATGCGCACGTTCAGCTGTGGCGAGTTCCGACGCTGCAACCGGTGCGAACGCTGAGCGAGCACTCAGCTGCTGTGCTGCGTGTCGCGTTCTCGCCCGACGGAGCCTTGCTTGCGTCGGCGTCCAGTGACGGGGTGGTGTGGCTGCGGCGGGCGGTGGATGGCGAGCCGGTGCGCAACTTTGAAGGACATACCGGGGATGTTCAGGGACTGGCGTTCAGCCCCGACGGGCAGGTGCTGGCCTCGAGCGGTTCAGACTGGACTGTTCGCCTGTGGCGGGTAGCTGACGCGTCGCAACTGCGATGTGTGGAAATTCATGCCGACAGCGTGCGGGCCATGGCCTTTGCGCCGGACGGTGCGACCATCGCCAGTGGCTCGGACGATGGTACGGTGCGGCTCTGGCGAGTCTAGCGGAGTTGTCTAACCAAGCTGAATCGACGGACCTCCCGGAAGGGACACTTTGGGCTTCAGGCGGATCAGTCCGTCGGCCACCGAGCTGCCGAGTCGCCCGAGGGCTTGCAGCAGCGAGCTCATTGCCCGCAGGCGCAGGTAGCCGCTGATTTCAGCCGGGTCACCTCGCGCCAGCACCTCGTGGGCGGCATTCACCGCGGCGGCGAGACGGTCGCGGTCGGCCAGCACGTTGGGCTCGGAAACGCTGATTGCGTACAGATTGGCGCGATCCAGGGTTCGCGTGCCGCGCAGTTTTAATCCGCGAGCCAGGACGAGCGCCGGGGGAGAGGCAACGTCGAACAGGGCGAGCGCGCGGGAGAACTCGGGATCGGTTGGGTCCCAGAAGTTGACCAGCGTATCGGTGCCTGTTGCACTCGCGAACGTGGTCAGCGCCTGGTGCGCCAGGGTGTCGACTTCGAGACCGAACCGCGACGGGAAGTAGAGCACGAAGACCGTGCTGGCGGCGAGCTGAAAGTAGAGCAGATCGGCCCAGGTGAGCTCTTCAGAACCAAGGCTACGCCGAGTGACGGGGGCCAGCCGCAACCCCTCGGGCGACTCTTCGACCCGCCACTCCGTCACGGCTGCGATGCTACTCCGCTGGGCGATGGCGCGACCTGACTCGACGTTGTTCCCGTAGGGTTATCGCGTGGCGCTGATGAGCCGCTACCTGGAGGCCAGCCTCGCGGTTGGCGTGACGCTGTTCGCCGTTGGACAGATCGAGTCGCGTGCTGCGCTGCCGACGGCGCTCTTGTTGTACCTGCTGCCCGTCGTGCTGGCCGCGACGCAATGGGGCCGCGGCCCGGCGGTGCTGGCCAGCGTGCTCTCCGTGCTCGGGCACGATCTGTTCTTCGTTCAGCCGGTCGGCACACTCAGCGTCGCCCGTGCCGACGAAGCGGTGGGTCTCGTGCTGCTGCTGTTCGTCGCCATCGTCACGGCCCAGCTGGCAAGCGCGGCGCGCCGCGCCGGCGAAAAGGAGCAGGAGGCGGCCATCGCTCGCCGTTCCGACGAAATGAAGACCGCGCTGCTCCGCGCCGTCTCGCATGATCTGCGCACGCCGCTGGCGTCGATCAAGGCCAGCGCCTCAGGTCTGCGCCAGCCGGACGCGGCCTATACCGCCGAGGACCGCGCCGAGCTACTGGCGGCGATCGAAGAGGAATCCGACCGCCTGGATCGGCTGGTCGGCAACCTGCTGGAAGCCTCGCGCCTTGAAGCTGGCGCGGTGACGCTGCACAAGGACCCTCAGGACTTGCGCGAGCTGGTCCGCGCCGTGGTGGCGCGGTTGCAGCCGATGCTCGCTGAACGCTCTGTCCGGCTCTCCATTCCGGACGAACTGCCGCTGATACCGTGCAATTACGCGCAGATCGACCACGTGCTGACCAACCTGTTGGAAAACGCGGCCCGCCACACGCCACCTGGGACGGCCATCGACCTCAGCCTGGAGCTCAGATCCGATCACGTCCGGGTGCAGGTGGCCGACGCTGGCGCCGGCGTACCCCCCGCCGACCGCGAGCGCATCTTTCTTCCCTTCGAGCGCGGCTCGACGCGGGTCGGTGGCTCAGGCCTCGGCCTGGCGATCGCCCGTGGGCTTGTTCAGGCCCACGGTGGACGCGTCTGGGTCGACGACACGCCCGGGTCTGGCGGCGCCCGATTCACGTTCACGCTGCCGCTGGATGGAGTTGGCGAGTGACGGGACCGCGGGTGCTGGTCGTCGACGACGAGCCGCAGATCCGTCGCTCGTTGCGGGTTGCGCTGCGCGCCAACGGCTACGAGGTCGAAGAGGCGGCGACCGGTGGCGCCGCCCTCGACCAGGTCGCGACCCGGCCGCCGGCGCTGATCATTCTGGACCTCAGTCTGCCTGACGTGGACGGCGTCGAGGTCTGTCGACGCTTGCGGGAATGGACGCAAGTGCCGGTGATCATTCTCTCGGCCAACAGCGAGGACGAGGCCAAAGTCAGGGCCCTCGACGAAGGCGCCGACGACTATGTGACCAAGCCGTTCAGCGTGACGGAGCTGCTGGCGCGCATGCGGGTTGCTGTCCGACGTGCCGCGCGGGCGACCGAACCGGCGGCGGTCGTCATCCGCGCCGCGGAAATCGAGATCGACCTGTCGCGGCGACTCGTTTCGCGGGGCGGCGAGGAAGTGCATCTCACGCCCACCGAGTACGGCGTGCTGCGCTACCTCGCCGATCACGCCGGCCGCGTCGTGACCCACGGCCAACTGTTGCGCTCAGTGATGGGCCCAGGTTACGAAGATGCCGTCGGCAGCCTGCGAGTCTACGTGGCGAGCCTGCGCAAGAAACTCGAAGCCGACCCCGCCACGCCGCACCTCATCACCACCGAGCCAGGGGTTGGTTACCGCTTCAGGGCCGACTGAGTTGCCAGGTTGTCAGCATTGAACTCGTCGGGGTCGGGACTACGTAGATCTACACCCGGCGGTGGAACCAGAACCATTCGAAAAGCAACAACGGTAAGACAATCGCGGCCAGGATGGCCCAGAGTTCCTTCTGCAGGATCGTCAGGCCGGCGTCTAGCGGGCCTGGATTGTCGAGGCCGGCGAGGCGCGGCCGGATGTCGCTGGCGCTGCTATTCGCGAGGTTGGCCGCGAACAGGTCGTCGTCGACGGTCTGCTGGCCGCCCTGGACGATCTGCTGGACGCGGTACAGGCCCGGCACATCCGTGGCGGCGTACGTGATCGGGCCCTGGCCAGCGCGGAACTCGGTCACCTGCTGGTCGGGGGTTGCTACCCGTACCCGGTCCACCTGCGGCAGCGGCGACAACGTTTCAGGGGCGCCAGTTTGGACCGCCGACGACTGCACCACGCCCGACGGCGACAGATAATTGACCAGGTTGTCCATCAGGATCGGAAACGCCGCCATCAGCGGCAGGTTGGACTGCTGCAGGTCAAACGGCAGAATGACCACTCGCCGATCGCCATCCTGACCGGCGACCATCAGCGGCACCCCGTCGGCGGTGCTGATCAACGGTTTGGCCCAGCGCGGCACGTCGAGTCTGGACGCGCGATTGACATTCATGTCGCGAATGTCGGCGAAAGCCAGGATCGGATCTTCGTGATCCCAGGTCGCGACCCGCGGACGGCTGATCGAGCCCGTCGTGCGGTACGGCCCGCGATCCGGCGGATTGACCACGAGCAGGTTCCCGCGTGGCAACAGTGGCGGGAGGTAGTTGTCGAACACGATGATGTCGAACCGATCGGCTTCAACCGCGAGATACCGCTGTGAAGCGATGCGATACAGATCGACGTTCGGGAGCAGCGTCAGCACTTTCTCCAGGAACTGGTTGCCGGCGCTGACCAGCAGCACCTGGGCCGGTTTGTGCTGGACGAGGACGGCGTAGGCGGTGTCGTCGAGCGTCAGCCCGTTGTCGCCGTTCGTGTCGGAGATGGTGACGCTGGCCCACTGCGCGCCCGCCGGTAGCTGTTCGAAGATCTGCTCGCTCTGGCCGTTGGGCGCCACGTCGATGGCGCGGTCCTCGACGGCCTGCCCGTCGACCGACATCGTGAGGACCGCGTGCGCGGCCGTGTCGGACAGATTCTCGGCGCGGGCAAAGAGTTGTTGACGGCGGTTGTCTTGCGGGTCGGGTCGGGCGGAGATCGTCGTCACCGCCAGGTTGCCGGTATCTGGCTGGCCAACCGGCACGACGCTAACTGACCCTAAATCATCCGGCAAATCGGTCGGCAGGGTGAAGGCGCCATCGGTAAACAGGTAGATTCGGCGCGCGTTGGCGTCCCCGCCCAGCGAACGCGCAAGCAACAGCGCTTCGCGCATGTCGGCCGCTGCACCCGACGGACGGGCATCGGCCAGCGCGCGGTCGACCTGGCGCCGATCGGACGTCGCGGCGACCAGCACCTGGGGGTGCGCGGCGACCAGGATGGCCGTGGCCAGCGAGTTCTCGGGCAGGGCCGCGAGCGTGGAGCGCGCGGCTTCGACCGCCCTGGCGAAGCGCGACGGTTGGACGTCCTGGGCCTGCATGCTCGCCGAGCCGTCGACCAGCAGGATGGCCTGAACGGGTTTCTTGCCGATCTGTTCGGAGAATGGCCGGGCCACCGTAAACGTGATCAGCGCGAGCGCCAGCAGTTGCAGCAGCAGCAGCAGACTCGTCTTGAGGCGCTGCAGCGGCTCATGCGCGGCGAGGTCACGGATCAGGTCGTTCCACAGAAATGTTGATGAGACCTCTTCGTCGTGGCGGCGGACTTTGAGCAGATAGAAGATGACGACGATGGGCAGCGTGGCGCCCAGCGTCAGCGCGAGCGGGGCAATCAGGTTCATTGGACGATGCCTCGGCGCCGCAGGACGTCGAAAATGAGCGTCTCGATCGGTGTGGCGGTGTCAATCGGCACGTAGCCCACGCCATGCCGGGCACAGAAGGATTCGACCGTCCGCCGCCATTCATCGAGGCGCTGGCCGTACAACCGGATGGCGTCGTTGTTCAGGGTGACCGACACCGCGGCGCCGCTTTCTCGATCGATCAGGCGGACGTCGCCGCCCAGCGTTGGCCGAAGCTCCTGGGGTGAGAGTGTGTGCAGGACGACCATGTCGCCGGAACGCGCGACCAGCCGGCCCAGCGCTTTCTCCCAGCTTGGCGACAGCAGATCCGACACGAGCACGAGCAGACCAGCGGTGCGGCTGGTGAAACTCGCCAGCGATTGTTCCAGGTCGGGCGGCGCGTGCAAGCCCGCGAGCACGGGGGTCTGTGGCTGCGCGGGCTTGATGTCCTCCGTGAAGCTGAGCATTGGCCCGGCGCGGCCGCGGCCCCAGGCGGGCCCGTACGAGACGGCCGAGCCGCTTAATGGCCAGACGAACAGCCGGTTCGAGGCGTTCAGCGCGATGTAACCCAGGGTTGCGGCGAGGCGGCGCGCATAGTGCAGCTTCGAGGGTTCGCCCCAATCCATGCTGCGGCTGGCGTCCACCAGCATGTGCACGTTGAGCACCTCTTCCTCTTCGTAGATGCGCACGAACAGGGTGTCGGTCCGACTGTAGATGTTCCAGTCGACGCGGGCGGGGTCGTCGCCTTCCACGTAGTGCCGATAGTCGGCGAATTCGAGGCTCGAGCCTTTTCTCAGCGAGCGCCGGTCCCCCTGTCCCTGCCCCACGAGCCGCTTGCGGCTCACGAGCGTCAACCGCTCGAGCTTTCGCGCCAGCGCGCCGTCGAGCAACGTTTGCGGATTACTCATGCGCCCCCGCTGCCCGCATCGCTGCGCTCGCTCCCTTCGGGGGCACATCCCCTACAGGAACCAGTTCAACCTTCGCTTGCCAGCCGCTGGCGGGGAGCCTTTCCGGAATACTCATGCGGTCCTGCTGTGCGCATCGCTGCGCTCGCTGCTTTGCGGGGCGTTGTTCCTCGGGCGAAGGCTCTCCACCCTGGAGAGATCGCGGTTGCTTCTCAGGGGCGAGCCTCGGCGAGCCCCGGTACTATTCCTCGGGGGTGGTGGACACGACATCGTGAATTAGCTTGTCCGTGCTCACGCCCTCGGCGTCGGCTTCGAACCCGAGGATGATGCGGTGACGCAGCGAGGGCAGGGCCACCGAACGAATATCTTCGAAGGCGACGTTGAACCGACCCTCCAGCAGGCCGCGCACCTTGGCGCCCAGCACCAGCGCCTGCAATCCGCGCGGACTGGATCCGTAGCGCGCGAAGCGCTTGATCTCAGCCGGTGAATCTGGCGTATCAGGATTCGTCCGCCGGACGATGCGCACCGCGTAGCGCAGCACTGGCTCGGCCACCGGCACCTCGCGCGCGAACCGCATCAATTCCAATAACGCCGCCCCGCTGGCAACCCGCGCCGGATGGGGCATGCCCACCCCCGTCGTCACCTGCGCAATCCGGAGCAGGTCCTCCTCACTGGGATACGGCACCGTCAATTTGAAGAGGAACCGGTCCAACTGCGCCTCGGGCAGTGGATAGGTGCCTTCCATCTCGATCGGGTTCTGGGTGGCCAGGACGAAGAACGGCTCGGGCAACGTATGCGTTGTTCGGCCGGCCGTCACGTGGCGTTCCTGCATCGCCTCGAGCAGCGCGGACTGCGTCTTGGGCGTGGCGCGGTTGACCTCGTCGGCGAGCACCAGGTTGGCGAAGAGCGGCCCGGGCTGAAACTCGAGAGTGCGCGACCCGTCGGCGCTGTCACGCAGGATGCTCGTGCCGGTGATGTCCGCCGGCATCAGGTCAGGCGTGAACTGCACCCGACTGAAGCTGAGATCGAGCGCTTCGCCGATGGTGCGCACCAGCAGGGTCTTGCCGAGGCCAGGGATACCCTCGAGCAGCGCGTGTCCGCCAGCGAGCAGGCACGTCAACACCCCCCGCACGACCTCGGGTTGACCGATGATCACGTGGCCGACTTCGGTTTCGATCGCCCGCGCGGTTTCGATGAAGCGATACGGAGTCGTCCCGCCGGGCGAGATTGTCTGCGCGCCGACGGTCACGTTGGCAGGGAGAACGCTCACGGTGATTTCTTGTCCAGAGAACTGAAATAGTCTTTGACGAGATCCCGAAGACCGAGCGGGATGCTGCTCGAGTCGTTGCCCGAAGTTGGCTTGCTCGAGAAGGATGGCTGAACCGACTCCTGGGACGCCTGCGCATTGGCGTTGCCGGCGTCGCCCAGGTACGGATTGGCGCTGCTCTGGTCGGGCGTGAACGGGCTGTTGCTGGGGACCTGTTGCGGAGTCGTGATCGTGTCGAGCTGGCTACCGCTGGCGTCCGCCTTGGTCTGGTTGTCGCCGCCGGTGGAGTAGCCACCCCCCTGTCCGTTGTCGCCGCCGGTGGACTGGTCGCCGCCGGGTGAGCCAGCGCCACTGTTGGCATCGGTGCCGTCGCCACCCTGGCCCTGGGCGCCGGTGCTCGACTGCGACGGATCCCCGTTCTGGCCGTTCGATCCCTGGTTGCCCTGGCCGTTCGACGCCGATCGGCCAGGGCTCGTGCTGCCCGACCGGCTCTGGGTGCGGCCGAGCGCCCGCTCGAGCGCGTTGCGGCTACTTTCGAGCTGGCTCGCGGTACGTTGACGTTCGCCGGCCGCGGCGGCGTTGTCGCTGAGCTGGTTGAGCGCGTCGCTGGCGGCATTGCCGGTCTGCGCGCTGGCACCACTCTGCTGCGCCTGTCCGCTTTGATCTGCCTGACTCTGGTCGCCAGCCGCGGCAGCCTGGGCCATGGCGCTGGCAGCCGCATTGTCGAGCCCGTCGGCGGCCTGTGAGAGCTCGCCAGACACGCTGGGCGACGACCGCCCCGCCTGGCCCGCCGCGTCGCGCAGCACCTTCGCCACGCGCTGTTGGTCCTGTCCGCTCAGCCCGGCGGAGGCTTGAGCCAGGTCCTTGGCGGCTTGCGAGATCTGGCGCATGTCGCCGGTGTTGATCGCGTTGGCCAGGTTCTGCGTGGCTGGATCGGCAGCGAGCGCACTGGCGATCGCGGCCAGCGCTGAGGCCAACTGATCGTCGCCGGCACTCATCTGGCGCACCTGATCCTCGAGATCCTGGAGCGCACTCAAGGCCGCGTCGGGTTCGTTGCTCTTCGCGTCGATTGCCTTCGCGCCCTTGTTGACCAACTGGCGGAGCGCTTCGATCTCGGCGGAGCCCTGCGGCTGGATACTGTCGGCCAGGCGCTGGACCCGCTGCGCCTGCTCTCGGGCAATCGTGATCGCCGGGTTGGACGCCCGCGCCCGCAGCAGCCAGGGGTTGGGGCTGAGGCCGACGATGGCGGCGATGACTACCACGAAGAAGGCCGTCATCAACTCGTTCTTCGGCACCCGCAGCGGGAACGCTTCTAGCAGGTCGACCCGCTTCAAATGCTCGACCGCGTCCCGCATCTGGGCGAGCGCAAGCGGGAAGTCGGCACCGGTCGCGCCCAACTCGAGGGCAGTTGTCGAGCGCTCGCTCAAGCGTGCCACGCGATCGATGCGGCGTGCCAGCTCACTGGTGCTGTGGTGAATGAAGAGACTGCCCAGACCGGTCAGCATGCCCGCGGCCATCGGCGCGGCCGCGAGCAGCACAATCGGCAAGCTGTCGACCGTGCCGCGGATCCAGGCCGCGATCACCAGCCCGAGGACAACGACCGTACCCGCCGCGAGTCCACGCGCCGCCCAGACGAGCCCACGTTGGATCGACAGCGCCCGGCCGACCGACCCGAGCTCCTGGCGCAGTTCGGCGTGATAGGTGGCTGTTGGCGAAAGCATCGTCATCGCGCGCGACCGCCCTTCAGAGGATGCGTTGGCTCGATGGCGATCGCCGCCCCGACCACCAGCACGACGGCGAGCGCCGTCCACGCCAGACTGCCGATGACCCACGCCGGCAAGAGGAGGCCCGGCGCCCAGCTCTGTGGGGGTAGTGACAGCACCGTTCGGAACGCGGCTGGCGCCCCGCGCGCAAAGGCGTCCGTGGCGGAGCCGCCGGCGGACAGCAGCGCCAGGAACGGATTGAGCCACAACATCGGTCGGAACGTATCGTTGCCGCCCAGAATGGCGAACGCCAGATGCAGACCCAGCGTACCGAACACCAGAAAGAGCGCCACCCCCTGGGCAAACAGCGACGCCTGCAGCGATCCCTTCAGGATGGCGCCAAAGAAGACCCCCAGCGCGCAGAAGAACAGGGTGGCCGTGCACAGAATGGTGATCAGCGCGATGACCTGGTCGCCCTGTACGCCGCCGAATGACCAGGCCGGGGCAAAGAAGGGCACACCGACCGAGAGCAACAGCAGACTGAACACCAGGGCGGCGAGGACTTTGCCGAGCACGATGCGGGCTGGTCCGGGACCCTGCAGGAGCAACAGGTCAAGCGTGCCGCGCTCGCGTTCCCCGGCGAACGCCGACGCGGAGACCGCTGGGGCGACAACCGCGGCGGCCAGGATGACGCACAACCCCACCGCGCCGAACAGGAAGATGGCGCGGTTGGCCACCAGCAGGTTGGTGCTGGTCGTCGACGT
>Ga0070730_10006362_pt1 | contig 10107 bp, 6 predicted proteins | sample Coa_R1_3_FD_66447 | JGI IMG/M metagenome (GOLD analysis project Ga0070730, IMG submission 66447) | Surface soil microbial communities from Centralia Pennsylvania, which are recovering from an underground coalmine fire - Coalmine... | ecosystem: Environmental > Terrestrial > Soil > Unclassified ... | reverse complement strand
GCGACGTCGGCGGCCTCGGGGCCGCCGAGGCGGCCGAACGCCTCGATGACGCGCTCCGGGTCGCTGCGGCCCCCGGTGGTGTTGGCCAGGATGACGCCGCCGGGGTGATCGGGGAACAGTCCCGCGTAAGCGAGGGCGACGAACCCGCCGAAGCTGCTGCCGAGCACCACCGGCTTGTCCAGCCCGAGGGCGTCGCACAGCCGCCGCAGGTCATCGGCCCAGGTCCGCATGTTCCAGAACCCGGCGCTGCTGTGATCGCTGCGGCCGTGGCCCCGCAGGTCGAAGTAGACCACCTGGAAATCCTCGGCCAGCGGCCCCAGGGCGGACTTCACCGTCATGTGATCCAGGCCGGGACCGCCGTGGACCGCCACCACGACCGGGCGCTCTACGGTCGTGTCTCCCTGCGGGATGACCGACGGCCCGGACACATCGAACCACAAAGACACATCGCCGAGGCTGATACGCATACGACCTCCATGACATCTGCGGGCCGGGCTCAGAGGTCCACGCTAATCCCAATGGCGAGCTTGCTGTAGCTACGCGAGGGCGGCGGAAGCGGGGAGTTTGGCCAGTGTGTAGGAGAGGGCATCTCCGTCGCTCATGGCCGCCCCCTCGGCCCGTAGCGACTGGAACTTGGCCGCTCCGAGCTGCGCGGCCAGGTCCCGCTCGATGAGGGCGAGGCGCCGCGCATCCGGGCCGGCGGGCCTGGAAGCGGTGGGGCTGGTGCGAAGGGCTCCGTACAGGACGGCGGCCAGATCGGGGTGCCCGGTGCGATGGAGTGCCTCGATGAGGCTGCGGATCGTGATCCAAAGCTGGCTCCATGCGCCGGTTTGCTGCCAGTGGGAGATGAGCCAGCGGAAGCGCGGGAGAGTGCCGGCGGCGTCGCCGGTGCGCGCTTGGAGCGAGACCAGGGATACGAGGGAGACTCCGAGCAGGAAGCGGTTGCCGGCCCGTTCGGCCTCGGTCACCGCCCGGCGCAGCATCGGGAGCGCCACGCCGGGTTCGGTATCAAGCCGTGTCTCCCCCGCGAAGTAGTGGGCCCAGCCCTGGGTGCTGGGGTTGTCGATCGAGGCGGTTCTGGCGACGACGGCGTCGGCTTGGGCGATGGCGTCGGCCGTCTTCCCTTGGTAGGCGAACGCGAGCGCGATGCTGCCCATGGCGTTGCACAAGGTGACGGGATCGCCGGCCGCCTCGGCAAGGGCAAGCGCGTCCTGGTAGGCGTCGATGGCCTCGTCGTAGCGGCCGGCGATGATGGATGCGTCACCGAGGGCGTCGAGCGCCCATCGCGTCGCCGGCGGGGGTCCTCCGGGCGGGGCGGTCCGCCCGAGCTCGGCGCCGCGGGCGGCCAGCGATATGGCCATGTCGGCGTCGCCTTGGCGCCAAGCCGCCGCCGCCGAGGTGGCGAGCACGCCGACGAGCCCGGGGTCGCCGGTGCCGCCGAAGCGTTGGGCTGCTTCGCGGGCCCACCCGCCGACCTCGGCCGGTGCGCCGGCAAAGACCCACGGGTAGCACGCCGACGCGAGGCGTAGCGCGTCGTGCCGGCGGTCGTTGTCGACCAGCCAGCGGTGGGCGGCGCGCAGGTTGTGCAGCTCGACGCTCAGGTTCTCGGCCCAGGACGGCTCCGCCGGTCCGGTGAGCCCGGCGCTGGCCCGTTCCAGGAGGTCGGCGAAGAACAGGGCGTGCCGGTCGTGCGCGGCGGCGTGCTGGCCTCGTTGCCGGAGCCGGGCGGCGGCGTAGGCGCGCACCGGTTCAAGAAGGCCCCACCGGGTGCGGGGACCGGTCACGTTGCAGGTGATCAGGGACCGTTCGGCAAGCCGGTCCAGCACGCCGTCGATGACTCCTGGCTCTTTGGGGGGTGCCACGGCTGCTGCGGCGTCGGCGTGCCAGCCTGCGTGGAAGACCGCGAGACGCTCGAAGAGTTCCGCTTCGACCGGGGCCAGCAGCTCGTAGGACCAGGCCATCACCGCGTGAAGGGAGGCGTGGCGGGCCGGGCGTTCCCGCTCGGCCGCCATCTGCCCGCCTCTGGATCGCAGTTCAATCAGCAGGTCAGCCGGTGTCCTGGTCGCGGTGGCGGTCGCCGCCATCTCGATGGCGAGCGGCAGGCCGCCCAGCATCCGGCAGAGCTCGGCAACGTCTGAACGAACGGGCCCGAGGCGAAACGATGGGTTTACGGCCAGGGCCCGGTCGGCGAACAGGCGAATGGCATCGCCGTCGCGGTCGGACGTGTCGAGCGGTTCCACGGGGAAACGCTGTTCGCCTTCGACGCGGAGCCGTTCGCGGCTGGTGGCCAGGATGGTGGCGGCGGGCGCCGCCTGGAGGATGCGGCTGACCAGGCCAGCGGCGGCGTCGAGGACGTGCTCGCAATTGTCGAGGGTGACGAGCGTTTGCCGGGGGGCCAGGTAGCCCAGGATGCGATCGGCGGCGCGCCCGCTGTCTTGCACGTCGATCCCGAGGGCAGTGGCGACCGCGTTCTCGACCGGCCCGCCGGGCGGCAGGGCCGCGAGGTCACAGAACCAGTGGCCGTCCCGGAACCACGGCTCGACGGCGTGCATCGCGTGCACCGCCAGCCGGGTCTTCCCGACGCCTCCAGGTCCGGTCAGGGTCACCAGTCCCGCCTGATCTAGGCGGGCGATGAGCGCCGCCAGCGTTTCGTCCCGGCCGACCAGCGACGTTCTCGGCGGGGCCGGCCGGGCGCGGTGAGTGGGGTCGGTGCCTGCTTCCAGGACGCGCTGGTGGACGTCACGCAGCTCCGCTGACGGGTCGAGGCCCAGCTCGTCGGCCAGGTCCCGGCGGAACGACTCGTAGACCCGAAGCGCGTCGCCGGGGCGCCCCGACTTGGCGAGCGCGTCCATGTGCAGGGCCACCGGGCGTTCACGAAACGGCAGAGCGCGGGCCAGCGCGGCGGCCGCGGCGGCCGCTTCGGTGTACCGGCCCGAGTCGGTGAGCGCGCCGATCCAACGCTCCGTGGCCTCGCCGCGTTCATCCTCCAGGGCGGACACGGCGTCCGCCAGTTGCGGGCAGTCGAGATCCGCGAGCGGCCTGCCCCGCCACAGGGCGAGCGCCTCCTCGACCGCCGCCACCCCCTCTGCGCCGCGCCGCGCCCGTTCGAGCAACCTCCGGAAACGGACCACGTCGACGATGTCGGGGTTCGCGACGCGGTACCCGCCCGGGACGGTCGCGATGGCCGCCGCCGGGCCCAGCCGCCGCCGCAGCCGCGACATCTGCGATTGGAGCGCAGCCGCCGGGTCAGCGGGGAGCGTGTCGCCCCACAGCAGCTCGACCAGGGTGTCCGCGGCGACCACGTGGCCCGCCTGCACGCACAAGCCGGCGACCAGTAGCCGCTGGCGGGCGCTGGCGAGCGCGACCAAGGCGCCATCGTCGTCGATCACCTCGACCGGCCCGAGAAGACGGATCTCCACCGTGCGCCCTTCGTGACAGCGACCTGACAGCGGCGGTCGTCATCCTCCCAGCATGGACCAGGTCGCCACCGTGACCACAGGCTGGGAGCCCGATACACCAGATAAGGGGACGAACTCGATGACCACACACGACACCGCACGCGAGCTGACCACGATCGATCGCGAGCATCTAGCCGGATTGGCCGACCAGTTCGGAGGGGATCTGCTCGGTCCCGACGACGATGGGTACGAGGAGCACCGGCGGGTCTGGAATGGCATGATCGATAAGCATCCTGCGCTGATCGCCCGGTGCCATTCGACGAGCGACGTCGTGTCGGTCGTGAACTTCGCTCGCAAGCGGGACCTGCTGCTGGCCGTTCGCGGTGGGGGCCACAGCTTCGCTGGCTTCTCCACCTGTGATGGCGGGGTGGTACTCGATCTATCACCGATGCAAGCAGTCGACGTCGATCCTGAACGGCGGGTCGCTCGCGCCCAAGGCGGCGCCACGTGGAGCGTCTTCGACGCCGCGACCCATGCCCACGGCCTGGCTTGCACCGGTGGGCTGATCTCGACCACGGGCGTCGCTGGCCTCACCCTCGGTGGCGGCATCGGCTGGCTGCAGCGCAGGTGCGGCCTGGCCTGCGACAACCTCCTCTCAATCGAGTTGGTTACGGCGGCTGGAGAGGTCGTGAGGGCAAGCGAGGCCGAGAACGCGGAGTTGTTCTGGGGGGTGCGAGGTGGTGGCGGCAACTTCGGCGTGGTGACCTCGTTCGAGTTCCGACTGCATCCGGTCGGCCACGTGACGGGCGGCCTCATGCTGTTCGAGTCTGGTCGCGCCAGCGAGGTCATGCGGTTCTACCGCGACTTCGCCCGCGGGTGCCCCGATGAGCTGACCACGTGGCTGTCGGTCATCACGGCCCCCGCGGCCGACTTCGTCCCCGAGGCTCTCCAGGGCAAGCCGGCCCTGGCGGTGCTGGCCTGCCACTGCGGTGAGCCTGCCGATGCTGAGATCGCCATCCGGCCCCTGCGCGAACTGGGTCCCGCCGTCGATCTGGTCGAGCGAATGCCATACCCGCAGCTGCAGTCGATGCTCGATGAGGACCTGCCCCCCGGTGTCCGCTGTTATCTCAAGGCTGGCTTCACCCCGGAACTGACCGATCCGCTAATCGACGCCATCGTCGCTCACACAGCGACCATGCCTTCCGCTTCGAGCACCTTGGACGTTCACCACATGGGCGGCGCGGTCGCCCGGGTGGCCGACGGCGCCACCGCCTTCGGAGACCGGCGATCAGCGTTCTGTTTCAACATCGTGGGTGTCTGGCAGGAAGCCTTCGACGACGACACCAACCGCACTTGGGTACGCGACCTCGCGTCTGCCCTCGAACCGTTCGGAACGGGCGGCGTCTATGTCAACTTCACCGCAGAGCCAGGCCAGGCGCGTGCAGCATATGGAGACCAGACGACGGCCCGGCTGCGTGCGCTGAAGACCCGATACGACCCCACCAACCTGTTCAGACTGAACCAAAACATTCCGGGCTGACTGCCGATGGCCAGCGGGAGTGGTGGGGCTGGGCGAGCCTGCCCGGGCGGGCTCAGGCGCGGTCGGCCGCCCTGGCTTCCTCGACGGTGAGTTCGGCTGCGGGGTCGGCCTCCAGGCGCTCGTCGGGAATCGGCGTCCCGCTGCGCACGGACCGGCCGTACGTGCCGTCGTCCAGCCGGTGCAGGGCACGCTCGATGACATCCAGGCGATCGCGCAGGCTCTCGGCGATGGCATCATCCTGGCCCTCTTCGGTGAGCGCCAGGGCAGCGTCGGCGTTGTCCTCCGACTCGCTCGCTACCTCGGCCTCGCGGTCGTCGCGCCCAGCGGTCTCGGCCCCCTTGAGCAGGCTTAGCACCTCGTCGCGCTCGGCGAGAAGCAGGGCGCGGGCCCGGTCATGATCCATCCGGTCGTCCTCCGTTCGCTTACTTCATGGCGGACGCGTGCGCGTCCGGGCCGTGGTGCTCGTGGCCGCCTGGTGAGCCGCCCATCATGCGCAGCATAGCGACCCGCCGGGGCGGGCGAATCGCACGACCCTGGGACCTAGCCCTGGGCGAAGGCCAGCCACCGTAGACTCGCGTGCGTGAGCACGGTCCCGCTGGCCCCGGCAGATCCGGCGGCGCCTGCCGTGGAGGTTAGGGGGCTCGTCAAGCGGTATGGCCAGACGGCCGCCGTCGACGGGCTCTCGCTGACCGCCGCGCGCGGCGCGGTGACCGGCATCCTCGGGCCGAACGGCGCGGGCAAGACCACCATGATCGAGATCTGCGAGGGTTACCGGCGGCCCGACCAGGGCACGGTGCGCGTCCTCGGGCGGGACCCGGCGCGGGACGCCCGCGCCCTGCGGCCGCGGGTCGGGGTGATGCTCCAGTCCGGCGGCATCCCGCCGGCCGTGCCCGCGGCCGACTACCTGAGGCTGCTGAGCCGCTTTCACGCCCACCCGGTGGATCCGGCGGCGCTGCTCGACCTGGTCGGGCTCACCTCCGTCGCGCGCATTCCGTACAAGCGGCTGTCCGGCGGGCAGCAGCAGCGGCTGTCCCTGGCCGCGGCCGTCATCGGCCGCCCGGAGCTGGTTTTCCTCGACGAGCCGACGGCCGGCATGGACCCGCAGGCCCGGCACGCCACCTGGGAGCTGATCGCCCGGTTGCGCTCCGAGGGCGTGAGCGTCATCCTCACCACGCACTTCATGGAGGAAGCCGAACGGCTGTGTGATCACGTCGCCATCATCGACCACGGGCAGCTGGTGGCGGACGGCACGCCGGCCGAGCTGACCGGCACGGTCGGCCAGCTCAGGTTCCGCGCCGAGGCGGGCCTGGACATCGACAGCCTGCTCACCGTGCTGCCGCCCGCCTGCGCGGTAAAGGAGTCGCCGGCCGGTCATTACGTGATCGAGGCCCACGGGGCGGTGGACCCGCTGCTGCTCGCCGCGGTGACCGCCTGGTGCGCCGAGCGCGGCGTGCTCGCCAACAGCCTGCGCATCGAGAGCCGCACGCTTGAGGACGTGTTCCTCGAGCTCACCGGGAGGGACCTGCGCACGTGATTGACCTCGCGCCGGCCCCTGGGGCCGCGCCGATGCGGCGGATGATCGCGGCGCAGGCGGGGCTGGAGACCCGGACCCTGCTGCGCAACGGCGAGCAACTCCTGCTCGTCCTGATCATCCCGCTGCTCCTGCTCACGGCGTTCAGTCTTGAGCCGCTGGTGAACTTCGGGGCCGGCCTGAGCCGGGTCGACTTCCTCACTCCAGGGATCATCGCGCTGGCGGTGATGTCGACGGCGTTCACCAGCCAGGCGATCGCGACCGGTTTCGAGCGGCGGTACGGCGTCCTGAAGCGCCTGGGGGCCACCCCGCTGTCCCGCGTCGGCCTGATCGCGGCCAAGACCTCGACCGTGATCGCGGTCGAACTGCTCCAGGGCGCGCTGATCATCGCCGTCGGCCTGGCGCTCGGCTGGCGGCCGGACGCCAGCCCGGCCGCCATCGGGGTCGCGCCGCTGCTCGTCGTGCTCGGCACCGCCGCGTTCAGCGGGCTGGCGCTGCTGATGGCCGGCACGCTGCGCGCCGAGGCCACCCTGGCCGGCGCGAACCTCGTCTACATCGTGCTGCTGGGCGTGGGCGGGGTGGTCTTCCCGCTGACCAAGTTCCCCGCGTCCGCCCGGTCCGCCCTCGAGCTGCTCCCGACCGGCGCGCTTTCGACCGGTCTGCGGGACGTCCTGCAGCATCACGCGGCCTTCCCCGTGGGGAACACGGTCACCCTGGCGGCCTGGGCCGCCGTGGCGATCGCCCTCGCCGCCCGGATGTTCCGCTGGGAATGAGGGACACCGTTCGGGAAGAGGTAGCGCCAGGTCAGGACCGCTCCTGCTCGGCCAGCGGCTGAGCGTCCTGGAGTGGGTCGCGATCGGCTGCGTGATGATCGCCTGCGCGGGAGCGGCTCAGGCCGCTCTACCATAAGGGCGTGCCCGCCGACCTCCGCGCGCGGATCTCCCGCGGTATGACGAGGATCGAGGCCTGGCCGATCGCCAGGCCCGTCCTGTCGCCGACGCCGCGGTCGATGCGGCAGATCGCGCTGGCCGGGGTCATCGCCGACACCGTGATCATGTCCACCGGCGCGGCGGTCAGGCTGAGCTCGTCGGGCCTCGGCTGCCCGGCCTGGCCCCGGTGCAGCACGGCCGACATCGTCGCGAGCAAGAACGCCGGGCAGACGCTCCTGAACACCTGGATCGAGTTCGGCAATAGGCTGCTCAACTTCCCGCTGGTCGTGATCACCGTCCTCGTGCTCATCGCGGCCTGGCGCTTCCGGCCCCAGGGAACGAGACGGAACGACCTGGTCTGGCTGGCTGCGATCCAGCCGGCCGGGGTGTTCGCGCAGGCGGCGATCGGCGGGATCGTCGTGCTGACCAAGCTCAACCCGACCACGGTCTCGGTGCACTTCCTGGTGTCGGCCTCGATCGTGGCCGCCGCCGTGGTCCTGCACGTGCGATGCACCGAGGGCGACGACCCGCCGACCGCGGTGGTCCGCAGCGACCTGCGGCTGCTCTCGCTGGTCCTGGTCGGGGTCACCGGTCTCATGCTCGCGGCGGGCACGGTGGTGACGGGGACGGGCCCGCTGGCGGGCAACGCGGCGGCGCCCAGGTACAAGCTGCCGCTCGAGGGGGTCACCCAGCTGCACGCCGACATCGGGTGGCTCATGGCCGGGCTCGCGGTCGCCCTCGTCGTGGGGCTGCGGATGTCCGGCGCGCCGCCGCGGGCGGTGCGGGCGAGCCTGATCATGATCGCGTCGCTGGGCCTGCAGGGCGTGATCGGCTACATCCAGTACTTCACCCACCTGCCCGCCGGGCTGGTGTGGGTGCACGTGACCGGCTCGATGCTGGTCTGGATCGCGGTGCTGCGGCTCTTCTTCGCCATGCGGGACCGCGGCCCGCTCATCATCGGCCAGCCGGGTCCCGGGGCGGCGGCCCCTATAGACAGCCGGAACCGCTCGACCGATAGGCTCGCGCTGTGAGCACTGAGTCCACTCTTGACTGGACGGCGACCGATGAGCGGGCCGTCGATCTCATCCGGGTCCTGGCGATGGACGCGGTCCAGAAGGCAGGCTCGGGACACCCCGGCACGGCGATGAGCCTCGCACCCGCGGCCTATCTGCTCTTCCAGAGGTTGCTCAGGCACGACCCCGCCGATCCTCACTGGCCAGGCCGCGACCGCTTCGTGCTGTCCTGCGGGCACTCCAGCCTCACCCTGTACATCCAGCTGTACCTGTCCGGATACGGGCTGACCATGGATGACCTGAAGGCCTACCGGACCTGGGGCAGCATCACGCCGGGCCACCCGGAACACGGGCTCACCCCGGGGGTGGAGACCACCACCGGCCCGCTCGGCCAGGGCATCAGCAACGCGGTCGGCATGGCGATGGCCGCGCGCCGCGAGCGCGGCCTGTACGACCCCGACGCGGAGCCCGGCACCAGCCCGTTCGACCACTACATCTACTGCTTCGCCTCTGACGGCGACATCGAAGAGGGCATCAGCCACGAGGTGTCGGCGCTGGCGGGCCACCACCGGCTCGGCAACCTCATCGTCCTGTACGACAACAACCAGATATCCATCGAGGACGACACCAACATCGCCAAGTCCGAGGACGTCGGCGCGCGCTACGAGGCCTACGGCTGGCACGTCCAGCGGCTGAGCTGGCACACCCCCAGCGGGTACAAGGAGAACGTGCAGGCGCTGTACCACGCCATGCTGACGGCCCGGGAGCACACCGAGGCGCCCTCCCTCATCTCGCTCGAAACGATCATCGGCTGGCCCGCGCCGAACAAGCAGAACACGGGCGCGGCGCACGGGTCCGCGCTCGGCGTGCCCGAGGTGCGGGCCACCAAGGAGGTCCTGCACTTCGACCCCGACGTGGACTTCCCCGTCGAGGACGAGCCGGTCAGCCGCGCGCGCCAGGTCATGGAGCGTGGCAAGCACCTGCACGCGGCCTGGGATGACACGTTCACCGCCTGGGCGGCCGCCAACCCGCAGCGCAAGGCGCTGTTCGACCGGCTGTCCGCGCGACGGCTCCCCGACGGGTGGACCGACAAGCTCCCCTCGTTCCCCGCCGACGGCAAGGCGATGGCCACTCGCAAAGCGTCCGGCACCATCCTGACCGCGCTCGCCCCCGTGCTGCCGGAACTGTGGGGCGGCTCGGCGGACCTCGCCGAGAGCAACCTCACCACGATGGAGGGTGAGGTCTCGTTCATCCCGGTAGACCACGAGACCACCATGTGGCCGGGCAACCCGTACGGGCGCACGATGCACTTTGGCATCCGAGAGCACGGGATGGGCGGGATCCTGAACGGGATCGCGCTGCACGGCGGGACCCGGCCCTACGGCGGGACGTTCCTGGTGTTCAGCGACTACATGCGGGGTTCGGTGCGGCTCGCGGCCCTGATGCAGCTGCCCGTCACCTACGTGTGGACGCACGATTCCATCGGCCTGGGCGAGGACGGTCCCACCCACCAGCCGGTCGAGCACGTGTGGGCCCTGCGCGCCATCCCTGGCCTCGAGGTGGTCAGGCCCGGCGATGCGAACGAGACCGTCGTCGCCTGGCGGACCATCCTGGAGCGCGCCAAGCCCGCGGGCCTCTGCCTGACCAGGCAGACCCTGCCGGTGCTCGACCGCTCGGCCGGTAACGGGCAGGGCCT
>Ga0070730_10006361_pt1 | contig 10108 bp, 10 predicted proteins | sample Coa_R1_3_FD_66447 | JGI IMG/M metagenome (GOLD analysis project Ga0070730, IMG submission 66447) | Surface soil microbial communities from Centralia Pennsylvania, which are recovering from an underground coalmine fire - Coalmine... | ecosystem: Environmental > Terrestrial > Soil > Unclassified ... | reverse complement strand
ATTCTAATCAGGGATGAGGTCCGGAGCTGGGGTCGGCATTTTGAGTCGCAAACTACCCGGAGCGGAAAATAAGGGAATTTCAGCTGGTTTCTGGACTATAGACAGTATGCAAATTCGCGGCAGTTCCATGCTACAGAGTGATCTTTGCAAAGGGCTCTCCCTGCAGCGCGATCCAGCGGTAACTGACGTGAAGCGCTCACTTGTCTGCCTCATCGTCGCATGTGTTTCCCTTTCCGCCATCATCGGCACAGTCGTCCTGCGCTCTATGGTGTACAACCCAGCCGAATGGCACCTCGCGCTGATTCTCTTGATCATGTTTCTAGGTGGCGTCGTTATGACCTGCAGTGAGGTTGCCAAGTGGTGGGAAGCACGAATGATGCAGCGACGACAGCCACCTTTTGCCAATCTAATAACTTATACGCGCGACTCGGACAGATACCGGCTTGCAACCCACATGCTCGGTTTTCCTCTCTCGCGCCTTCACGCCATTCCCGATCGGTTACAGCCTCCCGTAGAGATCGTCGAGCAGGATCAGCCAAAGAAGGCGGCTTGATTTTCATGCAGGTCGATCGAGTCGCGGAGTGAACGCGTCCGCGAGTACAACAAAGGGATCGAGCAGTTGGCGCAGAGACGCTGCTCCCGAAGCGCATTGGCACTCGGCAGGAGTGTGATGGCGATTGTTTCGCCAACGATGTTCACGAACGTCCAGAAGTATCCTGTCACGCACTATGATGGCTGGCTTCACATGTGCAAGACCTTGCATGATCATTCGCAGTGCGCGATTTCTGAGTTGTGGATATCGTTGACTAAGTTGCTAGCCATCAGTAATTTGCCACGTTGTGTCATCGATCCCTAAATTGGGTGTTCCCGTGCTAATGAGAAACAACCTTCTTTCATTCCAGCGCGAGAGAAGGAACTGTCGTGCGCAACACTGACGTCCACGTGCCGGGCAGTTTTGCGGTATTTCCCGACGTGTTTCGCCACTGCCACGCCGGCCAGCACAGCAAATGGAGGTGAATATGAGGCGACTTCTGTGGGTAAGTCCTCTATTGTTCGTCCTGATCTCGTCGGGTGCGCGGGCCAATAGTTTCAATATCTACCTCGAGCCGAATGAGGGCTTCGGAGACAACTTGGGCATTGGACAACAAAGCGGAGGAATGACTTTATCCCTCGTTGGTGGAACTCAGACCGGGTTCTTCGACTCCTTCGGATATGCACCGGGTTCAACGCTTGGTGGATTCGGCACCGTATATTTGGATTTTGGGACGGCTCAAATCGGTGGGGTTAATTACGACCTTGCCGTGACAACCGGCTCACTGTTCATGAGTAGCATCACGTTGCCGACGAATGGCGCGTCTACTGTTACTGATTCAGTGGTGCTCAGTTTCACAGCTTCCGCCACCATCGCTGCTACAGGCCAGATAATCAATGTGTCCGGAAGTTCGGCAGGAAAGATAACGTTTGTGATGGGCTATGACGGGCAATATTATGCCGGCGCATTCACCCCTACTCCTACTCCTGAGCCGGGCACCGTCGGGTTCATTGGGACGGGATTGGTCGGTGTTCTTTCGGTTGCTCGGAGGAGACGTAGGATCTGGGTAAGAAAAACTTGACGCGGCCTGAAATTCGGTCGGCCGCTTAGCCTCGCACACTCCTCTTCAGGGATTCACCGGAGACAGTCCGCGGCGATGCTTTTGAATCAGGCACAGGTTTGCCCATCTCACCGCCGGCTGCTGATTGTCGAAGACAGCGTTTTCACTCCTATCTAGCCAACGTCTGTCCTGGTCTGTTTCTGGTAAACTCCTTTGCTCAGAGGGGTTCCGCATGCCACGATTTTCGCGCCGTTCCTTCCTGCATTTGTCTGCGGCGGCATCCGCCGCTGCCACGTTCCGCATATGGACCGAGCCGATGCTGGCGGCGGCTTCGCGCCGGCGCCCGCACGCGGCGGATGCGGTGATGATCGACTCGAACGAGAACCCGCTGGGCCCTTCCCAGGCGGCGCGCGACGCCATGACGGCAATTATTCCGCGTGGCGGGCGCTATGCCGATGAACTTACCGACGAACTCGTCGACACCTTCGCGCAGATCGAAAGCTTGAAACCGGAATATGTGCGGGTGACAGTCGGTTCCACTCCGGCGCTCGCGTTGAGCGTGCTGGCGTTCACTTCTTCGCAGAAGAGTTATGTGACCGGCGATCCGGGATTTGAGCTGGGCATGATGGCGGCCGAGCATAGCGGAGCGCGCGTGGTGAAAGTTCCGCTGACGAAAACGTACGCGCACGACGTGAGAGCCATGCTGGCGGAAGGGGCGGACGCGGGAATTTTCTATGTGTGTAATCCGAACAATCCGAGCGGCACGCTGACTCCGCGGGCCGACATTGAGTACCTGGTGGCGAACAAGCCCAAAGACTCGATTGTTCTGGTGGACGAGGCATATATCCACTTCGCCGAAACGCCCTCGGCAATTGATCTGGTGAAAGCGGGCAAAGATGTCATTGTGCTGCGCACATTCTCGAAAGTTTACGGACTGGCAGGGATCCGCTGCGGCGTGTTGATCGCGCGGCCTGAACTTTCGCAGAAAGTTTTGGAGCGGGGCGGGTTCAACTTTAATCCGGTGACCGCGGTGGTCGCGGCGACTGCCAGCCTGAAAGATTCCGGGCTGGTGGCGGAACGGCGGCGCATTAACGCCACGATTCGCCAGCAGACTTTTCAATGGATGGATCGAAATGGATTTTCTTATATCCCCTCGGAGTCGAACTGCTTCATGGTGGATACGAAGCGGCCGGGGCAGGAAGTGCGCGACGCAATGGCGAAGGAAAACGTGCTGATCGGGCGCATTTGGCCGATCATGCCGACTCATGTTCGGGTGACCGTGGGGACGCAGGAAGAGATGGAACGGTTCCAGGCGGCGTTCCTGAAGGTGATGCGAGCGTAGGGCGGCGGATTTCTAAACCCCATACTCGGGGGCGAGACGCCCCCTCGACAGCCGGCGAGACGCCGGCGTCACCGACTTACTGAGGCGTAAGCAGGAAGCCACGGGTTTGGCCGTTGTGGGTGCCCATGCCGACGATCTGGCCGGCGGAGTTGATGCCGTTGGCGGAGATCAGAACCCAGCCCGATCCTGCGGGAATCATCTTGTTGAGGTCTTTGATTTTTCCTCCGCTGTAGACGAACGCATGATAAGTGTTCTGGAATGTTGACCGGCCGACCACAACTCCAGAGTCGTTAATTCCGAAACCCCAGACCGTACTGGTGCTGCCGGCGAACGTCCCCAAGTCTCTTAATGCGCAAGTGCCGCAATTGGCGATGAAGCCGTGCGCTGAGCCATTGGTGGTATAGGCCAAGCCGGTGACCTGGCCCTTATTGTTGATGGCATAGCCCTGGCTCCAGGGACCGCCGAGCGTTCCCATCTTGATCATCTTTCCGTTGTGCCACAGGAAGGCGAAGAAATTGCCCTGCGCGTCGTAGGACATCCCAGTCACCATGCCTGAATTGTTGACACCTTGCGCACTGTTCCACCAGTCCGTCCCTTTGGGAGAGCCGAGCGTTCCCAGATCGAACATACGGCCGTTGGAGTACAGGAATGGATGGTTGCTGCCATCGGACGTGACGGCAGAGCCCACGACCTGGCCGAGATCGTTGACAGCGTAAGCGACGGCGGAGCCACCACCGAGATCACCGATGTCAATCAACGTGTTGCCGCTTGAAATGAATGCCCGGTAGGTTCCGCTGGAGTCCTGGGAGTAACCAGCAACCTGGCCGGAAAGATTAATTCCATTGCCAACGCCGGATTCGCCGCCCAGAGTTCCTAGGCTGGTCATGGTGCCGCTGCTGTAAAGGAATACCTCGCCAATATTGCTATTGTTAATGCCGGCACCGCCCGTTACCTCCGCATTCCCATTGATGACTTTGGCTACGCTGTAACCATTGGTATTGATGGTGCCCAGGTCCGTGACCGAATACGAAGTTTGAGCGGAGCACAGCGCCACCGGCAGAAGGCATACGGCGAGAGTGGAAAAGCAGGCCAGCGTTTTCATCGGAAGCTCCTCGCAGGGAAATCCCGAAGAAGTTTGACACGGCCTGAAAAATCATTTGTCAAAGTCTTGTCAAATGCATCTAAGTGCCCCGAAGTTCGTTACCAACGTAAGAGAATCCTGCCGTTTTTGACTGCGACAGGGCTTTCACTTTCGCTAGCCTTAACAGGAAAGCCCTAAAACGTAAACCCTTGTGAGCATTGCGACGATCATCCGCGGAGAGAGTCCTCTGGAGCTGCAGTTTTGGTGCGCGTTGGGTTTCTGCGCTGGCATTGGACTGTTTATTTATGGATTCCGCCTACTGCAACGCCGCCGTCTAATTCTCGATACGCCATTCTCGAAAATCCGGAGCGCCGCCATGGGCATGGTGGAGATCAGCGGCCTTGCCGTTGGCCCTTATACGATGATCGCTCCCATCACGGCGCGGCCATGCTACTACTACCGGACCCTGGTCTGGGAATGGAAACAGCGGGGAAAGAATAGGGAATGGGTGAAGGTGGCCGGCGAATGCGTGCACCTGCCATTTTTCGTGGACGACAATACGGGGCGAATGCTGGTGGACCCGCGGGGCGCCGATCTTGATTTGCACCGCGATTTCCAGCAGGAGTTTTGCGATTCATTCTTCACCACGAAAGAGTCGGCGCCGGACAATGTACGCAGCTTCCTGGCCCGGCATGGGATCGTCACCAACAGCAAAATCAAGGTGGAAGAGTTCTGTATTAAGCCCAAGAACTCGCTGTTTATTCTGGGTACGCTGGCCGACAATCCTGGGCTCGAACTCAGCCCGTGCCCGGTGCGGGAAGTGGAAGCGGTCAGTTCGGGTGGATCGCAGGGATTCTCCTTGTCGCTTGATTCCCTTTCGATTTCGCTCAACGCAGGGGAGCGAGAATTTGAGGATGCTTTTCCGTCCTCGGGATTGAATGCGCCACTTGTGCTCAACCGCGAGGTGATCCAGTTGTCCCCGGAAACAACTTCGGTTAAGACCTCAGAGATGACGCAGCAGCAGAAGATCGCGGCGGCGCTGGTCAAGGCAGGAATCTCGAATCCGGCGGCATGGAGCGCAGCCGGAGTGATGTCGCCGGGGGGTACGGACTCGGGAGTTCAGGTCATAGCCGACCCAGACTCCGGGAGCGGCCATGGCGGGTCGCAAGCGAACGAGTTTGATGCTCATCCGCCGGTCGTTCTGATGAAGGGCGTGAATAACAAGACTTTCCTGATCTCGTGGCGCAGCCAGCAGGAAGTTGCGCGTTCGCTGGGCTGGAAATGCACGCTCATGATCTGGGGAGGGCCGGTACTCGCTTTAATCAGTCTCTACGTACTCCTCAGCACTCAGCATCTCTTATAGCTTTTAGGCCGAGGCCCTTTTCCACGCACCACGCTTCTAACCGTACAGACCTTCGGTGTTGTTAGTGCCTCGCACTGCCTCTAGTACAATCGAACCCGTGAGCGACGCGGTCCGCATCGGGATTCTGGGCGATTTCAACGCCGATTTCCGCTCGCATCAAGCCATCAACGAGGCGCTGCAACACGCGGCCAAGAAGTTGGAAATGACGGTCGAAAGCCAGTGGATACCCACTCCTTCATTGACTGGCAATGGCTCCGAAAAAATGCTCGAAAGTTTTGACGGCCTGTGGGCCTCGCCGGGAAGTCCTTATAAGAGCTTTGATGGGATGCTGAAAGGGATTGAGTTCGCGCGGCGGCGGGACTGGCCGTTTCTCGGTACCTGCGGGGGATTTCAATATGCGTTTATCGAGTTCGCGCGCCACGTGCTGAACATCGCGGACGCCGACAGCGCCGAGAACAATTCCGGATCGAAGAACGTCATCATCTATCCGGTGGCCTGCGCGGTTCCTGACCGGAAGGGAAACGCACCTAAGCTCTCGGGCGTGGTGCCGGAGATTCGGCTGCGTCCCGGCTCGTACCTGCAGTCTTTTTATGGCAAAGATCAGGAGACGGTGACGGAGGAGTTCTTCTGCAACTTCGAAGTCAATCCCGACTTCGAGTGGACGACCATGGAAGCCGGATTTCCGGTGGTGGCGCGGGGACCGCAAGGAGAAATTCGCGCGATCGAATCTCCCACCCACCGCTTCTACATTGCCACGCTGTTCCAGCCGCAGCTGTCATCTACGGCGAAGAACCCGCATCCGCTGGTGCTGGCTTTCGTGCAAGCCGCCGCGGACTGGGGCAGGAAGAAGCTCGACGACAGCGTGCTGGAATAGCCGGCTTCCGGCGCTCGGCTTTCGAAATACCGTCCTTGCGATCCCCGTTCGCCATCAATCTATCTTCGAGTTACCAAAGACCTATAGAGCCGCCCGTTTTCGGCCTACCACCATACGCATCTGGAGAACTGCTTCCCTGCCCGCTAGACTCAGCCGGATCGCTATTACCAGCGCTTCAGCAGGAGCCATTCCCGCCTATGCACATGCAGATGGTGAGCTCATTCCGCGTCCCTTGGGGTACGTTGATCAGCTACATACCGGTCATCGCCACAATCGTGACCACGTTTTTCAGCATCATCCTGGCGCGCGCCACCCTACGCTATGTTGAGGCGACGGATAAAGGCCTGGCTCTGGCCCGCGAAGAGTTCGAGCGCGAATGGACTCCGGATCTGCACATCAAGATGGAGCGAGTCTCGTCGGAAGAAGCCCGGGTGATCGTCACGAACCTGGCTAAGACGTCAGTACTGCTGCAGCTTCTGCAGTTGCGCAAACTGTCGCATGCCATGCCGTTCGAGCGCTGCCGGTTGAATGATCCGCTGGTTGGCGGGATGACGTGGTCGCAAGAGATGGGCAAACGGCTTATCTCCTGCACGGGATACGACTTCGAAGGTCCGATTGCTGCGGCGGTGACATTCTACGCCTCAGGCCGCATGTTTCGGACGGACTGGTTTCGCGCGCAGATTCAGGTTCGTGAAGGACGCATCGTGAGCCTGGAGCCCAGCAACATGCCGACGCGCCGCGTCCGGCAGATGGAGCGGAAGGGGCCCGAACGCCGCCGCGAATTCGTGCAGGATGTCGCCGCCAGCGTGGAACCTGAGCCGGTGAAACCGAAGAAGGACGAGAATTATTTTGTGACGGGGGCGTGAAACAGATTGGGGACCGGGCGGGTGAGGTTGACCGGTTCCAGGGATTCACGCCGGAGAGCCTGTGCCATAGCGTAGGCGAGGACTGCCGACACCGCCAGCGGAACGAAGCTGGCAGCATCCAAAGGAAGCATCAGCAGGCTGCGCCCGAACAGCTGAGCGGAAAAATACCGGAAGACCAGCAAGGGAAGGACCGCCACCCACTGCCAAAATAATGCGAGAGCGCCACCCGCCAAGAACACCGCAAAAAACTTGCTGGAAGCCAGCCGCCTCCATGAAGTGGCCATCACCAGAATTCCCGGCAGCAGAACAATGTGATCGTACACAGCTTGTCCCGGCAACAACATGATCGAGCTAAGGGCGAGCAGCAGGCTGATATTCAATAGAAACAAAGATGACGTTGCCGGAACCTGGCGTAGCCTCCACATGACAATCAGGGCGACCATAAATAGCGCGGCCGTGACAAGGGGCCCGAGTTTAGGGCCCATAGAATAAGTGATCAACGGTGGCGGTGTGTAATTTCCATACGTCAAAACAACGTGAAGCCACCGCGCCATCCAGTGCGGCCATACGATCAGAGAGGCTGCGCCGAATAGGCCCGAGCATGCGAAGAGGCCAGCAACAAAACCTCTACGCTTGCGCCAGTCGGAGAAGGTCCACACCAGCAGATAAAGCAGGACGAGCGCTGCCACCTGGGGCTTAATCAAAACGAATGCGAAAAGACTCCCCGCCAGGAAGAAGCGGTCTTTCACCAACGCAGCGAAGCAGGCGGCCATCAAGAATGCAACCAGCAGCCCGGGTTGCGCGGCGAAGAGTCCTTCCATTACCGCATAGCTCGACAGTGTGAACATCACCAGGACTGCCAAAAAAAGGGTACTTCCCCGGTAGCGCAATGTTCTCAGCCAGAGCAAACTGCTGGCGGCCGTCAGCAGGGCTAAAGCGACTGCGAGCCCCACGCGGACCTTGGCAAACGAGAATACGGCCAGCGGCCAGAAGATAATATCCGTGTAAGCGGGGTAGGCAAAAGCGCGACAATTCACAGGCGGGTCGCCGGGGTTTTTGGCGTCAAGTGGCCGGCCGAAAAGGCCGGTCTGGATAGCCCGCGTCGTTTCCGGAGCATAGGGATCGCTGTGATGAAGCAGAGACTCGCGCGTGGTCAACCAGATAGGGTAGAAGTCATTTCCGAAGGAATAGCCGCCATCCAAGTCCTTCGCGATGCGGAGCTGCTGAGCGTAGGGCAGGAAGAGCCCGACATAGTAGTACACCATGCCAGCCGAAACGACCAACACAAGAAAGAGAGCAATTCTGGGACTTTGCAACCAGAAACGCGGCATGATTCAGCGCAGCATCGACAATGCTGGAAGATGGTACCACGGGCGGCCTACGGATCGGCGCACTCACAGAATCCGCACTTTCCTATCGCGCGCTAAAAGAGCGTGCCGATGGGGCACGCTCCGTCACAATAGCCCATTGATTGCGTGACTAGGAAAGCAGCTCGATCTTCACGATATGAATGGTGTTGCTGGCCTGATCGAGGTTCCCCACAACCTTCACGGCCTGATTCTCGTACTGCTGCAAGTCGCCTTCACCCGCTAGCTGGTAGGACGTGTTGCTGGCCACCTTCAGAACGTACTTTCCGCCATCTTTCACGATTTTGCCGGTAAAGGATTGAGTCGCGGGCGATTGGTCGCTGTGCGAGTCGGCGGGAGGCTTGGCCTGTTGATCGGGCTGATCGCCGGGCTGGGGAATCGGCGTGTCCGGTGGGGGAAGCGGCTGCGGCGCAGGCTGCGGCTTCTGGACGCTGGACCAGGCAATCAGCTGCCGGGTCTGCATGGCATCTTCAGGAACTTGAGGATTAACCAGCTGAGGGTCCTGGGCCACCGCGAAGGACGCTAGGGTCACTACGAAACCCGCGAGAATGTTCGTCGTTCGATACATAAGGTACTACTCTGAAGGACGAAGCAGCCGGTAAGACTAAGCGCAATTCACCTGCCAATGAAGACTTGTTGAAAGCGCGTGTCTTCCCAGATTCAGTGGCCTTTCCAAGGGGAAGCTTCTACATGACCTTGTAGCAGTTTTACCTTCGTACATGACCTTTCGTCTATAAAGGGTTCCCTGTACTAAGCTAGGCCACTTCTGGAGCGGGCCCGGGCGATAATTCTTGGCCCAAAAACAGGGCTGTCGAGAACCCTTGTAGCAGCCAAAACACGGCTAAACCGCATCGAAGCACGGACCTTCTAGACACAAAACCTACGCCGGGTGTGGTCCGACAGCGATGACTGCGCAGGGCGTGTTCGGGTGGCGGCAGTCGGTCCTCATAGGGGTGGGTTACGAAGTCGAATTGGCCTGTCGGTTCTGGCTCAGGTAACGTCATGCGATTGCTCAGCGTTAGGCTGATCGTCTCGCTGGTGGTTGGTGTAACCATTGTCTCGCTGTGCTCCTCAGGCTACGAAGCTTTGGTGGGCAAGCGGAACCTAAGGCGGGACCTGCAAAGACGCGCCGCGGTTCTGGCTGAGAGCCTGGCAGGAAACGTGGAGCGCGACCTGGAAAAAGGGACGCTCCAGACCTTGCGGAGAACAGTCCAACGCTTCGCCAACCGGGAGAACTTGATCGGCCTGGCCGTGTACGACCCGGAAGGGCACATCATCTCGGAAACTCGGGAGTTGGAGCCTTTGATGGCGCAAACTCCCCCGGTCGTGCTGCAGACGCTTAAGTCCAACCAGGAGACGGACGTCTTCGAGCGGATTGCGGACAAGCAGGTCCACATTGCGGTAGTTCCGCTCCGGCATCAGGACAAATTCCTGGGGGTGCTGGCCATCGTTCACGATGCCAGCTACATCCGGGCGCAAATTCTTCAGATCTGGTGGGAGACCTTTTTTAATGCTCTGCTGTATGTGGTGCTGATCGCGATGATCACGTTGCTGATCGTGCGCTGGAGCATTGAGGGCCCGATCGCGCGGACGGCGAACTGGATGCGGAGTCTACGCACCGGG
>Ga0070730_10006360_pt1 | contig 10109 bp, 11 predicted proteins | sample Coa_R1_3_FD_66447 | JGI IMG/M metagenome (GOLD analysis project Ga0070730, IMG submission 66447) | Surface soil microbial communities from Centralia Pennsylvania, which are recovering from an underground coalmine fire - Coalmine... | ecosystem: Environmental > Terrestrial > Soil > Unclassified ... | reverse complement strand
TGTCGCGGATCTCCGACGGGTTAAGCCCGGCCAGAACCTCGTCGAGCAGCAACAATTTCGGCTCGGTGGCCAGCGCCTTGGCGAGTTCAAGCCGCTTTCGGCCGGCAATTGTGAGCGTATCGGCCGGCCGGTCGAGCATCGCATCGAGTCCGAGCTGGCGCGCAACCTGCTCGGCCGCGACGACGGCCGCGTGGCGCACCGGATGACGCAGATGCGCTCCGACCAGAATGTTCTCGCGCACCGTGAGCCCGACAAACGGCTGCGCGACCTGAAAGGTGCGCGCGATCCCGCGCCGCGCGAGACGGTGCGGCGGCTCGCCGGTCACATCCATGCCGCAGTAACGGATCGCGCCGCTGCTCGGCTTGAGAAAGCCGGAGATGAGCGCAAACAGCGTCGTCTTGCCGGCGCCATTCGGCCCGATCAGCCCGGTGATGCGGCCTTCGGCAGCGGCCAGCGACACCTCATTCACCGCCAGCAGACCGCCGAAGCGGCGCGACACGCGCTCGACTGCCAAAAGTGGCTCAGTCATGGCCGATTTTCGCAAGTGCTGCGGGACGCCTTGATCGGCCGCGCAATTGCGCAAGCCAGCCGATCAGTCCGTGCGGCGCGAACCAGATGATCAGCACCAGCACGCAACCGTAGACGACGAGATCGAGCCCGGGCGCCTCGCCGCCGGTCACCATCCGCGCCCCCTCGCCGAGCCCGCGCACGACCAATGCGCCGAGCAGCGGCCCGAATACCGTGCCGACGCCGCCGATGATCGGCGTCAGCAGCGCTTCGATCGAAATCCAGGTGCCGTAGGCAAGCCCGGAATCGATGAACAGAAAATACTGGACGTAGAAGCAGCCGGCCGCCGCGGTGATCGCGCCGGATATGACCATGGCCGTAAACTTGATCGCCGTTGCATTCACCCCGAGTGCAGTAGCAGCGTCCTCATTCTCGCGCACCGCAATCAGCCAGACGCCGAAGCGCGAACGCTCGATCACCCGGGTGACGATCAGCGCGACGGCCACCAGCGTCAGGACCATCCAGTAGAACGCCGCACGGCTCTGGAATTGCAGTGCGGCCACGCGCAGATCGAGCTTGACCAGCGTGCCGACTCCCGCGCCGGTGACCGGCGCGACACTCGCCGAGATTCGCAGCACCTCGGCAAAGGCGAGCGTAACCAACGCAAAATACGAGCCGCGCAGGCCGGAGCGGAACGTCAGTCCGCCGACGGTCGCTCCGACCAGCGCGCCGCCGGCAATGCCGAGACCGAAGGCTATCCAGGCATTGATCCCATAGCGCACCTGCAGCACCGCGGTCACGTAAGCGCCAGTGCCGAAAAAAGCGGCGTGGCCAAACGAATATTGTCCGCCATAGCCGCCGAGCACGTTCCAGCCCTGACCGGCAAGCGCGATCATCAGCGCAACGATGAGAAAATTAAACGTCACGTTGGAGACGCCGAGGAACGGCACCAGCGCCATGGCGGCGACGACGACAAGGATTGGCGCCAGCCCCTTCATGCCCGCGCTCCGAACAGCCCGCTGGGCCGCACCAGCAGCACGACGATGAAAAGAACGAAAATGCCGATCTGGCCCAGCGATTCGCCAAAAAACAGGCTGGACAGGTTCTCCGCCACGCCGATCACCAGACCGCCGATCAGCGCACCCGGCACCGATCCCATCCCGCCCAACACGACGATAGTAAAGGCGACCAGCACGAAGGCATTGCCGGCGCTGGGATTGACGTAATAGCTCGGGATCAACAGGCAAGCGGCGATCGCGACGCAGGCGGTGCCGAGACCGAAGGTCACCGCATAAATGTGAGCGACGTCGATGCCGGCGAGCTCGGCGCCGAGCTTTTCCTTGGCTACGGCGCGGATGGCGCGGCCGGTGTCGGTGACGCCCATGATCAGCCACAGAGCGAGCGCAACAACGAACATGGCGCCAAATCCGATCAGCCGCGGCCAAGACAGGAAAACAAAGCCCAAATCGAGGCCGCCGAAGGCATAGGACAAATCAATGGTGCGCGTATCGGCTCGAAAAGCGAACAGCAGCGCATTCTCGATGATGACGGCAAGTCCGAGCGTCACCAGCAGCATGTTGCGGTCGTCACCGTGCGATGCCGGGCCGATGACGCAGCGCTGCAGCGCGTAGCCGATCGCAAAGAAAGCCGGCGCCAGCAAGAATGCCGCCAGATAAGGATCGATGCCGAGCACGCGATAGGCGAAAAACGCGGCAAACATGGCAGCGGTGAGCAACGCACCGTGCGCGAAATTGATGATGTGGAGCACGCCATAGATCAGTGTCAGCCCGAGCGCCACCAGGGCATAGACCGCGCCGATCAACAAGCCGTTGACGATTGCGGCGATCAGGATCGAGGGCGAGAGCACAGGCTCGACGTTGCTGGACGACGAAACCGCGGAGCGCGCATGACGGCGCCCTCCGCAGCAACTTCCGCTAGGCCGGCATCGGGAAGATCGGCTTCGCGTCGGCGAACTGCGTGGGCAGGATCACCTTGATGTCGTTGTCCTGGACCTGCGTATTGCACGGTGCCGCGCCCTGGTTCTGGCCGTCGGTAAACTTGGTCGCGCCGTACGGCATGATGTGGCCGGCCCAGGTCGAGCTCTCGAGCGCCGCGATGATCTTCGGCCGCTCTGCCGAAGCCGCGCGCTCCAGCGCGTCGGCGATCAAGCCGACGCAGCTGTAGTTGAGATAGACCTCGTAGGTGAAGAACTGACCCTTGGCTTCGACCTGCTTTTTGAGCGCCTGCGCCTTGGCGCTCAACGGATTGAACCAATGATTGCAGTCCATGATGTATTTGGCCGCATCGGGGAATTCCTTGACGAATTTGTAGGACGAAGCGGCCCCGCCGAGCACCGAATAGATCGCCTTCGGGCGCACGTGCTGCTGCAGCATGGTGCGTGCGAGCAGAACATACTCATTATAGTAGTCGGCCGGGATGACGAGGTCCGGATTGGCCGCCTTGATCTTGAGCACGATGGTATTGAAGTCGCGCGTCGGCGTCGGGTGCGGGATGGTGTCGAGCACCTGGAATCCCTTGCCGGGCAGCTGGGCGTTGAGCAGTTTGGCAAGGCCGGAGCCGAACAGCGAGTCTTCATGCACGATGACGACGGTCTTGGCCGGCTTGCCGGCGCCGTCATTGATGGCGACGAGATTGTCGAGCGCGGTCTTGGCAATGACGCCGAAGCCGGGCCCGAAACGGAAGGTGTTCTTGAGGCCCCTCGTGACGATGCTGTCGGCGACGCCGACATCGACGACATAGGGCAGATCGTAACGCGCGGCTGCCTGCGTGGTGGCGAGACAGATGTTGCTGGCGTAGCCGCCGACAATGCAGGACACACCCGCTGAATTCATTTTCTCGACTTCGGCGGTGCCGCCTTCGGGGGTCGACTGCGCGTCGCCGAGCATGGCGTCGATTTTGGCGCCGCCGAGCGATTTGATGCCGCCCGCGGCATTGATTTCGTCGATCGCCATGCTGGCGCCGAGACGGCCCTGCTGGCCGGAATAAGACAAAGCACCGGTCACCGGATGCAGCACACCGAGCTTGACCGGCGCGCCTGCTGCCCGCAACACTGCAGGCATGGCGATGCTGCCGGCCGCGGCTGACGCCGCCGCCAAGGCGGTCCCGGCCAGAAGCCGGCGGCGGCTCAACGAAAACTGACTGTCCATGTGTATTCCCCTTTGCTAGCGCTGCGGCCTGAGGTCCGGCCAGCAACGCACCTCCGCTGCACTTGGAGCGCCGCTTTACTTGGTATTCTTTAGCTTACAATATCGCTGACGCTCGACAAGCCCGGGTAAGCGCGTTCGGACATGAGTGAGCCGCAAACTTTGATCGATCGGCTTTGGGCGGCGCACGAGATCACGCGCCGCGAAGACGGCGCCGCCTTGCTGTGGGTCGATCGCCATTACGTCCATGAAGGCTCGTTCAACGCGTTTAGCCAGGTGAAGGCGCGCGGCCGCTCCGTTGCCGAGCCGGGACTGACGTTCGGCGTGGCCGACCATTACGTGCCGACGCGCCATCGCGCCGGCATCGCCGATCCCGAACTTGCAACGATGGTGCGCAATCTCGAGAGCAATGCGGCGGAAAGCCATATCGCGTTGTTCGGTTTGCGGGACCCGCGCCAGGGCATCGTGCATGTGGTCGGTCCTGAGCAAGGATTGACCTTGCCGGGACTGCTGATCGTCTGTGGCGACAGCCACACATCGACCCATGGCGCCTTCGGCGCCTACGCGTTCGGGATCGGCGCCTCCGAAGCCGCACATGTACTGATGACGCAGACGCTCTGGCAGAAAAAACCCAAATGCATGCGCATTTCCGTCGAAGGCCGCGCAATTCCCGGCATCGGGGGCAAGGACATTGCGCTCGCCATCATTGCCCGTGTCGGCGCAGATGGGGCACAAGGCCATGCCATCGAATTTTGCGGTAGCGCCATTCGCGCGCTGACGATGGAAGGTCGGATGACCCTGTGCAACATGTCGATCGAAGCCGGCGGCCGCTGCGGCGTGGTGGCACCCGACGCCACGACGTTCACCTATCTAAAGGGCCGCCCCTACGCACCACAAGGCGCAGATTTCGACGCGGCGGTCGAAGCCTGGTTGTCGCTCAAGTCCGATCCGGATGCCGAGTTTGATCGCGACGTCAAACTTGATGCCGAAGCAATCGCGCCCATGGTGACCTGGGGCACGACGCCTGACGACGGTTTGCCGATCGATGCCCGCGTTCCCGATCCGGCGCACGAAACCGATGAGGCACGTAAAAAATACATCGAGGAGGCGCTCGCCTATATGGGCATTGCGCCCGGCACCAGACTGACCGACATCGCCATCGATCGCATTTTCATCGGCTCGTGCACCAACGCACGCATCGAGGATCTGCGTTCCGCCGCCGCCGTGCTCGCCGGTCGCGTCAGCAGGGTTCCGGGATTGGTCTCGCCCGGCTCGTCGCTTGTGAAACGGCAGGCCGAGGAAGAAGGGCTCGATCGCATTTTTCGGGATGCGGGCCTTGAGTGGGCGGACTCCGGCTGCTCGATGTGCGTCGGCATCAACGGCGATATCGTGCCTGCCGGCGAACGCTGCGCCTCGACGACCAATCGCAATTTCCGAGGCCGGCAGGGCCGGGGCGCACGCACGCATCTCATGTCGCCCGCCATGGTCGCTGCCGCCGCGGTTGCCGGGCGTCTCGCTGACGTACGCCCGCTGCTTGCCGGACGAAAAGTTTAGGGGAACGACAGGTGGAAAAATTCGTTCGCCTCTCCGCCAAGGCCTGTCCGCTGCCGCAGCCCAATCTGAACACCGATCAGATACTGCCGGCACGCTATCTGAAATGGCCGCGCGCGAAAGGCCTCGGCCCTGTATTGTTTCAGGATTTGCGTTTCGATGCCGCGGGCAACGAGCGTGCCGACTTCCCGCTCAATCTGCCGGTCTGGCGCGACGCCAGGATTCTCATCGCTGGGCGCAATTTCGGCGGCGGTTCATCGCGGGAAAACGCCGTTTACGCGATCTACGATCACGGTCTGCACTGCGTGATTGCGCCGTCATTCGGCGACATCTTTGCGCAGAATGCCGTCAAGAACGGACTGCTTACCGCGGTGGTGTCGGAACATGACGCCGCGGAGCTTGCGGCCGCGGTCGCTGCCGATCCGAGGCGCGACGTGACTGTCGATCTGGAGCAGCAGACGATCGTTTGCGGCAACCGCACCTATCGCTTCTCGATCGATCCGGTCAGCCGCAACCAGCTCCTCAATGGCTGGGACGATGTCGACCTGACTGAAAGCTATAGAGCGCAAATATCGGCTTATCGCGCCTCGGATCGCCTGCGAAGGCCGTGGGCAATACGCGTAAAGCCGATTTGACAGCCCGTCGTACGCGTGACTGTAGCAGCGCGCGTGCATCGGTCGCCGTCCGCTGTGTAGGCTGCAACCGCTCCCAACTGGAGAATGTAGGCGTGGGCGGACGACCGTTCCTTCGAACTGTCCGTGGAGTGACATGAACTCCGCTCTGGGGTGGCCGGCGATGCCCTGGCGGCCGAGGGGAGCCGCCAGGGCGTGCCAAGCCGGGGGGGAGGGGGAGGAGCGCAAGGCACTCATGGCGGCTTGGCTGCGGCGAGTTTGATCCCGCGATTGACCTGTCGCACTGCGCGCGACCTGGATATACTCACGTAGCGCCGCCATTGCTCATTACGTGCAGATTTTCCGCGAGTGCGAGCAGGTCGGGACGTCCTGAGCACGACGGGCCGGAATTTTGCATCCGTTGAGTATAACCAGCGGCCTTTGAGTGGCCTGTTTTTAGGCGCCAAGCCTACGTTTGGACCGCAGTGAAAATGTCGGAGACGACGCCTTGCGCGCAATTCTCGCCTCCTTAGCTGCCTTTGCCGCCGCCGGCTTGTGGCCGCGTACGCCGCTTGCCAAGGCGATTGTCCTGGTTCTGTGCATCAAGCTGATCGGCGCGGCTGCCATGCGCCTCTACTTGACGGCAGAACATGTCGAGCCGGTCGCCGACGCGGCCGTCATGGAGCGCGTCATCGGCGTGGCCGCTGCGGTGCACTAGCGAGCAGGAGAAGGCGCTATGCACTATCTCGATCCTGTCGAACTCTCGCGACTGCAGTTTGCCATCACCGCGCTCTATCATTTCTTGTTCGTGCCGCTCACCCTCGGCCTGTCGCTCCTGTTGGCGATCATGGAGAGCGTCTATGTGATGACCGGTCGCGAGATTTGGCGCGAGATGACGCGGTTTTGGGGCAAGCTGTTCGGCATCAATTTTGCCATGGGTGTTGCCACCGGCATCACGATGGAATTTCAGTTCGGAACCAACTGGGCGTATTACTCGCACTACGTCGGCGACATTTTCGGCGCCCCGCTGGCCATCGAAGGCCTGATGGCGTTCTTTCTCGAATCGACCTTCGTCGGTCTGTTTTTCTTTGGTTGGGATCGGCTACCGAAGCTCGGCCACCTTACAGTGACCTGGCTTGTCGCCATCGGGTCCAATTTTTCCGCGCTGTGGATCCTCATCGCCAATGGTTGGATGCAGTATCCGGTTGGCGCCGCGTTCAATCCCGATACCATGCGCATGGAGCTGACATCGTTCTGGGATCTGATCTTCAATCCGGTGGCGCAGGCCAAGTTCGTGCATACCGTCGGCGCCGGCTATGTCACCGGCTCGATGTTCGTGGTTGCCATTGCCTCGTACTATCTGCTGTCGGGCCGCCACAAGGCGTTCGCCAAGCGCTCGATCATCGTTGCCTCGGCGTTCGGGCTTGCTTCGGCTTTATGCGTCGTCGTGCTCGGCGACGAGAGCGGCTACATGGTTTCGCAAAATCAAAAGATGAAGCTCGCAGCGATCGAAGGCATGTGGCAGACCGAACCGGCGCCGGCGGGCTTCAATGTCGTCGGCATTCCGGACGAGGCGGATCACGAGGTCGATTTCGCCGTCAAAGTGCCGTGGGTGCTCGGGATTATCGCGACGCGCTCGCTTAATCAACGGATTCCGGGGATCGACGATCTGGTGGCGGGCAATGCCGAGCGCATCCGCAACGGGCTGGTCGCCTACGACGCGCTGGCGCGGCTGCAGCAAAACCGCGCCGATGCCGCGGCGGCCACCGCACTGCGCGATCACGTCGCCGATCTCGGCTACGCGTTGCTGCTCAAACGCTTTGTTGACGACCCGCGCAAGGCCGACGCCGCGACCATCGCCAAAGCCGCCGCCTCGACCGTCCCTGACGTCGATACTCTATTCTGGAGCTTCCGCATTATGGCGGCGATTGGTTTTTATTTGATCGGCCTTTTCGCACTGCTGTTCTGGGACGCCTCGCATCGCAATTTCGGCCGCCTTTGGTTGCTGCGCGTTGCGGTATGGTCGCTGCCGCTGCCCTGGATCGCAGCCGAACTTGGCTGGGTGGTGGCCGAGTATGGCCGCCAGCCCTGGGCGATTGACGGCATCCTGCCGACATTCCTGGCCGCGTCGTCGGTATCGGCGGCGCAGGTCTGGTTTACGCTCACCGGCTTTGTGCTGTTCTATTCGGCGCTGCTCGTGATCGACGTGATGCTGATGCGCAAATACATCATCATGGGTCCGCTCAAGGCGCTCGGTATGGAACCCATCGCGCGGCCGGCGGCCGTGCCAGCCGGATAGGGGGCAAGGTGATGTCGATCCCATTCGACTATCAAACCCTGCGCGTCATCTGGTGGCTGTTTCTCGGCGTGCTGCTTATCGGCTTTGCCGTCATGGACGGCTTCGATCTCGGCACCGCGATGCTGTTGCCGTTTGTGGCCAAGGGCGACACCGAGCGCCGCGTCGCCATCAATGCCATCGGACCGTTCTGGGAGGGCAACCAGGTCTGGTTCATTCTCGGCGGCGGGGCGGTGTTCGCGGCTTGGCCGCCGGTCTACGCCGCTTCGTTCTCGGGATTCTATATTGCCATGTTCCTGGTGCTTGCCGTTCTGATCCTGCGGCCGGTCGGCTTCGAGTTTCGCAACAAGGTACCGGACGCGCGCTGGCGCACGTTCTGGGATTACGCGCTGTTTGCCGGCGGGCTCGTTCCCAGCGTGGTGTTCGGCGTCGCCTTCGGCAATCTCCTGCAGGGTGTGCCGTTCCGCATCGACGCCGACCTGCGCCTGTTCTACGAGGGCAGCGGGCTCTGGGAATTGCTTAATCCGTTTGGCCTGTTGTCCGGCCTGGTTTCGGCGGCGATGCTTGCGACCCACGGAGCAAACTACTTGACCCTGCGGACCGACGGCGCCGTGCGCGAGCGCGCCCGCTTCTTTGCCATGCTCGGCGGCTTGGCGACCTTCGCGCTGTTCGCGATCGCCGGGCTATGGCTGTGGCGCGGCATCGACGGCTACGCCATCACGAGCGCGATCATCACCGACGGTCCATCCAATCCGCTGCTCAAAACCGTGGTTCGTCAGCCCGGGGCGTGGCTCGCCAATTATGCCGCGCATCCTTGGACGATGATCGCGCCTGCGCTCGGGTTGCTGGCGCCGCTCGCGGCGGTGTACTGCAGCAGATCCGGCCGGTCCGGTTTCGCCTTCATCGCCAGCGCGCTCGGCATTTTCGGCGTTATCGCCACCGCGGGCGTAAGCCTGTTTCCATTCCTGATGCCGTCCGACATTGCGCCCGGCGCAAGCCTCACGGTGTGGGATGCTTCGTCGAGCCGCATGACCCTGTTCGTCATGTTGCTCGCGACGCTGATCTTCCTGCCCATCGTGCTCGTCTACACCGCGATCGTATATCGCGCGCTGCGCGGCGTGGTGACCGCCACCCTGATCGAAAAGAATTCCGCCAAACTCTATTGAGGTCCGCGATGTGGTACTTCACCTGGATTCTCGGCGTCGGCTTCGCCTGCGGCTTTGGCATTCTCAACGCGCTGTGGCACGAACTCCATTTGCCCAACGAGAACATCGCCGACTAGACATGCTTTGGAGGCCGTTTGCATCGGTCTCGAACCAGACCGAAAGGAGCGTCATCTCCTTGCCGATTCGCTTTCCCTGAACGAAACGCCGAAACAGGCAGTCGGGCAGGATCGTCAGCATCGAACAGAGGAGCACTTCAAGCATGCGTGAGCTCCTTGTCCTTTGCCGATCGACCCGGTGTTTCGCCCGATGGGACGTAACCCGCAGGGTCGCCCATCTTGACCTCTGCGTAGTCGTCGTCTGGCGGAGGCTCGGTAGAACTTTCCGCGGCTTTGATCCCGGCAATCCGTTCAACGCCCGCCGCGATCCTCCCCATCCAGCCGCTGATGTCGGGCAAATCGATCAGCGCCAGCAGCAATGCCGCGATCCAGAATGCGTGGATGTGCGTGAACAGGGCAATGAGGCAGAGCACCGCGACGATCTCGAACTGCAGCTTATGCCCACGGTGAGCCATCCGCTCCGGCAAGCTGTGCAGCCGAAAAAACAAAAGTCCAAACGTCACGACCGCAACCAACAAGAACACCGCAGTGACGACCATCAGAACGTCGGTCTGGCCGGGCGCGGTGATGAAGATCGGCAAATGGTGGTTTGCGACGGGATTAACTTCGGCAGACATAGGCCGGTCCTTCGAACCGAGGGAAATACGGGGCTGCCACATTCCCGAGGGATGGCAGAGGTCCGTCAGAGCCCGGCGCTA
>Ga0070730_10006359_pt1 | contig 10110 bp, 6 predicted proteins | sample Coa_R1_3_FD_66447 | JGI IMG/M metagenome (GOLD analysis project Ga0070730, IMG submission 66447) | Surface soil microbial communities from Centralia Pennsylvania, which are recovering from an underground coalmine fire - Coalmine... | ecosystem: Environmental > Terrestrial > Soil > Unclassified ... | reverse complement strand
GGCGTGCACACCGGCGACTCCATCACCGTAGCGCCGGCCCAGACGCTGACCGACCGCGAATACCAGAAGATGCGCGACGACGCGCTGAAGATCATCCGGGAGATCGGGATCGAGTGCGGCGGCTGCAACATCCAGTTCGCCGTGGACCCCAGGACCGGGCGCCAGACGGTCATCGAGATGAACCCCCGCGTCTCGCGCAGCTCGGCCCTGGCCTCCAAGGCCACCGGCTTCGCGATCGCCAAAATCTCCGCCCAGCTGGCGGTCGGGAAGACCCTGGACGAGATCGACAACGACATCACCAAGAAGACGCCCGCCTGTTTCGAGCCGACCATCGACTACGTCGTGGTGAAGACGCCGCGCTGGGCCTTCGAGAAGTTCCCCGAGGCCAACGCCACGCTGGGCATCCAGATGAAGTCGGTGGGAGAGACCATGTCGATCGGGCGGACGTTCAAGGAGGCGCTGCAGAAGTCCATCCGCTCCCTCGAGCAGGACCGCTTCGGCCTGGGCTGGGACCGCAAGGACAAGCCCATGACGACGGATCAGATCCGGGAGAAGCTGATCGTGCCCAACACCGAGCGCCTCTTCGCCGTCCGCCACGCGCTCAAGTCGGGGATGAGCATCGAGGACGTCTTCAACCTGTCGAAGATCGACCCCTGGTTCCTGTCGCAGATCCAGGAGATCGTCCAGTTCGAGAACGAGATCCTGAAGAATCCCAGCGAGGCGACGATCCGGCAGGCCAAGCGCCTGGGGTTCTCCGACCGCCAGCTGGCGAAGATGCTGGACATCACGCCGCAGGAGATGAGGAAGCGCCGCAAGGACATGGGCATCGTCCCCGCCTACAAGCTGGTGGACACCTGCGCGGCGGAGTTCGAGGCGGCGACTCCGTACTACTACTCGACCTACGAGAAGGAGAGCGAGCACCGCCTCACCCAGAACAAGAAGAAGATCGTCATCCTGGGCGGAGGGCCCAATCGCATCGGACAGGGCATCGAGTTCGACTACTGCTGCGTGCACGCCTCCTTCGCCCTGCGCGAGCTGGGCTACGAGATCATCATGGTGAACTCGAACCCCGAGACGGTTTCCACCGACTACGAGACGAGCGACCAGCTCTTCTTCGAGCCCCTCACCGAGGAGGATGTCCTGAACATCTGGGACACGATGAAGCCCGACGGGGTCATCGTCCAGCTCGGCGGCCAGACCCCGCTCAACCTGGCCCGCCCCCTGCTCAACGCCGGAGTCAAGATCCTGGGAACCTCGGTCGAGTCGATCGAGCGGGCGGAGGACCGGGAGAAGTTCAACGCGGTCGTCAATAAGCTGAAGCTGACGCAGCCGCCCTCGGGGATTGCCCTGGACTTCCCCATGGCCAAGAAGATCGCCCTGGGCCTGGGGTACCCGGTGCTCGTCCGCCCCAGCTACGTCCTCGGCGGCCGCGCCATGGCCATCTGCTACGACGAAGAGATGCTCGAGAAGTACATCAAGGAGGCCACCGAGGTGAATCCCGACCATCCCGTCCTGGTCGACAAGTTCATCGAGGACGCGATCGAGGTCGACGTCGACGCGCTCGCCGACGGGGAGGAGGTCTTCATCGGCGGCATCATGGAGCACATCGAGATGGCCGGGGTCCACTCGGGGGACAGCGCCATGTCGATCCCGTCCTTCTCGCTTTCCGACGGCCAGCTCGACTCGATCCGGAAGGCGACCGTGGCCCTGGCGCGAGAGCTCGAGGTCTGCGGCCTGATGAACATCCAGTTCGCCGTGAAGGGGTCGACGGTCTACGTCCTGGAGGTCAATCCGCGCGCGTCGCGGACCGCCCCCTTCGTGTCCAAGGCGATCGGCGTGCCCCTGGCCAAGATCGCCGCGAAAATCATGCTCGGCAAGAAGCTGAGGGAGTTCGGGCTCAAGAAGGAAATCGAGCCCAAGCACTTCTCCGTCAAGGAGTCGGTCTTCCCCTTCCGCAAGTTCCAGGGCGTCGACATCATCCTGGGACCGGAAATGAAGTCGACCGGCGAGGTGATGGGCATCGACGTCGACTTCGGCCGCGCCTACGCGAAGGCCGAACTCGCGGCGGGCCATCACCTGCCGACCAAGGGGAACATCTTCCTGAGCGTGAAGGACTCCGACAAGCGCGACATCGTCTACATCGCCAAGCGCCTCGAGGACCTGGGCTTCAACCTCATCGCCACGGGCGGCACCGCGAAGGTCCTCGAGCGCAACGGGATCAAGGTCCGTGCGATCCACAAGATTGCCGAAGGCCGCCCCAACGCGATCGACCTCATCATCAACAAGGAAATCGACCTCATCATCAACACGCCCGTCGGCAAGGGCGCCAAGACCGACGAAGGCCGCATCCGGTCCTTCGCGGTCTCCCACGGGATCCACGTGGTGACGTCCATCGCCGGCGCACAGGCGGCCGTGCAGGGGATCGAGGCGATCCTGAAGAAGAAGCTGGAAGTCCGGGCACTCCAGGACTACCACCCGCAGTACGGGGTCCCGAAGGTGCTCCGCACCGAGGCGCTGGTCTGAGCCGATGCGCTACCTGGTCACCGGGGGCGCCGGCTTCATCGGATCCCACCTCTGCGAGCGCCTCCTCTCCGAAGGACACGAGGTCTGCGCCTACGACGACCTGTCGACGGGAGCCGCGGACAACGTCGCCGCGATGCGGGGGAACCCGCGATTCAGGCTCGTCGTCGACAACCTGTTCAGCGCCCCGCACGTCGCCGAACTGATCGATCAGGCCGACACGATCTTTCACCTCGCGGCCTCCGTCGGGGTCTTCCAGATCGTCGAGAGCCCCGTCCGCACGATCGAGACGAACATCCGCGGCACCGAGATCGTGCTGTTCAACGCCGCCAAGAAGAAGAAGCTCACCATCGTCGCCTCGACGAGCGAAGTCTACGGCAAATCCGCGAAAGTCCCCTTCTCCGAAGAGGACGACTGCGTGATCGGCCCGAGCTCCAAGGGCCGCTGGTCGTATGCCGCGTCGAAGCTCGTCGACGAGTTCCTCGCCCTCTCCTACTTCAAGGAGCGCAAGGTTCCCACGGTCGTCGTGCGTTTCTTCAACACCGTCGGCCCGCGGCAGACCGGCCGCTACGGGATGGTCATTCCGAGGTTCATCCGCCAGGCCCTCGACGGCGGCCCCATCACCGTCTTCGGCGACGGGAGCCAGTCCCGCTGCTTCGGCTGGGTGGGCGACGTGGTCGGCGCCCTGGTCGGGCTGTCCCGCGAGCCGCGGGCCTACGGGCAGGTCTTCAACGTCGGCAACGACCGGGAAATCACGATCGAGGCTCTGGCGAAGCTGATCCGGGACCGGATCAATCCCGCCACGAAGATCGAGCACATCCCCTATGAGAAGGCCTACGAGGCGGGCTTCGAGGATATGCTCCGGCGGGTGCCCGACCTCCGAAAGATCAAGTCGCTGATCGGATACCAGCCGACGCTCGGGGTCGAAGAGATCGTGGACCGGGTGATCCAGTTCGAGCGCGGCGAACGCCCATCGACATGATCCTCGAAGTTTCGTACACTGCGAACAATAGGTCCGGCTCGGCCGTCTAAGAGAGACATGCGCTCGCTGGTTCTGGCCCTGGTCCTCCTGGGCTTCGCGACCCAGGACAAGGCCGCGCGCAAGCTGGAGTGGAAGCTCCCGCCGGGGCACGCGGCGGAGTTCGTCTACCTCGACCGGGCGGGAAAGCCGGTCGCCGACCAGAAGCTCCTGATCTTCGGCACCGAGCTCACCCCGACGTCCAACCGGCTCGCGATCGATACGTTCGAGCAGCTGCCCCTGGCGCTGATCTTCCAGCTTCCCCCCGAGGCGATGAAGAGCGCCATCGGCTGGGAGCATCTCTCCTACTACTTCAACGACGCCCTCGATGTGGCGGGCGGCTATGACGCCCTGGCCGGCGGCGGCCTCCGCGCTGTCTGCGCGAAGGGCCGTTACGTCGCCAAGACCCAGAAGAAGGGCGACGAGGAGCTCGTGATCATCGAGGGCTCCCTCTCCATCGTGGAGCTCCGCCGGGACCTCGTGAACAACCAGCTCAGGGTGATCGTCACCAAGAACGAGCTGGGGACGCTGGCGACGCAGGCGCAGTTCAATCCAGCCAAGGGGATGATCCAGAAGGCGGTCTGGCAGTACAAGATCAAGGGCCAGGACCGCGAGGCCGGCCGGGTCGTGGACAAGCGTACCGAGACGCATTCGATGATCGAGCTGAAGGAGGATCTGGAACTCGACGCCGCCAAGATCCAGCCCGCGATCGACCTGTCGATGACGCGCGCCATCGACTGGCTCAAGAAGCAGCAGAAAGGCGGCTCGTGGGCGAACGGCAAGCCCGGCCCCGCAGGAGACGCCGCGTACCTGACGTCGATCGCCGTCCGCGCGCTGGTCGCGGCAGGGGTGAAGCCCGACGACCCGGTGATCGCCCAGGCGTCCAAGACGCTCCGGAGCACGCCGCCGCAGGAGAACTTCGTGCTCTGCCAGCAGATCCTGGCGCTCTCCGCGAAGAACCCGACGAAGGACGAGGCCGACGACGCGAAGCGCTTCGCCGAAGAACTTCTCCGGCGCAAGGATCCCCGTTCGGGCGGCTGGGCGGGCGTGTCGGGACGGAACGACCCTGCCGGCACCTTCCTGAGCGCCCTGGCCCTGGAGGCCCTGGCCGCCGTTCCCGAGGCCAAGATCCCGGACGACACGCTTCGGAGCGGCCTGGAGTTCTTCAGCGGCAGCTGGGTCGAAGACGAGGGGAAGGGCGACCTGGAGCTCGAGCTGGAGAAGGACGCCGCGACGATCGTGCTCGACCCCAAGAAGGACAAGGATCTCGTGCCCGTCAACTGGCCGGCGCTCATGGCCCGGCAGAACGTGAACGACCAGCGCGCCATCCGCAAGGGGAGCTTCTTCACCGTGGTGGCCGGGCTCCGGATGCTCTTCCTGCTGCCCGAACGCCTGAAACTGGACGAGCGGCAGACGAAGAACCTCGAGCTTCCGATCCACCGCGCCCTGGCCAACCTGCAGCTGCGCTGGACCTTGCGGGCCGTTCCTCCGATCGAGGGACCCTGGAGCGCGCAGCGTCTGGAGTACCTCGGCCTGCTCGGCCCCACTCTGGCGCACGCCAAGATCGACAAGATCGGCGGTTCGGACTGGCGGCTGGAGGGCGCGTCGCTGCTCCTGCGCGAACAGGGAGACGACGGATCCTGGTTTCCCGGCACCGACCAGGCCGTCCTGAAGACGGCCCACGCGCTCCTCTTCCTGGCGAGCGCCAAGCGCTGAGGGGGCCGCGCCAGCCTACTTCTTCGACTCCAGCCTCTGGAAGGCCTTCTGGATTGCGGCCTTCAGGACGGCCGGGCTTTTCTTGCCCGTCAGCTTTTCCAGCGCGTTCCTCTCCGGATTCTCCTTCGCGGCGTCACAGAGGAAGAAGGCCGGAGCCTGGGAGACGCCCCACTTCTTCGCGGCCTCCGAGTCCTTTCGCGCCGGGAACTTCACGAACTCGATGCGCTCGTGGTACTTGACCAGGACGCGGTCCTCGAAGGCCTTGAGCGACTCGCCCTTCTCGTCGTCGAATCCGACCACCAGGAGCGACTTACCTCCGGCGCTGGCCGGGATCTCGCTGGCCCAGCGGATCTCCCGGGAGCTGTAGCGCTGCAGGGCTGCCGCGAGCGTCCCTTCGAGCGACGCCGCATCCGAGAACCCCGATCGGCAGATTTCGTCGCCGTCGGCGTCGAGGACGATGGCTTCGGGCGGCTTGGTCGCGCGCAGGAGCTGCGCGGTTTTCTTCTCGCAGATCCGGACGAAGTGGAATTCCTCCTGGCGCTTGGCGATCGAGGCTTCCCCGCAGACGCGCTCGACCGCTCCCCCGTTGCACGGAGCGCTCCCCGACCGGGGATCGCAGGTCACGACCACCAGGATCAGCTTGTTCGTGTGCGAGGCGATCGCCTTCGCCTGGTCGAGCTTGAGCCACCCGATTTCCTGCTGCGGCGGCGACCACGCCGCCAGGATGAAGGCCAGAAGGATTCCGGCACGCATCTATCGGTTCTCCCAATCCCTGGGGCTCGCCGCGAACCCGTTGGTGACCAGGAGCGCGGCAATCTCGTCCAGCGTGACCCGACGGCGGTCGAACTTCACCACCGCTTCCTGCCGGGCCGGCTCGACCTGGAAATCCTCGATGCCGGGCGTACTCTGGAGCATCGCGCCCATCTGCTTGGCGACCCCCCGGTCGCTGACCGAAAGGACCGTCGTCTGCAGCTGATGCCGTTTCTGCTCCGCGTCGACCGCGATCGAGACGAGCTGCTGGGGCCGCAAGTCGCCGACCCAGATCTTCGCCAGGCCGCTCTCGCGGACCGCCACGGCGGAAAAAGACTGATGCGCGAACGTGTAGGCCTCGATCCCCGGCTCGGAGATCCGCGTCCCCCCCGTCACGTCGAGCTGGCCGGCGTCCAGGATGAAGCAGGAGACCTTGAGCCAGGAGTTCGCGTAGATGACGTGGGCCCAGCCCGTCGCCTCGCAGCAGTGGGCCTGCATCTGCGTGAATCCGCCGTCCCGAAGCCCGGGGATGTGGATTTCGCGCCCGCTGACCTCGCTCACGGTCTGGCCCACCTCGCGCGGGGTGGCCGTCGAGGCGGCGTGTCCGTAGACAGGGCTCTGGATGTGCTGCTCGATCGCGCGCGCGATCGTCGGATTCGGCAGGGCGGCCCGGGGCATCCCCAGGAAGGCCCCGACTCCCAGGAGGACGCCGGCGGCCGCAGCCCACAGCGGCCAGCGCCGGCGGGGGCGCAGGACCTGCAGGAGGCGTTCGCGCACCTCGGCGGGAGCCGCGCGCGCTCCGAGCGAATTCCGGAGAAGCTTGCGAAGTTCATCGTCGTTCATGGGGACTCCTTGCCGAGCATTCGATGTCCGTCGGCGGCGCGCCGCAGGAGCGCCCGGAGCTCCGCCCGTCCCCGGTAGACCCGGGAATTGACGGTGCCCAGGGGCCAGCCCAGCGCCTCGGCCGCCTCCTGATTCGTGAGTCCGTTCACGTCCACCAGCACAATCGCCGCCCGCTGCTCCTCGGGAAGCGAGGCCAGCGCCCGCTCCACGTCGTCGGGCAGCAGGAACTCCAGATCCCCGCCCCGGAGGGGGCTCTCCGACTGGGCCAGGGCCTGGACCGCGTCCTCGGTGGTCGCGGGCTTTTCCCGGCGGCGCCGTCGGTAGAGGTCGATGTAGGTGTTGGCGACGATGGTCATCATCCACGCCTTGAAGTCCGTCCCGCTCTGGAAGGAGTCGAAACGCCGGAGGCCTTTCATCGCGGACTCCTGGACGATGTCCTCGGCATCGCTGGCGTTGCCGCTCAGGTCCAGCGCGGCGTAGTAGAGCGCGTCCATGTGGTGCCGAAGCAGGGTCTCAAAACCGCGCCGGAGCTCCGTCACCGGGTCCTCCTGGGGATTGAACGACGGGGAGGGGATTATCTATCCCCTGGGCCCGGATCTGTGGCTTTCTTCTCGAAGAGGCTGTCGTCGGCCAGGATCTTCCGGTAGCCCTCTTCGTCCCGGATGTTGTCCAAGTCGCGATCCTTCCGGATCCAGCCGCGGTCGCGGAAGCCGGCGCGGACGGCCTTGTCGAGCCATTCGACGGCCTTGGCCTTGGCGCCTTTGAGGGAGTGGAGACAGGCGAGGTTGTAGCAGGTCGTCTTGTAGCTGTCGAGACGGGTCTTCTCCATCTTGTTCCGCTCGAGAGCCGCGAGCAGTTCGTCGTAGACCTGGGTCGCCTCGTCCAGGCGCCGGAGCCGCGTGAGGAGGAGACCGAGCGAGAACAGGTTGTCGACGCCCAGCTCCTTGGCGCCGGCCTTGTCGTCGCGGAGGAGGGCGTCGGCCTGCTGGCGGATCTCCCGGAGATAGTCGTCCAGGGGCTTCCGGTCTCCCAGGCGATGCAGCGCGACGAGCGTCTCTTCGCGGATCCGCTTTTTCCGGGGGTCGGCCAGGCTTTCCTCGCCGGCGAAGGCCTTGATGGCGGGGAGCGCGCCCTCGCCTCCCAGCTCGCCGAGGGCCATCACCGCGAGCTCCTTCATGGTATTGCGGAAGTCCTCCACCTGGACGTGCCGGTCGGAGCGGCGGAAGACGTAGTTGGGCTCGCTCAGGATCCGCAGGAGCACCGGCACCGACCGGTCGCGCCCGAAGGTCTCCAGCTCCTTGAATTGCCCCTCGTAGAAGCCGGAGAATTCATCGTCTCCGAGCTGGGATTCGAGGACCCGCTCGACCTCGATCCGGACGAAACTCGCCTCGATCGCTTCCGCCGCGGACTTCCGCACCCGGCCTTCGGCGACCGCCTTCTGCACCTGCTGGATCGCCTTGGGACCGATGAGCGCCAGGGCTTCCTCCGAAGCCTCGCGCAATTGCGGATCGAGCTCGCTCATGAACTCCAGGAGCCGGGGGATGGCCTCCTCCGATTTCGCCTCGCCGAGGGCGAGGACGGCCTGGCAGCGGAGCTCCCGCTTCTCGTCGCCGAGCGCCGCCAGGAGATGCGTCTGGGCACGGATCCCCAGCCGCCGAAGGAACTCGAAACAGTGTTCGTGGAGTTCCGGGGACTTCTCCTCCCGGAACAGCTTCGCGATCGGCTCCAGCGCCTTTTCGCTTTCGATCTCGCCGAGCGCCTGGATCGCCGAGAGGCGCACGACGTTCTCCTTGCTGTCGAGCGCCTTCAGGAGGACTGCTTCGGCGGCCGTACCCAGCGACTTCAGGTAGTCCGCCGCGGCGCTCCGCACGTCCGGGGGGCACTCGCCCAGGAAGAGCTCCCCGACCGGGGCCAGCCCCTTGGGGTTCTTGGTCGCCTTGAGGCCCTGGAGGGACCGGAGCCGGGTGGGCTGACGGGGGCTCTGGAGCCCGGCCAGGAAGGCGGGTTCGGCACTGGAGGGGCTCGACAGGAGGAAGAGATAGGCCTGCTCCAGGGGCGCCTCGTCCGTTTCCTGCGCGAAGAGCGCGACGACGGCCGCGATGGTTTCGGCCTCGGTCGACCCGTTCAGGCTCTGGAGCGCATCGCGCCGCACGGCGGGGTCCGGGTCGCGCAGATACTTCCGGAGGTGCGCTTCGGCGGGCTTGCCGGAAGCGAGGAGGCACTTCCAGGCGGATTTCTTGACCTCGGGGTCGGATTCGCGATCGACCAGCTCCGCGATGCGGGTGACGGCCTTCAGGCTCCGCAGCTCCGAGAGCGCTTGAACGGCGCCCTTGCGGAATTCGGGATTGGGGCTGGAGAGGGCCCCGATGATGGCGTCCTCCGCCTCCATGCGGAGCGCGAGCAGCAGGCGGAAGGCGGCCTCCCGGACGGCGGCATCGTCGTCCTGCACGAACAGGTCGCTCGCCCGCCGGAGGGCCGAGGTCGTCTTGAGCGGCGTCAGGAGTTCCAGGCAGGCGCGGCGGATCCGGTGGTCCGGATTCGACAGGCCGTCGATCAAGCGGGGCTCCGCGGCCTTCCCTGCTTTTTCCAGGGCTTTGCGGGCCGGTTCCCGCTCCTCGAGGAAATCCGCCCCCAGCTGCTCGATCAGGCTCCTGATTTTGGAATCGTCCGGAGGATCGTCCTGGACGGCGAGCGCCAGGCAAAGGAAGGCGGCGGCTAGGCCCATCAGCAATACCTCCGCACGGGTAATTCTACTTTATTTGACGCCCGCGGAAGGCCGGAGTGTGGCGACGGCGGCAAAAATCGCGGTCCCGGGCTGGTGGAGCTGAAGGGGGTCGAACCCTCGGCCTCGTGAATGCCATTCACGCGCTCTCCCAACTGAGCTACAGCCCCATCAGGCCGGGACGGAGAGCGACATTCTAGGGACGCCCTCCGGGGGAGTCAAGGACATACACCCGGGAGCGGCGCGTGACCCACGCCCAGCGGACTCCGAGCCACACGCTGACGACCAGGATCGCCGAGATCACCACGAGCGTCCAGTTCGTCCGTGAGGCCGCATCCTGGACCACCCGGGATGCGGGCTCCACCGCAAGCTCCTTCAGACCCTCGATGTAGGGCTTGGGGTCGTGAAGGAAGGCCGCCAGGACCGCGCCCACGAAGATCGTCCCTTTGTTGCGCCAGAGGAAATCGCAGGCGCGGTCGCCGTAAGTCTCGACGACCTGCAGGATCTCGGCCGACCGGCCGGAGTTACGGATCGGCTCCGA
>Ga0070730_10006357_pt1 | contig 10110 bp, 15 predicted proteins | sample Coa_R1_3_FD_66447 | JGI IMG/M metagenome (GOLD analysis project Ga0070730, IMG submission 66447) | Surface soil microbial communities from Centralia Pennsylvania, which are recovering from an underground coalmine fire - Coalmine... | ecosystem: Environmental > Terrestrial > Soil > Unclassified ... | reverse complement strand
AAATCGCGGAACCAGTAACTCGGGCGCCCGACACAAACCGCGGCAACTTACGAATTGAAGAACGCCATTTGTCGCATGATGGTTGATGAACTACGTGATAGGGAAGGTAAGCATCTTCATCATAACCTTGCCATGCTAGCGAAAGAAGGGGATAATACAAATGTAAGGTTACACACAAAAGTAAGGACGTGGCGATGCTACATTCCACAGTGACAAGTAAGGGACAAACCACCATCCCCGAGAAAATTCGCAAAGCTTTACGGATCAAGCCAGGCGACAAGCTGGAATATGAAGTGGAGGGCGAGCGAGCCACCATTCGCGTGCATCCGGGCGTTCGGTCCCTCAAGGGCGTGCTTGCTAGCAAGAAGGGCAAGAGGATGTCCTTCGCTGAGATCCGCGAGGCCGCTGCTGAGGCAGCGCGTCGTGAGGATACTCGATGAGCAAGCAAAGATTGCTCGACACTAATCTTATCGTCCGTTATCTGGTGCAGGACCATGATAAGCACGCCAGAGCGGCTGGCAGGCTGTTCGATGCCTGTGATCGTGGCGAGGTGGTGATTGTGGTATTGCCGGTCGTTCTGGCAGAGTGTGTGTTCGTGCTCGAGTCTTTTTACCGGCATCCCCGGCCCGATATTGCCTCCGCACTGGGACGTTTGATCTCAAGTCCTGGCGTCGAGATCAGCGAGGTAGGAGTCCACCTCAACGCTCTGCATCGCTATCGGGGAACGACGGCTCACTTTGTCGACTGTCTGATCGCCGCCACCGCGGTGGCCAAGAACGTGCCAGTCTCCACCTTCGATCAGGACTTTCGAAAGTTTGTTGACGTGCGCGTGCAAACTGAGTAATTGCGAGCAGGTCGCCGCAGAGCTGATCTCGCCATCAACGAAAGCTCCTGCGCAGCCTGACCACACCATTAATTAACTAGCCTTGCGCGTTAAGCCTCGTGATTCGAGAAAGCCATCGAAGCCATCTCGGACTCGCACCGTGCGAAAACTTCGGGGTCAGCTCTTGGCATGTGGTCGTCGCGAATATGAGTCGCGTTGTGGCTTGTAGACTGCAAATCCTCCACGACGGGCGGCCCGAAGCGCTGAAAATCGGCCCACCAGTGAATCGGGCGCCGGAGACAAACGGGGGGAACCTTGCGAATTGAAAAGAACGCCATTCACCTTGCCTAGATCCGATAAAATGACTATTATGACCATAATAAAGAACGCAGTTGGGGACGATACGCATGAGCACCCACACCTGGACAGTGGCGGAAGCAAAAGCGAAATTCAGCGAACTCCTGGACAAGGCGAAGTCGGAGGGGCCGCAAAAGATCACCAAGCATGGTCGGACCACCGCAGTGGTGGTTGCGGCGGAAGAATGGGATCGCAAGGCGGAGCGGAGGGGCAATCTTGCTGAGTTCCTCGCCTCCTCGCCGTTGCGAGGGTCGGGATTTAAGATCAAGCGTCTCCCCATGCGCCTGCGCAAGGTAGAGTTATGAATTTTCTTTTGGACACGAATGTCCTATCGGAACCCATGAAAGAGCGACCCAACTCGGGCATACTCTCCTGGCTCTCACAAGCAAATGAAGACGAAGTTTTTGTCAGTGTCGTCAGCATCACGGAGTTACGCTATGGTGTTGAGCGGCTCGCTACCGGGAAGCGGCGCGAGCGTCTCGATGGGTTGGCTGCGGAACGACCTGATGGCCCGTTTTGCAGGAAGAATCCTTCCTGTTGACCTGCGGATAGCGGACGCATGCGGCGGCCTGATGGCCCGAAGCGAATCCATGGGTCGGCCACTTGAGGCTCGCGATGCCTTCATCGCCGCGACTGCGGAAGTTCATGGACTCATTCTTGTCACACGGAACACATCAGATTTCGAGCCCAGTGTGAAAGCGATTGTTAGCCCTTGGAACTAGCCGTGCACCGAAAGGACTCTCTCTTCTATCTTGCAGTGCAAAACGAGCCCGAGAAGCCGAGATTGTGGGGCGCCTTGGTTTCTGTGCAAAGCGCGGACTGGTACGGCGCTTTGATGGCTAGAAGGTCTTACGATAGACCTTCAATGCTGACTCCGCTGTTCGGGCTGTATCGTAGCTCGATCACTTGCCTAACGGCCGCACGCGATTCCACCAATAGTGTTGCCTGCTTGCAGTTCGCTCATTTGGGCCCCGTGTGGGCACGCCCCTGACACTTTGCTATATGCCTGCCTTCCACGGGGCGTTTAGTTACCAGGGGTTACCTGAATAATTTTGGCACGAGTACTTATGTGTTTTTCCAAAGAAAGATCACTGCCAATTCCTACCCAATTCACGATTGTCGCTTGTAGAATAGAACATGAGGAAACAAAAACGGCGGCTTCCGCCGGTCTCGATCACGGACTCCAAGACTTCGCGGTTCGGGCAAGTGGGAATCATCTTCCTCCTTGGCGCTCATCGTCTTCTCATCGAATCTAGTCAACTCTCTGAGGCCGAATTGTGTGCCGGATTTGCCAATCACCGCCGCGGTCACGAACAGTTCTGGGGAGAGTTGCAAGCCCGTGGTTTAGTACCAGGAGATGAGGACTACATAACGGTTCCTCGCGGACGTGTAATCTTTTCCACTAAGACGCGCCAATACTCGCTGCTTCTCGATCGTTGCATACTGCAAAAGCCCAAGCTCGTGCGAGAAATTCGAGAACGCATGAACCTCCCCAGGCGCAGGTTACTGATATCAACAGACAGCCACTATCGCTGCGCCTATTGCATGAGCAAGACTTCGTTGTAACAGGGCTCCGATGCAGACCGACACACCGAACCATCCAGGGTCAAGTTCGCGGAATGGGAGAAATGATGATGTTCGATCACACGTTCAAACAGATCGGAGTCGCGGCGCGGGATGAAAGTGTAGGAAAAGTCTTCCTCGTTACCAGCGTTGACACGCGAAAATGCCTTGTTTGCGACCAGCTATTCACACGTGAAGACTCGTTTCAGCATTCGATAGTGACTTGCTATCCATCCACAAAAGGAGAGCTAAAGACAAATGCGTGATTCTTCGGTCCTCGGCGATTTTCCCTGCGAGTTTCTGTTGAACGGAGTATCCATAAAATCCGCGAAGATCCGCCAGTCGGCCGGGTCTGAAGGCGATTTCGACGTGGTTGTCACTGACCCGCTGGTGGGAGCCTTCGCCCTGCACTCCGGCTTTGACATCGACGTGCATGAGGCGAACGCGGGCTGGCGCCGGGTAACTGTCGAGGAACTAAAGGGATTTCTCAGAAGCAGATACTTATTCCCCTGGGGTGACCTCCTGAAAGCATCGCCGATTGCGGAATGCCGGTTGTTTGCCAGGGTCGATGACATTACGATCCCGAAATGGAAGTGTGGCCGACTTTCTGCTCTAGGCCGGGAGCAAGCATGTGTTCGGTACGTGCAGCGCATCCTATATCGAACAGGCATTCCGCACCTGGTCTCTGGTACGACGTTTCTTGTCCCAAGCGCTGCGACTGCTCATATCCCGCTAAAGAGAGCGGGGTTTCGACAAAGTCAAATCTCGCGATCCGCTCTGGTCGAGTCGCGGACCGGGTGTGCCATTCAGCTCATCGAACGCGATCCACGAAAGTAATCAGATAAGCACTATGTTTCCCACTTCTGCTCGTGCATCGCAGGCATCCATGTCCGCTCTTCTTATGAAGACCCGCTCGATTCTGACCACTACGCCTAACGCGAAAGCAACCTCGGTTGCAGAACCCCCTAGCGGCCAGCGGGTTTCTGAATGAGAAGTGGGGTGAGATTCCGCTGGTCGCCGTCATTTTACGGAATCCGGAATCGATCACAGCGGAAGCGCCCTGCGCGTGGTTCAACGAAAGGGTGGATGCGAAAAATCACCGTGTCCACGCGGTTGTGATCATGGAAGACTTTCCGCGCTGCACGGCGGGGAAAACCCTCGAATAGAGATCGGCATTTGCCGGGAAGGTCTAATCCATTACGCTCAAATTTAGTGCCAGTCACGGCGGTGTGGTGATCACGATCTTTCCCGTCTTGGCTCCGGTGGGAACCCGTGATCTGCGTGACCGAGTTCACGGTGAAGGTGGTCGCCACCACGCCGCCGAGGGTTATCTTCGTGGTCTGGGTCGGGCTGACGCCGGTAATCGTGACACAGCCGACCTCGCCATCATCTTTTTTCGGCCGCAAAAGTTCAAAACTCAGTATTGGTCTATAGAGGCAAGCGGCGTGAGTTCCTGCCATCTACTCCACAGCGAGATGGGCAAGTGTAACCCGCTTGTTCGAAATAGCAAAACCCTAGATAGGAGCATACAATGGCCCGGAATTATCATATTTTCAAGACCCGCGATGAGGCAGTAGCGTTTGCCAAAGATGGGGGCGAATTCATAGACACTGCAGTTCAAGAAGGTGGCACAATAATCCGCAACCAGACACCGAGCATGGTTCTATCCGAATATGACGCTGCGATTATGCTCAAGTTGATGCCAGAAACCGATCCCGAGGTTCAGGCGCTCCGCAGCGCTATCCGTCGGCTCCATGATGGCTTCCGCTGGACGGTCGATATTAAGTGTTACATCACCTTCACACAGAATGGCTGCATCGTAACCGGCGAATTTTGGCTAGTACAGAAAGATTCCGAAGACCGCGTTTGCAAAAAAGTCTGTCAGATTAGGTCCCGTATAGAAACGAAGTCGCCCAAGAAGAATGCATTACCCTAGAAAAGTTTTTTCCTGGGAGAAAGAATCTGCCTCTGCTCTCCGCCTTTGCGCGTCGGTGTCACCCATGCTGAGCGGCCAGCCAGTTGCCGCGATCCTCGGAAAAGCGTATCAGGCTGCCGGCGGCGAGATATCTTGTAGGCGCCAACGACCCAATGCCATACCTATAGCGTACCCTTTAAGGCTCAGTAATTACGACGTGACCTCGACGGAGGATCATAGAGTGACAATCCGCTCACAGAGTAGGTTCGACTCGACGTCGGCTGCCTGGCTGCGAAACTGTTGATGATGGTTTGGAGATTCGACATTGTTCCGCAGAGCTGGCATCGACAGCCGTCACGACGTTAGGATTTCTGCCTGAGAACCTCGTATGAACGGAGCTCTCGCAAAACCGCAGCGGTTTGACTAACTTGCTGTTAATTAGAACGTATGCCATACTACCAATGGTGACCGATACTGCCCGCTGGGCGGATGGGGGTCACGAAAGGGCGAAGCCGCCCGGCCTGCGCGCATGACGCGCAACGGCTAGAGGAAACTCGCGAACCTTAAATCGAGCTTATCCGTCCCACCTGTCCCGGTTAGCTCCCAATTCTTGGGGGCTAAGTGTCTTCAGACAAGAAAAACCAGAAAACAGCGCCAGATGGTGCTATGGCCGGAACTGCTCCGGGCACACAAGGCATAGAAGCAACGATCACTCAGTCGCAGTCCATCCCTGGTACTATCAGCACACTTTCAGCACTAACCTGCACAGGCACACAACAGAAGGTTGCCGGCCTCGTTGAGAAAGAAAAAATCTTAGCCGACGCGGGTACGATAACAACACTGGCTATTTGGGACATTGTCCCAAATCGACCGGCGCCCGACCTAGCGGCTCTGTCACATCTCTCATTTGACGATCTTCTCACCGTCGCAAAAAAAGCCTGGACGTTCGGTCGCATGGCGCACAAGCTTGTCGTGGCTGCTTTCCGCGCAATCATGGATCACTACGACGGTCGCAAATCCACTCACCCACCGATGAAAGTGGAAGCGGCATTTGCTTCCATCGACGTTAGCTACGAAGCGGCCCGCAAGCTAGTCTACCGTGACCGCAAGAAGCGCGAACTTGAAGCCATTGCGGCAACCTTGCGTCAGACCTCATCACAGTCCACCACCTGTATCTTCCGTGTCGGTGACGCAGTCACAATCGCCGATGGTAAGGGCATTGTGAGGCAGGTCCATCAGACCACAGGCAACATCGATGTTGACCCGGACGACGGCGGATCCATTATCACAAATGTCAGTCCTAAACGCGTGACGATGCTCAACGGCGCGGCCGTCATTGACGGCAAGGTCGTGACGCAGAAAGAACATATTGTCGTTGCCGGGGAACTGCTCATCGACCCCACCACTGGCAAAAAGTGGACTTATTCCGAGGGCGAGTTTGCCGTGAGCAATTCGCCCACCCGCAAGGAGCTCACAAGCAGCCCACGACAAACTGATGGCGGAGCGTGCAGCCAACCTCAAACGCAAAGAGGAAGAGAAGAAGGCACACAAAGATGAGGCCGCTCGTAAAGAGTTAGACAAGATCAAAGCTGCCAAGGCCGAGCGCGGACCTGCACAAGCCAAACGCGAAGCTCAGCGGGCAAAACGTGAAGCGGCTCGGCTCCAGAAGCAAGAACAGAAGAATAAGCGCAAGGCAGAAGCCGCTCTGAAAAAAGCAGCTAAGGTTGAAGCGGCCATGGGCAGGAACGAAGCCGCAATCCAGAAGAAGGATGCAGCCCCAGGGCGGCCCCGCGAAAAGAAAGATGCGAAAGCGACGACGAAGGCAGCGGCCAAAGCTAGCAAGAAGCTGGGTGATCAGACTGCTTCCCCGGCACACGCTTATGGCATCGACTACCGTCCTGTCATTGTCGGCGACAAGTCAGAACCCACACCTCACGGCTTTTTTTGGGAGTTTCGCAAGCATGAAAAACATCCGTATCTCGTACGCGATGTGAATCATCCGGAACTGGGTGTCCTGATCGAGTGTCCATCCAAGACTACTGCTGAAATGAAAATGCAAGAATACGAACGCGATGCTGCCTCAGTGGCCGCTTGAGAACTGAACGCTCAGAGAAGCGCTGGGTCTCAGTATTACTAGGTGAGGAGAAAAACAACGGCGATGCAAAGTCTGGCACGTTCGACAACGGATACGGCGCCGATCTGGGGCCCCGGAACGGGGGTCGGCTTAGTAGGGTTAGGAACGTGGCGTCTATATCCGCCCGCGGTCTGATTTGGTTGACTCTATCGTGCTTTGTTGACGTCCCTCGGTTGCAGACCCCCTTTGCGGCTAGCGGGTTTCTGAACTACGGAAATTAAGGATAGAGAGAGATTCTTAAGGATAGAGGGAGATTTTCGAGCGAAATGCCGCGGAATCTTTCCGAAAACACAATATTTGATTGAAGACAATGTTGGCCGAAACGAACAAGAACGAAACTCAAGAACAGCCGGGTGTATCGGCAGGGTCCGCGGAAGTACCGCAATTTAAGGATAGAGAGAGATTTTCGGGTGAAATGCCGCTGAATCTCTCCGAAAACACAGTATTTGATTGAGGGGAGGTAGACACGCAGACAATGTTAGACGAAACGAACAAGAACGAGACTCAAGAACAGCCGGATGCATCGGCAGGGTCCGCGGAAGTACCGCAATTTAATGAGGTTCCACCGCTTCCACGCGGCGGGTCTGGCATGGAGGATCAAGAAAAACAGCCGGACACGGGGTGCAATGGCGCTCGTCCGAAAGCCGGCGAGCATCGGACCGACCCTGAGATCGCCGTCGGCTGCGACAGCCCGGACCATACTGCTGAGGTGCAGGGTGAAAGCAACAGTGTGTCGGGGAGCGGGCAAACGGAGCAGAAAACGGCCTCGGCTGATGCTACAGACACGGACGAAGTAAGTCCGGAAATGAACGACCCAGAAGAGATCGCAGAACCGGAGCAGGGTTCGGATGTCCCAGAACTGAGGCCGGAGTCCACGATATGGCCGGAGTACGAGGAGTACGAGCCTCCGGCAACCCTAGAGCTCATCCGTCGTGCAGGACAGATTGAGGTAGTGCGTATCGAATGGCGGGGGCTGCGTCCGATCCTTACCGTTGTGAACGATCAGTATCCGCCTGCGATGCCCTCCGAGGTATACCACTCAATCCGGCTGGCAAACGATGTGGCCCAGTACCAGTCCGCGCGAGAAGTGTTCGACGCGGTTTACGCCGCGCTTCAGAACTGCTCCGCTCTGTCGCGGCCGCAGTGTGAGGTACTAAGTTTGTGGTCCATGGCGAGCTGGTTCCAGGACGCTTTGGACTTCCTGCCTCACGTCACGATTAGCGGCCCGCTGCACATGGCGCAGTTGCTTTTCTCTGTTCTGGAATATGTCTGCCACAAACCGTTAAAACTCATCGATATGAACTTGGCCGCATTGAAGGGAATATCCATGGAACAGCTAAAGCCGACCTTGTTGATCCATCAGGTGAAAGCTGGCCAGGCTGCAACTCATCTGCTCCATGTAACGGATTATCCCGGGTATTTTGTTGCGAACCGGGACGGCCTCTATAAGTTTCATTGTGCGAAGGTGGTGTACATCGGGGAAGCATGCCCGAAGCACACTCGGGGCGGGCTGCACATCCATCTGGGCCGCAATGCCCCGGTTCCGATGCGGCCGTATCTTTCCGTATCCGCTGTCGAGCGCTTGCAGAGCAAACTCCTGTCCTATCGTGCCTACAACCGTGAGCGCACTGATTTGTTAGAAGTTGCAACGGGGGAACTTCAGACGGAATTTGATCTGATCGCACGGCGGCTGGGGGCGGTCATCATTAATGACTCCGCGCTGCAGGGTCGGCTCGTCGAACTCCTGAAGGGTTGGAGTGAGGACGTGCGCGCAGAACGTGGCGATGGAATCGACGGGGCGGTACTGACGGCAGTTTGGAATTTCGCGCACGGCAATGAACATGAACCTTACGTCCGGGAGGTTGCGGTCGCAACCAACGAGATTAGGATCGAACGGGGCGAGCCTTCGAAGCTGAGCAATGAAAAGGTCGGACACGTACTAAGGAAGTTGGGACTCCACACGCACCGTGACATGAAAGGTCGCAAGCTCGTATTCGATCCATCGACGCAGCTTCTCATCCACCAATTGTGTTTTGAGTATGATGTGCTGCCGGCTGTGCCACAATGCGGATACTGTCATAAACTGCAAAACCCAGAATCAGAATAACTTATGAAGGTTATGACGGTTATGCAGGTTCTTGGTTTGCCATTGGAGAAGGGCTAGGCATTTCGTTTCAGACGAAGAAGACCGTTCTGAATTCGCCAGAGTAGGAGTGTGCGTATTTCAGTCGGCGCGCCGAGACGTCGCCGGAATAATGAGGAGTATGAGACTCCGTCCCCGGGCGAGTGGTAGCGCCGGCGGGATGAAGGGGGAAGGGTTCCTGCTCGCTGTTGGAGGCATATGCTCTCTCATTTGCGTTACGGACAAAATGAGCAATCTCATCATCGCGATGCTGACGGCTGAACATAGAGAATATGCGTGCAACTGTGGACCGAACGGCTGGCGCCGCGTCCAACAATTACGAAAGCGCGCTCAACACTCTTCGAGACAAAGCAAGACGCCGCGCCTCGTGAGACGCTCATCGAAGAGTTGTACTCAGGCAAGGTTTCGCCCAGGATCGCTGGCTGTGTCGCGCCTCTCCTCAATCTGCAAATGCGTGCCATCCAAGCAACAGACCTGGAAATGCGCATCGCAAAACTGGAGCGCTCGCAAACCGACAGCCGAGAGCCTGCGCACGACGACCCCGACATTTCGCCTAACGGCGCCGAGAGGGGCAGTGGCCCGGCAGAGATCGGGAAAGGAGTAGCCATATGGCTTGTATACCGTGGAAAAACGCCGCAAAACCGGCGTCTGGATGGGTTAAGCCGTTTGACCCTACAAAGCCATCGAAGCCATCCCGGACTCGGCGACGACGGAGAAAGTGTTCGCCTTGTACCGGAAGAAGTATTCGATCTGAACGTGCACCACTTTCACGAGAAGTGGCAGGCCGAGCACCAGATCCCACTGACTTGAATCTGGGTGAAGCAGGAACTGAAGGGAGCGGGCTTGGTGGACCGAGGACCCAAGCGCGTGGCGCATCGCACCCTGTATACGGGCTGCGATCACACGAAAGAAGACGCCATGGCTCAGGGAAGCTAGGCCTGCGTACCTCGGGAGTGGAAGTCGCTGGAGATCCGACCAAGGTTGATCAGCGCAATCACTCGCGGGACGATCTCATGCAAAACTCATGGAAACCTCGAAAGCAAAGGAGTTTTGGACAGGCACAATCATGGCTATAATAGCCATGAACGGGGGTTGTTCATGCGCAGCGTTAATGTTGCGGAACTAAAGAACCGACTGAGCAAATATCTCACTTTTGCTAAAGGCGGCGAGGAAAT
>Ga0070730_10006356_pt1 | contig 10112 bp, 7 predicted proteins | sample Coa_R1_3_FD_66447 | JGI IMG/M metagenome (GOLD analysis project Ga0070730, IMG submission 66447) | Surface soil microbial communities from Centralia Pennsylvania, which are recovering from an underground coalmine fire - Coalmine... | ecosystem: Environmental > Terrestrial > Soil > Unclassified ... | reverse complement strand
TTTATGGACATGACCATCCACGACTTCGATATGGTGCGCTTCCTGACCGGCAGCGAGGCGGAAGAGGTGGTCACGATGGCCGCCGTGACCGTGGACCCGGCCATCGGCGCGGCGGGCGACGTGGACACCGCCGTGATCCTGCTGCGCTTCGCCAACGGCGTGATCGGCACCATCGACAACTGCCGCCAGGCGGCCTATGGCTACGACCAGCGCCTGGAAGCGTTAGGCAGCGTGGGCGCGATCAGCATCGCCAACAACTACCCCAACGCGGCGGTAATCAGCGACGCGCACAGTGTGCGCCGCGACCTGCCCCTGCACTTCTTCATGGACCGTTACACCGACAGCTTCCTGCACGAGATGCAGGCGTTCGTCAACGCCGTGCTCCAGGACCAGCCCGTGCCCGTGACCGGGCAGGATGGGCGCGCGCCGGTGGTCATGGCCCTGGCCGCGCAGCGCTCCCATCAGGAGGGCCGCCCGGTGCGCCTCAGCGAGTACCCGACGCCCCCGCGTTGACACCACCGCGAAATTGGTGCATACTTCATGTGTACCACTGTAGTATAATAGCGCATAGGCGTTGGCACAGTCGCCGACTTGCGGCAGGGCGCCCTCGTCGGCAGAGGCAGGCAGCGGAGGACTTCAGTATTGAGCAAGCTGCCATTTCGCGGGTGGTCACAATCGTTGCTGGTCCGGGCCGCCGGCGTCCTCTTGCTGGCCGTGCTGCCCGTGTACGGGCTGCTGGCCGGCTATAACTACCAGCGCAGTGTCGGATTGCTCCAGGAGCAGGTGCGCAGCCAACAGGGCACCTGGGTCTCCACCCAGCGCATTGCCATCCTCACGGCCCTGAGCCAGGAACTCGACCGGCTGCTGGCCCTGGCGAATGACTCCACCCTGATCCAGGAGACCTGGGCCGCCCAGAACCCGCCCGACCCCGCCGGCCAGGCGGCCCGCTGGGAGGCGACCACCAATGCCAATTCTCCCGACCGCACCAGCTATCTAGTGACCCCTCCCAGCGTCCTGTTGCGCACCTACCGGGCGCGGTTTGACTATCGCAGCGTGGTCGTGCTGGCCGACTACGAGGCCCATATGATCGGCGTGACCAACGCCGCCTGGCCGCACTGGGACCTGAGCCGCAACGATTGGTGGCGGGCGGCGCGCCAGGGGGTGCGCACGGGGATCTGGATCGGCACCCCGCAGACGCTGGCCGGCATTCCGGGCCGCGTCTTGCTCGTCGGCGTGCCGGTGATGCGCCCCGCCACGCTGGCGGCCGCGACGCCTGATCCCGCCGGGATCTTGCTGGTCGGCATCAATTTCGACGATCTGGTGGGGCCGCTGCTGAACTACGTGCTGCCGGTGGACGGCGCGTCGACGGCCTGGCTGGTCAGCGACGACGGCACGGTGCTGGCGCGCTCCGCGCAACAGCCGGGGGCCGGGCAACAACTGCCCGCTAGCTGGAAGGAAGCCTACCGGCGGCCCGATGTCCAGGTCGAGGAGGTGCCCATTGACCCGACGGGTCAGCCCAACCCCAGTTTGCTGACCGGCGTGAGCCTCACTCTGGCCGGCGGCTCCAGCCAGCTCGATCCCACCGTCCTCGACGGGCTGAACCGCATGGGCTGGAGCCTGGTCCTCACGGTGCCTCAGGCCACGGCCTACCGTACCCTGAGCGAGCAATTGGCGCTGCTCGGCCTGGCGACGGTGGCCCTGGCCGCCGAATTGGTTGTCGTCGTCGTCCTGGTCCTGGGCATCCTCGTCATCCGGCCCCTGTATCGCCTGGCCGGGGCGATGGACCGCGTGGCCGCCGGCGATTTTGCGGCGCGCGTCCCGATCGCCAACAAGACGGAGATCGGGCGCCTGGCCGTGCGTTTCAACAATATGATCCGGGCGGTGGTGGACCTGGTCGCCGAGCGCGCGGCGCGCCAGCAGCGGCAGGATCAAGTCAGCAGCCAGTTGCAGGTGGCGGCGCGCACCCTGAACGCCACCGCGCACCAGCAGACGGCGATCGCCCAGCAGCAGGCCCGCGCGATGGCCGATCTCTCGACCAACCTCACCGAACTGGGCCAGGCGGCGGCCTTTATCGCCGGCTATGCCGACCAGGTGGCGAACGCCGCCAATACGCTCTTACACCAGCAGCAATCGGGGATGATCGCCGTGGGCGGGGCGCGCGATGCGTTGAGCGCGCTGCATACCGAAGCAGGGGCGATGGCCCGCGCCGTCGACACCCTGGCACGCGATTCCGCCGACATCAGCCAGATCATGCACGGCATGTCGGGGATCGCTGACGAGACGCACCTGCTGGCCCTCAACGCGGCGATTGAGGCCGCCGGCGCCGGCGAACATGGCCGGCGCTTCGCGGTGGTCGCGCGCGAGGTGCAGGACCTGGCCGAGCAGGCCCGCTCCGCCACCGAGGCCGTTCGCACCATGCTCGAACGCATCCGCAGTGGGATCGACGAGGCGGTGAGCCGCACGGAGCGCGAACTGGCGGCCGTGTCGCTGGGGGTGCAGACGGGTGAGTCGATCAGCGTGCTGATGGATACGCTGCTGACCGCCGCCGAGCAGTTAACCGGCACGGCCGAGCAGATCCGCGCCGGCACGCACCAGCAACGCACCGGCAGCCAGCAAGCGGCGGGCACGCTCCAGGACCTCGTCGCGGCCAGCCACCAACTCGCCCAATATAGCGGCGCGGTGTCTAATGCCGCCGACCAGCTCGAAGCGCTGGCTCTGCAGCTGGGCACCGCCCCGGACAGCGCCCCGCTCGCCGACCCCCCAACCGAAGGACGCGCGGCGAGGGACGGGGGACAGTCGCAGGACGGGGGACACGGGACGCGGGGCGCGGAGTTAGCGATCAATCCTCAGCCAAGCGCACTAAAAAGTCGGGGGTAGCGTGCCGGGACCCGAGCGATCCAACGTCCCGCCAGGCGCGGCGGGCGGGCGGCGCGCGACGACGACCCGGCAGCCGGGCTGCTGCCGGATGGTGATCAGCGCCTCGGGCACGATCTGCTGGCCCGGCACCAGGCGGAAGGTGACCCGCTGGGCCAGGGTGGCCAGGACCAGATGGGCTTCCATGAGGGCAAAATGGTTGCCGATACAGATGCGGGGTCCGGCGCCGAACGGCATATAGGCGTGGCGGGGCAGTCGCTTTTCGTTCTCCGGCGTAAAGCGCTCCGGGTCGAAGCGCTCCGGGTCCGGGAAGACGGCCGCTCGGCGGTGGAGGGTGTAAATCGGGATCGTCACGACATCTTTCTTGCGCAAGGAGATGCCGGCGACCTCGACCGCGTGCAGCGCGACGCGATTGATGATCCACGCGGGCGGATAGAGGCGTATGGTCTCTTTCAGCACCTGCAGGGTGTAGGGCAGACGGGCGAGATCGGCGTAGGCCGGCAGGCGACCGCCCAGCACGCCGTCGACTTCGGCCTGCACCCGGGCGTAGATCTCCGGGTGGGAGGCCAGCAGGTAAAAACACCAGGAGAGGGCGTTGGCGGTCGTCTCGTGCCCGGCCAGGAAGAGGGTCACGGCTTCGTCCCGCAGTTGGGCATCGCTCATGCGCGTGCCGTCGTCCGCCTGGGCGCGGAGCAAGATCGACAGAAAGTCGTCCCGTTCCACCGGGCTCGCCCGGCGCTCGTCGATCATCGCCTGCACCCGTTGCTGGATCAAGGCCAGTGCCCGGCGGGTGCGGTGGTTGCGTGACGTGGGCCAACTGAGCGGGATGGGGAAGAAGTGCATCGCCGCGTAGGCCACCCGCTCGACGCCGATCGTGATCGCGGCGCCGAGCGTATCGGCCTCGCCGAAGACCTCCGAGTCGAAAAGCACTTTACCGACGATGCGCATCGTCAGGCCGGTGATCTCGTGGGCGAGGTCGATCGTGGCGCCGTCGGCCCAGCCCTGCTGGGCCTCGTCGGCGTAGCTCGCCATGGTCGCGGCGTAGCCGGCGATATGCCGGGGCTGGAAGGGCGGGGCCATGAGCTTGCGTTGCCGGCGCCAGAACATGCCTTCGCTGTTCACCAGCCCGTTGCCGATCATGGGCCGCAGGGCGTTGTGGAAGGCGAAGCCTTTGTCGAAGGCGTCAGCATGCTCGACGAGCACGCTATGCGCCAGCTCCGGTGCATTGCAGAAGTAGACCAGGAAGGGGCCATAGTGGAAGCGGCCCAGGTCGCCGCATTCGCGGGCGAGGCGCGTGAGCACACCCAGGGGATCGCTCTGAAACGCGTGCATGATGCCGACCAACGGCGGCTCCTGGATACCGGGGATCGCCTGGGCGGCAAGCTGGGTGGTCATGAGAGGCTCCTTAGACGAATGCGGAGTGCGGAGTGCGGAGTGTGGAATAGGCAGTAGGCTATACCTTGTGAAAATTTCTGCAATATACTTATTGTGAAATTATATACAATCTTTTGTGGTCAGTCAATCGGTCGAAAGATGTAGTTTTGGCCGGGCCGCGCTGTCAGATCACTGTTTCTGGAAGTTGATGAGGAGCTAGCACGCATGAGCAACCCGCCTGTCCTGGCGCACCTGGTAAGCAGTCCGCAGGAATACGCGCTCCTGGGGCTGAAGAAGGGGCAGATCGCGCCGTGGGAAGACGGCATGCGCACCGACGGTGGCAAAGGCACCTACGAATGGTGGGCGTGATCCTGGCCGACGACGGCAGCAGCGCGCGCTTCGCCGCGAGCGACATCCAACCCGACGAGGAGACGGGCAAGCCGGTGGCCCGGCACCTTGTCTACGACTACCGGGGCGCCGCGGGCCATTACGTGTTAACGTTCCAGCACCGGCGCACGATCCTGCGCCTCAAACTCTTCGAGACGATCAAAGGCTTCATGGCGCTGTTGGCCCGGCTGGCCGGCTTCGACGGCGCCTTCCTGCGCTTCACCGGCGATCTGGCGATTGACCGTTACGACGGCGAGCAGGTGGCCGAGTCCTACCACGACGACGCCATCTGGGAACTTGCGTATTTCGGCAAAGTTCCCAAGAGCTGAAATCCTTCGCCACGGAGACTTAGTCCTAATCATAGCGCACGATCAGGTCGGCGAGGGGCAGGCGGGCGCGGCGGCGGGGGGTCGCGGTGGCGTAGCCCAGGGTGAGGATGGCCTGGGGGTCGAGGCCGGAGTCCAGGTCCAGCGCGGCGCGGACGATGCCGGGGCAGAAGAGCGGGGCGCACATCCAACCGCCATCCAGGCCGAGGCTGTAGGCGGCGAGCAGCATGTTCTGGGCGGCGGCGCCGAGGCTCTGGATGGCCATGATTCGCTCGGCGGCCTGGCGCTCGGGGTCCGGGTACTGGTCGAGATCGGCCTCGTAGAGGCAAGGGATGATCAGCACCGGCGCGTGGAGCAGCCGCAGATAGGACTTGTGCAGGCGGATGTCGACGATCTCACTGGCCTGGTGGTCCATCTCCAGGTTGTGGCGCCACTCGTCGCCCATGGCCGCGGCCAGCTCTTGCTTGGCCGCGGGCGTGGTGAGCACCACGAAGCGCCAGGGCAACCGCCCGTGTGGGGACGGCGCCCAGCGGCCGGCCTCCAGCACCTGCTCGACGAGTGTGCGCGGCACCGGCGTCTCGGCATAGACGCGGACGGAGCGCCGCCCGCGCACGAGGGCCGGGAAGTCGAGCGCGGCCCGCAGTGCGGCCGGATCGGCGGCGGCCGGGGCCACCGCGCCGGCCGCCGCCGATCCGGTCCACCCGGTCACCCGGGTGGACCGGAGGGCGATGACCGGCGCGGCCTCCAGGGCCATGGGGCGGTATTGCGGGTATTTCGCGCGCAAGAGGCCCAGAGCCGCCGTGTGTTCCGAGGTGCCGGGCTCCAGCAGGCCGGCGGCGGCGTGGATCAGGCAATAGACCAGCCGGTGCCAGTCTTCGTGGTAGCGATCGCAGAGCAGCGCGGCGCGGGGGTTGGCCAGGATGTTGCGCACCCGCTTCAGGCGGCGCACGTCGACCTGCTTGGGTTTCTCGTCCAGGGCGATGTAGAAGACTCCAGCCGGCGCATCGAAGGCGAAGCAGACCGGCACCACGTGCGGCGTGCCGTCGACCCCGCTCGTCGCCAGGCGGGCCACGCGCTGGGCGGCCAGGAAGGCGACCTGGCTCTCGGAGAAGAGCGGGCTCGCCAGGGGATCATAACCGCGCTCGGCGACGTGGTGGCGCTCCGGCCGATTCTGGCCTGGGGGCTCGCTCACGACTTTACCTGGCGGCCGGGGGCGGCGCCAGGCGCCGAAGCAGCTCGATCTGCCCGACATGGGTGGCCTCGTGCTCGATCACGTGCCAGATGATCCAGTCGACGGTATAGAGCTCGCTACGCTTTTCGACCCCCGGGGGCGGCTCCGCCTCCCCGACCAGCCGCGCCAGGTCGGCGTCGGCGAAGTCGCGCAAGATCTGCAGGGTTTGTTCGCGCGTGGCATCCAGCTGCTGCAGATAGTGCTCCACAGGCCGGCCGCTCACCTGCGGCACGCCCCGGCGAATCGGCATCGCCTCGGGCCATTGGCCGGGGTAGGCGGCGGCGGCCGCGCCCAAGAGATCTTCGTGCATCCAGGACCACTCGACCGCGTCGAGATGCAGCAAGAGCGTGCCGATCGACTCGGTTTGCGCGTCAGGGTGCCAATCGAGTTGCGCGACGGTCAGGCCGGCGACCTCGTGTTTGAGATCGGCACGCACCTCGGTCAGCTGTGCCACGTAGCGCCCGATTTGGGGCGGGAAGCCGGCGACGGGATCACAGGTGGTGATGCGGGGATGGGCGGCGGTGGGTTGGTCCGGCATGGGCTTGCTCCTCAGGAGATGGGGGTCAAAGTTAACACACAAGGAGTATACCATACCATAGCAGCATGCCGCATACCTATTGCGGCCTCCAGCGACCCCTTGGGTGATGAGGAGTGAGCACCCCCAGGGGCGAACGCGGGTGGAGCCCCGTTCGCCCCTGGGGGTGCTCACTCCTCGCTCAGCGATTACCCAGGGGGTGGCTGGCACTTGCACTATATACCGCCTGGCGCCGGGTAGGGTCCCAGGCTGAGCGTCTGTGGGAGAGGGCTCTGCCCTCGAAGCTCTCGCCGCGCGGGTGAGCCGGCCCCATGGCGCGCGGCTGGAAGCGCTAACCCCGGGCCCAGCCGACGGGCAGATTCATCGAGGGCAGAGCCCTCTCCCACAGGTCGGGATGGCGCGCGCCGCGGCGAAGAGACCCGTGGCCTGCCCGCGGGCCCGGGCTCATCAGTCGCCCGGGGCCCGCGCCCAGGCGATGCGCTCGTCCACGGCGCGGTGCAGGCGGTGGCTGAGGGCGCGGAAGCCGCTGCGCTGCCAGAAGCGGGCGCCGAGCAGGTTGGCGGCGGCGTAGTGGAGTGTGCAATGCGTGTAGCCGGCCTCGTGCGCCCAGGCCAGGGCCCGGGCCAGCAGGGCGGTGCCGACGCCGCTGCCCCGCAGGCGGGGGTGCGTGTAGCCCAAATTGAGGTAAATGCTGGATTCGGGCAGGCTGACGTCGATGCCGCCCCCGGTTCGCTGCTCCAGCCACTGGAGTCCGACCGGCGCGCCGTCCAGGTAGGCGACCCAGCAGGCGTTGGCCGGATTGGCGATCGCCTGCTCGTTATGCGCGCGGGTGTCGCCCTCTAATTCCGGCAAGAAGGGCCAGTACACCGGGGCGGCGGTGTGGTGGCGGAAGAGGCCCTCCGTGAGGGCATAGAGCGTCTCCAGGTCGGCGGGCGTGGCCAGGCGGATCGTCAACCCGGGCGCCGGCGCGGGCGCGGCAAGCGGGCGCGTGTCACGCACGGCGTAGGTGAGGTCGCGGCCAAAGCCCAGGGAGGCCCAGGCTTCGGCCGCCCCAGGATCGGTGGCCGGGATGGTGACGTAGTGGTTAAAGTAGCCGGCGGCGACCCACTGCGCCGACAGCGCGGCGTACAGCGCGCGGTAGATCTCGGCCGCATCTGCCGGGTCGGCGGCGTGGCAGGGGTAACGGACGACCGCCGCGCGGGGGCGCATGAGCCAGGCCTGGGCGGTGGTCGGGGCGGGGGTGCGGTAGACCGCCAGCAGGTAGCCGACCAGGCGCCCGGCCTGCAGGGCGACGACTCCGCTACCCGGCTCAGCGCGGATCGCCGTGAGCACCTCCCGCGTGGCGGCCGGGTCCGCAAAGGCCGCGGGCAGCATGGGGTCGCGGGCCCGGTCGGCGCGATGGCGATCGGCGAGGAGCTGGGCGGCCTCGTCCAGATGCGAGTCGGCGAAGGGCAGTAGTTGTAGGGGCATCGGAACCTCTTGGATTTTGGATTTTGGATTTTGGATTTTGGATTGGGTGTTCGGTTTTGGGTGATCGGTTTGGGATATGGGATTGGGTGGTCGGGTTGGGATTTTGGATGGTTAGGGTTCGGGAAGGGGGCCCAGGGTGGCCCATTGCAGGGCACCGGTTTCGTCGACGGGCGGGCCGGCGGGCAGCAGGGCCAGGGTGTGGTGTTGCGGGTCGAAGGTGAGCAGGACGCAGGCGGTGCCCGCGTCGGCGCCACTGGCGTACTGGAGGGCCAGGCGGGCGGGCGCGGCCGGCCCACCGGCGGGTTCCCAGCTGATCCGCTCCGGTGAGCCCTTGCCGCCCTGGAGGGTGGCGCCGGCGATCGGGGCGCCGGCCCGGTCGAAAATGCCCAGGGCTTTGCCATCCGCCGTGACGGCGGCCAGGACGGGGGCGGCGGTGGCGTCCGTGCTCCAGGCGGCGATCAGGGGGTGGGGCAGGGCCACGGCGGCGGGCGGGCCGGGGTGCGCGCGGTCGGCGACCAGGAGCGCGCCGGTGGTCGTGCTGAAGGCGATGGCCTCACCGCCTGTCGACCAGCGGGGCACGATCGCGCCGGTGCCGGCCACTTCATGCGCCGCCGCGAGGAGGGCACCGCCCGCCGGGTTCCCCGGCTCGGCGACGAACAGGCCCGCGCCCGGGACGCGATAGGCATAGCGGCGCCCCCCGCCCGGCCCAGGGGGGCTCCAGGCGCCGAGGCCGGCCTGGTCCGGGCTGAGCAAGCGGGGGAGCGCGGCCGGGCCGGCTCGGGTATCGACGAGCCAGGCGCCGTCGGGGCCGCGCTGGGGGTCCCAGGCCTGGAAGGCGAGCGTGGTCGTGTCGACCCAGGTGAGATCCAGGGGCGGTAAGGCGGTGTGGCCCCCCGGGAGCGCATGGCCCATGGCGAGCACCACCGGCTGGGCCCCAGCCGGGGTGACGGGGACCAGGGCGACGTCGGCATCATAGCTACCGTTGGTGCCGAGGTCGCTGGCCTCCAGAAAGGCGACGGCCTGGCCGTCGGGGGCCCACCGCGGGCTCAGCAGCAGCCCGGCCGCCGGGGCGGCCAGTAGTTGGGCCGGGGCGGGGGCCGCGGGATCGCCGGCGGCCCGCCAGAGCCCGATCGGGCCGCCGGGGGTGCGGGGCGCCAGATAGGCGAGCTGGCGGCCATCCGGGGTAAAGGTCAGGCTCTGGGCGATCGCTTGCGCCACGCCGGGGGGGCCACAGGGGTCAGGCAGCAGGCCCTGGGCGACCTGGCGGCGGATGTCGATGTTGGACAGGCTCAGCAGCCAGAGCTCGGACTCGGCGTGGCAGGCCCCATTCTGGGTGCGTTGCGCGGTGAGCAAATAGGCGAGCCGATCGCCGGAGGGGGCGATCACGAAGGCGGTTACTTGTGCGGACGCGGCCGCGCCCGCATTGCCCTCGGCCAGCACGCGGGTCTGCTGGTGCTCGATGTCGTAGAACTGGAGGCGGCCGGCGGCTAGATAGATCAGCCCGCTCGTACTGTTGAGCGCCCCTGGCTGGGCCGAGGGCGGCGGCGGCCCGGGGGTGAGGGCGGCGGTATCCGCTGTGGCGAGCGCGGGGCCGGCGACGGTGGGCGCGCTAGTAGCAGGCCCTGTGGTGGCGGGCAGGACAGGGCTCCCGGCGATCGGGCCCGCCTCCGTCGGGCGGGGGCCGGCGTTGATCCCGGCCGGGGTCGCGGTGGGCAGCCGCGGGGCCGGCACCGGCGGGGTGCTGTCTTCGCAGCCGAGCAGCAGGGCGGCCAGGAGCAACGGCAGGCGGAAACCCGCAGGGTTCCCCTTGTGGGTTGCGGAGGGCGCACGAGAAGGTGGGGGTTGGGGGTTGGGGGTTGGGGGTTTGTGGGAAGGACGCACTTGGGACTCCCTAGGGCTATCGATGCACATGAAC
>Ga0070730_10006354_pt1 | contig 10114 bp, 4 predicted proteins | sample Coa_R1_3_FD_66447 | JGI IMG/M metagenome (GOLD analysis project Ga0070730, IMG submission 66447) | Surface soil microbial communities from Centralia Pennsylvania, which are recovering from an underground coalmine fire - Coalmine... | ecosystem: Environmental > Terrestrial > Soil > Unclassified ... | reverse complement strand
TTTGAAGTGCGTGACGTGCACCAGTCGCACTATGGTCGTATCTGCCCGATTGAGACGCCGGAAGGCCCAAACATCGGACTGATCGGTAACCTGGCGACCTATGGGCAAATCAACCCGTATGGCTTTATTGAGACCCCTTATCGCAAGGTCTACAAACGTTTGCCGGCCAATGATCCCCGCCTGATCGGACGCGAGTTCCGTGGTGTGTATGGACGAGAGCGTGAAGATGTGACGACGCCCGATGGGAAAGTGTTGGTGAAGGCGCGTACCCATGTACGGGTGGATGAGGCGCTGTTCAAGAAACTATCCCAGGTGTTGGGTAACGCGGACGTGCGTATCAAGCCATTTGTCTCGAACGAAGTAGATTATCATACAGCAGATGATGAAGAGAACTTCTGGATTTCGCAGTCGAACGCCATTCTAACCGCAAACGATGAGTTTGCGGAAGATCGCGTACTGGCGCGTTACCAGGGTGAGTTCTTCATGGAGAACTCGGATAACATCGACTTTATGGACGTCTCGCCGCGGCAGACAGTGAGCGTCGCCACCGCTCTGATTCCCTTCCTGGAGCATGACGACGTGAACCGCGCCCTGATGGGAGCCAACATGCAACGTCAGGCTGTGCCACTGCTGCGCCCACAGTCCCCGATCTGTGGAACTGGCATTGAGCGCCAGGTGGCCATCGACTCCGGCCAGGTACAGGTGAGCTGGACGAGCGGCGAGGTAGTGACCGCGACCGCGCGCAAGATTGAAATTGTGGATGAGCAGGGTGAGGTGCATAGCTATCGCCTGCGCAAATTTGTGCGCTCGAATGCTGGAACCTGTATTAACCAGCGGCCGATCGTGCATAAAGGTGAATATGTCACCGCCGGGCAGGTGATCGCGGACTCATCCTCGACAGAAAAAGGCGAACTGGCGCTGGGACAGAACATCCTGGTAGCCTTTATGAGCTGGGAGGGTGGCAACTTCGAAGACGCCATTCTGATCAGCGAGCGCATCGTACGAGAAGACCTCTTTACGTCGATCCATATTGAAAAGTATGAGGTGGATGCGCGCGATACCAAACTGGGGCCGGAAGAGATTACGCGTGATATTCCCAACGTTGGTGAAGAAGGACTGCGTAACCTGGACGAGCGGGGCATCATCTATGTCGGCGCGGAAGTGGGGCCACAGGATATCCTGGTAGGCAAGATCACCCCCAAGGGTGAGACGGAATTGACGGCGGAAGAGAAATTGCTGCGCGCCATCTTCGGTGAGAAGGCTCGGGAAGTCAAAGATACGTCGTTGCGCGTCCCACACGGTGAGCGTGGTAAGGTAGTCGAGGTCAAAGTCTTCTCGCGTGACGCGGGCGATGAACTGCCGCCGGGCGTGAACCAACTGGTGCGCGTCAGCATCGCGCAGAAACGTAAGATTGGCGCGGGCGACAAGATGGCCGGACGACACGGAAACAAAGGCGTTATCTCGCGCGTGCTGCCAATTGAAGATATGCCATTCCTGCCGGATGGATCGCCAGTGGATATCATCCTGAATCCGCTGGGCGTGCCTCACCGCATGAATATCGGACAGATCATGGAGACGCATCTGGGCTGGGCAGCCGATATGCTTGGCTTTAAGATCGCCACCCCGGTCTTTGATGGAGCGACCGAAGAAGATATCGAAGAGATGCTGCGCCGCGCTGGCCTGCCAGAGAGCGGGAAAGTACAGCTCTACGATGGACGAACGGGCGAGCCATTTGATCATCCCATTACCGTTGGCTATACCTATATGTTGAAACTGGCGCACCTCGTGGAAGACAAAGTGCATGCCCGTTCAACTGGACCATACAGCTTGATTACGCAGCAGCCGCTGGGTGGTAAAGCGCAATTTGGTGGGCAGCGCTTCGGCGAAATGGAAGTGTGGGCGCTGGAAGCCTACGGCGCGGCCAACATCCTGCAAGAGATTCTGACCGTCAAGTCGGACGACGTGGTAGGGCGTGTGAAGACCTACGAAGCCATTGTGAAGGGCGAGAATATAATGGAACCAGGAGTTCCGGAGTCCTTCAAAGTGTTAGTAAAAGAATTGCAAAGCCTGGGCATCAATGTAGAAGTGCTCAACGAAGACGAACAGAAGATTCAATTTGTTGAAGACACATCCAATGATGTGATGCCGGAACTGGGTATTAATCTGTCCGGTTTCGAGGGAGACCAGTAATCATGGTGTCTATCAGGAGGTAGCATGCTCGAAGTAAACGATTTTAACGCTATCCGTATCAGCCTTGCCAGCCCGGAGCAGATTCGTGGTTGGAGCTATGGTGAGGTAACGAAACCGGAAACCATCAACTATCGCACGCTCAAACCAGAGAAGGATGGTCTCTTCTGCGAACGCATCTTTGGACCAACCAAGGACTGGGAATGCTATTGCGGTAAATATAAAAGAGTCCGTTTTAAGGGCATCGTCTGTGATAAGTGCGGTGTCGAAGTAGCGCGCTCGAAAGTACGGCGTGAGCGCATGGGCCATATCGAACTGGCGTCACCTGTGAGCCACATCTGGTACTTCAAAGGGACGCCGAGCCGCATCGGCCTTTTGCTGGATCTCTCGCCCCGTAACCTGGAGCGCATCCTCTACTTCGCACTCTACGTCGTCACGAACATCGACGAAGAGGCGCGTCAGCGCGAACTGATGCGGCTGGACGAAGAGACGGTAGCGCTTGAACAGAACCTGGACGAAAAGGTTGTTGAGCGCATCAACAACCTGCGCGCACAGCGTGATGCCGCGATCAAAGATGCCGAGCATCGCTTCTCGCCTGCGGCCAGAGCCGAGATCGAAGAGAAGCGTGAGCAGGATCTTGAAACTTCGCGGCAGGAGGAGAGCGAGACCCTGGCGGCCCTGCGCGGTAGCATGGGGAAGGCAGTCGAAGACGAAATCGCCTTCGGCCCCAACGCCCATGTGATCGTCAAAGAGGGCGATACAGTCACGCCCAAGCACCTGGATGCGCTGGAGCGTGTAGCTGAAGCAACCCGCAACGCCATCGCCGAGCAGGCCCGTCGCGAGCTGGACTCGGCGCAGACCGAAGGCAAGCGCGAGTCTGATCGCCTGAACCTGGAATATCAGGGTCAGATCGATTCGGCTCAGAGCCAGGTAGAGAAAGAGCGCGTTGACACACGTCAGCGCCTTGAGCAACTGCGGCGCGACCTGACCGATCTGAAGAAGATGGACCTGTTGCAGGAGAACCGCTATCGTGAGCTGAAGGATAACTTCCCCGATGTCTTCCGCGCCGGAATGGGAGCGGAAGCCGTTCGCGAGTTAATCGCCAGCATCAATCTAGAGAAATTGTCCGGCGATCTGCGTCATGAGATCAGCTCAACCGTGGGGCAGCGAAGGAAGAAGGCCACCAAACGCCTGAAAGTCGTGGAAGCCTTCCGCAAGTCGAACACCTCCCCGGAGTGGATGATCCTGACCGTGCTGCCAGTGTTGCCGCCCGATCTGCGCCCGATGGTGCAGCTCGACGGTGGACGCTTCGCCACATCAGACCTCAATGACCTGTATCGTCGTGTGATTAACCGTAACAACCGGCTCAAACGCCTGCTGGAACTGGGCGCACCTGAAATCATCATCCGCAACGAGAAGCGTATGTTGCAAGAGGCGTGTGATGCGCTGATTGACAACGGGCGCCGGGGTCGCGCGGTAGCTGGTTCGGGCAACCATAAACTGAAGAGCCTGTCCGACATGCTCAAAGGAAAGCAGGGACGTTTCCGCCAGAACTTGCTGGGTAAACGCGTCGACTACTCTGGCCGTTCCGTTATCGTTGTTGGACCTGAGTTGAAACTGCACCAGTGTGGCCTGCCCAAACGTATGGCGCTGGAACTGTTCAAGCCCTTTGTCATGCGTAAACTGGTGGAGCAGAACTTTGCCCACAACATCAAGAGCGCGAAGCGCTTTGTGGAGCGCGTCAAACCGGAAGTCTGGGACGTACTGGAAGAGGTCATTAAAGACCATCCAGTGCTGCTGAACCGCGCTCCAACGCTGCACCGCCTGGGCATTCAAGCCTTTGAGGCTGTGCTGGTAGAGGGAAGCGCCATTCAACTGCACCCACTGGTCTGTTCCGCATTCAACGCAGACTTCGACGGAGACCAGATGGCGGTCCACGTACCGCTGTCTGACAAAGCCCAGGACGAGGCGCGGCAGTTTATGATGTCAACGCGTAACCTGCTCTCGCCCGCGCATGGTGAGCCATCGATTGGCGCCAGCCAGGATATGGTGCTGGGCTGTTTCTACCTGACACAGGATCGGCCAAACAAGAAGGGCGAAGGGCGTGTCTTCACCGACACCACCGAAGCACTGCTGGCCTATCAGGCAGGTGTGATTGAGTTGCAGGCGCTCATCAAAGTGCGTCTGGGCGATATCGACGTGCATAACGTCGCGCCGCCCGAGAAAGCAACTGTCCATAGCAATGGAAAACCCGTCCAGACCACTGTTGGGCGTATCATCTTCAATGAAGCTCTGCCGGAGCGATTGCGTTTCAAGAACTACGCCATGAAAAAGGAGAACTTGAAACAAGTCATCGCCGAGTGCTTCAAAGAATATGGTCGTGTGAAAACCACGGATCTGGCCGATGAGATCAAGCGACTGGGCTTCTCCTACGCGACGAAGGCAGGCACCACCATCGCCATCAGCGATGTCAAAGTGCCAGCGGGCAAGCTAGACGAACTGGCGAAGGCCGATGCCAAGATCTCGGAGTTGGAAGAGCAGTTTCACGAAGGTCTGATCACCGATAACGAGAAATACCAGTCAACGATCGAGACATGGACCGAGGCGACCGACAACATCACGAAAATGGTGGAGTCAACGCTTGACCCCTTTGGCTCGATCTACACCATCGCCAAGTCTGGAGCCACCAAAGCGAAGTTCCAGCAGATTCGTCAGCTGTCAGGCATGCGTGGCCTGATGGCGAGCCCATCGGGCAGAATCATCGCCGTACCTATTCGCGGAAACTTCCGTGAAGGCCTGAGCGTGTTGGAGTACTTTATCAGTAGCCACGGTGCTCGTAAAGGACTGGCAGACACCGCGTTGCGTACCGCAGAGTCGGGCTATCTGACCCGGCGCCTGATCGACGTAGCGCAGGATGTCATTGTCACCGAAGAGGATTGTGGCACCACCGAGGGTACCCTGATCACCGAGTTCGACTCGAAAGATATGGGCCTGGACAGCATGCGCAGCCGTCTGGTTGGGCGTATCCTGGCGGAGGTGATTCCTGGACTGGAACATATCGAAGCGGGTGATGAACTGACCGACGAGACGATCGAAGAAATCGTCAGCGCGGACGTCAAAGCCGTCCGTGTGCGTTCGGTACTGGCCTGTCTGGCGCGGCGCGGCATCTGCCGCAAGTGTTATGGGCGAGACCTGGCGGCCAACTCGCTGGCGCGCATTGGCGCTGCCTGTGGTATCATAGCCGCACAGTCCATTGGTGAGCCTGGAACGCAGTTGACCATGCGTACCTTCCACACCGGAGGTATCGCGGGAGCGCAAGGAGACATCACGCAAGGCTTGCCGCGCGTTGAGGAACTCTTTGAGGCCCGTGTACCGAAAGACAAGTCCGAGATCAGCGAGATCGATGGTATTGTTGAGCTGGTGAAGGACGAGAACACAGGTGCGCGCACCGTACGTGTGGTATCGACCAACGTCTTCTTCGACGAGTATCCGCTGCCAGAGGGCAGCAAAGTGCTGGTCGAGGATCATGCAGCAGTGCACAAGGACCAGATCATCGCCATGATGCCAGGCGAAGATGGTGGAGCGCCAGTAGAGGTGATGGCTCGTACAGAAGGCGAAGCGGTCATCAACGCTGAAAGTCCATTGTCAATTCGCTTTGAGGAGCGCGAAGAGCGATCGTATGCCATCCCAGCTGCACGCAACATCGTGGTCAGCAATGGTCAGAAGATTCAGGCGGGCACGCCCATCACCTCTGGTCAGCGCGATCCACAGGATGTCCTGCGCATCCAGGGACGTGACGCCGTACAGCTCTACCTGGTCAAGGAAGTGCAGCGGGTCTATCGTAACACTGGTGTGTATATCAACGACAAACACATTGAGGTTATCATCCGTCAGATGCTGAGACGCGTCAAAGTAGATGACTCAGGTGATACCGAAATGTTGCCCAATGATCTGGTTGATCGATTTGTGTATGCCGACATCAACGCACGCGTCCTGGCAGAGGGTGGAGAGCCCGCCACAGCTCAGACCGTATTGCTGGGTGTCACCAAGGCATCGCTCAATACCGATAGCTTCCTGGCGGCAGCCTCCTTCCAGGAGACGACCCGTGTGCTGACGGAAGCCGCGATCGAAGCGCAGACCGACCACCTGGTAGGCCTGAAAGAGAACGTGATCATCGGTAAACTGATCCCAGCAGGTTCCGGCATAGCGCAGCGCCGCCGCGAACAAATTGCGCGCCAACAAGCAGCAGCTGCTCGCATCGCGGCGGCGACGCCAATGGTAGCGGGAGTTGGAGTTGGGAGCAGCATTGGAGCAAGTACCCCACTTGGCTTAACACTTGACAGTAATGACGATGAGTGATAACATATGCAATCGCATATGTGTGAATGGGAGGTCGCGGATAGCTCTGCTATCCGCGCTTACTTAAGAGGGAACAGAGGAGAAATCTTTCCTTGCCGACAATTAATCAATTGGTCCGAAAGGGCCGTTCGCAAAAACAGAAAAAAGTGAAGGCGCCAGCGTTACTGTATACCTATAACGCCTTGAAGAACAAGACTTCACGCCTGCGTGGGTCGCCCCAGAAGCGTGGGGTTTGCACCCAGGTACGCACGATGACGCCCAAGAAGCCGAATTCGGCAATGCGTAAGATTGCCCGTGTTCGCCTCTCAAACCAGATGGAAGTAACGGCCTACATTCCTGGTGAAGGGCATAATTTGCAAGAGCACTCAGTGGTACTCATTCGTGGCGGTCGTGTGAAAGACCTGCCAAGCGTGCGCTACCATATTGTGCGTGGGACACTGGATAGTGATGGCGTCTCAAAGCGCCGTCGTGGCCGCTCAAAATATGGAGCAAAACGGCCCAAGCCGGGACAGGCAGCTGCACCAGCCAAGGGCAAAAAGTAAGTAGGCCTGAATGCGGTTGAGTGGAAGCCAGAGGACGATAAAGAGGGCTGGCACCATTTGCAACCCGATGAACTCGTATATGATCAAGGTATTATACTTATTGTAGGGACCGCATCAGGTAAGTTGTAAATCGCACATCATCACAAATCGCGTCAGAACGTTATCTGTGGTGATCGTCGGGTGTTCTCCTGGTTCGCTCGCTCTCGCAAGGGAGTGTGTGAGCATAGAAAAGAGGAAAGGCATCCGCGTGTAGGCGTCCGAAAGAGATTGAGTGAGAGATCGCTCAATCGAATCGACGCCTTTTCTGGTGCCCGAATGACGTAACGGAGGAGGCAGAAAGTGCCAAGACGTAAAAGAGTGGTGCGCCGGCCGGAAGTGCCGGACGCGAAGTACAAGAGCCGCAACGTGGCTCGCTTTACCAGTAAGTTGATGTTAGATGGAAAGCGAAGCCTGGCAGAGCGTATCATCTATGATGCATTTGACACCATTGAATCAAAGCAGAAGCGAGCGCCGCTCGATGTATTTGAGCAGGCCCTCAAGAACGCCACGCCAACGATCGAAGTCAAGCCCCGGCGCGTAGGCGGCTCAACATATCAAGTCCCTGTAGATGTGCGCAGAGATCGCGGAAGCGCACTGGCAATGCGCTGGCTCATTAAATCGGCCCGTACTCGTAATGGCCGTTCGATGTCAGAGAAACTTGCCAGCGAATTGATGGATGCGGCCGCGGGTCAGGGCGCAACTATTAAAAAACGTGAGGAGACCCACAAAATGGCGGAGTCGAACAAAGCCTTCGCACATTATCGCTGGTAATAATACATTATGGCAAGAGAATACCCACTCGAAAAAACACGAAATATAGGTATCATAGCGCATATTGATGCTGGTAAGACCACCACCACGGAGCGTGTGCTTTTCTATACCAAGAAGATTCACCGTATTGGAGAAGTGCATGAAGGGGCCGCGACGATGGACTGGATGCCGCAAGAGCAAGAGCGTGGCATCACGATTACATCGGCTGCAACCACCTGTTTCTGGCAGGATCATCGTATCAACATCATTGATACCCCTGGTCACGTAGACTTTACAGCCGAGGTCGAACGATCTCTGCGTGTGCTCGATGGTGGCGTGGTAGTCTTTGATGCTGTTGCGGGCGTTGAGCCACAGTCTGAGACCGTCTGGCGTCAGGCCAATAAATATGATGTTCCACGCATCTGTTTTGTCAACAAGATGGACCGCATGGGAGCTGATTTCTGGCGCACCATGGACATGATCCGCGAGCGCCTGGGAGCTGTCCCGGTTCCCATTCAGATCCCCGTCGGGAGCGAGAATAACTTCAAGGGTTTTATCGATCTGCTGGATCAGCAGGCTGTCATCTTCACCGATGATCTGGGAACGACATCAGATCATACTGCCGTCCCAACCGGGATGGAAGCGGATTTTCAGCGCTATCGCGAAGAAATGCTGGAGCGTATAGCTGAAACCGATGAGGAACTGACTCTGAAGTACCTTGAGGGCGAGGAGATCACGAAGGAAGAGCTGATCGCAGCTCTGCGTAAAGCGACCATTGCGGGCAAGTTAGTACCGGCCCTGTGTGGCAGCGCGCTCAAAAATAAGGGCGTTCAAGCTATGCTGGATGCTGTTGTGGCCTTCCTGCCATCGCCGCTGGATATCCCTGCTCCGACAGGTATTGACCCAGATACAGACCAACCGACGACGCGAGAAGTTGATGATGCCGCGCCATTTAGCGCACTGGTCTCCAAGATTGTCTCAGATCCCTATGTTGGTCGCCTCTCGTACATGCGCGTCTATTCTGGCATGATCACGAAAGGTTCTGCAGTTCAGAATAGCACAAAAGGCAAAACCGAGCGTATTGGTCGTCTGCTGCGTATGCATGCCAACCATCGTGAGGACATTGACGAGATTCGAGCGGGCGATATCTGTGCCGCAGTAGGTCTGCGTAACACCTTTACGGGTGATACGCTCTGCGATGCTCAGCATCCAATCATCCTGGAGTCGATCACCTTCCCCGAGCCGGTCATTGACATCGCGATTGAGCCCAAGACCCGTGCGGACCAGGATAAGATGGCGATCGCACTCGGCAAACTGGCCGAAGAAGATCCCACCTTCCGTGTACGCACCGACCCTGAAAGCGGCCAGACCGTGATTGGTGGTATGGGTGAGTTGCATCTGGACGTGATCGTGGATCGTATGTTCCGCGAGTTCAAAGTCGAGGCCAACGTTGGTCGTCCGCAGGTAGCGTATCGCGAGACCATTACCCGCGAAGCGCAGGCGCAAGGTAAACATGTGCGTCAGACGGGTGGTCATGGACAATATGGTGATGTGTGGCTCAGAGTTGCTCCCAACGAGCGTGGGAAAGGCTTTGAATTTATCAACGCCGTCGTTGGTGGCGTTGTGCCAAAAGAGTATATCAAACCTGTCGAGCAGGGGGTAAAAGAGACATTGGAGAACGGCATTGTTGCAGGTTATCCAATGATTGACGTCAAAGTCACCCTCTATGATGGATCATATCACGATGTAGACTCCAGTGAAATGGCCTTTAAGACCGCAGGTTCGATCGGAATCAAAGCGGCGGTCCACAAGGCCGCTCCGATTATCCTGGAACCCGTTATGTTGGTGGAAGTGACAACCTCAGAAGAGTTTTATGGCGACGTCATTGGTGATATCAATCGACGCCGTGGAACGATCTTAGGCATGGAGAGCCGTGGACCGATGCATGTGGTGCGTGGTCATGTTCCCCTGGCCGAAATGTTCGGCTACGTGAACGAACTCCGTTCGATGACTAGCGGGCGCGCAAGTTACTCCATGGAGTTTGCGCACTACGATCCCGTGCCAAAAAATATTGCCGAAGAGATTGTCGCTAAATCTAGTCGGTAATGCTCAACTCGATTGAGCGCGGGGCGCGAGTAATCGCGCCCCACTGCTGAGAATGATGTATGGACACGATATCGGTCCCTACCGAGAATGCGTTATGGCGTATTTCCTCACATCTTCCTCGGTAAAGAACT
>Ga0070730_10006353_pt1 | contig 10115 bp, 8 predicted proteins | sample Coa_R1_3_FD_66447 | JGI IMG/M metagenome (GOLD analysis project Ga0070730, IMG submission 66447) | Surface soil microbial communities from Centralia Pennsylvania, which are recovering from an underground coalmine fire - Coalmine... | ecosystem: Environmental > Terrestrial > Soil > Unclassified ... | reverse complement strand
CTGCCTCTGCTCGATCGCCCCGTGCCCTGATAGCGTCGGCGACCGCTCCAATCTCTTGCTCCGAACGTGCAACCAGCGTCACCGCCGCACCGGCTTGCGCCAGTGCGGTGGCGATCCCCAGGCCCAGGCCGCGCCCCCCGCCGGTAACGACAGCCCGACGGCCTTGGAGATTGAAACTCGGTGTGGAGGGAAGTTCGATGCTCACGCGTTCGTCAGCCGTTCTGCCTTCCCCGCATAGGGAATGTTCCGACCACCGTAGCGACGCACTCGGATGTTGGCCTGCTCGCCATGGCCGGAGAAGCCCTCCAGCGCGCAGAGACGCGAACAATATTCGCCGATCATCGCGGAAGCTTCATCCGTGATGACCCTCTGATAAGTGCAAGTTTTCAGGAACTTGCCTACCCATAAACCACCCGTGTAGCGTGCGGCTTTGCGCGTCGGCAGAGTGTGGTTAGTCCCGATCACCTTGTCACCGAAGCTGACATTTGTACGAGGCCCGAGGAACAAGGCGCCATAATTGGTCATATTGCGGAGGAAATAGTCCGGATCGCTAGTCATCACCTGGACGTGCTCGGACGCGATCTCGTCCGCGATTTCGACCATCTCCTCGTCGCTTTCGGCAACGATAATTTCGCCATATTTCTCCCAGGCGACCGAAGCGACCGCCGCGGTCGGCAGGACAGCCAGCAGGCGCTCGATCTCGCGCTGCGTGTCGCGCGCCAGCGCCTCGCTGGTCGTGAGAAGGATCGCCGGTGAATCCGGTCCATGCTCGGCCTGCCCCAGAAGGTCGGTCGCACATAGTTCACCGTCGACGCTGTCGTCTGCAATCACCAGCGTCTCGGTCGGCCCAGCGAACAGATCGATGCCGACCCGTCCAAAGAGCTGGCGCTTGGCCTCCGCCACAAAGGCGTTGCCAGGTCCCACCAGCATATCAACCGCCGCGATCGACGCCGTGCCCAGCGCCAGCGCGCCCACAGCCTGGATGCCGCCAAGCACATAGATCTCGTCCGCGCCGGCGAGGGCCTGCGCGGCGACGATCGCTGGCGCCGGCTTGCCTTCGAAGGGCGGCGCACATGTCGCCACCCGTTTCACGCCTGCAACCTTGGCGGTAATCACCGACATGTGGGCGGAAGCCAGCAGCGGATATTTGCCGCCAGGCACATAGCAGCCAGCCGCGTTCACCGGGACGTTCTTGTGGCCAAGAACAACGCCGGGCAGCGTCTCGACCTCGACATCCTTCATGCTGTCGCGCTGAATCTGCGCGAAATTGCGGACCTGCGTCTGCGCAAACTCGATATCCCGGATATCGTCCCGGCTGAGTTGATCGATGCAATTCTGAATCTCGGCGGGCGACAGGCGATAGTCTTCCCGGTCCCAACGGTCGAATTGATTGGACAGACGCCGCACCGCTTCGTCGCCGTTCTCGGCAATATCGGCCAGGGTGCGCTCGACGGTTTCACGAACTGCCCGTGCGGCCATGTCCCGCTGTTCCTGCGGAAGCGCCTTCTTGAGCCAAAACGCCATTTTCAACTTCCTCCAAAGGAGCCGTGCGCCGGTCGCCGTTCACGCTGTCCCGAATGGACCGCAGCAATCTCACTCAGCGAACGGCGTACACATAATAGGTTGGGCCAGTGGCCGACCGCGTTCCCGTAGCGACCAGCACGGTCCGGTTAAGCCAATCCAGCTCGGGATCAGCGCTCTCGAAACTCGGGACCGTGCGAAAATAATAGGTGTCGGGATCGACATCCTCGCCGCGACCGAGGCGATCGAGCACGTCCTTTGGCCCATGCCGGAAGCCGACATAGCGCATCGTGACGATCCCGCCTTCGCTGGTCTCGATTGTCAGGCGTGCGTCGATTTCCAGCACACCGTCATTACGCAGCAGCAGCCAATCGCTTCCACTGATGACGCGCCCGTTCAAAGCCGGCCCCTCGACCACCCCGCCCACAATCTGTGCAACGCGGCGCGATCCCGACGAAAGCGATCCGATCTCCGAAGGCGGAGGAACCTCGAAAGCGATCTTGAAGACGAAATCTGTGTCGAGCGGGCGCATCGTCTGTCGTGTCCTGCTGCAGGGGGTGGTTGGACTGGTCGGCCAGCGCCGCTCATTTGAAGTGCGGCATGACCTCCTGGCAGATCAGCTTGAGGGAGCGCATCATGGTCTCGGGGGGAAGCGCGGCACCGAAATTCAGTTCGAACAGGATACCATCGAGACCGAGTTCGGCTTCCAGCTCCTTCAGCCGCTCGACCATCGTGTCCGGCTCGCCGACAATGACCTTGTCGCGAAGCAGGTCGGCATAGGTCGAGCCCTTGACCTCCTCCAGTTCGCGCTGACGGCGCGAACTGGTCGAGCCTTCGAGCCTGGTCAGGTACGACTGGAAGCCAGCCATGATCGCGGGCTCACCTTCATCGCAGGCCTCCTGATCCGTCTCTCCGCAGTGCGCCGACAGACGCAGATAGACCTCAGGCTTGCCCGGATTTCCGGCCTCTTCCCAGGCATCGCGATAGGCTTTGAGGTCCGGCTTCAGCGAGACAAGCGCGCCGGTGCGGACCGACACGAAGAGCGGATAGCCCATCCGGCCCAGCACCGGGAACGTGTCCTCGCTGGCGCCGGCGATGCGGATCTGCGGGCATGGCTGCTGATAGGGCCGCGGGACCGACTTGGCGCCGTTGAAGTTGTAGAACTTTCCTTCGTAGGAAAAGGATTCCTGGGTCCACGCGGTCTTGAGCACATCGAGCGTTTCGAAGAAGCGCTCACGGCTCTCTTCATAGGGCACACCGTAAGCCTGATAGCTGCTGGCGATGCCGCTCCGGCCAGCACCGAGGATGAACCGGCCACGGCTCACTTGATCGATGGTCGCCGTCTCCTCGGCGAGCCGCAGAGGGTGGCTCAGCGGCAGCACGGTAACCGCAGTGCCGATCTTGATGCGCTTGGTGCGCGCGGCAATCTGTCCGGCCACGTTCAACGGCTGACTGAGGACCGAGCGGCGAGCCTGTTGATGGATCTCAGCCAACCAGAAAACGTCGAGCCCCCACTTATCCGCTGCCTCGGCCTGCTCCAGGCCCTGCTCGAACGCTTCTGCATCCGACTGACCCGGCACCTGCCGATGAAACTCGTGATACCAGCCGAACTCCATGAGACGGTTCCTTCTTTTTGTGCGGGCAGCGCGGTGCCCGTTTCACAAATCCGTAGGGCGCGGCTTGTCATCAAACAAATAGTGTTTTTATATCTTAGCCATGCTATCCTGATATGGCCGTCGTTCTGATGGCCGCGTCGTTCAAGAAGGAGTGCGGCGATGGAGCTGCGTAGCCTGCGCTATTTTGTCCGCATCGCAGAATTGGGGAGCATTACCCGCGCGGCGGCGCACCTAAATATTGCGCAGCCCGCGTTGACCCGGCATGTCCAGCTGCTTGAGGTAGAGCTGAACGTCGCGCTGTTCACCCGCGCCAATCGCGGCGTGCGCCTCACTGAGGCCGGCCAGAAGCTGCTGGATAGCGCCTCGCGCATCCTGCGCGATGTCGAGCGCACCGGGGACGAAATTCGCACTCAAGGAACGCATCCCTCCGGCAAGATCATCTTCGGGATTACGCCGACCCTGTCCCCAGTGCTGGTGCCAGAGCTGTTTGCGCGCGTCCGTCGCGAATATCCGATGATCGATTTGAAGGTCATGAGCGCCGGTATGGTGCGGCTCGAAGAGTTCGTCATCGATGGGAGAGTCGACATCGCGTTGCTCACCGAGTTGTCACGCAGCCGGTTGATCACTTCGACCAAAATCGCCGAAGAGGAGATGGTGCTGGTAACCGCGCCCGGTAGGCAACGACCGGGCATCGTCTCCGGCGATGAGCTTGGTGGCACACCACTCATTCTCGGAGATGGGCTGCGTTCGGCATTGGATGCGTTGCTCGCCGGGCGCGATATCGAGCTGCAGGTGGAGACCGAACTCAATGACAATGAGACAATCAGGCTGATGGTCGCCAGCGGTGCCGGCACTGCGGTACTGCCACTCTCATCCGTGTCACGTGAATGCGCCGTCGGCCTCCTGGAAGCCCACCGGATTACCAAGAAGGGCGTATTCCGCACCCTGGCATTGGGTGTCCGCGGCAACCGCAGCCCTTCACTTGCCCGCGAGGCCGTCGTCGATACAGTCCGCACGTTGATCGAGACACTGGGCGAAGGCGGCCGCCTCACGCTCGCCGATGACACACCAGATGCGGACGGAAAAAGCTGAACATCGCCCAAGTTACATATAACTATATTTCAAGTGATATGGCTTAGAATCGGCGCTCTTCACTAATGTTAAGACTGTAACCATCAAGCGCTACCAAGGTACGATGGGTATTGGTCAACAATACCATTTCATGAATGCCGAGTTCAGCCAGAATCTGCGCGCCGACGCCATATTCGCGCAACTCGGTCATCTCTGTCGGGCGGCCTCCCGCCGCGACGGTACGGATTGACTCGCTCAATTGTACAGTACGACCGAGCAGCACAACGACACCGCTGCCGTGCTTCCCAATCAGTTCCATCGCTCGTCCAAGCAGACCGCTGCGCTTTCCTTCGCAACCCAGGACATCGATGAACATATCCATCGCGTGCATACGCACCAACGTCGGCTTCTTCGGATCGATCTGCCCTTTCACCAAGGCCAGCGCCTCGGTATCGATGGCCTTGTTGCGAAACGTGATCGCGGTCCACTCGCCACCCCAGCGACTTTCGATCGTCGCCTCGGCCACGCGTTCGACATTATGGTCGTAGCGACGCCGATAGGCGATCAAATCCCGTATCGTGCCAATTTTGAGATCGTGCTTCTGCGCGAAGCCAACCAGGTTATCGAGGCGGGCCATCGTCCCATCCTCGTTCATGATTTCACAGATCACACCTGATGCGTTGAGGCCGGCCAGCCGCGACACGTCCACAGCTGCTTCGGTATGGCCGGCACGGACCAGCACGCCGCCCGGTCTCGCAACCAACGGAAATACATGGCCTGGCGTGACGATATGTTCCGCCCCTTTGGAGGCATCGATCGCAACCGCGACCGTGCGGGCGCGGTCAGCCGCCGAAATGCCCGTCGTGACCCCGTCGCGCGCCTCGATCGAGACCGTGAACGCAGTCTCATGCCGGGTGCCGTTCTTCGGCGACATGGGTTGCAAGCCGAGCTGATCGGCGCGTTCCTTGGCCATGGCGAGACAGATCAAACCCTTGCCGTTTGTCGCCATGAAATTGATTGCTGCGGGGGTCGCCATCTGGGCCGGGATGACCAGATCACCCTCATTCTCGCGGTCCTCATCGTCGACAAGGATGAACATACGGCCGTTTCTCGCCTCGTCGATGATCTGGTCGATCGGCGAAAGAGCCGGATGGCGCTTCACAGTTTGGGGAGTAGTCATGACCATGACCGAACCTCACATCTGTCTTGCAGTTGGTGCAGGACGGCCGGAATTGGCCTCTAGCGTCGCACACGGTCGCGGCGGACAGGGATGCCCCAGAAGGTCATGCGCCGACTCCCTTCCGAGGGCCGCCCTGAAATGATAGGCAGCCTCGTTCAAAATCGCCCCGGTCGCGCCCTCGACGAAAAGCTCGTCATTCTCGATGCGCACGTCCGTCTCGGGAACGAACAGGCTCTGGACGATCTGGCGTGCGCCCATCGATTGCAGGACGGGTCGTAGTGCATAGTCCAGCGCCAGGACATGGGCGAGGCTGCCGCCTGTGGCGCACGGCAACACGACTTTTCCCGCAAAACCGAACTGCGGCAGGATATCCAAGAAGGTCTTCAAGAGACCCGAATAGGCAGCCTTGTACGTGGGTGTCGCGATCACGATCCCCCGTGCGTTTTCGACCGCCTTTATCGCGTCTGCAATTTCAGGGGCGGATATATCGCCACGCAGAAGCGCCTCCGCGGGCAGGTCACGCAATCTAATGTGCCGCGCCGTGAGATCCTCGCCAGCCACTTTGTCGAGGAGGTACTCCGCCACGCGTGCCGTCTTCGAGGTCGACGAGGGACTACCGGACAAAGCGAGGATCGAAAATTGGGTCATCTCATGACTCCTGAGACTTATTCGCTTTGGGGCGGTCGATAGAATGCCCGCCCTGTGAGCAGTCCGGCCCCTTGGCGGGAGAGGTCGCTGGTGACAGCCGATCAAACCAGATCGACGATTTCGATCCAGTTGGGGTGTATGCCCATCGGATAGTGGCCGATGGGGTCGAGTGCGCCCGAGGTAGGATCGATCGCGTAGGCGGTCATCGCGTTAGATTCCATGCCCACCGCAAGCAGGAAGCGGCCGCGCGGATCGATGGCGAAGGCACGTGCCTTCATCTCCGTGGCGAAGGCGCCGATCGGGCTCAGGGAGCCGTCACCGGGATCGACACGATAGCCATGGAGCATGTTGGTCTTGCGGATCACACCGTAGAGGAACGTCCCGTCCGGCGTCACATGGATGTCGGAGCCGGCGGCTGAATCCGTGCCGTTATATACGCCGAGGTCGACAAAGCCGATCTCGCTCAACTGCCCGCTCGCCGGGTCGATGCCATAATGGCCGATCGTTCCCGCCATCTCCGTGATCAGATAGGCCCAGCGTCCGTTCGGATGGATCGTGATATGGCGCGGACCGGCTTTTGGCTCGATCTCGACCTTGCCGGGTCCGATAGGCGACACCGTGCCGGTCTCGGAGTCGAGCGCCAATTCCAGCACTTCGTCGCCGCCGAGCACCGGCACATAGAGGGCGTTGCCTGCCCCGACATAGACGCAATGCGCCTTGGGCTGCGTATCGAGGATTTGCGTCGCCTCGCTGCCCGGAATGCCGGTCGCCTCGTCGATCGGATAGATCACCAGCTTCGCGCCGGCATAGGACGCTCCAAGCAGGTAGCGGCCGTGCTGGTCGGTGTTGAGATATGTCACATGATCGTCCAGCGACGTCGCGGCGATATGCCGTAGCCGGCCGCTCGGCCGCTCGATCGCAAAGGTCGAGACCGGATAGGGTTCGGTACGCAACTGCGCGTACAGGAAACGTCCGTCGCGGCTCGTCGTCATCGGCAGGCTCGTCGGCGACGGCCTATCGGTGCCCGGCACCAGCGTCTTCTCGACCAGGTCGAGCCTGCCGCTCTCCCGATCCATCGCCAGCAGGAAGATCTCCTTGCTGCCGGCATTGGAGACATACACCATCGTCTGTGGATCGCTCACGCCGCCGCCCTCTTCCATCACGATTGTCGGCTTGAGAGCGACCCGTGCCACCTTGCAGTCGCTATTGGCTGTCGCGTGGACCCTAGCCTCTCTCCTCGCTCTGCGTCACACGTAAGCCGTCGCTTGGTATAAGCCAAATAGCGATTTTTGATCTGATCCATACAATATAGGCATGTCTGACGGCGCGATTGACGATCATGTCGTCCCGGCTGTTGGATCTCGCTGTCCCGCCGCCGGCATGCTCATCGCTCTGGGCAGTCCCACCAAGGGCATGTCAGCTAGGCCACCCTGAACCAGGAGTGTGCTGCAAGTCGGTCCAGGCTTGGCATCCAGCGATGCTTGGCGCGACTCTGCGATCAGCCAGAGGGTACCAAAATCGGTAGCGCAACGGACTCGCCCGGATCGACGACATCTTCGTGCCAGCGCACCGATCCGGTGGGCCGTTCGAGCATGCGTCGTATCCGGGGGGTCTCACTGCCGATGTGGAAAGAGAAAGCACGCTCCCGAACCTGATGATCGTCTATCGTCGGGCGGTCGCGGGCGCGCAGATAATCATTCCAGGTTGGGAAATGGAAACGCTCAATCCACAATTCGGGATCGGCAATGTCGCGCGCCAGGGTTGTATTAAAGGCGCCGTTGCGCTCACGCGTACGGCGGAACTCCTTCATGGCATGATAGAATATCCGCGCATCCTCGCTGCGCACCCGGTATTCGACTTCGATCGTCACGGGGCCGCTCCGCCCCGTCAGGGCCATTTTGGCGACCGGATCGCTCCCGATCGGCGGGGCAGCTTCCGCTGCTACACTTTCGGCCATGGACAGGCGCCTGACCAGCAGCAAGCTCGACAGCACGAGCGCAGCAGCGAAACACAGGGCAATTGTGACGCCTTGGTCGGTCGCGATTCGTCCCCAGAGAACCGCGCCACCGGCCAAACCGGCGGCAACCGTCGTCTGAAACATCGCAAGCGCACGTCCGCCGACCCAACGCGGTGAACTGATTTGCACCGCCACGTTGTAACTGGCGGTCTCCAGCATCAAGGCTCCGCCCGCCCCGATCATGGCAACGGCCGACAACAGCAGGGATGGGCTGAATGCGGTAATTAAAAGCGACGCAACTCGAACGATAGTGCAGGATCGGACAATCACTTCGGGGGTGAAACGCGAGCGGATCCGTGTCGTCCCCAAAGCAAAGATCACAGCTCCCAGGCCAAAAGCGCCAAGCAGGATTCCATAGCTGCCCGGTCCACCATGAAGCTTGTCATGTGCCACGAGCGGCAACATCGAATAGACCGCAGCGCCGCCCATCGAGGTGATCAGTGATCGCAACATCACCCGCCGGATTGCCGGCGAGTTTTGAATGAACCGCAGGCCCGCAATCATTGCCCGATCGAGCCGCTCGGGCGGAAGGCGGGATGGCACGGTCTTCCGTTTCCACAGCACAAGCGCAATGATTATGGGAGCGTAAAAAACCGCGTTCAGCGAAAAGGCGAGCACCATGCCCGAGGCGGCGATTACGACGCCACCGAGAGCAGGGCCGATGCTTCGCGCGGCGTTGGTGGAGATCGAAAAAAGCGAGACGGCCGCCGGCATCGCCTTTACCCCGACGATTTCGACCGCCGATGACTGCCAGGCGGGCAAATAAAGGGCAAAGCCGGCGCCCGTGATGAAACAGCACAGCAAAATCCACGTCGGGGAGATATGACCGGTTGCGGCAACACCCGCGAGGAGGGAAGCACCGCTCAGGCTGAGCGTCAGTGCGGCGATCGCCACCCGCTTGCGGTCGTACATGTCCGCCAACGCCCCGGAAACGACGGCAAGCAGCATCACCGGGAGCATGGAGGCGGTCTGCACCATGGCGACCAAATCTGCCTTGTGACTGATCTGGAGCATTGTCCACGCGGCGGCGACCGCCTGCATCTGCTGTCCCAGGTTCGAGAAAAGGCTCGAAATCCAGATGCGGCGGAAAATCGGCTCATGAAGCGGAGCCATCATTCCGTTGTGAGTGCCACCCGACGGGTTTGTCTCAGTTGAGGAAGATGTACTCGCTGCTGGCACGCCCTTCCCCTTCTTTCAGAATGGTGCAATCAATCCGTTCGCAAACCTGCATAGAGATCAGCCCGTCTAGCCCGTGCGCGTAGAGGGCCGGCCACTTCCCGCGCTACATTTGAGCGCGCTCAGGCCTTGAGCATATCCAGCGCGACATCGACGATCATGTCTTCCTGACCGCCAACCATCTTGCGGCGGCCAAGCTCGACCAGGATCGAGCGAGTATCGATGCCATATTCGGCGCTGGTCTTCTCGGCGTGACGCAAGAAGCTCGAATAGACCCCCGCATAGCCCAGCGTGAGCGTTTCACGATCGACCTGGACCGGGCGATCTTGCAGCGGCCTGACGAGGTCCTCGGCTGCATCCATCAGCGCGTAGAGATCGCAGCCATGGTTCCAGCCCATCCTGGCCGCTGCAGCCACGAACACTTCGAGCGGCGCGTTCCCCGCACCCGCGCCCATGCCGGCGAGCGATGCGTCGACCCTGACCGCGCCGTTCTGGACCGCGACGATCGAGTTGGCGACACCAAGGCTGAGATTGTGATGGGCATGGACACCGCGTTGGGTTTCAGGCTTGAGCACCCGATCGTAGGCGGCCAGCCGCGCGGCATATTGGTCCATCGTCATCGCGCCACCGCTATCGGTGACATAGACACAGTGCGCGCCGTAGCTTTCCATCAGCTTGGCCTGGTCGGCCAGCGCCTCGGGCTCGGACATATGGCTCATCATCAGGAACCCCGACACATCCATGCCGAGTTTGCGGGCGGCCTCGATGTGCTGCTTCGAGACGTCGGCCTCGGTGCAATGGGTGGCGATCCGGACCGAGCGTACTCCCAGATCATAGGCGTGCTTGAGGTCGTGTACCGTGCCAATCCCGGGCAAGAGCAATGTGG
>Ga0070730_10006352_pt1 | contig 10115 bp, 6 predicted proteins | sample Coa_R1_3_FD_66447 | JGI IMG/M metagenome (GOLD analysis project Ga0070730, IMG submission 66447) | Surface soil microbial communities from Centralia Pennsylvania, which are recovering from an underground coalmine fire - Coalmine... | ecosystem: Environmental > Terrestrial > Soil > Unclassified ... | reverse complement strand
GTCCACCCGAGTTCTTCACGTCGGCGATCTCCGACTTGAGGAGATCGTGATACTCCTCCCAGAGCGGAAAGGGCCAGCACCGCTCCCCGGCCCGTTCCCCCGCCGCCTGCACTTCCGTCATCAGGGCGTCGTCGTTCCCCATCAGTCCCGTGGCCTGATTCCCGAGGGCCACGGTCACGGCACCGGTGAGCGTCGCCGCGTCGATCACCGCCGCCGGCTTGAGCCGCTTCACGAACCACAACGCGTCACACAGGATGAGGCGTCCCTCGGCGTCCGTATTGATGATCTCGATCGTCTTGCCGGAGTAGCTGGTGACGACGTCGCCGGGCTTCACGGCCGTGCCGGAGGGGAGGTTCTCGGTCGCGGGAATCACGCCCACCACGTTAATGGCGGGCTTGAGGCGTCCCAGCGCCTCGAACGTGCCGAGGACGGCGGCGGCGCCCGACATGTCGTACTTCATTTCCTCCATGTTCGCCGCCGGCTTGATCGAAATGCCGCCGGAGTCGAACGTCACGCCCTTCCCCACCAGCACCACCGGCGCGGCGCCCTTGGCCCCGCCCTGATACTCGAGAATGATGAACCGCGGCTCCTCGGCGGAGCCCTGCGCCACAGCCAGGAGCGCGCCCATGCCTTCGCGCTTGATCGCCGCGAGGTCGAGCGTCGTGACGACGTGTCCGTGCTTCTTGGCCAGCTCGCGGGCCTGGTCGGCCAGGAACGACGGCGTGCACCTGTTGCCGGGGAGCATCTGGAGCCACCGGGTGAACCGGGCTCCGTCGGCGATCGGGCACCGACGACCCGCCCCGCTTCGACGTCCTTCTGCTCCGCGGCATTCGCCACGATGGTGACCGAGTCGACTTCAACGCGCGGCTCCTCAGGCGGCTTCTTCATCTCCGTGAAGGCCCACGATCCGTGAGACGTGCCCTCCGCCAGCACCTGACCGACGTCGCGCGCCGGCACGTTGCTCCGGGCTTCGGGGGCCACGGCGATCGCGAACCTCGGCACCCCCACTCCCCGCGCGCGCTTTCCCGCGACGGCGGCCGCGCGGCGCAACGACGAGCGGGACACCTCGCCCGCCTTCCCGACACCGACCAGCAGGACCCGCTGAGCGGGGCCGGTGCCGTAGAACAACGCCGTCTCATCCTTCTTTCCTTTGTAATCCCCAGTCGAGATCGCCCGCCCCAGCGTGCCCCCGGTCGCGCGGTCCAGGTCAGCCAGAGCCGGCGAGAGCGCGTTCCCCGAGGGGACGATCACGGCCAGCAGGGGTGTCTCGAGGGACGCGAGTGGGGTGGTGACGACGGTGCTGTTCATTTCAGGTGCGCGATGATCGCGTCGGCGAAGGTGGAGGTCGGAACTTCAGTCGCGCCGGGCATTTGCCGGGCGAGATCGTACGTGACTTTCTTGGCGGCGAGCGCGCCCTCGATACCGGCGATGATTGCCTTCCCGGCGGCGCTCCAGCCGATCTCCTCGAACATCATGACACCGGACAGAATGACGCTGCCGGGGTTGACCTTGTCCTGACCCGCATACTTGGGCGCCGTGCCATGGGTCGCTTCGAACACGGCGTAGCCGTCGCCGACGTTCGCCCCAGGCGCCATGCCAAGGCCGCCGACCTGCGCGGCGCAGGCGTCGGAGAGGTAGTCGCCGTTCAGATTCGACGTCGCGATGACCGAGTACTCGTCGGGCCGGAGCAGCACCTGCTGAAACATCGCATCGGCGATGCGGTCCTTGATCAGCACTCTTCCGGCTTCCCGCGTCCCGCTTCCCGCGTCCGCCTCCGGGATCGTCTGACCCCCGAAGCGCTCCTTCGCGAGCTGATAGCCCCAATCCCGGAAGGCGCCCTCGGTGAACTTCTGGATGTTGCCCTTGTGTACCAGCGTGATCGACGGCCGCTGGTGATCGATGGCGTACTGAATGGCCTTCGCGACCAGCCGCTGGGAGCCGAACTTGGACATCGGCTTGATGCCGATGGCGCTCCCCTGCCGGAGCGTCTTGACGCCGAGTTGGTCGATCAGGAAGTCACGGAGCTTGTCGGCCTTTTCACTCCCGGCCTCGAACTCGATCCCCGCGTAGACGTCTTCGATGTTCTCCCGAAAGATCACGACGTCCAGTTTCTGCGGCTCCCGGACGGGCGCCGGAACGCCGGCAAACCAGCGCACCGGGCGGATGCAGGCGTACAGGTCGAGGATCTGGCGGAGGGCGACGTTCAGGGACCGCATCCCACCGCCCACGGGGGTGGTCAGGGGCCCCTTGATGGCGACCCGGTGCTCCCGGATCACCGCGAGTGTTTCGTCGGGCAGCCAGTTCCCGGTCGCCTTGAACGCTTTCTCGCCGGCGAGGACTTCCTTCCAGACGATCGACCGCTTGCCGCCGAACGCCTTGGCCACGGCGGCGTCGAAGACGCGCTGAGAGGCCCGCCAGATGTCGGCCCCGGTACCATCGCCTTCGATGAATGGGATGATGGGATGGTCCGGAACGATCCAACGGCCACCCTGGTAGTCGATTTTGCCGCCGGCGACAGCCACCGCGACCTCTTCTCGAAGGGGGAGGGCCATTCACAAGAAGCTTGCAGTCTATATGCGGTGAGAGGGGTTGCGCCAGCGGCCCGGTACCAGGAATCATTCCCTCCACCCATGACGCACCGACGCGCGCCCCTCCTTGCCCTCGTCCTCTCCCTGGCGCTCGTGGCGTATCCCGCCACGATGCCGATCGCCATGGCGGGCGAGATGCCGGCCCCCATGCCGACGCCGATGCACATGGCTGGCGAGGGCGCGTCCACCCACACTCATCACCCCGCGCACCACCACCATGCACTCAGCGCCTGCTGCGCCGGCATATGTGGATCGTGCCCCGTCGTTTCGGTGGCCGCGGGCGCACCGCCGCGGATCCGCGCGTCGAACCGAGTCGTCCTGTTCCAGAATGACCTGCCCACATCGCCTCAGCAGTCCGCAGCCCGCAAGCTCCCCTATTCCATCGGTCCTCCCGCCAGCCTCGCCTAGCTGATCCACAACTGGGCCGTCTGACCTCCGGCACGGACGTTCGTCCGTTCCGGGAACTCGCGTGAGGACATACATGACGAAGCTGTTCTTGAGCCTGGCCACGCTCTGCGCGTGCGCCGCGTTTTCCTTGCCAGCACAGCAGAGCGATACGCTGCACGTGCACGGCGACAGTCTCAGTCACCACCCCATCACCCTTGAAGCCATCACCGTGACGGCCGCCCCGGAAAAACGGGACGAGCCGGCCAGCACGGTGAAGATCCGGCCCGCCGCCATTCTGCAGACGCCGGCCACCGACGCGTATGATCTGCTCCGCCAGCTCGGAGGCATCGACGTGCACGAGCAGGGACAGGGCCCGGGCTTCGCGTCCGACGCCTCGGTCCGCGGCTTCTCGTCCGATCACTCGACGGACATCGCGCTCTGGGTAGACGGCGTTCCCAACAACGAGCCCATCAACGGGCACGCCGAGGGCTACAACGACTGGAACCTGCTCTTTCCGGAGGCGATTTCGGGGATCGACATCCTCAAGGGGCCGACGAACGCCACGTACGGCAATTTCGCGTTTTCGGGCGTCGTGAACGTCCAGACCCTGGAGCGCACCCGCACGACGTCGCTGTGGGTCTCCCCGGGGTCGTATGGCCGTTTCGACGGGGGGCTTTTGACCGGGTACGACCACGGGACGAACGGCGCCGTCTTCGGAGTACGCGGCCTGCGTGAAGGCGGGTGGCGTCCGAACAGCGGCTACGACGTGGGGCAGGTCCACGCTCGGTTCGTGCAGGGGCTGTCGGCGAGCACGACGCTCGACGCGGGCTTCGAGTACTACACCACGCACTGGCGGTCCCCGGGCTTCCTTACCGACAGCGCCTTCGAAGCCGGACTCTTCGGGAGCGCCGCCAACCCGACCGACGCCGGCAACAAGGATCGCGCGCAGGAACGCGTCAGCCTCCGCGTCCTTGGCAGCTCGTCGCTCCTGTGGCGCACGACCCTCTACTCCACCCAGGGCCACTTCCACTGGTTCCTCACCACGCCGCCTGAAGGCAGTGTCGGCGAGGGCACCGGGAGCCAGACGGAAGAGGCGGACCTTCGATACGGATTCGGACTGGTCAGTGCGTTGACCTGGTACCTGCCCCGCGCGGAAATCACGGTGGGCACCGAGGAGGGGTACGCGCACTCGCGGTATTCGAACTGGTTCACGACCAACCGGGTGGAGGATTCGGCGCAGGTGCTGGCGACCGCCCATCAGTCCTCCGCCGCCCTGTTTCTTCAATCCACCGAAGACCTCGGCTATCACTTCCGGCTGAATCTCGGCGGCCGCTTCGATTTGCAGAAGAACGAAAGCACGCCCGACGGCGGCCCGTCGGTGAGCCACGGCAAGTCCATCTTTTCCCCCAAGGTCGGGCTGCTCTACCACCTTCCCGTGGCGGCGGATCTCTACGCGAACGTGTCCCGGGGATTCCGGCAGACGGACGGCGTGATCGAAGACCCCACGCTCCCCTTCATCACGGTGTGGGACTATGAAGCCGGGGTCAAAGTCGACACCCGCGTCATGAGCGGCAGCATCGCGTTCTTCCAGATGGACGTCAGCAATGAGCAGACGTTCGATCCGATCACGCTCACCGCCGTATCAGGGGGGAAGAGCCGTCGGAAGGGAGTCGAGGCGGATTTCCTCGTCCAGCTCGCCCCCGCCCTCCGGCTGACGGGCGATTGGACCTTCACGGACGCCAAGTACCAGCAACTGATTACCGAGGCTGGGGACACGCTGAGTGGGGCGCGGGTTTTCAATACGGCGAAGTACACGGGCGTGGCGGCACTCGCGCTCGCTCCTGAGACCGCGCCCTGGCGGCTCCAGGTCTCGACCAACGTCCTGGGGCCTTACAGTCCGTTCGAAGAGCCCGGCGTGGAACGTCCCGCCTACGGACTGCTCCACCTCTCAGGTGGCATGAGGGTGGGAAGTGCCGAGATCCAGGTCGGCGTCCGCAACGTCCTCAATCACATGTACCGGGAGCTCGAAGCGGGCGGATTCGTCACGCCGGGGCAACCCCGCTCGGTCTTCGGGACGGTCCGATACACGTTCTAAGCGGAACCGGTGGCGTTCGCCGGAAGAAGCAGCGAGTCCCTCCGTCCATTGCTGCGCGCGAATCGTGAACGGATTCGTTGCTCGCGAAATGCGCGCAGAGGCGGACTCCGGGATCCGCTGCTTCTTCCGCCGACTGCGGGACTAGCTCCCCAGCGCGTCCGGAAAACGCGCGATGGGCGTGTGACGGCCAGCGTGTTCGGCATTGGCTTCCAGGTACGGTCCGCCGGATTTCGTCAACCACGCATGCGCGGAAACGCCCTCGATATCGGGGGCGTTTTTGTCGCGCCGTACCCCGATCCAGAGCTGCACCGGGCGGCCGGCGTGGCGGAGGAGCCCGTACAGCACCACCGCCCGCCTGAGGCAGGTCCGGCGCCAGGGCCATGGCAAGGCATCGAGGATCCTGTCGACCCAGGAGGCCAGCGCCTGGTCGTCGAGCGCCTCCGCGACCCGTGATCCTCTCGAGAGGAACGGGATCAGGCGCGCCAGCGAGAAGATTTCGAGAAGCGGTGGCGCCGTGAGGGCGAGGGCCAGAGCCCGCAGGCGCCACGCCGGCGAGAGCGTCAGTGCTCCGCGATCGGCGTGGGCTTCAACGTCTTGAGGAGGTCCACGGCGTGGTATCCGTTCAGGTCCGCGATGTAGAGTGAGTCCGAGTAATTCACCGTCGGCCAGCGGTCGGGGTGATCGGGCACGAAGAGGCCCATCATTTCCCCCATGACGTCCCGAAGCGTGTCCTGGGTCGGGTTGTCGTAGGTCGCGACCAGGCGGTACTGGTGCCCGGCCTTGATCCGGAGGCCGCGGTCCCAGATGGCGAGGATCCGGAAGGGCAGCTCCTTGATCTCACCGGAATCGCCGAGGACCGCCGTCGTCTGCACCAGCACCTTGCCCGATTTCGCATCCTCGAGCCGCACCCCGCGACCGTAGTCGTGGAGATGCCCGCCCGCGGCGAGCAACCAGCCGGAGAGCGGAAACGTGATGATCGCGGACTTTTCGTGGCGGCCCGGCGGCACGTCGTACGTGTTCGACTGCCCGTAGTGGGCGTTTACATCCAGGTTCACGGGGAAGGTGGACATCGGACGTGGCTGCTCGTTCGCGGGCAGCCACAGGAGGTTGATCCGCAGATAGACGCCGTGCTGCGCCGTGGTCCCGCCGTTGTGCCACATGATGTAGAGTGCCAGACGCTGGCCAGGCGAGAGTGGCGCGCCCACCGACGCCGGAGCCACCGCCGCCGCCGGCGTCAGCCCCGCCGCCGCGATCCGCTCGGCCACCGGATCGAAGAGCGTCCGCCGGTCGAGGTTGATCAGCGTGAAGTGATGGAGCAGGTCGCGCGGGAGGGCGTTCCCGTGCGAGTCGATCACCTCGGACTCGAACCCGCGGAACCACCCCTCGACCGGCCAGGCGAACGCCTGCGCCAGCGTATCAGGCATCATCGCATCCATCGACATGCCTTCCATCGGCGGCATGGGCTCGAGGTCGAACGGACCGGCGACCACCACGACGCGGTGGTGCTGGTAGTCGATGGTCACACCCGGCTTCGGGACCTGAGCGGACGCAGTCGCGCCCGCCAGCAGACATCCGATCGTCAAGAGGCGGCGCATGCTAGCGGCGGCCCCCCTGCATCGCGGCCCTGGACGCCTGCGTCAGCGAGTCCGGCAGCGCGGTGATCCCGTAGGTCGCGAGGTCGGCCCACAGGTCCTTGTTCGCGTAATCCATCTTCGGCCACTGGGAGAAATCGTCGGGTGCAAAGATCGCCATGATTTCGCCCATGGCTTCGGACAGCGTGTCCTTCGTCGTGTTCTCGTAGGCGGCGATCATCCGGTACGGATGATTCGCCTCGACGTGCAATCCCTTGCCGGTGACCCCGAAGAGCTTCCGCGTCATGCCGAGCATGCGCCCGGCGGAGTCGAGCACCGGATGCAACTCGAAGAGCACTTTCCCCGAGACCGAGTCTTCGAGCCGGATATAGGAGCCGTACTCGTGGAGGTGCCCACCGGCGCCGAGCAGGCGCCCGGAGATCGGGAAGCGGAACGTCCGCTCGCGCTCGGTCTTGCCCGGAGGCACGGGGTACATGTCGTCAGCTCCAGCGAACAGGTCGACGTCCATCACCACCGGCAGGGCCGACGTGGGGGGTGGCTGCATGTTCGCCGGCATATAGAGGAGGGTGAGCTTGACGTACACACCCTTCACGGTGTCCGGATGGCTGTTGAACCACATCATGTACACGCCCATCCGCGTGCCACGCGCGAGCGGAGCGCCGATGGACTTCGGGGCCACGACGTCTTCGTTCTCGTAGCGCGCCGACGCCAGCCGTTCGGCAAACGCGTCGAACAGGGTGCGGCGGTCGAAGTTGAGGAGCGTGAAATGATGGATCAGGTCGCGCGGCATCGTGCCGCCGGTCCCGTTGATGGCGCTGACGTGGAAGCCGTAGAACCACCCCTGCTCCGGCCACACGAAGTAGGACGCCATTTCGCCCATGTGGTCCATGGACATGTCCATCCCCATCATCTCCATGCGTTTCCCCATGGGAGGCAGGGTGTACGGTCCGGCGATGATGGTGATCTGGTGGTGCTTCGGGTCGACCACGACCCCGGTCTTGATGGAGTCGGTCGCGGGAGCCAGTAGCGTGAGCGCAGCGAATAATGGCAGCATGTCAGCCTAACGTGTTGGTCGATGGTCGGGTTCCGGACACCAAATTACCATGAAAGGGGCGTTCCCTGCAGTCCTCGCAGCCTGCGGTGCGGACTCTCGGCAATGTATCATGAGGACTCGGCATCCACCCTGGAGATCGTCGATGAGCCCGTCCGCGCTTCGCGATGCGTCGCACGATTTCCGGCCCGACATCGAAGGCCTTCGCGGCCTCGCCGTCCTTCTAGTGGTGTGCTTCCACGGCGGCCTGGCGTGGTTCTCGGGCGGGTTCATCGGAGTCGACGTCTTCTTCGTCCTATCGGGTTATCTCATCACCGGGCTCCTGGTCGCCGAGTTTCAGCGGACGTCGCGGATCGACCTCGTCCGGTTTTACGGCCGCCGGGCCAAGCGGCTGCTTCCCGCCTTCGCCCTCATGCTGACGGTGACCCTGGGCGTGGCCGCCGTGATCTACGGGCCCGACGAGCTGCTCGGCACGGCCCGGGCGGGGCGCAGTGCGGCGGTGTACCTCAGCAACGTGTTTTTCGGTCGTGAGGCGGCCGACTACTTTGCCGCGGGCGTCAAGACGAACCCATTTCTGCACACGTGGTCCCTGGCGGTCGAGGAGCAGTTCTACCTCTTCTGGCCACTGCTGGTATGGATGGGGTTGCGTGGGCGTGGATCCACCACCCCGCTTGTCTGGCTCCTCACGGTCGTATCCCTTGCGTCGCTGGGTGTGTGCCTCTGGACTACGGCGAATACCCAGACGTTTGCTTTCTATCAGCTGCCGGCGCGGGCCTGGGAGTTCGGTCTGGGCGGCGTGGCGCAGCTCCTCTCCGCGAGACTCCGGCTGCTGCCGCGGGTCGCCTGGCGAGCGGTAGTCCTCGCGGGCCTCGCGATCGTCGTGGGCTCGGCGTCCCTGATTCCTGAGGGCCCGCGCTTCCCCGGAGCGCTCGCCCTATTTCCGGTGTGCGGAACCTGCCTGGCGCTCATGGGTGGGGCGGCGCTGAGTCGCGAAGGCGGTCTGCGGCTCATCGCGGCTGGGCCACTCCCCGCCCTCGGGGCCCTGTCGTACTCCTGGTACCTGTGGCATTGGCCGTTCCTGGTCTTTGCGGCCGCCCTCTTTCCGACCATCGGAGTGGGGGGAAAACTGCTCGCCGTCGGCCTGTCCCTCGGATGCGCGGCGGCGGGTTACGTGCTGGTGGAAAATCCCATCCGATACTCCCGGACGTTCACGATCCATCCCGGACGGGCCATCGCGATGGCCGCGGGAATTGCCGTTTGCACCGTCGGTCTCTCGACGTCCGTCGTCCGATACTCCGGACAGCTCGCCCAGGTGCCGGTCTTGCAGCGCATTGTCGCCGTGGCGCGGGCCGACATCTCGCGCATTCCTCGACAGCGGTGCACGCCGGCCACCCCGTCGTCCGCGGTGATCACGTGTAATTTTGGCGACACGAGCTCCGCCATCCGCGTAGTGCTCTTCGGGGATTCGCATGCCATGCAGTGGTTCAATTCCCTGGAGGACATCTCCAACCTGGAGCATTGGGAGCTGACCACGGTCGTCAAATCGGGTTGCCCGGTGCCGTCCATCGACGTGCCGGACCAGCCGCCTCGCGTGGTGCAGGCGTGCAATACCTGGCGTCGTGGGGCCTTCGCGCGGATCCCGATACTCCGTGCCGCACTCGTCGTCGTTGCGAGCTCCGGCGGATACCTGGAGGTCACGGGCAGGATGAATCACGGCACCGGCGTCACGCTCGACCAGTGGCGCAGCGGGGCCGCCGCGAGTCTGGCCGCGCTGTCCCCCTCCGCCGCAGAAATCCTCTGGGTGCGCGACCCTCCCATGCCCCAGGGGGACGTCCCCACCTGTGTCGAGCGATCGCTCCGCCACGGCTGGTATCCGGGCGGTGATTGCGCGATGCCGCGAGCGGACGTGCTGTTCCCGGCGGCGTTCGAAGCGGTGCGGGCCGCGGCGCGGGGACTGCCAAACGTGTCGTTCGTGGATCTGAGCGATGTCCTGTGCGGTGACACGTCGTGCCCGGTGGTGCGGATGGGGGTGCTTATGTACAAGGATGACAGCCATCTGACCGGGGCGTTCGCGGACAGTCTGGCTCGGGAATTGGAGACACCGCTCGTGGCGGCGATCGCTGTCGGTGAGCAGCACTCCCGGAACAGGAGAACGGGGATGCGCAATCCGTAACCGGAAGAGGAGGTTGGAATGCCCGAGGAGAGAATCGAACTCTCATGCCGTTGCCGGCGCAGGATTTTGAGTCCTGTGCGTCTGCCAGTTCCGCCACTCGGGCGAGGGCGGAGAATATAACAGCGCCGCTACTGCCGCATGCCCCCACGCACTTCCTGCGGATCCCCTTCATCCAGCACGATCGCCTCGGCCTCGATCAGCCGGCCCATCAGCGCGTACTGGAACTCGG
>Ga0070730_10006351_pt1 | contig 10118 bp, 8 predicted proteins | sample Coa_R1_3_FD_66447 | JGI IMG/M metagenome (GOLD analysis project Ga0070730, IMG submission 66447) | Surface soil microbial communities from Centralia Pennsylvania, which are recovering from an underground coalmine fire - Coalmine... | ecosystem: Environmental > Terrestrial > Soil > Unclassified ... | reverse complement strand
CCGAGATCGATCGCGCTCTGTCCCGGCCGCAGCCTTACCTTGTCGAGCAGCGCGGCGCTATCGGCGGCCAGCTCGTCAGCCTGGCGCAGCAGCCGGGCGCTCTCGCCCGGGCTACTGCCCAGCGCGTAGACGGCGTTGGCGTCCTGGCCCGGCTCCGGGTCCGTCGCCTGCCCACCGGTTTGAACCATGCCGCATCACCCCAGGCCAGATCAGTCGGGAACCAAGTCAATCACGGAACCCGGACGTGCCGCCGTCACTGCGCGTATGCCGCAGGTCGGTGCCGCGTCTACCGCATATACGGTCCGGTGCCGGGGGCCGGTTCGGCAAGCTGAGGTTGGGCGAGCTGAGGTCCCTGGGGCGTTGTCCGGGAGCCGTGCTCCTGGTTCAGCTGGCCGTGTCAGGCGGGAACTGGGCCGGGTAGGGCTCGGCGAAGTCGGCGGACCGGCTGACGGGGCGCCACTTGCGGTCCTCGGCCAGGAGCTGCTCGTCGTGCCGGATCGACCATTCGGCAGCGGTCACGCCGAGGGGCAGGTGGTAGGGGATGTCGCGGCGCTTGGCCACCTGGACGAGGATCTCGGCCGCGCGTGCGGGGTCGCCCGCGGGACCCTCGGGGTTCTGGCGCAGGCGCGTGTTGACCGCGCCGACGGTCCCGGCGTAGGTGTCGGGGATGTCGCGGATCGTCATCGAGGAGCCTGCCCAGTCGGTCTTGAAGCCACTCGGCTCGACGACCATCACCCTGACGCCGAACGGCGCGGTCTCCGCCTGCAGCACGCGGCTGAAGCCGTCGATGGCGAATTTGGCGGCCTGGTAGGAGGCGATGCCGGGCGAGCCGCCGACGCGTCCGCCGACGGAAGAGAACTGCACGATCAGGCCGCCGCCCTGCTCGCGTAGCACGGGGATGGCCGCCTTGGAGACGTGGTAGACGCCCCAGAAGTTGGTCTCGAACTGGGCGCGGAAGTCGGCGTCTGTGGTGGTCTCTATGGGCGAGACGTTCGCGTAGCCGGCGTTGTTGACGATCACGTCGAGGCGGCCGAAGCGGGCGCGGGCCTCGGCGATGGCGGTGGCGACGGCGGCCGGGTCGGTCACGTCGAGGGCGATGGGGTGGATGCTGTCGCCGTACTCGGCGGCCAGGTCGGCGAGCTGCTCGGGGTGGCGGGCGGTCGCGGCGGCGAGGTCGCCGGCCTCAAGCGCGGCGCGGACGAGGGCGCGGCCGAAGCCGCGCGAGGAACCTGTGACGAACCAGACTTGCTTCATGCCAGTTAGTACAACATAGTTGCGTTAATAACGCAACTCAGTTGTGTTATGCTGAGGCCTCATGGCGGTACCGGACTTCCAGCGGGCGCGCAGCACCGTGGCCAAGCAGCGGCGCGAGTCCGCGATCCTGGACGCGGCGCGCGCGCTCGGGGCCGAGCGCGGCATCCGGCAGATCACGCTGGCCGACATCGGCGAGGCGGTCGGCCTGCACAAGTCGGCGATGCTGCGGTACTTCGAGACCCGGGAGGAAATCTTCCTGCGGCTGACCGCGGACGGGTGGCGCGAGTGGTCGGCGGCCCTGCGCGCAGGGCTCGAGGAGCTCGCGGCCCCGACCCCGGCGGCCGTGGCCGGAGTCTTCGCCGGCACGCTGGCGGCCCGCGGGCTGTTCTGCGACCTGCTGGCCCAGGCGCCGCTCAACCTGGAACGCCACGTGTCGCTGGACGCGGTGCGCGCCTTCAAGCTCGTCACCCTGGCCGAGGTCGACGCGATCGTGACGGCGGTGCGGCACCTGCTGCCCGCGCTGACCGAGCGCGACGGCATCGACCTCATCGCGGCCGCGACCGCGATGTCTGGCGCGTTCTGGCAGATGGCCACGCCCGGGCCCGAGGCCGCCGCGCTCTACCGGAGCGACCCCAGGCTCGCCCACGCGGTCGTCGACGTCGAACCACGCGTCGCCCGGCTGCTGGAAGCCACGCTGACGGGAATGCTCGCCTAGTCCCGCTGCCCGGCCGCACCGACCGCGGGCGCGCCGTAGCGGCCGGCGGGCGCCGCACCGGCGCCCGCGTGTCAGCCAGACGGGGGACGTAGCGCGGCATCCTGCTCGGGAACTGTGTGCTAAATCACAAAACGTAATACACCTGATGCCTGTTCGTGATACCTCTGTGAAAACTGTTAATCATTGAAAAGGTTTGGGCGTGAAATGTTCCATAAGCTGGGACATTTTCTGGATCTACTGGACTTTCCGGCGATGAAGCCTGCATGATGTTCCAGCACCAGGGACCAATTTCGTAGCGTCAACAAACGCTTGCCCTGCGTTATGCGGATCAGTCGCGCCTTGGCCGCGACCCATGTGGAGGTCCGCCGGCATTGGCCTAATACGCCCGATGCATTCGATCACACCCGGAAACCCTAAGGAGGCCTGACGGTGCGCGCCCGACATAAGATAGGCACCATCGCCGGAACGATGGCAGCGGCTCTGGCGTTTTCTCCGGGGACGGCAAGCGCTCACGCGCAGTCGTTCAACCAAAGGGCGGCCGCGTACGCGGAGCGGTTCGTCGGGCGGGTCCCGTACACCTACGGCGGCAGTTCTCCCAGCTCAGGCTTTGACTGCAGCGGTCTCGCCAAGTACGTGTACCGCCACTTCGGCCGGTCCATACCGCGGACGGCCGAGGATCAGTTCCTGCGTTTCCGCCGCGAGAGCAAGAGCGCGGCATGGGGCGGGGATCTGGTTTTCTTCCACGTGGATTCCGACCCCAACAGCTGGGTCTATCACGTGGCCATTTACGAGGGCGACAATCACATCGTCTCGGCGACCGATCCGGGACAGGGGATCGCCTGGCAGTCAATCTGGACGCCTTATGTGACATTCGGCACAATCACCCACTGACCCCACGCGTGCCCTGATCCAGCGTTTCCGGCCTACTTGAAAGCACCGGAAGGCGGGCCGTCGGTCGCCGGGAGACCCCCTGGCTGCCGCTCAGATGGTGGAGGGGTCGGACCACGCCCACCGCCAGACCTGGCCGCAGTGGCGACGCCGCCACCAGTACCGAGCCAGCCAAGCCCGCCGGCGCTGGAATGCCTACGCAGATGCCGCACGTGATTACAGCGAACTACAGCAGCCGTAATTAAGAGGTGGGTTCATCCATGCTTGAAGTCGTCCGAGTCCGTCCGGCTCTTCGCTGTCACCCGGCCGTCCGCACTGGAATCGGTATGCCCGTGTTCAGCGCCGTGCGATTGGCTAGCAGGGCTGGAGAACTCATTCTTGGACCCCACTACAAGCGAAGCGGCCAAAATGCCGAGGGCAGGAGTCCATGTCAAAGCCCCCCACGGATGAGCTGGAACGATAGCGCAGATGGCACCGGCCAGCGCCAGGCCCCAGACCTTGCGCCTGACGGCAAAGATCCCGCCAGCTATAGCTATCAGGCCGAGTGCAATCCCGAGTGGGATGGTCTCTACGCGCGTATGCGGGCCCCAGTGATACCAGGCCATGAACGCCCCGCTGATGATGCTCAGTATTCCAGCGGCAGTTGGTTTCCATGTCTTCATGATGTTTCGACCTGCAAGGTCACCCGGGCGAGTCACGGAGACCCTGCTGTCTGTATCCATACAGCCATCGTCGGCGATGGGGGCTGTGCTGTCGTCGTGCGCAGGGATGGAATGCGGGTCATCCCCGGGAACGACGGCCGATCAGCGCGGGAAGCCCTTGACCGGCGATGTCGCCGGGCCTGCTCATGGCGCTGAGACGAACCCTGCCTCATAGGCGATGACCACGAGCTGGGTGCGGTCGCGGGCGTCGAGCTTGGTGAGGATCCTGCTCACATGGGTCTTGACCGTCGGAAGGCTCACGTGCAGCGTGCTGGCAAGTTCGGTGTTCGACAGGCCCCGGGCAACGAGCGAGAGCACCTCACGCTCGCGCTCGGTGAGCTGCCCGAAGTCCCGGCGCCGGTCCGGGGGCACGCGGCTGGCCCGGCTGAAGTGCGCGATCAGCCGCCGGGTGACGCTCGGTGCCAGGAGCGCCTCGCCTTCGGCGACGATGCGGATGGCGCTCAGCAGCTCGTCCAGGGGACGGCTCTTCAGCGCGAAGCCGCTCGCCCCCGCGCGCAGCGCCTCGAAGACGTATTTGTCCAGGTCGAAGGTGGTCAAGATGAGCACCCGGGGCGTGCCGGCGGTCTTTGCCCCGGTGATCAGTCGGGTCGCCTCGATCCCGTCCACGACCGGCATCCGGATGTCCATGAGGACCACGTCCGGCGCGCGCCGGGCCGCGAGCTCGACCGCCTGCCTCCCGTCGGCAGCCTCGCCCACCACCTGCAGGTCGTCCTCCGCATTGATCAGCGCGGTGAAGGCGGTCCGCAGCAGCGCCTCATCATCGGCGACCAGGACGCTGATCGTCACGGGGCTCCCTCGGCCGGGACCTCGGCGAGCACCCGGAACCCGCCACCGCCTGGGCACGGCCCGGCGACGATCGACCCGCCGAACGCGCCGATCCGCTCGCGCATCCCGACGATCCCGTGACCCGGCATAACCCCCGGTCTGTCGGCGCGTCCGGCCGGGTTTCCATCGTCGGTGACCTCGATGCGGACGTCCTTGCCCACGACGGCGACATCGACCGTGGCGCGTGCTCCCGGCGCGTGCTTCACGACATTGGTGAGCGCCTCCTGGACGACCCGGTAGACCGTCAGCTCCAGGGCCGGGGAGAGCCGGCGGTCGGTGCCCGGCATCCGCAGCTCGACCGGCGTGCCCGAGGCCCGCACCGTTGCCGCCAGCTCCGTCAGGTCGGCAAGCCGCGGCACCGGCGACAGGTCCTCGGCCTCGATTCCCTCCTCGCGCAGCAGCCCGAGCACCACCCGCAGCTCCTCCTGCGCGGTCCGGCCGATCACCTCGATCGACTCCAGCGCGCCGCTGCCCTCCTCCGGCCGCCCCGCCATCAGCCGCCTGCCCACACCGGCCTGGACCGTGATCACCGCCAGAGCATGGGCGACGACATCGTGCAACTCCCGGGCGATGCGCACGCGCTCCTCCCGGACCTCCCGGCGGGCACGCTCAACCTCTGCCGCCCGCTCGCGCTCGGCCTGCTCCGCCAAACCCGCCAGGTACCGGCGGCGCGCCGCGACCGCATCCCCCACGAACCACGCCGCCGCCAACGGCAAGAACCCCTCAACCGCCTCGACCGCCACCGGCGCCCCCGTCCTGGCCAGCGCGGCGTACCCGAGCGCGGCGCCCAGCGTGGCCGCTGCCGCCGCTACGGCTGCGATCGAGACCCGTCTGGGCACCCGCGATGCGACAAGGTAGCAGGCCACCCCCACCAACGCAGCGAGCAGCAGAGGCTCGGCGCCCGAGGCCATGACCAGGCCGCACGCTGCTACCGCAGCCGCCAGCACCAGCAGCGGCCAGCGCCGCAACAACACCACCAAGACAGCAGAACCCCATCGCCCGGGCCGACCCTCATGGGAGGGAACGCTGTACACCACATTGACCGTAGCGCGTGCGTCCTCCCGGCACATCAGCCGTCAGGATGACGACCTGCACAAACAAGCCGAAGATTACGAACTACAACTACAGTTGCCGTATCACGGCAGCTTCTGCAGCCCGGCGCCGGTCAGAAGATACCCGGGGGCAACGGTCTCGGGGTCGGCTAGGACCAGGTCCACCAGGGCGGACCCGGCGGTCTCCGGGGTCAGCAGCTCCCCCATCTGCTGCACGAACTCCTCCTCGGTCTGGCCGCTGCGGGCCGCGTACGCCCGGATTCCCTGCTTGCCCACGTCCCCGAACGGGGTCATCCGGGGCATCACCGCCGTGACGGTGAGGTCCAGCCCGGCCCGCCGCGACTCTTCCCGGGCGTATTCCGCGATGAACCGCTGGGTGGCCTTGGACCCGGCGTATCCCCCGCTGGCCGGTGAGCCGTTGAGGGCGGCTCCGCTGCTCACCACCACTACCCGGCTGCCCGGCGGCAGCGGCTTCAGCAGCGCGTCACGCACCCAGGTGAACGCGATCTTGACGTCGGCGTGCCAGTGGACGGAGAACGTCTCCCAGGTGTGGTACTGGATCGGGCGATTCACCGGGTTGGCTCCGGCGACCACGATGAGAACCTCCGGTTGGTACTGGTCCAGCACGCTCCACGACACCGCCGGGTCGGCGGCGTCGGCGACCTCAGTCCGGATATTCGCGCTGGTCGCGGCCAGGCCGGCCAGGGCCGGGGCGCTCCGCGCGACCGCGACGACCGGAGCACCGGCCTCGGCGAACGCGCGGGCGATCCCGCGCCCCAGGCCCCGGCTGGCGCCGACGACGACGGTGGTCTGGCCCGATAGATCGCTCATGATGAACCTCTCCCTTGGTTTGGCGGCCTATTGATGTAGACCAGCCGGAGGCCCGGCAATCGCCGCCGGCCGACCTGCGCTCCGGCCTGGCTCACGCGCCGCCGGGGGCGGGCGCCACGGCACCAAGCTCCTGGGGCAGGCCGAACGCCGCGACCAGGCCCGGGTCCAGGAAGACGACCATCCGCGCGATCCCGGTCGCGGTGAGGCTGGGCACCAGCACCTCGTGCGCGCGGAAAACCCCGTCGGGTTCACGCCGGTAGACCGCGAACGCCGACTGGCCGTTGGCCATGACCGGAACCATCCGGGCCGGCCCGAGCACGGCGAACACCCGCGAGGCGAGGAAGCGCAGCACGGTCTGGCGGCCGGTGAACCAGGTCAGGTTCGGCGGCATCTCCAGCGTGACGTCCTCCCGCAGAAGCTCGGCCAGCGCGGCGACGTCGTCGGCCTCGAAGGCCGCGGCGAACCGGTCGAGCAGCGTACGCCGTTCCGGCTCGGCGGGCTCAGCCAGTTCATCCTCGGCGGGCAGCGCCTGCGCGAGCTGGGCGCGGGCCCGCCGCAGCGCGCTGTTGACCGCGGTAGTCGTGGTGCCCAGCAGGTCCGCCACCTCGGCGGCCGGCCACTCCAGGACGTCCCGCAGGATCAGCACCGCGCGCTGCCGGGCCGGCAGGTACTGCAGCGCGGCGACCAGGGCCAGCCGGATCCCCGCCCGCGACGAGGCCACCGCCGCCGGATCCTCATCCGCCCCGGCGAGCAGGGCATCCGGGATCGGCCGCAGCCACGGCACCTCCGACCCGGCCACCAGCTGCGTCTCGGGATCCTCGGCGGGCCCGCCCAGCCCGGACGGCAGCGGCCTGCGACCGCGGCGCTCGATGGCGGTCAGGCAGGCGTTGGTGGCGATGCGGTACAGCCAGGTGCGGACCGAGGCGCGACCCTCGAACCCCGCATAGGACCGCCACGCCCGCAGGTACGTCTCCTGCACCAGGTCCTCGGCCTCGTCGGCTGAGCCCAGCATCCGGTAGCAGTGGGCCAGCAGCTCGCCCCGGAACCGGCCGGTGAGACTGGTGAAATCCTCGCTTACGGTCATCTGCTACCCCACACTCGCCCACGCGAAGGCCAGGGACCCGCTGGCCCCATTTATACAGACCCGCCAGCGGGCCCAAGATCACCGCGCCGGGTTACGCCGGCTCGATCTCGACCCTGGTGTCGGAGAAGGTCGGGGCGTGGCCGAGGTCGGCGAAGGTGAACGGGGTGACCGCGTTGACCGTGGCGTGGCCCCTGGCGTTCTTGGCCCAGGCTCCCATCGGGGCCATGACCACTCCGGGGGCAATCTGGTCGCTGATGCGGGCCAGCGCCGTGAACTGGCCGCGGTCGTTGAACACCCGGACGTACTGCCCGTCGGCGATGCCGCGCTCGGCGGCGTCCTTCTGGTGCACGGTCACGGCCTGTTCGCCCTGCACGCGCCGCTGTGCGGGCTGGTCGCCCGCGCTGGAGTTGAGGTAGGCGTGCGACTTGGGCGAGATGAGGTTCAGCGGGTAGCCGCCGTCGGCCGTCTCGCGGGGTGGCACGTAGTGGGGCAGCGGGTCGACGATTCCGCCGGGCTGGAACTCGCTGCAGCCCTGCCGGAACGCCGGGACCACGAAGTTGCCCACCCGCTCCGCGAGTGAGGAGCGGAACTCGACCTTGCCCGATGGGGTCGGGAAGTGGCCCTCGGCGTGCGGGGCGTACTGGTCGGCCGGGGGCAGGTTGAGCCTGGCCCACCCGGTCCGGCGGAGCCCGTCCAGGGTGATGCCGGTCATGACCGGATCGGACCAGTCGAACGCCTCGGCGAGCAGCAGCTCTTCGCTCTGGGTAAAGCACTCCTCGGTGAAGCCCATCCGGGCCGCCAGGCGGCGGAAGAGCTCGGTATTCGGGACGGCTTCGCCGACAGGCTCGATGGCCGGGGCGTTGATCGTTAGGTAGAAATGGCCCCAGCTGTACATGATGTCGTGCTGCTCGAGCTGGGTGGTGGCCGGCAGCACGAGGTCGGCGTACCGGGCTGTGTCGGTCAGGAAGTGGTCGCTGACCACGGTGAACAGGTCCTCGCGGGACAGGCCGGCGACCACCTTGTCCTGTTCCGGGCAGACCACCACGGGGTTAGAGTTCCAGACCATCAGCGCGGCGATCGGCGGGTCCAGCCCCAGCTGCCCGGTTAGCGCCCGGCCCAGCAGGAACTGGTTGACCACCCGGGTCCCGGGCCTGGCCAGCTCGTGATGCGTGCGCCGGTTGGTCGGGAACGCCCAGGCCGGCATCTGCACCAGGCCGCCGCCGACCCGGCGCCAGGCCCCGACCAGCGCGGGCAGGCAGGCGATCGAGCGCACCGTCTGCCCGCCCCCGGTGTGGCGCTCGATGGCCACGCCGACCCGGATCATCGCGGGCTGGGTGCTGGCGTACTCCCGGGCCAGGGTCCGGATGTCCGCGGCGGGAATCCCGGTCTGCTCCGACGCCCATTCCGGGGTGTAGCCCCGCACCCGCTCGGCCAGCTCGTCGTACCCGACCGTGTAGTCGCGGACGTAGCCCTCGTCGGTGAGCCCCTCGCCGATGATGACGTTCATCATGGCCAGCGCGAGCGCGCCGTCGGTCCCCGGCCGGATCGGGACGTACCAGTCCGCGTGCGCGGCGGTCCGGTGGCGTACCGGGTCGATCACCACGACCTTCGCGCCGCGGCGCTGCGCCTGCGCCACGAACGGCCACAGGTGCAGGTTCGTCGAGATCATGTTGGAGGCCCAGATGACGATGTAGCGGGAGTGCACCACGCTCTCCGGGTCCGCGCCCGCGGTCGCGCCGTTCGTCATGATGTAGCCCGTGAAGGTGCCCGAGCCGCAGTAGGTGCGCTCGGTGATCGTGGCCCCGAGCTTGTTGAAGAACGGGTCGCCGACGCTCAGGCCGTTCAGGACCCCCTCGGTCCCCAGGTAGCTGACCGGCATGATCGACTCGGCGCCGTACCCGGATATCGAAGACCAGAACCGGCTGGCGATCTCGTCCAGCGCCTCATCCCAGGAAACGCGCTCGAAGCTCCCGCTGCCCTTCGGGCCGGTGCGGCGCAACGGGTACAGCACCCGGCCGGGGCTGTAGGTCTTGTCGACGTAGTTGTTCACCTTCACGCACAACCCGCCCTGGGTGAACGGGTGCCCGGGGTCCCCCCGCACCTGCACCGCGCGGCCATCTCGCACCGTGACCAGCATGGCGCAGGTATCCGGGCAGTCGTGCGGGCAGGCCGCGCGCACTGTGGTCGTCACCGGGTCATCGGCGGCGGCCACCATGAATCCTCCCAGCTGAAAGCCCGGGCGCCAGCATCTCCACGCAGTATCCGCTGCCCGCCCCCGGACGGCAATGCTCAGCAGGCTTCCTTGACAACGCCACCGCTGTCTGTATCTTTGTCCTATGACTATAGATAAAGGGGACAGCGGCTCGGGGCGAGCCGGGGCGTCCCCGCCGGGCGCGGGCGAGGTGAGTGGGCCGCCGCCCCGGTCGGCATCGCAGATCGAGTTCAGACTGGATCCCGCCTCAGGCGTACCGACCTACCTGCAGCTCGTCCAGCAGGTCGAGCACGCGCTGCGGCTTGGTTACCTCAAGCCAGGCGACCAGCTGCCGAAAGTCAGGGACGCCGTTGCCTCGCTGGCGATCAACCCGAACACGGTGCTGAAGGCCTACCGCGAGCTGGAGAACAAGGGCCTGGCGGCGGGCCGGCCCGGCCAGGGCACGTTCATCCAGGCCGCGCTGAGCCAGGTCGCCCTCCCCGAGCTTGCCGCTCTGCACAAGACCCTGCTCGGCTGGCTGAAGACCGCCGAGGCG
>Ga0070730_10006350_pt1 | contig 10119 bp, 4 predicted proteins | sample Coa_R1_3_FD_66447 | JGI IMG/M metagenome (GOLD analysis project Ga0070730, IMG submission 66447) | Surface soil microbial communities from Centralia Pennsylvania, which are recovering from an underground coalmine fire - Coalmine... | ecosystem: Environmental > Terrestrial > Soil > Unclassified ... | reverse complement strand
GGCGACGCTGCTGTTCCTCGTCACCGCCTGGATCTGCCTTCCCTGGAGACCCCTCAAATGGACCGCCGTCATCCTGGCAACCCTGGCCTTTCCCCTCCTGACGGAACTCCTGGGGATTTTGGCAAGCCCGCCTCAGCGACGGCCGGCCCTCGTCTTCCTGCGCGGCGCACTCAAGGATCTGGGCACAGGCCTGGCGCAGGTGCTCCTCCAAATCACCTTTCTCGTGTATCAAGCCTACCGAATGCTGCACGCCGTCGCGGTCACCCTCGTCCGCCTGCTCGTCACCCGGCGCAGGCTCCTGGAGTGGGAAACGGCCGCATCGGCGGCGGCCCGCTCGATGCGCCTCCGAGGACGGAACGGCCTCCTTCTCTATTTCGTTGAGATGGCTTCGAGTCCGCTGGCGGCCATGGCGCTCTTCGGGCTCCTCTGGTCCGTTCACCGCCGCGCGCTTCCCGTCGCCATCCCTTTCCTCATCCTGTGGCTTTCGGGACCGCTGATCGCATGGTGGCTGAGCTTGCCCCGGGTATCCACACGCGAGGAACTGAGCCCGGACGACCGGCAGTGGCTCCGACGCATGGCGCGGAAGACGTGGCGCTATTTCGAAACCTTCGTGGGAGAGCGCGACCACCATCTCCCTCCCGACAATTTCCAGGAAGCCTACATCTTCACGGTCGCCCATCGCACTTCGCCCACCAATATCGGCCTGTACCTACTGGCGAATCTCGCGGCGCGCGACTTCGGATTCCAATCGACCCGCAGCGCGGCGGACCGCATCGAGCGCACGCTCCTCACTCTCCAGGGCCTGGAGCGATTCCGCGGCCACCTGCTCAACTGGTACCGCACGGACATGGCCTCGCCGCTATTTCCCCGCTACGTCTCCACCGTCGACAGCGGGAATCTCGCGGGCAGTCTTATTGCGCTGGCCCAAGGCCTTCGCCAGGCCGCCCGGACGCCGCAATCCGCGGAATGCCTTCTCGAAGGCCTTCAGGACACGATCGAGGTCACCGAGGAGTCCCTGGAAAAGGCCCACTCCGGAAAGCCCGAGCTCCGGGGACCCATCGAGGCGCTGATCCGCGACCTTCGCGAACTGCGGAACCTGGCCTCCTTGGCGCAGACGACGGAAGATAAGCGCCGGCATTTCGACTCGCACCGGAGCCGCCTGAGGGATCAGCGGAAGGCGCTCGCGCAGGCTCCGGGTGCCGCCGACGAGAAGGTCCAGGACGCGCTCGCCTGGCTACAGACCCTTGAAGATTCCCTCGGTCCGCCCGAACAGGAGTCGGATGACCTGAGAACCCGCCTGGACTCCCTCGCGGCGCAGGCGGACGCCTTCGCGAACGAAATGGATTTCGCCTTCCTGTACGATCGCCACCGAAAGCTGATGTCGATTGGCTACCGCCTCCCCGATGCCGACGGGCCCGGCCGCCTGGACCCGACCTTCTACGACCTGCTGGCCTCGGAAGCTCGACTGGCCAGCTTCGTTGGAATCCTGAAGGGCGATCTCCCCCAGACGCACTGGTTCGCGCTGGGCCGACAACTGGTGAATGTGAAGGGGCGGCCGACGCTCGTCTCCTGGAGCGCGTCCATGTTCGAGTACCTCATGCCCGAGCTCCTGATGAAGAGCTATCCGGACACGCTCCTGGAGCAGACCTCGGGAAACGTCGTGCTTCGCCAGAGAGAATTCGGCGAAGACCTGGGGGTGCCTTGGGGCGTCTCGGAATGCGCCTTCAACTTCGTCGACCGGCGCGGGGACTATCAGTACAAAGCCTTCGGAGTACCAGGGCTGGGCCTGAAGCGCGGGCTCGGTGACGACCTGGTCATCGCCCCCTATGCGTCGGCCCTGGCGGCGATGGTCGAGCCCAAAGCCGCCGTCCGGAATCTGAGGCGCCTGGCGTCCCTCGGGCTCGAGGGCCCCTTCGGTTTCTACGAATCGATTGATTACTCCTCCCCACGGGACGATTCCGGCACCGACGTCCGCGAGCGGAGCAGCGGCCGGCCCCGCGGTATCGTGGTGCGGACGTATCTCGCCCACCATCAGGGAATGTCCCTGCTGTCGTTCAACAACACGCTTTTCGACTTTCCGATGACGGATCGCTTCCACGCGGATCCCCGGGTTCGGGCCACGGAACTGCTTCTCCAGGAGAGGGTCCCGCGGTCGGTGATGATCGTCACGCCCCGGCCGGCGGAAGCTACCCATTCCGCGCCCCCTCCCTTGGGCGCCTCGCAGCGCCGCTATCGCACGGCGCACACCGCTTCTCCCCAGGCTCATTTTCTGTCCAATGGGACGATTACCACGGTGGTCACCAACGCCGGAGGCGGAGCGACGCTTTGCCGCGGCAAAGCGCTCACGCGCTGGCGGGAGGACCGGACGACGGACTCCGGAAGCAACTTCATTTACTTGAGAGACGTCCGCAGCGGGAAGATCTGGTCCGCCGCCTATCAGCCCCTCTGCCAGGAGCCGGACACCTACAGCGCGATCTTCATGCCGGAACGCGCCGTCTTCCAGAGACGCGACGACGGTATCGAGTCCCAGATGGAAATCGCCGTATCGCCGCAGGACGACGTTGAAGTCCGCCGCCTGTCGCTGACCAACCACAGCGACCGGATCCGCGAGATCGAAATCACCAGCTACGTGGAACTGGCGCTCGCCCCGCCGCCTGAAGATTTCGCCCACCCGGCATTCGGCAAGCTCTTCCTCGAGACCAGCTACCTCCCCGCGCTCACGGCTATCGTCTGCAGCCGGCGCCCGAGATCCCCCGACGAGCCGGAGGCCCATGCAGTTCACGTGCTCGGCATGGAAGGCCATCCCCAGGGCGCCGTCGAGTGGGAAAGCGACCGGGCGCGCTTCCTGGGTCGCGGCCGCGGCCCGGACGATCCGGTCGCGCTGGATGGACGGGCGCTATCCGGAACGACGGGGGCCGTGCTCGACCCCTGCGCGAGCCTCCGGGTACGAATCCGCCTGGCTCCCGGAGGGTTCGCCCGACTGGCGTTCACGACCGGCATGGCCCGTTCGCGGGAGGCCGCCGAAGCGCTCGCCGACCGCTATCACGACTCGGGCGCGGCCGCACGCACCTTCAACCTGGCCTTCACGCACACGCAGATCGAATTGCGTCATCTGGGGATCACAGCCGAGGAGGCGCAGCTCTTCATGCGGCTCGCATCCGCGGCCCTCTACCTGGACCCGTCGCTCCGGGAGTCGCCGGACTTCCTCGCCCGCAACGAACTTGGACAGTCCGCGCTCTGGAGATTCGGCATCTCCGGGGACCATCCGATCCTCCTCGTGCGCGTCACCGAAGAGACGGATGTTCCCCTCGTTCGGCAGGCCCTGAAGGCCCATGAATTCTGGCGGCTGAAAGGGCTCTCCTCGGAGCTCGTCGTCCTGAACGAGCATCTTCTCGGATACCGCGATGAGATGAATAAAGCCCTCATCTCGCTCTTCGACAGCGGCCCCTGGAGCGCCGTCAAGGACCACCGCGGGGGTATCTTCCTCCTCCGCGCCGACGCCATGTCGGAGAAGGAGCAGGTCCTCCTCGCCGCGGTCGCGCGCGCCGTACTCCGGGGGGACCGCGGCGGGCTGGAACACCAGGTTCACCGCGCCGGCGCCGAGCCCTCCTGGCCTCCGGACCTTCCCGCCGCGCGGCCCAGCTCCGCGCCCCCGCCGCCCCCCCCGGTGTCCGTGCCTCCGCTCATCTTTGACAATGGCTACGGAGGCTTCAGCCAGGAAGGACGCGAGTACGTCGTCGTCCTGGACCAAGGCCGGGAGACGCCTTTGCCTTGGACGAACATTGTGGCGAACGAGAACTTCGGGACGATCCTGTCGACTTCGGGATCGGCCACGACCTGGGCCGGCAACAGCCGCGAGAACCGGCTCACTCCCTTCGCCAACGACCCGGTGACCGATACCACAGGGGAGGCGATCTTCCTCCGCGACGATGAGAGCGGAGAGCGATGGAGTGCCACTCCGGGCCCGCTCAAGCGCGGCCCCAACAGCGCGCGGTGGATCATCCGACATGCGGCGGGCACGACCCGATACTCCCACGCCGCCCGCGGCCTCACCCAGGACCTCGAGGTCTTCGTCCATGCCGAAGACCCCGTCAAGTTCTCGGTGCTCACGCTGCGAAACGATACCCCGAAGACCAGACGCCTGAGCATCTATGCATACAACGATTGGGCGCTCTGTCCCGCCCGCATGGGCGAACAGCTGCACGTCGTCACGGAGCTGGACCTGGCGACCGGCGCGATCCTCGCCCGGAATCCCTATTCCAGTGACTTCCAAGGGCAGGTCGCCTTCGCGGCCGCTTCGACCGCGCCCGTCTCATTCACGGCCGACCGGATGGAATTCATCGGTCGTAACGCCTCGATCCGCCGGCCCGCGGCGCTGAACCGCGTGAAGCTCTCGGGACTGGTCGGCGCAGGCCTGGATCCCTGCGCGGCACTTCATCTCCGCATCGCCCTCGCGCCCGGGGAGACCAAGAGCCTGGTGTTCCTCCTGGGACAGGGGCGCTCGGCGGACGAAGCCCGGGACCTGATCCGCCGGCACGCTTCGCCTGAGGCCGCCCAGGCCGGGCTCCGCGAAGTCCGCGAGCGGTGGGAAGAGATCCTGGGCGCCGTGGAAATCCACACGCCGGACGACTCGATCGATCTAATTGCCAACCGCTGGCTCCTTTATCAGGCGATTTCCGCGCGTCTGTGGGCGAGAACCGGGTACTTCCAGCCCGGAGGAGCCTTCGGATTCCGGGATCAACTTCAGGACGTGATGGCGCTGGGGCTGACCCGGCCGGATCTCTTCCGGACCCATCTGCTCCGCGCGGCGGCCCGCCAATTCGTGGAGGGCGACGTCCAGCACTGGTGGCACCCTCCCGCCGGCCGCGGCACCCGCACCCGCTGCTCCGACGATCTTCTCTGGCTCCCGTATACCGTCGCCGAGTACGTCGAGACCACGGGGGACGAGGCGATCCTCGGCGAATCGGTCCCCTACCTCGAAGCCCCGCTCCTGGAACCGGACCAGACCGAGAACTATCTGCTGCCCAAGGTGTCCGCCCAGGCCGGGACCCTTTACGAGCATTGCCTTCGCGCGATCGACAAGGGAAACACCTCGGGATCACATGGTCTGCCGCTGTTCGGCAGCGGCGACTGGAACGACGGGATGAATTTCGTCGGGGCCAAGGGCAAGGGGGAGAGCGTCTGGGTCGGTTGGTTCCTCTACTCGGTGCTCCTACGCTTCGCCCCAATCTGCGAGCGAAACAAAGATCCGGACCGGGCCGCGCGCTTCAGGGCCGACGCGGCCAGGCTCGCCGACAAGCTCGATTTGGCCTGGGATGGAGACTGGTACCGCCGCGGCTATTTCGACGACGGCTCCCCGCTGGGGTCGGCGACGAATCCCGAAGGCCGCATCGATTCGATCGTCCAGTCCTGGGCGGTGCTCTCCGGAGCGGGGCCCGCCAGCCGAACGGACCGGGCAATGGACTCCGTGCGCGCCCAGCTCATCCAGAGAGACAACCAGCTGAGCCTGCTCCTGGCGCCACCCTACAACTTCAAGGGGCTCAATCCGGGCTACATCCAGGGCTACGTTCCCGGTATCCGCGAGAATGGAGGACAGTATACCCACGCCGCCCTGTGGACCCTGATGGCCATCGCCCGCCAGGGCAACGGCGACGAGGCGGTGGAGCTGCTCCACATGACCAACCCGGTCAACCGGACCCGGTCCACCGCCGAAGTCGAGCGCTATAAGGTCGAGCCCTACGCCGTGGCGGCAGACATTTACGCCCATTCCGCCCACCGGGGCCGCGGGGGATGGACCTGGTATACGGGCTCGGCCGGCTGGATGTATCGCGCGATCGTTGAATCGATCCTGGGGCTGCGCCGGCAAGGAAACACCTTCAAACTCAATCCGTCGATTCCCGCCGCCTGGCCCGGTTATTCGATCCGCTGGCGGCTGGGGAGTACGGTCTACGAAATCGCCGTAGAGAACCCGCAAGGAAGGAACCGCGGCGTCGGCCGCGTCGAAGTGGACGGCAACCCGGTCGATTCAGAAGCCATCCCGCTGTCGATCGACGGGAAGACGCACTCCGTCCGCGTAGTTTTGGGACAACCCGCGCCGGTTCTCAGCGCCTGATCGCCGTTTGGGTCCCCGAGGCCTAGTGATCGGCTTTGAGCCGCGACTCGACGGTCTCCCAGTCGACGTTGGCGAAGAACGCGTCGATGTAGCGAGCACGCTCCATGCCGGTAAAGGCATGTTCCCACACGTCCATCAGGAGGATCGGAGTAAAGCCCGACGGGTGGCCATCCTGATGGAGGTTGATCCAGTGGTTGGACAGCCGCTGGGTCAGGGGATCGCGATAGAGGATCGCCCAGCCCACGCCGCGCATCGAGCCGATCGCTCGGAACTCCTTCTCCCAGGCCGCAGCGCTGGGCCACGCTTCGGACAGGATGTCCCCGATATCGCCGGAGGCGCCATGGCCTCCCGGTGTCAGGTTCTCGAAATACAGCTCATGAAGCCGCATCCCGTTCATTTCGTAGCCCAGCCGCCGCTGCATCTCGGCCCATTCGAGGCCACCGGAGTCGGTTCCGGCCAGGCTTTGCAGAAGCTTGTTCGTGTTCGCGACGTAGCCGGAATAGAGCTTGAGATGGGCTTCGATGAGGGAATCGGGAAGATCCTTGAGACCGCGCAGATCGTGGTAATCCTCCTCGCGGTACTCCACGGGGCCGATTTCGGTCATTCGGGGAGACGTCTTTCGGATCATAGGGCACCTCACTCTTCATGGCCGATCCGCCGCGGAAATCTGCCGTTATCCGTTCAATAAACGAAGCGGCCCGGATCGGTGTCGATCCGGGCCGCCGGAGGCGGGAACGCGCTTAAATGGGTCTAGTTGCTCTTCGAGGCGATGCTGTTCTCGAATTCCGTCTTCATGCGGTAGCACAGGTCGCGCATGGCATCGTTCTTCTCGCGACCGGCCACGAACGTGACCTGTACCCCTTTGTCCACTTTCTTCATTCGGAACTGCACCGGGTTCGAATTCGTTTCCCGGGCATCGACCACGGCCTTTTCGTCGTGGACCTCCTTGCTGGTCACCGTCATGTCCAGCCGCCGTGCCGCATCCTCCGCGGCCTTGGCGCAGGCGTCCAGGGAATGAGGATAGGTGCCTTCACAGGTGTTGCCGCCGAAGAATGCCGACTTGGCTTCCTTCATTCCGAGCTTGTCGGCGATCTTCTCGTGGATCATCTCGGCCATGTTCCGGTTGCCCGGCTCCACGCGAACGGACACATTCGCGTTCTTGTCGTCGAGGCTCTTCACGCGCACCACCACCTTTTCCCCGCTCGCCCGATGCGCACGGATCTCTCCGCCCATCGCATCGTGAGCGTCGGATTCGACTGTGATGTCGTAGGTCTTGACGGCGGCCTCGGCCGCGGCCCAGGTCTCCGACGCCGACCTCCCGTACTGGCGGTCGACGGTGTTGATGCCGGTTCCCAAGTCGCCTTGCTTGGTGGAACTGGTCTTGTCGCTGCTGCTGCACGCGGCCAGGCCCAGGCATAAAGCTGCGAGGGCGGTCGTAGAGAGTTTCATCGGTACCTCCAATAGTTCATTCCCAGGGCAGAACCTTGAGCGGGAATGGCGTTACGCCGAAGGGCTCCTGGGGAAGAGAAGGCCCCCGGCGCCCACGATGACCCCGACGATCCCCGAAATCAAGAGCCACATGGACTTGTCCGTCGGTTTCCCGCTGAAAAACCGGGATATATCCGAGCCGACCGAATCGCTGGCAGAGATGCCGAACACCAGAAGCATCACGCCGACGGCGAAGATGATCAGGCCTAACATGCGGGTCATGGAACTACTCCTGAACAACGGGTTTGACGCGACGTCGGACGATTCGACGAACTCGGACTTTGACGGTTCGGCGAGCCCCTTTTCGACGGCTGGGAAATAGGACCATGGTTCACCTCATGAACGGCCGATCCGCCTGGCCCCCACGCGTTACCTTGCCCCCGTAACGGATCGGGGCCTGCCTGGCTCCATCTCTCGGATTCGTGAGGTGATGCCATGTTCCTACCCCGAAAACCAGCGCCACACCAGCCCTTGCCGCAGTCGCCGCCGGATAATCCCCGTCCGTCCGAGCCCAAGCCCGACGATCCGTATCACGACAAGGAAGCTGATCTGGAGATCGAGTGAAGTCGGGCTCGATTTCGGCAGTAATTAAGCGGACACGCGAGGAATCTCAGCGTCCGGCCCCGGTTCTGGCGCTGCTGGCCCAGTACCCCTGGCAGACTGCCGCGGCGGCCCTGACGGGATTGGTCGTCGGCATGCTGGGCTGGGTGGTGGCCCTCTTCGTCCAGTCCGTCGTCGATCGGACTCGGGATCTGGATTCGCTGGGGCTATTTTCCGTCGGGGTGACGCTCGTGCTCCTGGTCCGAGGGGCTGTCAGCCTCGTCCGCCGGGAAATCCAAGTGCGCCTAGCGCGGAAGATCGAGACCGAACTCTCCGGCCGTTATCTCGATCACGTGACACGCCTCGAGATGCGCTTCTACGAGAATTACCACAACGGCGATCTCCTGGGTCGCCTGCGCGGCGTTGAGGTCCTCCGCAACGCAATCGAGGACCGCTTCCTCGGCGTGCTCTTCGACGCCGTCCTTGTCCTCATCGCCGCGGTGCTCATGTTCCTTCGCAGTGTGCCCCTCACGCTCATTGCCGTCGCCGGTGCCACTTTTCCCGCCGTCATGATCCTTCTCCTGCGCCATCGCATCAAGTCATCCTTCGTGGAAATCCGGGAGCGTGACGGCGACTATACGAACCACTGCATGGACGCCCTCCTGGGCGTCCGCGACCTGCGCTTGACCGAGGGGGAGTCGTGGATCCTCTCCAGGATCAAGGAGTCGCTCCGGCGTCTGCAGGACTACCGCGTCGGTCAGGTCAGGATGCTGACCGCCGTCTCGGCCGTGACGATCTTCGTCTCCACGATCGCGGGCATCGGCCTCCTTCTTCTGGGAGCCTGGAAGATCAATGAAGGCAGTCTCAGTCAGGGACAGCTGATGTTCCTTTTTACGATGAGCGGCACCATGCTCGGGCCGCTGGAGCAGCTGGCATCCACCTGGATCACCTTCGATGAAGCCTCGGTCGCGTATTCCCGGTATTCCGAGATCCTGTCCCTGCCCGCCGAACCCCGCGACGCCGCCCCCACCCCGATCCCGATCAAGGGAGGGATCCGTCTGGACGACGTTTCCTTCGGGTACCGCCCGGATCAGCCCATCCTGAGCCGTATCGACCTGGAAATCCCGGCCGGCTCCTCCCTGGCGATCGTCGGAGAAAGCGGCGCCGGGAAATCGACCCTGCTCTCCATGATCGCCGGTCTTTACCTGCCGGATCGGGGAAGGGTCCTGATCGACAGCATCGAAATGGACGCCCTGGCCTTGCCCCGCATTCGCGAAGTTACGGGAGTGGTGTTCCAGCAGCCCCACCTTTTCGCGGCCACCGTCGACGAGAATATCCGCATGGGCCGCTGGAAGGCCACCCGGGAGGAGGTCCGCGAGGCCGCGTGCCGGGCTCACGCCGACGCCTTCATCTCCCGGCTCCCGGACGGCTACGACACCAAGGTCAGCCACGCGGGATCCAACTTCTCCGGCGGACAGGTGCAGCGGATCGCCATTGCCCGGGCCCTGGTCTGCCGTCCGCGCATCCTGCTCCTGGACGAGGCCACGGGCAATCTTGACGCCCATACCGAGGCAGGCATCTGGTCCACCCTGACGGATGGCACCCTCCAGGCGACCCGGGTCTTCGTCACTCATCGGATGGGCACGACGGCGCGCATGGACCGGATCGTGGTCCTCGACCGGGGTTGCATCGTCGAGGTCGGCAGCTTCGACGATCTGCTTCGAAATGACGGGCCCTTCACGCGGCTCTGGAAGCGACAGGGCCTGGCGACCGGCCCGAATCTCCTGATGCAGGCCTAGCCCCAATGCCCCTGAGCGGACGGGATCTTAAGTTCACGCTCCGATCCGAATAGTGCCCCTGAAGTTCACCCGGTCCTCGACATGATGGGGCCGTTTGAGTTTGAAGTTGCTCATTTTCTGCTTCACCACCCGGGGATATCGACGCGGTCGGCGAGGTCGGTCGATCAGGGCTTCAGCGAT
>Ga0070730_10006348_pt1 | contig 10120 bp, 10 predicted proteins | sample Coa_R1_3_FD_66447 | JGI IMG/M metagenome (GOLD analysis project Ga0070730, IMG submission 66447) | Surface soil microbial communities from Centralia Pennsylvania, which are recovering from an underground coalmine fire - Coalmine... | ecosystem: Environmental > Terrestrial > Soil > Unclassified ... | reverse complement strand
ATCTCTCGAATCCAGTGGTCATCGCCAGAGTCCTCTGTTTCATCTTCGGGTAAGTTCCTGCAACTTCACTCTACCAGGTTTTTACCCTCTACAAAACAATTGCTTAATCAGAGTTTCCCTTAGGCTCCCGCACGGTTCATTATGGGAAAGTTTGTGCTCGGCCAAACTCAACGGTCACGTTATGATTGATCCAGACTGTGCGGTGCATGTCTGAATCAGCGAAGGTGGCTGGCAAGAATAACGATGGCCTACATTAAAGCATCCGAAATTGGCAATTTTGTGCTCTGCGAACGTTTGTGGTGGCTTGACAAACACAACTACTTTGGCGAATTAAGTGACTCCGACGAGGGCATCACGGCTGTACGACTCGAGGCTGGTATTGAGTACCATCGGGATTACTCCAGGAACGTCAGGGCGGAATCCGCAAGCCGAAAGCTGGCCCGTATACTGGTCATCATCTCCGCACTGTTGCTGATCTTTGCATTCCTCTGCATCTTCATGGGCTCCGCTGACGCAGAGCCGCTGAAGCATCGAAAGGAGACTTCGGGCGTGACGGTGAGTACTCAGGGTCTCGCGGGGCGGCGTAGCGCAGATACTCCGACAAACTTGGCTGCGCTCGCTGCCGTGGGCGCGATCATCCTCTTAATTGCCGCTTCCGTATTGAAACGCGTTGCTCGGGCGAAACAACGCCGGTGGCAAATGCCAAAGGGAAAAGTAATCTCTGTCGATGACGGAAACGGCATCATTCTCACGTGTCGTAAACTCCAGTTGGTCGGCCGAATTGATGTCATTCGCCGTGACGGCAAGTGGCATATACCGGAGGAGCGGAAGAAGAAGATTCTGAAAGGGAACCGTCCCTGGGACGAAGATGTCCTTCAGCTTTTTGCATATTGCTATTTGCTAAATGAGAATTTAATGCCGGCCCCAAAGGGCATCCTGATCTATCAGAATGGGCCGCGTTTCGACCTGGAATTCTCTTTGGGGGCGAGGAATCGGCTGATGCAGGTATTGCAACGTATAAAAAGCCTGCACAATGCGCGAGACGTAAATCGGAGTCACAACTCCCCAGCTAAATGTGTGAGCTGCAAAGCGCAGAGAATTTGCTTCCAATCTTTGTCTTGAAATAAATGTTTACAGGCAGAAAGTTTCCCGACTGCATGGTTATGGCCCCATTACGAGATGAGCAACTCGCCCGGTACTGCTTAGCCGTTCGCAAAGGACTCAATAAATTGCTGCTGCCGAAAGGCGCCGCCAATATCTTCAAACAGGATATGACGTGACATGGCCGACGATTTCTCAGAATCGGTAAAGAGAGCGCTGGCGTCGCGCGTAGGGAATCTCTGCTCAAACCCGGAATGCCGTGCGCTGACGAGTGGGCCGCAGGAAGACCCTGCTAAGGCACTCAATATCGGGGTGGCGGCCCACATCACAGCCGCGTCACCGGGAGGCCCGCGCTACGATACCGAGCTTTTGCCGGAGGAGCGCAGTGGTTCGTTGAACGGCATCTGGCTCTGCCAGAACTGCGCGAAGCTCGTCGATAACGATGCGTCCCGGTTCACCGTTGAGATCCTGCGGTCCTGGAAGAGCGTCGCTGAAGCTGAGGCCAAGACCCGCATCGGCAAGACAAGGATTGCGGGAACGGTCTCTATCGATATCAAAGTGGGCGAGCGCGCCCGTATCGAGCCGATTGTGCCGCGCCGCGCGGAACAGGCTGAATGGATGCTGGAGTCATCTTCCGGCAGCGTTTATGTGTTTCAGAAGTTGGGAACGTCGGGGAGAGCCGAAATCCCCGACTCCTTTATCGAAAAGGTTCATCGTTTTGGCGGCAGCACGCCCGTTCTCGTCCAGCTTGCCGGGAGGCTTCAGTGGACTTCAGTCGGCCAAAGATGGCTGCTTTTGTCGGAAAAGCCTCCCATCGCGGACGAACACGGATTCAGCCGTAATGTGGATTTCAACCATCCGAACAGAGTGAGATACCCAGGTTCGCTCGCATGGTGCCGCGAGGATCGTCTGGCTCAGGTTCTCGGCCAGGGCAGACACATTTTTTACGCGGAAGACGGCAAATACTTGAGAGTCCTAGGCCCCGACATCGATCAAATCTTGGTTTCTGACCAGCCGTGATTATGTGCAGCTCATTACGATTGGTGGGAGATTCCGCGTAAAAGTGACATAACAGCGAATTCAAGGTGCCGTCAACGACAAAACCGGAATCGAGCCACCGGACTGTATCGATCGTGACACGATCACGGGGGCCTGTACAAGAGGCTTCGGGTTTCTGTCAAACCTGACAGACGAGGAACATGTGCTTGCTAATGATTTACATCAACGCGAAGGGCCTTTGTCGGAAAGACTGCGCGAATCTGTGATAAGACGGTAGCTCGAAGGAGAAACGCTAACTGTAACACAAACGTGAGCATTCGAACCGGTATTTCCGCCCGCAAGCCAAGTTTGATCTGATAGGAGCAAGCTGCCCCCCGCAGGAAGTGTACTTGAGTATTTTTCGAATGGCGTCTGAGCTGTCCTATGCCGTCGATCAATTCTTTCGGACGTTCGTCACAGCACAACGTCTTGCGGATACTCCGGGGAGCCGGAATGGATGGACTTTGCCGGAACGAAATATCGGAACGAATAGTGACTGCGACGCCCGACCTGTCACGCCTGCTGGATCGCATCGAGAATGCACGATGGGTTACGCGAGAACGGGCGGAATCGGGTCGACGCCAGGTGTCCACCCACATCACGAAGTCTGGCACGGAATTACTGGCAAGGCTGGAAACGCCAACAGGCGATTTTGTGACGCGTCTCTTTGTTGGAACTGCGGTCAGCGACCTAAAGACTGTTCTCAAGGTCAACGATCAAATCAGAACAAAACTGTCTTGAGAGCAGCGAAAGGCACTATCTAGTATGAAAAAAATTGGCTTTCTTTCATTCGGCCACTGGACACCTTCACCACAGTCACAAGCGCAGACTGCAGCAGACGTGCTGTTGCAGTCCATCGATCTAGCTGTGGAGGCCGAGCGTTTAGGGGTGGATGGAGCCTATTTCCGCGTTCACCACTTCGCTCGGCAACTGGCGTCACCGTTTCCACTGCTCGCGGCGGTCGGTGCCAGAACGAAAAAAATTGAGATCGGCACCGGCGTGATCGATATGCGATATGAGAACCCTCATTACATGGCGGAGGACGCCGGCGCTGCGGATCTCATTGCGGGCGGACGCCTGCAACTGGGAATCAGTCGTGGCTCTCCTGAACAGGTGATTGATGGATGGCGCCATTTTGGCCATCATCCGGCCGAAGGCGAGACAGACGCAGACATGGGTCGGCGGCATGCTGAGAAATTTCTCGAACTGCTCGGCGGCAATGGCTTCGCTCAGCCTAACCCTCGCCCGATGTTTTCTAATCCGCCAGGTCTGCTGCGGCTTGAGCCGTACTCTGAAGGCCTGCGGGATCGCATCTGGTGGGGCGCGGCGTCCAACGCGACGGCTGCCTGGGCCGCTAAGCTCGGAATGAATCTTCAATCATCAACACTCAAGTTCGACGAGACCGGTGAACCCTTTCACGTTCAGCAGGCCGCCCAGATCCGTGCTTTTCGTGCAGCCTGGAAGGAGGCCGGTCACACTCGAACTCCGCGCGTTTCCGTCAGCCGCAGCATCTTCGCGCTCGTAGATGATCGTGATCGTGCCTATTTCGGTCGGGGAGGTCAGGACGAAGATCAGTTCGGCTACATTGATGGGCCCACAAGAGCGATCTTTGGACGGACCTACGCAGACGAGCCGGATGTTCTGATCGAGCAACTCAAGGAGGATAACGCGATTGCAGAGGCAGACACGCTCTTGCTGACCGTTCCGAACCAACTAGGCGTTGCCTACAATGCGCATGTATTGGAGACAATCCTCGCGACTGTCGCCCCGGCTTTGAGTTGGCGCTAAGAGATTGCGAGTAGTCTGTATGAACGCACTTGTGGGATTCCAAGGACCCGGTGCAGGAGGAGGAACTCGACTCCTGCACCGCAGCGGTCAACGTGAAGGAGGAGATTGGGTTCCGGAAAGGGGGCAATGGGTCAATTTACCGTCAATAGTACAGCCGGATTCTCCTCCACGCATAGGTTCCGATCTCCCCTGTGGCCCAACGGTTTCGCCAATGGTCATTTCAGCCCCCATTACCCGTTCCCGAGGGTAAATTGAGTTCTTGGAGCGCCTTCGCCGACCCCAAGCAACTCATAACCCGAGAGGTCTCTGGTTCAAATCCACCCCCTACAACGAGTCGGGGATCCGAGAATCTGCAATCCGTTTGCGATCCATTTTCTGGATTAACACCACTTTCCATATACTTTTATGCCATCCGTCGCCCTGCATGTTGTTGAATCTACGTTTGCACGTGGATTCGAGTCCTACCTGAGGAGCCATTCTTGTCTTGGACTTACAGGGAATCCCAAAACCCTATTGTTGCCAACCGCCTCCCAGCGCCTTGTAGCGCTCGACCAGGGCCAGCAATTCATTGAGGCGGGCTTGGGCCAGGTTGAGTTCGGCGGAAAAGTAATTTGTTTGATTTGTCAGCACCTCCAGATAGCTGGAGGTATTGCTTGCGCTGACGCCCGAAGAGCTGGCGGATCCTTTGGGGTTTCCTGCTCCTGGGCATGGAGTGACTTTTTCAGACCTCGTGCGTTGGAACTCCCCACGTTGCAGCTGAGTGTGACGTAAACGTGCCATTCCGTTGAAACAAAGCTTCAACTTTCATCAACATTTGACAACATTGCAAGTTTCCTTCCGTGCGGGCAGCATTAAAGTAAGTTGTTGATTCTATTGCTACTTCAGCAGCTCTTTCCTTCGATGAAGAACTGCCTCCGGAGCATCAGGCCGGGAGTTCGAATCTCTCCGGGCGCGCCATATTTTCAACTTCCGTACCGAGTTCATGTTTTTCGACTGTGCCGGGAAATTACTGCACTCAACTCCGGCTGCGGTTCCAGCATTCAGGGCATGCAGGACCTGATCCAGTTCAGGATGCTGTAATTGCATAGCGATTTTGTGGTGAGTGCCCCGTAACGCTCCCTGTCTACCGCCAGATTTGCTGCCGGATGCTAATGAGGCCTCAAATAGCCTCTATCTTTTCTTTGCCACGCCGAGCCTGGTGGTGATGAAAAGCAATCGTGCACGATAACCCGGTAAACGTCTGGGAAAATTGCCAGCCAGCCCCAATTTCGCCGCGATATTGTTACCATGAAAAAGCATCGACATGGCAACACTCCAAAATTATGTTTCCCTGGTCATCATTGATGACAGCCCGCACAGCCTGGAATTCGTGGCGGAAGCCCTGGCGCGCGATCATGTGAAGATTTTTACGGCCTCCGATCCGGAAACGGGAATCGACATGATTTATGAGCACCGGCCGCAAATCGTGCTGACCGATCTTGTAATGCCCGTCATGAGCGGACTGGATGTGCTGGCGCGGGTCATGGAGTTTGATCCGGCCATTGACGTGATCCTTATGACGGCGCATTACACCAGCGAAACAGCCGTCGAAGCCATCCAAAAAGGCGCTGCCGATTATCTGAATAAACCGATTTCCCTGGCGGTCCTCCGCGAGCGCGTGGGACGTCTGATTGACTCTGCTTTGCAGAAACAGCAGATCATGGATGTGGATGACGAACTCCTGCGTGCCGCCCAATTCGAAGGCATGGTGGGCCGGAGTCCGCAAATGTGGCAGATGTTCTCGCGCATCCGGCGCATTGCTCCGCACTATCGGGCGGCCCTGATTGCGGGAGAAACAGGAACGGGAAAAGATTTGGTGGCCCACGCGTTGCACAGGCTGAGCCCGGTCAAAGGCAAATTTGTAGTGCTGAACTGCTCGGCCGTGGTGGAGACACTGTTTGAAAGCGAGCTTTTTGGCCACGTCCGCGGAGCTTTCACCGGAGCGGATCGCGATAAGCCAGGTTTGGTCGAGCATGCCGATGAAGGCACTTTGTTTCTGGATGAAATCGGTGATATGCCGCTAAGCACGCAGGCCAAACTGCTGCGGGTTTTGCAAAATCAGGAAGTGCAGCGCGTGGGCTCGCTCGCACCACGCAAGGTAGACGTTCGTGTTCTGGGCGCAACCAATAAAGACCTGCGCAAAGCAATCGCAGAAAAACAGTTTCGCGAGGACCTGTATTACCGGCTTTCGATGGTCGAGGTCCACGTTCCATCTCTGGCCGAGCGCAGGGAAGACATACCTCTGCTAATGCACCATTTTGTTAAAAAATTCGCCCGCCTCTATGGCAAACAGGTGAATAATCTTACCCAGCGTGCGCAGATCGTGCTGGCGCGCCACAATTGGCCCGGCAATGTACGAGAGCTGGAAAATGCAATTGGGCATGGCTGCATGATGGCCCTGGGAGAAACCATTGATGTCGCCGACCTGCCGGAAACACTGAGGCACGGCCTGGCAACAGCGCCGAGCGGCGCAGAGCCGCGGCTGGCCGCCGGCGCGGAAAAGCCTGCTTCGTATTACAGTTCGTCCATGTCGCTCGATGAGCACGAAAGGCAGTTGCTGGCCACCGCGCTGAATCAGGCGGGCGGCAATCAATCAGAAGCTGCCAGACACCTGCGAATCGGACGGGACGCCCTGCGTTACAAAATGAAAAAGTACGGATTACTCTAAGTGTCGGTTCGCAGCAGGCGATGTACCTCGTTGCGAAGCTGTGCCAGCCGGACTGGCTTGGCTATGTATCCCGTAAATCCCGCTGCCATCGCCTTGTCGCGATCTTCCTGCATGGCGCTGGCGGTCAGCGCTACCACCGGAAGATTGGCGAAGCGATGATCGCCACGGATGGCCCGCAGTACCTCGTAACCGTTGCGAGCGGGTATCTGAAGGTCCAAAAAAACCAAATCGGGCGAGGCTTCTCCCAGCCGCTGGAGGGCTTCCTCGCCATCGCTGGCTTCGATAACGCTGTATCCCTGCTGCTCAAGAACTGTTTGCAGCAACTCGCGGCTGGTCGCCTTATCTTCAACGATCAGAATTCGCGTCATAAAAATCTCCAGACTTTTCGGTACTTTGAAAGACCTGGAACGTGCAAATTCAGCTCTGGCGGAGATCATGGCGTCATGAGAGGCAGAGTAAAACTAAACCGGCTGCCCTGCCCTGTACGGCTTTCCAGCCAAATGGTTCCGCCATGAAGCTCGACCAGCTTCTTCGTAATCGACAAGCCTAATCCAGTGCCTTCGCGTATTCCCGAAGTTGTATCGCCTATCTGGTAGAACTTTTCGAATATAGCTGCGTGTTCTTCCGGAGGAATGCCTATGCCGTTATCCCCCACCGTTACCCGGAGACTATCGCTCTGGGTGAGCGACTCTACCCAAACCGTACCGTTCTTTGGAGTGAATTTTATCGCATTACTGAGCAAATTGTAGAGAATTTCTTTTGTACGGAGCGCATCGGCATAAAGCAGCCCCTGAAAGGTATTTTTGTTCTCAATGAGAATCTGCTTAGCTTCCGCCTGGTTGCGGATGGCGGACAAAGTTTCCTCAAGGCAGGCGGCAAAATCGAATTTTCCGCGCTGCAGCAGGAGTTTTCCCGCTTCGATTTTACTGATATCCAGGATTTCATTAATTAGTTCCAATAGATGCTTTGAATCCTGAAGAATGTGCCCCAGGAACCGCTTTTGTTTGGCATTGAGCGGTCCTTCGGTTTCCTCGGCAAGCAGCTCGGAGAACCCGATCACCGTATGCAGTGGGGTGCGTAGTTCGTGGCTCATACTGGCGAGAAATTCGCTCTTGAGGCGATTGGCCTTTTCCACTTCCAGGTTGTGCGCTTCCAGTTGCGCATTTTTGGCCGCCAGTTCCGCAGTGTACTGCTCCCGTACCACGCGAAGCCTGTCTTCGGCGTGTCTGCGGTCGCTGATGTCGCGAACAATCGCAATGACCCGCAGACCATCTGGTGTCCAGTTCGGACTCAGGCTGATCTCCACGGGGAAAAGCGTGCCATCCCGGCGCAATGCATTGAGTTCGAGGCCGGTTCCCATGGGTCGGGTCTGAGGCTGATCTGTGTACGAGGTTCTGTGGCGATGATGCCCGCTGCGCATGTTCTGGGGAACCAGTGAGTCAACATTTAGTCCAAGCATTTCCTGGCGCGCGTAGCCAAACATTTTTTCCGCGGATTCGTTCAGGAGAACAATTTTGCCTTCCGCATCTACTTCGAGAATGGCGTCCGGGGCAGCTTCCAGAAGCTTGCGAAAGCGCTGCTCAACGTCAATTCCGATGGGAATTGCTTGCTCAGCCATGCCGTTTTTTATGGTCTTTCTGGCTGGTTTGGGGGCAGCCTTACGCTCAGTTTTTTCCGCCATTGGGTGATTCTAGCCCAGGAGGGCAGTGCTTAAGAAGAGCGCCAATAACCGCCGGGCCGCAGGCAGGGAAAATTGCGCTTAATGAAGTTTGTGGCAAGCGCTTTTCGCGTTGCCTGAATGAAAGAGGGACGCAATGTGCGCCCCTCAGGGCCTGTTTTGACTGGCTGCCACGGGCATGCCCGCAGAAATGCTTAGGTCGAAGCTGTTCTGCGCAGGGTGCCTTTTTCCGGCGGGACTTTCCTTTGTTTATGCACGAACGTCTCGCTTTCGAAAAGAAATTTGAGACGCTTCAGATCAATGTCGAGAATCTGATGCGCATCCGCGCCCAGCATCTCGGCAAAAAACTTTCCTACCACGCCCGCGGGAGGGCGGTAAAACATGCGAATGTTAATGCGAGTGCTGGCATCGTAATGAGGATCGAAATGAGCGATGCCGAAATTGCTGATGGCAGAACCCGGCAGGCTCTTCCATTCCACCAGCGTATTCGGGACAATCCGCGTGATAATGCCTTCCCACTGGACAGGGAAACCTGCCGGCCCTGTCAGAGTCCAGCGGTAAAGGTTTTCTCCCAGACGCTCCACATTGGTAACGTGGGAAAAAGCTTTAGGATAGTTTTCCGGATTTACCCAAAAGTCGAAGAGATCTGAAACCGGCGCCTTGATACGGATGGTTCTGTCCAGTTCAAACCCTGGACTTGAGGGAGTGAGGGCCAGGGATGGGCTAAGCCGGTTTTGCATGGTGCTGCCCACAGCCAGTCCGGCCCCGATCATCGCCAGCGTGGTTCCGAAGGCATCTTTCCGCCGCATGCCATGAAGAGCAAGCGCCATTCCCCCCGCGCCCACCAGCAGGCGTTTGGATGGGCTCCAGTTCAGCCGTATCCGATCTCTGGCCTCTTTCAGAGTATCGGGCTTTGCGGGGGGCAGTTCATCCGGGGCAGCGATCTCAAGATGGTCTGTTACTTCGTTGACTCCGGGGACGTCACCCACCGCTTCGAGCAGGAGAGGGAGTTCCTTTTCCCAGACAAGGCCCCAAAGAATGGCTGACCCGCCGTCACATACGACATGAATCGCCCGTGGGTGCGAGACCACGCGTCCAAGACGCGAGCGAATTCGCGCCTCAAGCACGCGATCGGACGGTGAGTCCTGCGTGAAATGCGTGCGCAGCTTTGCGACCATGCCGGCAAGATGATGCTGGCTGTCAGACAGGGATTTCCGGCCTTCATGCGAGGCTTTGTCCAGCAGCTTTTTTGCGCCAAAGGCCAGAGCGGCGCGCCGTTTTTTTCCGTGTTCAGGGTGAGCAAAATAAGCGGTTGCCGCTCCAGCGCCAAAACCAGCCAGCATCCATTTGGTTAAATTTTTTGCGTTCATAAAGTCCTCCTTTATGGCAGTCCGGCGAACCAGCAGAATTCCTGCTTGATGCAACGCACCGATCAGCACTGTGCTGATTACATTAGGCGCCCACACCCCTCGCGGAAATGCAGGCTGGGCCAGGTTCCTCATACTGGTTTCCGGAAAAGCCTCAAATTATTGCTTTAGCTCTGCGAGAAATTCACTTTTTGGCACACGTTCCGCGCTTCGAGATTCATCATGTCAAATAGAAACTTCGCGGGATGTGACGCAAATCACGATTGGGTTTGACGGGGAAGGAGCATAGCTTCAGTTATGATTTGGCGTGCGTTGCGCAAACCCATGAAAGAGAGAGGGCAAGCCGACAAAGGGGCAATCATATATGTGATTAATGTCACAGACCGGGCGAGGCAGGATGCTTGAGACTGGCGCATGAAGGAGACAATATGGCAACTGCGC
>Ga0070730_10006347_pt1 | contig 10120 bp, 13 predicted proteins | sample Coa_R1_3_FD_66447 | JGI IMG/M metagenome (GOLD analysis project Ga0070730, IMG submission 66447) | Surface soil microbial communities from Centralia Pennsylvania, which are recovering from an underground coalmine fire - Coalmine... | ecosystem: Environmental > Terrestrial > Soil > Unclassified ... | reverse complement strand
CTCTCTTCCACAACAGCAGATGGCCTCTCCCAAGACGTTTCTCCTCTTTTCTGCTATCCTACAGGGCTTTGCGATCTTGGTCAAGTGACCGGGACTTGAGCCCGTGGTGTCCTTCCCCGAGCCTCGTGGTATCAACGGAAACAGGGCAGGGGCGAAACTGGTCCAATGACGGGGGCGGCAACCATTCAAAGAAGAGCGGCTCCCTTCTGGGCGACTTCTCTCGCTCTTTTCGAAGGGCAGTGCTGCTCAGGTGGGCGAGGAGAATGGCTTTTTCTTCACGAGCTTGAGCATCCTGGCCCATTCATGAGGAGCACCAATCCAGAAGGACATTCCATGCAGGAAAAGCTGTTGCTGGTAGCGAAATGTCGGACCTGTATACCGACATCTCACCTGGAACTTCCCTGTGAGAGGATGTGGCTCAACCGCCTCAACACTGACCTCTTGGAGGGCCGCATCGCCAATAGTTGTTGCTAAGGCCGTGGCCTCGGCTTCTGTCATGAAAGGCTTTCTTTGCTTGCTTCAGGAGATTTCCCTGCGAGGTCATATTACACCTTCTCTATGGGAAAGAGAAGGCTCTATCTCTGCTGAGAGCAGAGGGACACACGAGATGGGTACTTTTCGGATTCGTGGTGATACAATACTGGTGGAAAGGAGAGGCGCTTCCTCTCAAGAGAACTGCGCCGCAGTCTCATGAAGCCTTAGTCAGGACTCGCCTGGGCTTATTTTGCTAACGGGGCCGATGATGAAGTCACGCTCCGAGCCAACCGCAGTCCGTTTGAAAGTAACCATCTGCGATCGCGCATGCTGGCCTCTGTCAGTCCTCTCGAGAGGCGTATGAGCACTCTGGTCACCCGGTTTGAAAAATGAATGGGAGGGATAATCTCGATGGAAAAACGTCAGCTTGGTAAAACCGACATGTCTGTTGGCGTACTTGGGTTTGGTGGAAGTGAAATCCATGATGAGCACGCCGAATATCAGGATATAGAACATTTGCTCAACTCAGCATTAGATGATGGGCTCAATGTCATTGACACAGCAGAATGCTATGGGCTAAGCGAGGAATTCATTGGGCGTGCCGTCAGTCACCGTCGTGATGAATATTACCTTTTTACCAAATGCGGCCACGCTGCTGGCTTTGATCTGTCCGACTGGAGCCCCCAATTACTCGAAAAGAGTATTGAGCGCAGTTTGCAACGGTTGAGAACGGAGTACGTAGATTTGGTGCAGTTGCATAGTTGCTCCGAAGAGATATTACGCCAGGGAGATGTTATCCTTGCATTGCAACGTATGCGTGAAGCGGGTAAGGTCCGCTATATCGGCTTTAGTGGAGACAAAGGGGCGGCACGATATGCTGTTGAGTGTGGGGTTTTTGATACTTTACAAACCTCGATTAATATTGTGGACCAAAGTGCTTTGGAGTTGACGCTACCACTGGCTAGGGAACGAGAGATAGGGATTATTGCCAAACGGCCTATTGCAAACGCCGTTTGGCGATACGGCAAGACAGCTCCTACATGGCGGTTCCACTATACGTATTGGGAGCAACTTAACCGCCTTGCATATCCTTTCTTACAGAGCGATCCCGATCAAGCGGTGAGTATCGCGTTGCGGTTTACTCTGAGCATTCCAGGCATCCACACTGCCATTCTTGGAACTGCTCGCCCAGGTCGCTGGCAGCAGAACAAACAACTGCTTGAGGCTGGGCCTCTTCCCAAAGGGCAGTTTGACGAAATCCATATCCGCTGGGAAGAAGTAGCCCAATCGATGTGATCCCTCCAAGCTCATTTAAGCCGTCTTGAACAGACTCTGGGCAACTTGTAGACGCCCATCAAAGGCTTTCACTAACTGATGATCTTTCCAGCGGGTTAAGTGCTGCTGCCCGAAATCGTGAAGCCGTTGGACATACATCGCAGACTTTGCACGTTGTGCAATCCTTAGGGCTTCTTCAGCGACATTACATGCGGCTTCAACATTGCTCTCTAAACTGAAGGCAATGGCCAGATCCCTCAGGAGGGTGCACTGTCTCAGGCTACCAACCTCGTTGAGTTGTTCTAATGCTTCACCCAGAGCAGTTTGAGCGTGCTGAGCATCGTTTTTACGGGCTAGGCGCACATAGCAAGCCCCTTTGTAACTCCCTAACTTAGAAAGATCAAAGAGAGTGCGATAGGGATCTTGACCAGGCCAGATCTGAGAGGCCATATCTTCTGCTCTACCAATAGCTCTATCGCAGTCAAGACCTCTCCCTATATTTGCGTAAGCATCTGCCTCCGAAGCTGCTAACCAAGAACGGGTAGTAGCTGTAGCACTTCCTGATGCAATACGGTTGGCTGCTTCTAATGGCTCGATTGCCCTTTGCGCTTTTCCGGTATCAATCAGAAAATTACCCATACGCCCAAGGGCAACAGCCCACAGTGCATGATTACCGGATTTCTGTGCATACTCGGCAGCAGTCTGAAAGCAAACTTCTGCCTCGGTGTGGAACTTCATGGCATACTGCATGGTTCCCATAATCTGGGCGATTGTGCTGATGACACAGTAAAGACGCCGCTCAATAGAAGGTGATAATGGACCCGGCAGTAACAACTGAAGAGATTGGGAGTGTCCACGCACTAAGATCAGATGCTCATAGCTCACGACATTTGAGATGATCGGAAGAAATTGATAATAGCCCTCCGTGAGCGTTTCAATCCCTGAGATTGCTGTCTTATCTAGAGTGGATGGTTTAACGGCCACGTCGTGTTCTTGTAGTTGGAGATTCAGCAGTGCCAGAGGGTTCAATAATACACTGCTAAGGGCAACTCCCATTATCTTGGCCGTTTTGCGCTTAGATTTATCCATAACATCACTGTTTTCTGTGTCCTGCCCCACCTGTGTTTCTGATGACTTTGATGGCGCCACCGCCTCTACAAAGTATGTACCACTATTATGCCCGATGTCAATCTGGACTGAATAAGTTGGTATCTGCGCCAGAGAGGTGGTATCGTTGTGGACAACAAATATCACAGCTCCCTCTGGAATTGAAATCGAGTTTGCAGAGAGTAGGTCTCTTTCGGGCAGCTGCAATGTGGTACCCAGTTCTCTGTTTTCACTTATAGGTCCCTTAGCGGGTTTTGTTACAGGAATATCTTTAGAAGGTTTAGGCAGATCTTCATCTGGAGACTGGATGATCCCCAGTTCTTCTAGCGATCTGCCATATAGTTTTTCTAACTTCAATCGCCAAAACTGCTCAGGCTTATTTATTCCCCGCTCCCAGGCGCTAATCCTCTTACTATCAACAAAGCCATTTTCGTCGATCTCTTCTTCGCTACAGAGGTCACATAGCTTACTTGCTACATCCCCCTGGACCCATCCCCTCTTTTCTCGTTCGTACCTCAGACGTGCATTTGGTATGGGTTTTCTTTCTGATGGCCCGGAGTCCATTCCGCATCTCTCCCTCTACCCTCATAAGAGGGCACAACGTGTTGCAATACTTTGCTTCACCAAGAAGTGTACACGGCCTAAAGAGAAATCATCAACTTTTGTCTGATCCATTTTCGTGACGGGCGTCACGGATTTCATCGACGTCTACGAGGGAAGTATCAGAAAGACTTGGTGGAGATTTTTTGTATGGCCCTTTGGGCCCCCGTTTGCGAGGTTGGGCAAGAAATGCTAGAAGCGAATCTTCATAGACTAACCAATCACGGCCGGGTTTGACCCCTTCTAGCCGCCCTTGCCGTAAGAGACGCTCAATATATTGTCTTCCGAATCCAGATATTTTACACGCCTCCGAGGTAGGGAGAAGTATACGTTCGTTACTAATTTTCTGTGACATCTAATCTTACCAATATGTCTGCCTACGCATACAATCTTTTCCATAGTATAGCACGAACACCCTATGAACACTACTGCTCCGCTCTTCAATGGCAGGGCTTCACAAAAGTCGCTGCTCAACAGCGCCAAACCCCTCCCCAGAGTGTGAGAGAGTTGAGCGAGGGGGGGCGGGTGGGGATGGAAGACTTTTGCGAAACCCTGTTCTTTTCTTGAATGAGTATTGACCACCTGGGTCATGATGATCTTTTCGCCTGTCCTGTCAGACCCAATCTACCATCTCCTGGACAGGACCGCGCACCAGGGTGCGCTTGAATTGCCGATCCTGGGCAAAGATGCGCACGGGCATGCCAGGTCTCGCACGCATATTGAAATCAACCGAGAGCTTCGCATTGGGTCGCAGCGCCAGGCGATAGCGCTGGAGCATCATCGCGAGCACGATCTTCAATTCTTGCGTGGCAAACGACGCGGCGATGCACATATGATGCCCCGCGCTGAACGGCAGGTATTCATAGGGCGAACGCTCCAACGTCAACCAGCGCTCCGGCTGAAAGCGATTCGGCTGCGCATAGAGTTCAGGCATCCGATGGGTGATAAACTCGCTATACAGAATATTGGTGCCCGCAGCCAGCTCGTAGCCACCCAACTCGCATGGGCTCGTGGCGATTCTCAGACCGATCATCGCGGGCGGGAACAGGCGCAAACCCTCTTTCACCACGCCTTCCAGCAGCGGCAACTGAGGCAATTGCTCGATGGTTGGCGGCGCACCATGCAGTTTGTCATCCAGTTCATCCAGCAGATCGGCAAGGACGTGCGGATGCTGCTCCAGCAGGAAATTCGTCCAGGTCAGGGCATTGGCGGTTGTCTGGTGTCCGGCAATATAGAAGGCGAAGATATGGCCGATCAGTTGATCATCACTGAGCTTCTCCCCATCCTCATCATGGGTCTGGACCAGCGCTGCGAAAATATCGCTCGCCTCCGGCTGCCCCCGCTTCTGCTCAATAATCGCACGAATCTCCACGTCAAACTGTTGCGCAATTTGCAACGCCTGGTGATACGGCAAACCAGGAACATCGACCGGCATCAACCCTGCCAGCGTCATGACTTTCGTCAGCCTGTGCATCAGATTGCTCAGTCTCGCTGATCTCTCCCTGTCATCAAGCCCGAACAACGCCTTGACAACCACATTCTGCGTGAGCCGCTGCATCTCCTGTAACAGGTCAAACTCACGCCCAGCCTGCCATCGATCAAGCTGGCGCTGTGTCTGATCAATCATATCGTTATGGTAGTTCACAATCTGCTTCTTATGGAAGGCCGGCATCATCAAACGACGCTGCTGCTTATGTTGCTCGCCGTCCATGCGCAGCAAATTATAGTGCAAAATGCGAGTAAAGGCGGTCCCGCGCGGGATCTTCGCTAAAAGCTTCTCATTGCTGACATGGAAAAGATCAGGGTGAGAGAGCAAGCGAAAATTGTATTGCGGACCAAAGGCGAAGAGAAGCATGGGATTATTCTTCGTCAGCACCACAATATCGCCATAAGTGGTGTACCACTGTTGTAAACACGCGATCGGGTGCAGGTAAAGTTGGAGTAAATGCGCTTTCGCGCCAAGCAGGGGGAGGCCCTGCGGACCAGGAAGAGACGATCTGCTCTGTGCAATGGTGGTATCTGTGACCATCGTGTACCTCCAATCTGAGTCATGTATCCTAAACAATAGTCAACGCGCGATTCTGGCAACGCCTGGGTCAAGATGAGAACTCCACCTGCCGCGCGACTAGCCGCGCATCCCTTGATCTCGCTTATGTATCGTCATTCTCTCGCAACGTCGCCACCCAGACGTTCACCACATCGACATCAGCGCGATAGAAGGAATGTGGTAATGCCCCTAACCCACGCTCTACTGCGTCCATATAGGCGGCATGGGTGGCGATGATCTCTGCGATGACGCGCTGATCGTCGTCGCGCTTCTGGACTAACGAGAGCAATAATCGGGCATGAGTATTGCCCATGCCCTGCAACAGGACCAGGAGGATTTCGCTCGCTTTTTCAGGATAAGCGGTGGTGAAGCTGCCTTCCCGAATGCCTTGACGGACAACCTTGGTGAGCAGTGGCGCGCGCTGTTCGAGAATCGCCTCGTCCACTTTTTGGCGAACGATGGCGTTGTCGTCGGTGTACCAGACACGCAATAGCTTGACCACATCAGCCTGGCGGGCGCTTCTCAAGCGGTCCAGTGTCTCGAAAAAGCCCTGAAGCTTTTCGACTGCGGAAAGCCTGGGATCATGGATGATGGGCAGCAGCGGCTCTTCCGTCGCCTGCTTGATCCATTCGATGAGCGCTTCCAGCAGCGCCGCACGGGAGTCGAAGTAGTGATGAAATGCCCCGCTGGACATCTTGACCTCATCGAGAATGTCCTGGATCGACATCTGTTCATAGCCCTTGGTAAACACGAATCGCTCTGCGGCCTCCAGAATCTCCTGGCGCTTCTTTGCCACTCCCTCTGGTTTAACGGGTCGTGCCATTCCTTCCTCCAATTAGTAAACAGACTATCTATTTATTAATTATAGGCGAGAATTGGCACTTGTCAAGAGACCCCATGAAGCGAAACAGGGCTTCGCAAAAGTCGAAAAAGAGCGAGGGTGCAGGGAGCGCAGCGTCCCTGCCGGGGCCCGGGGTGTCCCCGGAAAACGCTTCTTTTCTCAGGGTGGGCGGGGGAAAAGAACTTTTGCGAAGCCCTGTCTTCAATGGTGATACGATATGAGAAGAGAAAGTCACCGAGAGAGTTCCTGCTGGCGAACCTTTCTCAACGATCTCGCTAACCCCTGCGCCATCGGCATGGGCTCTTTTGTTCTCGCCTCTGAGCAACAGAGCAGGAGGTTGTCCGTTCCTGACAGGTGGAAACTTGTGCCATGGTTTAAATACCCCCTCCCAGTGCTCGAAGCGCATTTCCCCCTCTGGAGCCCTCTCTCCCAAGCGTCCTATTGGCCTGCGAATTGCAATGGTCTACCCCAGGCCGTCAGCAAGTTCCAGGTGGCCTGAAAATGGCTCTGCTGCATCTGTGCAAGGGCTTGCTGACACAGGGCATCATAGTCCTCGGGGGTGGTGCGGTGACTCCCCCATTTTAGGATGAAGGGGCGCAGGGTCTGGAAGGAACGCTGCATATCCTCGTAGTAGGCCTGCCCGGATGGAGTGCTTGCCTGATAGGTCATACCAGAGGTTGTTGTCTGGACCGTCTGGCATCCATATTGCTTGAGGAGAGGGGCGAGGTGAGCGGTCAGTCCTGAGGGTGTAGGCTCAAAGAGGTTGCCAGCCTCGAACAAGGCGCTCTGGAACAGGTAGCAGAACTGTGTGAGGGCAGGGCTGCTCGGACAGATCTGGCCTGCCTCGGCATCCGTGATGCGGATGACGCCTTGGGCGCTGGTGACGCGCCGCATCTCGCTGATCAGCTTGGGCCAGTCCCAGGTGCGCATGAACCCAAGGCAACACCGCAGGTTGACCAGATCAAAGAAGGACGAGGGAAAGTCGAGGAGGAGTAAAGCATCCATGACCTGAAACGAGACGCGGTCTTCCAGATGCTGGGAGAGAGCCTGTTTGCGGGCGTACTGGATCATGCTCTGGCTGATATCGATGCCTGTGAGCGACATCGTTGGGTAGGTCTTCGCCGTTGTCATAACCCACTCCCCCGGTCCACATGCGATATCCAGCACCCGCTGCAAGCTGCTGGGATTGGCCTGCTCCGCCAGCGGACCCCCCATGGCTTGCGTCATCATCTGCCCCTGAATAGTTAAGCGCACGAGTTCTTGCTTGCTCTGCGCATAATAGGTGCTGGCGGACTCTTTCTTTGGCTCGTTCTTCATCTCGTCGCCCTCTCTTCTGCATGCGCGAATGGCCTGATCCCACGCCTTTCTTCCCGTCACAGACCGCGGACGGCATCTGACCTGCAAGCTCAATTATACCGAAAGAGTGGAAGGAGCGCAACAGAACCCAGTCTCACGCAAGCTGCCATGAAGTGACAAAGGATCGGGGATTTCAGGCTCCACTCCCTCGTGGTTCCCGCCTTTAAGGAACGAAGTAGTAGCCACTTGACAAAAAGGCTTACTAGAGAGCATAATTATTTCAGAGATAAAAAGGCTCTCTAGTAAGCCCATATTTTATACTTGAGAGGTTCCCCGGGTCACGAATTCACCCGAATTCGCCCGAATTCGTGAGGTTCAGTTCTACGGAGGAATCAGGTTTAATTAAGACAGAGGAAGTGAGGCAGGTGTGGGGAGGGGATGAAGCCCATTCACCGCTGATGAAACCACCAGCAGCGGTGGGCACCTAGACAAAGAGACTCGCTCCCAGCAGATGGGAGCAGAGCCGCATACCTCACCCCGTCTGAGGAAAGCGAGCCTATGATGCACCCGGTAGAGTGTCTGGGATATGAAGAGCCTAAGAAGCCTTCATAGGGAGGAGCGGTGGAGGACCAGGACATTCTGCACAGGGCCCCTGAATGGCGCGTAGAACCGAGGATGAGAGCGTTCAACTCTGCCGTATCGGTAGGGGTGAGGACCGGAAGGCTGAGCGTGGAGAGGATGCGAACCGCATGATGATCCGCGCTCAGCCCTGCTTTCTTTCCCGAAAAGATCCCTCTCGCTGTGACAAGTGGAAGGCGAGGAAGGGCGTGTATCGTCTGGTTTCTGCTCAGCGGGGTCCCTCCTGGTGAGTAGGCGCGAGCCGATAGATGGCTTGAGAACTCTCCCTCGTAGTGTGTTTCCCCCAACGACAAGCAAGGAGGCCATCATGTTCTTTTATGTGCAACTCTGGCAACACCCTACCGATAGGCGTCCGACCATTCAAGAGCGGGTCCAGGCGACCTCTGAAGGACATGCGGTAGTCCTGGTGATGCGACGTCATCATCTTAAATCGGTGGATCGGGCCTGGATCTCCCCTTCTGCGCACCAGCCTCCCACCGTCAAGCTGTTCGATGTGCTGGTCCGTGGGAAAATCCGTTCCTGGAGGCAGGAGATCGCACCCTCTCCAGCAAAACAAGCAGCCGCAGAGGAGGAGATGGCCCGTATCCGGTCCAAAATTCAGAAATTGTTAAGCCTTGCTTCCTCGTCCAACCAGCACGAAGCCGCCAGAGCCGCTGCCAAGGCGCACGACTTGCAGCTTCGCTATCACATCCATCTGACCCAGGAAGAAAGACAAGCCATCTACTCACAGAAGGGAAAATAGCTATGCTCCTCCAGTGCCATGTGTGCGGAGAGCGCACAGCGTGCCGCGTCCTTGAAAACGCCGAGTTATTCCATGTCCTCCTCACCCTCCCCTTTTGTCGGGAATGCGCGCCTCGCTCGGGAAAAGCGTGGGAGGCGCTGCTTGCAACCCCTGCGCTCGAGGAGTGGAGCGATGATTGCCTGGGCTGCCTGGCAAATCTGCCTCATAGCCGCCAAGCGCACCATCGAGAAGTAGAAAAGGCTCAAGCCGAATGGCTCGAAGAGAATGCGCTCTTGGAGCGAGAAACCCGGGCGTATTGGAAGGAGGATGCCTGGGTGGATGACGCCTCTTGACGGGTGTCCAAGGAAAGAAACGAGTACTGGAGCGCTCCAAAGAGGGGCGCTCGTTTGCTATGAGAAAGAAAGGTTGCTGTTATGCTCGTCCTCAGTCGCAAAGCCGGGGAGACTATTCTCCTGGCCGGGACTATCGCCGTATCAGTGTTAGCCATTGAAGGCAGGCGGGTGACCATCGGCATCCGAGCTCCCCTGGATGTCTCGATCGTCCGTGAAGAGCTGTTACACCATGATGCTTCTTCAGAAGAAGCGCCTGCTCCCCCGGCTTCTGCCCCTCTGTAGGCGTCGCTCTACCGTAGTTTTTCTCCCCTTTCATTCGTCCCAGAACGCTCTCTTCTTGCACAAAGGAGAGAGCGTTCTGCTTGTCTTGCGCGTCTGCCGCAGAAAGGAGGCTGCTTATGCATCACGAGTTCACGATGGATCAGTTTTGTGACTGGCTCTGCAACCACGAGGCCGAGATCGTTGGCGAAGGAGGTCGTTGCTTCAGCAGTCCACTGGCCGCATGGCTCTCGGACCTGTGCCACGCCACGGTCGGCGTGGAAGACGCCCGCTATGGCAGGGCTTCGCTGCCCTGGTGGCAGTGGAACCTTTTGCCCAAGTGGGCCGTCTCCTTTTCCCTGCGTCTGGAGCGTTGTAGCTTCCAACCTCTGACTGGGTGGGATGCCCTGGCGGTCCTGGCGGATGTCGAGTTAGCTGTTTAAGGAGATGCTGCCTGTCAGCACCTCTCAGAGAAGGCAATACATGATGACCCTGATGATCACCGTCAA
>Ga0070730_10006346_pt1 | contig 10122 bp, 5 predicted proteins | sample Coa_R1_3_FD_66447 | JGI IMG/M metagenome (GOLD analysis project Ga0070730, IMG submission 66447) | Surface soil microbial communities from Centralia Pennsylvania, which are recovering from an underground coalmine fire - Coalmine... | ecosystem: Environmental > Terrestrial > Soil > Unclassified ... | reverse complement strand
CATCGCCCCCGCCACCACCCGGCCCGCCCGGCCCGGCCGGCGCGGCCGGCAGGGGCAGGGGCAGGGGCAGGGGCGGGACGGCCGGCAGGCCCGGCGCTCCGGCACCCAGGCCCGCCAGCCCGGCCCCCGCCACACCCGCACCCGCACCCGCGCCAGCGCCCGCGCCGGATCCCGGCAGCACCGGCAAGATCGGCAGCACCGGCAGCACCGGCGGCACGGCCGCGGGACCGCTCCCTGCCACCGGGCCGACAACGGGCACCGAACCGGATCCAGAGCCAGTGCCCGGCCCAGAGCCGGTACCCGTCCCGGTTGATGAACCCGTCCCAGTGGAGCCGGTCCCGGTCGAGGAGCCGGTGCCGGTCGGGGAGCCGGACCCGGACGAGGGGCCGGTGCCTGGCCCGGTGCCCAGCACCGGGGAGGTCACAGTGGTCACCGTGCCGGTCACGGTCGAGACCAGCTGGCCGGCCGCCGAACCCGCCGCCTGCACCACCGGCCCGGCATCCCCGGCTACCGAGATCACTGTCCCGGTCACGGTGGTCACGGTCCCGGTCAGCAGCCCGCCGAGCGCCGACCCGGCCCCGCTCACGGTGGCGGGCACCGGGCCGGCCAGCCCGCTCACGACCGGCCCGGCGGTGCTCACCACGCCGGTCACCGCGCCAGTCACGGTGCCGGCCATCGGGCCGACTACGCTGCCGGCCACCGGGCTCGTGCTGGCCACCGGTCCGGTCACCGCGGTCACGGCACCGGTCACGGTACTCGCCACGCTCGTGGCCACAGTGCTGGCCGCCGGCGTCGTGCTGGTCACGGAGCTCGCCGTGCTCGTGGCCGCCGTGCTGGCCGCCGCGGTCGTGCCGGTCACGGCACCGGTCACGGTGCTGGCCGCAGGCGCGGCAGCGGAGGTCGTGCTGGTCACGGCGCCGGTGACGGTGTTTGCCGCGGTGCTGGCAGCCGGGGCGGCCGCCGAGGTCGTGCTGGTCACGGCGCTGGTCATCGCGCTGGCCGCGGGAGCGGCCGGGGTAACCTGCGAGACCGTCGAGGACGCTGGAGCGGTCCGGGCCGCCGGGCTCACCGCGCTGGTCGCGGTGGTGGCGGTGGTCCCGGTCACGGCGCCTGTCGCGGTACCCGCCGCTGAGCTGGCCGCTCCGGCTGCCGTGCTGGCCGTGCTGGTGACAGCGCTGGTCACGGAGGGCAGGACTGGGCCGGGCGGGCCGGAATTGGGAAGGACCGTGGCGGCCGAAGCGGGTGTAGCGGCCAGCAGGCCTATGCCCACTAGGAGACACAGGCCGCCAAGCGCCGCCCCGATGGTGTACAAGAGCACCTTCAGGGCTGACTCGCACCAGCCCTTCATGCGCGTCACGGTAGTCACTTAAATCGCCAATGTCTATACCCGTGATGCCATTTCGGCGAGATTTTCTGTCGGCTGCCGAATAATCCGGCCGGGATGCCGCGTATTGCGCTTTCCAGCATTATCCGGTGATATCCAGTGATGCCCGATATGCACCCTTACTACCGTTCGGGATTAATTGCTACGCCTTCGACCTGCACAAACTTGGATGTCGGGACAAGACTAAGCTGGACGGCGAAGCGTGCGAAGATGGCACAGTATTGCTGCTGCGGCGGCGAGTGGTCACCTACGGATCATCGGGATTATGCGGAATTCGTCGCGTGACGGCGGATGTCAGGGATATATCGCACTATAGGATTCGCGGACCGGCGGAAGATTGATTGTGGTCAGGGCGCTGATGGCCGGCATGATAGACACGACGGCGCTCTGACCCTGCGTCTCTACCCGGGCGGCGTACAGCGGGCCGGAGCCGAGGAGCGGGGTGATCACGACGGCGAACGCGGACCCGCTCCTACTGCCTTTCGGGGCCGCCACCGGAACCACCAGGGTATGCCCGGCCTGGACCGTTACGACTTGGCTCACGCTGAGGCTGGGCCCAGCCGAACGGCCGCTCGTGGCCAGCGCGATCTCGGTCAGGCGTACACGAGCCGCTCTGGCCGTGGCCGACAGCGCGATCGTGGCGGAAGGACCCGAACCGGTGGTATTTCCGGCTACGACGGCCTGCCCGATGATGGGCGCCGTGGCCGCGGTGAAGGCGCCCAGGCCGCTACCCGGGACCAGAACGGCGGCCGAGACCGGCACGTTCGACGTTAGCTCAAGGGCGGCATCGGTGCCGCCGAGCGGCGCCAGTTGCGCGTAGAAGGCCGAACCTCCTGGCACGTCAACCGTCTGCGCGCCGAACGGGTGGTACCGCCCTTGCGGAGTGATGGCCAGGACGCTCACCCGGGCGCTCAGGCTGCCGGGGACCGCGATGAACAGCGTGGCCGCGCTGCCGGACGGAGGTACCCCGGGGATCACCATGCTGGTCGAGGGCGCCGTCGTACTCGGCAGCCAGCTACTGCCTGCGGCGGAACTCTCCCAGACGTCGGCGGCCACCCGGCCGATGCTGGTCCGGACCTCGATCGCGACCACGGGGGAGTTGGCGCCCAGAGCCGACAGGGACTCGGTAACCGTCTGGTAGGGCGGGACTGTGATGCCGGTGTCACCGTCGGCCTGGACCGGCCCGGCCTCGGTGATGACTCTGACGTCCACGCTTGCGGCCAGGGCGTCGATGTTCATGAGGTCGAGCTGGATCTGGGAGGCGCCGTTCTGCTGCCCCGGCCCCACGAACCAGATATCCGAACTTGGCTCGCCGCAGCGGATGCTGGACAGGCCGGAACTCTCCGTCTCCTCGGCCTCCATGGCCGACGCCATGACGCCGGTTCCGGTCACCGACCAGCCTTCGGCTACGGTCGTGCCCTTCTTGCTTACGCTGCTCGCGGCCGGGATGGCCAGCAGCGACAGCGCGCCCGGATCGGTCTGGCTGATCGGGCTCACAGCGTGCACCTGGACCCCCGCCAGCGGGAGCGGCGCCAGCTCGACCTGGCCCGGTCCGGCGGTAGTCGCGGGCGAAGGTGACCCCGGGGATACGGGCGATCCCGAGATCAGTGCGACCTTCGCCGACCCGCCGCCCTGAGCGGGAGGGCAGGCCCGGACGGCGGAGCTGACCGCCACTTGCCTGGGCGCCGCGCTGACCTGGCTTGTGGTGGCCGGGGCGGGCCTGGCCAGCTGCGCGACACCGGCGATGACGCCCAGCGCCGCCAGGACCACGCCGGCGGGCACGAAATGAGCTGGCCTCATGACCCGTCACCGAGTTCCCAGGGTGGGCGCTGCCCGGCCGACGTGGGGTCGGTCAGCCGCCCGTCACCGTCGTCGGCCCCGGTGAAGAGGTCGAGGTGTTCAAGCGTGCGGTCCTCCGTGAACTCACCGAGATCCGGACCTGTCTCGGGCGGGGACTGGGTGGGGGCAGGAGGGCTGGCCGCCGGCTTGGCGGTACCGCCGCGCCAGCGCGACGGCTTCCCGTGCCGCGCGGCGTGCTGGCCGCCGCGCGCACGGCGGGGAGCCTCGGAAGACGGCCCGACGGGAGCGCTGCTGGAGGCTGAGGCACTGACCTCGGTAAGCGGCGAAACTGGCGCGCCGTTGGAGACGGGGATGCTGACCTCGGTGAACGGCGAAACGGGCTCGCTGTGGGAAGCGGGGCTGCTGGCCTCGGTGCGCGGCGAGACGGACGCGCTGTTGGAGGCGGGGGTGCTGGCCTCGGTGCGCGGCGAGACGGACGCGCTGTTGGAGGCGGGGGTGCTGGCCTCCGTGCGCGGCGAAACGGGCGCGATGCTGTGCGGCATGGCGCTCATCGCGGGACCGGGGTCGTACGCGGACGCGGCGGGATACCCGTCGTCGTACGCGGACGCAGTGGGGTACCCGTCGTCATTCGTGGACGCGGTGGGGTACCCGTCGTACGCGGACGCGGCGGGGTACCCGTCGTCATACGTGGACGCGGCAGGGGACGCGGCGTCGTCTGCGAACGCGTAGGGGTCCGGAACAGTCACCACCGGGGGATCGGCGGCGCGGAACTCCGCGGTGCTGGCTTCGGCTGCCGCGGGAGCCAGGATGGCGGGCTGTGGCGACCGGTTGCGGCGGGCCAGGCGCGGGCGGCGGGCCAGGCGCGAGCCGCGGGCATGTTCCCGCCGCCTGCCCGGGGTGGGGGCGGGCTGGACTTCGGGGCTGGGCCCCTCCGCCGGCGCGGGCGCCGCGGATCTGCTGCCGGGCAGGGCGAGCGCGAAGACGACCAGGACGGCGGCGGCCTCGAAGCCGAGGCTCAGGTCCCTTGCCGTCTCGTTACGGGTGATGACCAGGCGGCCGCCGCCGGGGGGCAGGGCGAAACCCTGCGCCCAGCCGCCGACCGGAGCGGCCAGGCGAGGCAGCGCGTGTCCGTCCAGGGTTGCGGACCAGCCACCCGCCGCTTCCGCGAGGACCAGCGTGCCCGATGTGCCCGGCGCGATGACGGCGTTCAGGCCGATCGACCCGGAAGGAACCAGCACCGTGGTGCCGTCAGCCCTAAGAATGCGCGCCCGCGCCACGGTCCCGGCGACCTCCCACAGGACGTAGGCGGACGACTGGGTCAGCGGCATCAGGCCGGCGGCGCCGTCGATCTGGTGGACAAGCGACTGGCTCACGGGACCGGGCAGCAGCACGTAGCCGATGTCGAACTGGCTGAGCGCCTGTCCCGTGTTGCCGTCGTCGCCGCTCGCGGCCGCGTCCAGTGAGGCGACGACGCTGTCGAGCGCCTGGGTGGCCGGGGCGCCCGTGGTCAGCTCAGGCTCACCGAGGACGGGGTCGGTGTTCCGCAGCACGGTGTAGGTCAGGATCCCGCCCGCTGGCCGCAGGACCAGCGTCCTGGTCTGGTTAGGACCCGAGGACGAGGCGGCCACGAACGGAGGCAGGATCTGCGGGCCCGCGGCGGCGATGGGCCCGCGGACCCCGGTGACCAGCCAGGCGCCGGCGGCTAGGACCGGTGCCGACGCGGCCGCGACCAGGCAGACCAGCGCCAGGACCCGCGGCGAGCCGAGACCGGTCAGCCCGCCGGTAACGGCCTGTTTCGCCCGCGCGAACCCCCGGACCGCTGACTCGACCAGCGGGGTAGCCGCCAGCAGCAAGCCTGCGGCGGCGATGCACATCGCGGCGCCCGGCCAGGCGCTGACCTTGATCCCGCCCTCCGGCGCCGTCACGCGGACGAAGCTCACCGCGAGCGCGATGGCGAGCCCGGTCAGCGCGATGCCCCAGCCGGCCTGCACCAGGGCCATCCGCCGGCGGGCGAGCAGTGCGCCGAACGCCGTCAGGACCAGGCCCGCGGTCACCCAGGCGGGCGGGAGACCCGGCCCTCCCGGGCTGAGCAGCAGTACCGATTCCGGCCGCAACCCCGCCACGGCCAGCCCGGGCCGCTGTATCCCGGCCTCGAGGAAGAACTGGGCGGGGCTGGTCACCAGCCGGAATGTCCAGGGCAGGAGGACCGCCGCGGGTACCAGCGCGACGATCGCCGCACTGATGACGGTCGCCCGGCCGAGCCACCGCCAGGCCGCCGCCGCGCCGAGCGCGGCCAGCACCGCGATCGGCCAGACCAGCGGGACGAAGGCCGCGGCCACCGCGACGAGCAGGCCGGTCGCCCACGCGGCCCGGCGGGCGATCCGCGCTGGACGGGTGAGCACCCGCCCCACGGTGATGCCGATGAGCGGGACGAGGACGAAGACGGCGGCGGTACCCAGGCGTCCGGCGGCCACGCCGCCCATCGCCACCGGGAGCAGCGCGTAGGTGGCGGCGACCCAGACCCGCGCCGCCAGGACACGCGTTAGGCGGCGCAGCGCCCAGTACGCCGCCATCCCGGCCGCCGGGACGCAGCCGAGCAGCACCACGTCCGTGGCCAGCCAGGGCTTTCCCGCCAGCACGGTGGCCAGCACGGCCATCACGCCCAGGTAGGGTGGCGCGCTGACGGTCGAGCCGAGGCCGGCCGCGTGGTAACCGGCCAGGTACTCGCGCCACAGATCGCCCGCGCCGCCCCAGGCGGGCACGAGAGCGCCGCCCGCGAGCGTGGCCGAGCCGCTCAGCACCGAGCCGACCAGCGACCGTTCCGCGACCAGCGTGACCACCGTCAGCCCCGCGAAGAGCAGGACACCCGGGCTGGTCAGGACGCGCCGGACGAACGAATCGGTGTCGGGCAAGGGCAGGTCGTCGCTCGGCTCGTCGGTGACGGCGTGATGCACCCCGCTGGTGTCGTAGCCGGGACCGCTGGACAGCAAGGCGGCGAGTGACTCGGCGAGTCGGGCCAGGGTCCTTCCGCTGGGCAGCTGGTCGCGCAGGATCGACCAGCCGTACTTGCGATGAGGGGCCCGGCGACGGCGGGCACGCCAGATCCTGGCCGGGTGACGGAGGAGCCAGGCGAGGGCGCCTAGCTGGTCCCACGCCCGGTGCTGCTGCTTGGTGACGAGGAAGTACCCCGCGCGGAGCAGCGTCCCGACGACGCATCCGCCCAGGATCGGGATCATCGGCCCGAGCGGCAGGTTGACGGCGAACACGTACAGGGCGCCGCGCCGGTCGGCCCGGCGCGAGCGCCCGCCCGCGGCGGGCGCCTTCCTGAGCTGCCTGGCGGACATCTCGCGGTGGTAGACCACCGCATCCGTGATCACCCGGACCTCGTAGCCCGCCGCGCGCACCCGCCAGCAGAAGTCGATGTCATCACGGAACAGGGGCAGGTTAGCGTCGAAGCCGCCCATCTGATCCCAGACGTCGTGGCGCACCAGCATGCCCGCCGAGCTGACCGCCAGCACCGGACGGTTGCCATCGTGCTGGCCCTGGTCGATCTCGCCGGGCTCGATCCCGGTGGCACGCCGGCCGGCCCGGTCCGGGGTGATGCCCGCCTCGCGCAGCACGCGCCGGTCCACCAGGTCCCTCAGCTTCGGGCCGACCACCGCCGTCGACCGGCCGCGGCTGGCGCCCCTGAGCAGCTGCTCCAGCGCGTCGGAGGCGGGCTCGCAGTCATCGTGCAGGAGCCATACCCATTCCACCGCCGTCTCCGGTCCGGTGCCGGTCCGCCGCAGCGGCTTGCGGGCCGCGGGGTGCTGCAGCGCGCGGGAAACGGCCGCGCCGTAACCGGTATCGGCGTCCATGCCGAACACGGCGTCCGGGCCAAGCAGCTCGGTCAGCGTAGCCCCGCTGCGGTCCCTGCTCCCGGTGTCGACCGCGACCACGCGCTCCACGGGGTGCGTCTGCTCGCGCACTGCGTTGATGAGCCCTGGCAGCAGCCGGGCACCGTCGTGCGCGACGATCACGGCGGTGACGACGTGACGGAGGTGCGCTGCGTTCTCTGACAAGGGTCCTGACTGGTGGCCTGGGCAACGGTGCTCCGCGCGACTACCTACCCCGGCAGAGCGCGAGGTCTACGTGAACGACAACCCCCGCGCTCACGACGGCATCAACGATACACAGGCTGAATACGGTCAGCGGGGTGAACGAGCGATGTCCCAGCGCTACCCGGCCGCGCGCTTCAGCCGACGGCGCTCGCGCTCCGACATGCCGCCCCAGATACCGAATCGCTCGTCGTGCTCGAGTGCGTACTCCAGGCACTCGGCCCGTACCTCACAGCTCCGGCACACCCGTTTGGCCTCCCGGGTCGATCCCCCCTTCTCGGGGAAGAACGCCTCAGGATCCGTCTGTGCGCACAGCGCCCGGTCCTGCCAGCCCAGTTCGTCTTCATCCTCGGGACTGACGAAGACCTGTGTCAGCGAGATCATGACCTCGGTCACCGCCCATCCTCCCTCCCCAGTCGGAGCCCCCGGTCTTGCCCACTCCCCGCAGGAGCGAGAATCACATCAATGAAATTACACTAGCGTGTCTTGCTTCAAGTCAAGCGGAGAAGGTGATATTGGTCCCCGCGATGCCTGAGATGCGCGTTAAATCACGTAGGGAATCCGTGTAATCACGCTTCGTCAGGACCAAGGGAGGCCTTGGCCCGGGGACGGGCGGATGCTGACACACTCTTGGTTATGCGCATCACCGTGCTGGCGGGCGGCGTGGGAGCCGCGCGCTTCCTGCTAGGGCTGAGGGAAGCCGCCGGCCCCGACGCCGAGATCACGGTCATCGGCAACACCGGCGACGACATCACCCTGTTCGGGCTGCGGGTGTGCCCGGACCTCGACACCGTCATGTACACGCTCGGCGGCGGCATCAACACCCAGCAGGGGTGGGGGCGGGCCGAGGAGACCTTCAGCATCCGGGCCGAGCTGGCCGCCTACGGCGCGAGCCCGGACTGGTTCATGCTCGGTGACCGGGACTTCGCCACCCACATCCTGCGCAGCCAGCTGCTCGCGGCCGGCCAGCCGCTATCGGCCGTCACCGAGGTGCTCTGCCGCCGGTGGCAGCCGGGCGTCCGGCTGCTCCCGATGTCCGACGACCCGATCGAGACGCACGTCGTCCTCGCGGATTCCGGCCAGCGGCGCGTGATCCACTTCCAGGAATGGTGGGTGCGCCTGCACGCGGAGACCCCCGCGGCGGCGATCACCGCACTCGGCGCGGAGGAAGCCACCCCGGCCCCCGGCGTGCTCGACGCCATCGGCGCGGCCGACGTGGTCCTGTTCCCGCCCTCCAACCCGGTCGTCAGCATCGGCACCATCCTGGCCGTGCCCGGCATCCGGGCGGCCGTGGCGGCCAAGACCGTGGTCGGCGTTTCGCCCATCATCGGCGGCGCGCCGGTGCGCGGGATGGCCGACGCCTGCCTGGCCGCGATCGGGGTCGAGACGTCGGCCGCCGCGGTCGGGGCGCACTACGGACCGGAGCTGATCGACGGCTGGCTGGTCGACGACCAGGACAAGGCCGCGGCCGATGACCCGGCGCTGGCGGGCATCGCCGTCCGCGCGCTGCCGCTGCTGATGTACGACCTGACCGCCACGACGGCGATCGCGCGGGCGGCCCTGGACCTGGCGCAGGAACTCGCGTGACACAAGGTACCCCCCTCACCGTGAGCCCGGTAGCCGGGCTGCCCGAGGTCACCGCGGGCAGCGACCTGGCGGCGCTCATCGCCGACGCGGCCCCGGACCTGCGGGACGGCGACATCCTGGTCGTCACGTCGAAGATCGTCAGCAAGGCTGAAGGCCGGGTGGTCGCCACCTCGCGCGAGCAGGCCATCGAGGCCGAGACGGCGCGGGTGGTGGCCAGGCGCGGCGCCACGACGATCGCGCAGACGCGGCACGGGTTCGTGCTGGCCGCGGCCGGGGTCGATGAGTCCAACACGGCCCCGGGCACCGTCGTCCTGCTCCCCGAGGACCCCGACGAGTCGGCCAGGCGGCTGCGCAAGGCGCTGCACGCCCGCGCCGGCCGAAGGATCGGGGTGATCGTGACCGACACGATGGGCAGGCCGTGGCGGGCCGGGCAGACCGACACCGCCATCGGCGTGGCCGGCGTCACGCCCGTCCGCGACTACCGCGGCGAGGCCGACACCTTCGGCAACATCCTGGAGGTCACCGTGGCCGCCGTGGCCGACGAGATCGCCGCGGCCGCGGACCTGGTGAAGGGCAAGGCGCTGCGGATCCCGGTCGCGCTCGTGCGCGGGCTGGCCGACCTGGTCACCGAGCAGGACGGCCCCGGCGCGCGGGCGCTGGTCAGGCCGGCCGACGAGGACATGTTCCGGTTCGGGTCGGCCGACGTGCCGCTGGCCCGCAGGACGATCAGGGCGTTCACCGCCGAGCCGGTCGACGTCGAGGCGATCCGCAAGGCGATCGCGACCGCGCTGACCGCGCCCGCGCCGCATCACAGCCAGCCGTGGCGGTTCGTCATCCTGAGCTCGGCCGCCGCCAGGACGGCGCTGCTCGACGCGATGCGCGAGGCCTGGACCGCCGACCTGCGCCGCGACGGGTTCACCGGGGAGCAGATCACCCGCAGGCTCCGGCGCGGCGAGCCGCTGCGGCAGGCGCCCCTGATCGTCGTGCCGTGTCTGGTCGCGGACGCGGCGCACGAGTACCCGGACGAGCGGCGTTCGGCCGCGGAGCAGGCCATGTTCGTGGTGTCTCTGGGCGCCGCGGTGGAGAATCTGCTCATCGCGCTGGCCGTCGAGGGGCTCGGCTCCGCGTGGATCTCCAGCACCCTGTTCTGCCAGGAGGTCGCCGCCCGGGCGATGGACCTGCCGGATGGCTGGCGGCCGATGGGCGCCGTCGCCGTGGGTCATCCGGCCGAGCAGGCCCGCCCGCGTCCGCCCC
>Ga0070730_10006345_pt1 | contig 10123 bp, 11 predicted proteins | sample Coa_R1_3_FD_66447 | JGI IMG/M metagenome (GOLD analysis project Ga0070730, IMG submission 66447) | Surface soil microbial communities from Centralia Pennsylvania, which are recovering from an underground coalmine fire - Coalmine... | ecosystem: Environmental > Terrestrial > Soil > Unclassified ... | reverse complement strand
GCCTGTCGCGAGTGGATGGAGCGTCTCGAGGACACGCAAGCCTGCGGTTTCGAACAGCTCCCGGTAATGCGCATCGCTGCAGAGGACATCGATCACCGGGCGGCGGTCGGGCACGTCCAGCATCACGATTCGCACCTGCTCCCCATCGCGGGCGGTGCGGTTGGCGGGAAAGTCGCGGGTGCTGAAGGAAGCCCACTCGTGCAGGTAGATCGCGGTCGCCGACACCACGATGACGAGGCGGCCGCCGGGCGCGAGCAGGCGCTGAAGCTCCCGTAACGCGGACACCTTGTGCGTGTCGGTCGGGATATTGTCGAAGGTGAAAGCCGCAAGAATCAGATCGAGGGTCGCAGCGCCGAATGCAGCCAGGGGGCCATCGGCAACCAGCCGATAGTCTCCGCGAGGGTCACGAGCGCGCGCCTGCTGGAGCATGACCTGCGAGATATCGACGCCGACCACCGCGAAGGCCAGGTTCTTCAAGAATCGGGTGGATCGACCCGCGCCGCAGCCGAAGTCGAGCGCGCGGCGGCCGCGCGCGTGCTTGCGGAGCAGGGCCGGCAGGTCACGAAAGGCGAGGTAATACGTGGCGGGAAATTCGAGATCCGCGTACGCGCGGGCGCGATCGGCGTCTGCGTAGACATTGCTGAAAGCCTCGGTCATCGCGCGCACCCGACCCTCGTGAAAATGGCTTCCTGCCCGCCGCAGCGGAAAGCCCCTCCCGCCGACCTGTCCGCGGCGGCATCGGATCCGCGAGCCGCCCCCGCAGGGTCCGTAGATTCCCTGACTAGCCGGCGGGCGCGGCGGACGTGAAGATCGTCCTTACCCCGATCAGCATAGCGGCTAAACAGTCAGCTGGATGATGGCCCGACGGATACCCAAGCGCCCCGCGCACCCCGAGCGCATCTGCTGGGGCTGTGCCTTGTACTGCGCGGCCAACGACTTGCGCTGTGGCAACGGCAAGGAGCGCGCTCAGCATCCCATCGAGACCTTCGGGCCGGACTGGATGGAGCTCATCGAGGCCTCGGAAGAGGAGCCTGGCTCCACGCCGGGCGAGCGCTGAGCGCGAGCCGGTTTTTTGGCGGAAAAGCCGCTCATCTAGAGCGGATGTCCCACGCCGCCCTGCCTCACCCGATCGTCAGACGAGGGAGCCGCCAACTGCGCGCGCAGGCGCTCGAAGAAGAGCGCCACGGTCTCAGCCGCTTTCCCGCTATCCACCACGGTCGTGCTCAGGCGCGGCCTGCTCGAGATGTGAACGGTGGTCCAGGGTCCATCGCCCGTCACGCGCACGGAGATGGATTCGCCCCAGCCCTTGAGCGTCGGGCCGGTTCTGCCATCGAGCTCGCCGGTGATGGCGTTCTCCTTCAGAAGCCTCATGTTCGGAAAACTCAGCAGCGCGCGGCGCGCGGCTTCGTAGACGGATGCGAGGTCCCGATCGATCTCCTCCGAGCGTTCCTGTGACCTGCCTGACGCGAGGTCGCCGGGATCGATGCCCCGCGCCTCGAGCCGGCGCTCGGATCGTTTCTGTATCCAGACGAAAATGCCGCCCAGGAGCGCGCCGGCGAGGAGACCCAGGCCGACGGCCGACAGTGCCTCAAAGCGCTCCAGGGCAAAGAGCGCCACGAAGATGCCGAAGGGAACAGCCGTACCCCAGAAGGCCCGCGTGGTGGCTGAGACTCGCCGCAACATCAGTGGCGCCCCGGCGCGAGCGGTGAAGGCCCAACCTTGGTGCAGGCTTCTCGCGGGGCCGCGCGATTTTCAATAGCCGGGACGCCGGCGGCCGCGGCCGCAGCCGGGCCGCTCAGGCGGCCTTTCAAGCCAAAGCGGGTCTCACCCATAAGAATACAGACAGGGAATGGCTCCAGGCAGTTTCCGCAAGAGCGAGGAGCCTCACGGTCAAGTTGAGGAGCCAGGCACGGCATGCGGAGCCTGCGGCAGTCCAGGTGGCGCTCAGGGTTCCTGAGGCTCTGAGCGGCAGCGCGCCGCGGTTAGCCGCAGGCGGCGGGTGGATTCACTCGCGAGCGCAGAGCCGCCCCGGCATCGCCCCGGTGTTCGTCAGGTCCCCGGTGTTCGTCAGGTATCGCTCCCGAGGGTTGCATCGTCGCGGTCCAGGGGAGAATTCCGGAAATCTTCGATAAGCGCCAGCGCTTCGGCCTCCCGATTTTCCGGAACCATGATGGCACGGGCGTTCAAGGACTCGATGGGCAGCGCCCCCGGAAACAGCGAGCCGAAGGCGGCATTGCGAACAAAGCAGGGCACGTTACGGGCCTCGAGCATGGCGACCACGCTAAGAAGCTCCCCTTCCGTTGACGGCGTGAACACCGTGACGAGGCTCACCGTCGCCACCTGACCGTGAGCGTGCCACCAACTCAGTATGCCGTTCATGCGGTGTGTCTTTGAGCTCGACCGCATAATAGGGGGCTTCCGCGGTGCCGACGTTCTCAGCCGAGTGCGTCACGGCGTCGCGCCACAATACCTCCCCGGAGTGCGAGGGGTACGCAACGACGGCGCCGTTCGGCAAGAGCGGACACGACCCCCGCTGGATGCGAGTGCCCGCAGCCACCGTGACGGTGAGGCAGGCGCATCGATCGAGCACGCCAGCCGCGGTGCGCCCGCCGTGTCGACCGGCTCACTTGTGCGCTTCCATGTACGCGCGAAGTAATGCGTTCATTCGCGATTGGTACCCGGCACCCTGGCTCCGAAACCACTCGATGACGTCAGAGTCAATGCGAAGCGACAACAGCGCTTTCTTCGGGACCGGCTTGAGGCCTTTGCCGGCCACGGCCCGCGCAAACGTCTCCGGAGTCCACTTCGGAGCATCGGGGTCGCGCACGACGCCGGCGTCAATCGTCTTGCGAACCTTGGCGGGCTTGGTCAGGGATCTGCGAGAAGTGGCAGCGCGCTTCATGGTTTCGTCGCCTCAAGAACTGAATGATACGAATGCTCACCACGCGGTATGCGCAACCGCACGCGCGGCGCTCGCGAGCTGGAGCTTGCGGAGGTCGGCGTGGCGTGCCTCTTCGTCCCCTGGGAAGCAATTGTCGCTACGGCGCGTAAATACGGCAAGGCTCCGGCACCGCACGATGGCCGACGAGGAGAAAAGGTCCTCCTCGCTAACTGGCCGGCGGCGCCTTGACAATGTGCTCGGCCAGAGCCAGCCAGCGCCCATGACGGCGGATGTACGTCGCCGTGTACTTGTAGACGGTGGTGTAAGCGGCGCCGTCTCGTGTCCCGTGTGCAGTATCGGTGCCGACGAGCACCGCGGTGTCGCCGTCGATGATCACCGCTTCGTAGGTCAACGTTTGGGATGCGGTAGGATCGACGGCACCTGCGAAGACCTCAATGAACGCTTTCTTATCGTAGGTTTTTGCGCCGAAGGTCGCCACGAACCTATCATCGAGAATGCGCTGGAGCGCGGTTACGTCGTGCTTGTCCTCGGCGGCGGCCCAGTCCTTTTCGAGGTCCAGCAGCTGTTGTCTCGCGTCAGTCCGCGCAGAGATCTGGGCACTCGCTGGCACCGCGGCCACCGTCAGCGCCACCAGGCAGCAGGCGAGCGCCCGGCTCGCGGCTTGCGACGGCCCCCTCCAACGATTGTCAGGCGCTGAAGCGCTCACTTTGGATATTCCGCTATCAACTCAACTTCAAGAACGACGGCCGGGGTGTACAAGCGTTGCACCTGGACCCATGTGCCCGCGGGCAGAGGCGTGTTTACGTAGAACTGTCTCCGAACCGCCTTATTCTGAATAAAAGCACCCAGGTCCGTGGCGTAAACATTTTCCTTTACGACGTTCGCGAAAGTCAGACCATTTGCCTCGAGCGTCTTCTGCAGATCGCGATAGACGGTCTGTATGGCTGAAGCCATCTCTCCTTTTGCCGCGTTACCTGAAATGTAGAGAGTTTGCCCGGTGCGAACTGCCTGACAGAAGCCGACGTCAGTCTCAAATGCCTCATCGTCGTGGAAGCAGGTCCGCGGTAACGATCGAGGAATGGCAGCGCAGCCAGACAACAGAACCAAGCCCAAGGCGAAGAGAGTACAGAGGGTCCGCATCATGGCGTCTCCGTTGGCGTCTAACGCGATGTTGAAAAAGGCCTCCGCGGCCTCGAATCCGCTTTTTTTGGAGACCGCAAGTGATTGATTCATCGTCCACCTCTGCTCGAAGTTTGATCGAGTCGAAGCTTGAAAATTGGATTTTCAACAGCCTGCTGACGGTGAAGTTGAGGGGCCGGCCGACCATGCCAGCCAAGGGCCGCGGGCCCGCAATTTCTTCCGGGACCCGCGGCCCCAAACGGGTATCACGGCCCCCTCCAATGATTGCTAGAGGTCGGTCGCCCCTCGAGCCCCACAGCAGTGTTTCTCCAGCTGCACCGGGGGACATTTGACGCTTCCAAAGGAACAAAACACGCAGCAATCGCCCGTCATTGGCCTAAGCAATTTACGACAACCTTTGCACTCGTAGAAGTAAACGCAGGCATCAGTCGGCATTATTTCCTCGGACTTAGCTCCGCAGTGCGGGCAAGTGATGACGGAGTGCAGCGTAACTTCCACGGCGATTCCAATGACCTCTAACGGTGAAGTTGAGGGGCCGGCCGGCCACGCCCGACAGGGGCCGCGGGCCCGCAATTTCGACTGGGTCCCGCCGCGCCTAACCACCAGCACATCACGGGCTGCCTCCAACGATGGTTAGAAGGCACCCCTCACTCGATGTGCCGGCTGATGCGTCAGGCCGCACGCAAGTCGAACGAAGCTCATCACGCGTCTCCTAAAGCAGTCGGCAGGGCGCCTCGGGCGCACAATGTTCCCAGCGCCCGAGGCGCCAAGCCTGAAGCGCCTCATGGACCCTTCCAACGATTGTTAGACGGCGACGCGCCTGCCATTGTGTGTCTCCATTCAAGCAGAAACGCGACGCAGGTTCCGGCGCCGACAAGCGCCCAGACGATCCATGGCGGAACACTGAGGATGCCTGCGTCTGAGAGTAGGAACACCGTACCGCCTATCAGCAGGAGCGGTGCAGTGATCCCGCAGTGAAAGGTTCGATTCTTTCTCCAGTTCGCTACACAGCCGATACCGGCTGCCAGGAGAATCGTGCTCGCCGAGGCCCGCCCGAGTGGACGCCAATACAAACCCACAAGGCCGAGCAGGCCCCAAGCAATCACCGAGGCCACAAACCAATAGCAAATCGAAGCGGGTGAGCTGCAGCAAACGGTGCGCTTCGACAAGGTGGTGCTCATATCGTCGCCGTCTAACGGTGAAGTTGAGGGGCCGCACGACCACGCCCGAAAGGGGCCGCGGGCCCGCAATATCGACTGGGTCCCGCGGCCCCAACCAGATAACGCCTCACGGCCCCCTCCAGCGATTGTTAGACGGCTTCGACTTCATCGTAGCTCCAATTTCAGGAAAACAGTCCCCGGGACAGGGTTGAATCGATAGACGGAAGTCGGCCTGAATCCCAGAGACGCGTACAACGCCTGCGCCTCCCTCATCGAGGGTAGCGTATCCAGAAGTAATTGGGAGTATCCAAGCTGCTTCGCCAGCGTCACGATGCTTTCGGCTAGGAGATGCCCGACCCTACGCCCTCGCGCAGCGGGGACGACATACATGCGTTTCATCTCGGCAGCGCTTCCTGAGAATTTCCGCACACGGACACACCCGAGATAGGTGCCCTTCTCCTCGGCGAGGAGGAAAGCTCCCGTGGGCGGACCATATTCGCTTGTGAGATGCTGCAGCTCGTCTGCGAACTCCTGAAACGACAGGTCCACGTTTAGAGAGGCCACATACTCCTCGATAAGTGAGCGCGCGTGGCTCCAGTCTTCTGCGGACTGCGGCTGCACAAGGCGGATCGTCACCTTCTTCACCAAGCCGTCTAACGGTGAAGCTGAGCGGCCGGCCGACCACGCCGGACAGGGGCCGCGGGCCCACAGTCTCTCCCGGGACCCGCGGCCCCAATCAGACCACGCATCGCGGCCCCCTCCAACGATTGTTAGAAGGGCTGGTGCGGGTGTCGATCGAAGCCAACTGAGCTCCTTGGCACACTCTCGCCGTGCGGACAGCGCGCAGCTCCGGCGTTAAGCGAAGGGGACGCCAAACGAAGCCACCGAGCCAGAATGGCCGCGACGGCGCAGCGTCGCAACCCGGCGAATTCCGCGCCGGCAATTGCGACGCGGCAACGAAGGGCTCTTCGAGCCAAGTCGAGCGCCGGAGCCAGCACTTTTCAAGCCTCCCGCACCAGATCCTTCTAACTCTTCTAACGGTGAAGTTGAGCGGCGGTACGACCACGTCGGACAGGCGACGCGGGCGCACACTGTTTTTCCGCGCCCGCGCGCCAAACAGGAAGCGCCTCACGGACCCCTCCAACGATTGTTAGCCGCCAGCTCGCCCACCGAGCTCTTCTCGCAGAATGCGCCGCATTTGAGAGGCCGTAAGCGGCTTGTCTGCTTCTGCCATGTGTCCAGCAAGCGCGTCGTTGATTAGGGTCTGGTACCCCTTGCCAGTGCGCTCGGAGAGACCACGGAAGTAGTTAATGATCGCGTCATCCAGATAGATCGTGATGCGCGTCTTGCCGCGATTCGTGGTTACCGCGCCGCGGCGTCCGCGAGAAAAGTCAACGCTTCGCTTCATAAACCTTACGCTCTCTCGGTTCGGGCTTGCGAACTGAAATTATCCGCTCGTTGGGACCGCGTTTGGTCCAGACCACAACATACAAAGTTCCAAAGACGCAAAGACGTTCGTGCCGATACTCACCCAGCGCCGCTCACCTTCACTCGAGACATCTTCGACAGTGAGGCAGAGCGGGTCGCCAAGAACACCGTCGCCCTCTGTGAGCGAAACGCCGTGCTTAGCGGTGTTCTCCGCGTCTTTGTTCGGGTCGAACTCTACGCCCATGCCCGAGTATATGCACGACGTGCATATACGTCAAACCTCGCGACGAGGCCTCGGCTGGCGGCTAACGGTGAAGCTGAGGAGCCGCCTGAGGCGTCAGGCCGCACTCAGGTCGAACGAAGCTCATCGGACGCTCCCTGAAGCGGCCGGAAGGGCGACGCGGGCGCACACTGTCCCCAGGCGGCCGCGGCGCCAAACAAGAAGCGCGTCACGGACCCCTCCAACGATTGTTAGATTGCACTCGCACCTTTTCACAGTGGGCTAACCGACACTATGGCGGATCGTTTGGGTTGAAATCATAGGACAGCGCCAGTTTCGCGAGCGCGTCTTCGGATACGTCTTTCACGAGCACGCGTTGGGCAGCAGCAACAAAGGACTCCGGGACTAGAAGGATGCGTGAACCGAGACGGCCCTTGTCGTCACTTGGAACTGGCTGGAGCCAGACATATGTGAATGTCCGCGGCCATGCGATCCATGACGGGATGCTTTCGCGCGCCAGGCGGCCCGCGGCCACCTCCGCGGATATCGGATCGTTGTATTTCTCTACGAGCGTGAGTTTCAGAGCTTTCTTAAGATCCTCGATCTGGGTTCGAGCGACGCGAATTCCGTAACGGACCTGAAACGGTTGGAGGGTGGCCGGCGACAATTAGAACTGCCGGGTGACGACAATTAGAACTGCCGGTCGACGGGCCTCATCGACGGTCTGGTTTACTCAGCCCTCACAAAGGGGGCTGCGTGGTAACAGACGAACAGGTGAGGTTGCTCATGTCATTGTTAACGCAGGGTATTCCCCAGGTGACGGCGGCGGCGAAGGCGGGGATGAGCGAGCGGACGGCGCGCAAGTACGCGCGCTTGGGCCATGTACCGTCGCACACGAAGGTGCCGCACACGTGGCGGACCCGACCCGATCCCTTCGAAGGTGTGTGGCCTGAGATCGAGGCGCTGCTGCGCCAGGATGGCGGTCTGCAAGCGAAGACGATCTGGACGGAGTTGAACGAGCGCTATCGGGGTCGCTTCAGCGTCGGACAGCTGCGCACGCTTCAGCGGCGGTTGCTCGCGTGGCGAGTCACCTCAGGACCGGATCGTGAGGTGTTCTTTCCACAGACACACACGCCAGGTGAACAAGCGCAGTCGGACTTCACGGACATGGGGAGCCTGGAGGTGATGATCGCCGGGCAGCCGTTCCCGCATCTGCTGTACCACTTTGTGCTGACCTACTCGAACTGGGAAGCGGTATCGATCTGCCCGAGCGAGAGCTTCGAGTCCTTGAGTGCCGGTGTTCAGAGTGCGCTGTGGCGCCTCGGTGGCGTGCCGCTCGAGCACCGCACCGACAACCTCTCGGCGGCGACCCACGAGCTCGCGGAGAGCCGCGGGCGGGACTTCACCGAACGGTATCGCGAGTTGATCGATCACTACGGGCTGCGTGCCTCGCGCAACTTCCCCGGCAATGCGCACGAGAACGGGGACGTCGAGTCGGCGAACGGCGGGCTTAAAAACGCGATCGACCAGCGCTTGCGGTTGCGCGGCTCGCGCGCCTTCGTGTCGCGGGAGGCGTATGAAGGGTTCCTTGAGAGCTGCGTCCAAGCGCGCAACGCCACGCGCCACGCTCGGATCGAGGAGGAGCGCGCACACCTGCGAGCGCTGCCGGTGCGACCATTGCCAGCTTACCGGGAGTCGTATGCCACGGTCTCTCGGGCGAGCGCGGTGCGCATCCTCAAGCACTCCTACTCGGTATCCTCGCGACTGATCGGCTGCCAGCTGCGGGTGCGCTTGCATGCCGACCTCGTCGAGCTCGACTACAAAGGCGAGCGCGTCGCGGTGATGGAGCGCCTGGTCGGGCGCGATGCGCACCGCATCGACTACCGACACATCATCCATGCTCTGGTGCGCAAGCCCGGCGCCTTCCGCCGCTACGTGTTCCGCGAGGCGCTCTTCCCGAGCCTGGAGTTCCGCCGCAGTTACGATGCGCTCCTGGCCGGCGGATCCGACCAGGCCGATCTCGACTACGTGCGCATCCTGCACCTGGCGGCCAGCGATGGTGAGGAAAGTGTCCGCGCGGTGCTCGGGAGCTTGCTGGCCGCTGGTGTCACTCCCACCTACGAGGCGGTCCGCGCCGAGGTACGAGGTCCGCACACGCCAGAGGGTGTGCCGTGCCTGAACATCACCGCGCCAGACCTTACCCTCTATGATCGCCTGCTCGGCACGAGTGCCGAGGCGGTGTGTGCATGAGTGCCGCGACGATCACTGCGGATGCCACGCTTGAGCTGCGGCTGAAGGCCATGCACCTGCCGTCCTTCCTCGAGCACTACCTCGAGTTGGCGCAGCGCGCCGCGACCGAAGGCTGGAGCCACGCGCGCTATCTCACCGAGCTCGTCGCGCTCGAGGCCAACGACCGCGCCGATCGGCGCATGACGCGGCTGCTCAAGGATGCGAAGCTGCCCCGCGAGAAAACCCTGGCGACGCTCGACCTGAACCGCTTCGCTACCCCACTGCGCGGGCAGATCCGTCAGCTCCTGCGAGGGGAGTTCCTCTCCGGTGCCACCAACGTCTGTCTGATCGGCCGCCCCGGAACCGGCAAGTCCCACGTCATGGCGGCACTCGGTCGAGCCCTCGTCGAACGCGGCCATCCGGTCCTGTTCACCTCGGTCGCAAGCCTCGTCGAACGCTTGCTCGATGCTAAGCGCAACCTCCGGCTCGCCCGCGAGCTCAAGCGCCTGGACAGCTTCGAGTGTCTTGCGCTCGATGATATCGGCTACGTCCAGCACGATCGGGCCGAGATGGAGGTGCTCTTCGCCCTCCTGGCCGAGCGCTATGAGCGCAAAAGCGTAATGATTACCTCGAACCTGGTGTTCTCGAAATGGGACCAGATCTTCAAGGACCCGATGACAACCGCTGCCGCCATCGATCGCGTCGTGCATCACGCCGTCGTACTCGAGTTCACCGGACCCAGCGTGCGAGCAGAAGCCGCAGAGCAACGTGCCGCCCTCGCCAAGCGCGACGCCGCGGGCGCCGCAGAACGGACTTGATGCGCTCGAATCAACAGGAGCTTCTGACGCCTTCGGCGTCAGACTGCCCTATGGTGGACCAATGATGAGGCCAAAAGACCGGAAGAAATGAAAGTCGCCATCGGAAGATATAGTTGACGCCGGACAAGCTAGGGACCGTTCAGGGCCGTGGATGGATAACCGGCGTTCTTGGTCGCCTCCGTGAGCGCATGGATACTCGTAATGGCGTTATCGAAGGTGACGATCG
>Ga0070730_10006343_pt1 | contig 10125 bp, 10 predicted proteins | sample Coa_R1_3_FD_66447 | JGI IMG/M metagenome (GOLD analysis project Ga0070730, IMG submission 66447) | Surface soil microbial communities from Centralia Pennsylvania, which are recovering from an underground coalmine fire - Coalmine... | ecosystem: Environmental > Terrestrial > Soil > Unclassified ... | reverse complement strand
AGCGCCCCTCGCGGGGGGTCGCCGCGGAAAGGAGCGCGCAGCGAGCCTGCGAGCGGAGCAGCGACTGGCGGCGGGGGGCCGCAGGCTCCCCCGACCCGGACGCGTTCAAGGCCGACCCGGACGAGTTCAAGGCCGACCCATACAGGTGCAAGCCCGACCCGTACAACTTCCAGGCCGACCTGTACGACCTCACTGGCCGGTTTTGCTGTACCAGCGCCAGGGGTCGACGATGGGCGACGTTTTGGTCTCGCCGGCGGCGTAGGGGAGGACGATGCGGTTGTTGAGGTCGAACAGGGACTCGTTTTCCCACAGGAAGACGTAGGGCTGCTCCTGGGCGATGAGCTTCTGGATCTGGCTGTAGAACTTCTTGCGCTCGGACTGGTCGTAGACCCGGACCGCCTGGTCGTAGAGCCGATCGACCTCGGGATTCTGGAACCCGGTCTCGTTCTGGCCGCCGTCGGAGACCCACAGGTTGCGCGAGGCGTGCGGGTCGATGCCGGCCCCCCACCCGGCCACGGTCAGGTCGAAATCGTGCGTCTTGCCGGTGCGGTCGAGAAACGCGTTGAAGTCCTCGGGGATGATCTCCAGTTCGATACCGACGTTTTTGAGCTGCTGCTGGACGATGGTCGCGATTTGCTCGCGCTGCTTGTTGCCTGGCGGGCCGTAGTGAATGCGCAGTTTGAGCGGGTTGCCGTCGCGCTCGCGCACGCCAGTGGCGGGGTTGATGGCCCAACCGGCTTCGTCGAGCAACTTGCCCGAAGCCGCGGGGTCGTAGGCGATGTGCAGCACGTCCGGCTCATACGCCCATGACGCCGACGCGTACGGACCGTCCAGTGGTTTGGCGTGGCCGAGCCGAACCGCCTGGATCATCGACTGGCGGTCGAGGGCCCCGCTGATCGCGTAGCGCACGCGTCGGTCGGCCAGGATCGGATTGCGCAGGTTAATCGCGAGATACGACCAGCTGGCGTTCGCCGAGTAGTAGTTCAGTGGTTGCGCGAAGGGCAGATTTCTCGCTTCCTCCCAGTCCTGCGGCTGCACTGCAACGGCGTCGATCTCCTGAGACTTGAACTGGGAGTACTCGACCGTGACGTCGGGCACGATCTTGATCAAGTAGCTGTCCAGGTTTGGCCGTCCGAGGAAGAAATGATCGTTGGCCGCGAACTCGGCGAACTCGTCCTTGCGCCACTGTTTCAGGAGAAACGGCCCGGAGCCCACCGTCGGATTGTTGTTCCGCGGGTTGTCGTTGATGTCGAGGTTCTCGAAGACATGCTTGGGGATCGCGTCGATCCCCGAGTACAGCAGCGCCGGCGCAAAAACTTCTTTGAGCTGGAACACGAGCGTGGCGTCATCCGGCGCGGTGAGGCTGGTGAAATAGTCCTGGAAAAGCTTCCGGTACGGGAAGTTGACCTTCTCGTCCATCATGCGATCCCAGGTGAATTTGTAGTCGGCCGACGTGATCTTCTGGCCGTCGGACCAGAGCAGGTCGTCGCGCAGCTTGTACGTGATGGTCAGCTTGTCGTCCGAGATCGTGTAACTCCGCGCGGCAAAGGGCATCGGGTCCAGCGTCTTCGGATCGGTGCGGAGCAATGGCGCGTCGTACTGGAGGGCGATAAACGCGAGCGAGCCGGTGTCCTGGGCGAGGAGCGGCTGCATCGTCTTGGCGTCGACGATCGAGGTGTCGACGAACGTCCCGCCTTTGACCGGGACCGCGGTCGTACTGGCCGCGACCGTCGTCGGTTGGCTGGTGGCCGCGGGAACAGTCGGCGCCGCCGCCGCGACTACGGGAGTCGAAACGGGCGCGGCTGCTGGCTGCGCCGCAGACGTAGGTGGCGCTGGCGCAGCCGGCTGGCAGGCAACGAGCACCAGACTGCCGGCAGCCAGAAGTCTGGTCGAAAGCCCGGCGAACACCCCTGGGAACGTAACACGGCTCGCGGCACCGCTCAAGTTGCCCGCCTGGCACGGGGCAGGCCCGCCACCACCAGGTCGTAGGAGTCCTGGATCCATTCCTGGAGGACGTCGTCTGGCACGGATTCGTCCAGATTGACCGTGTTCCAGTGCCGCTTGTTGAGGTGATAGCCAGCGGTCACCGCGGGGTACTGCTCGCGTAAGGCGACGGCGTAGCCAGGGTCGCATTTGAGGCTCACGCTGGCTGGCCCGTCCCCGATGTCGACGAGCGCAAACATCTTGCCGCTCACGGTGAATACCGCCGCCGTCGCACTAAACGGAAAGCCCTCGGTGGCGCCGGGTAGTCCTCGGCACACGGCCAGAACACGGTCTCGGTCCATACCCCTAGTCTAGAGTTCACCGGGGCACCCGCTACCGCGGTGCAATGTGGTCACAACCTGGTTACACCGTGGGTCGCTTTATATTGTCGGTGGCGCAGGGGGTCCGTATAGTGGCCCCGCCGAGGAAACCTGCAGCGTATGAACCGCGACCCAGCATTCTCTACTCGCCGACCCGGCGACAGGGCTCGAGGTGTGGAGTCACTGCTCTGGCTGGCCGCCGGCGCCGCGTGGGCGATCGTGGCACTGCGGGCCTGGAACAACACGCGGAAGGTCGATGCGCGGCGTCGGACGTTTTCAATCTCCGACCGCCTCCTCAAGCAGGTCTTTCCCAACGGCATCCGTCGCTAGCAGCTGTCGCGTTCAACCCGCGTGCCGCTGAGCGTCCGGCTCGCCTCGATCGACGAGGCGCCACTCGTGCGCGCGATCATGCGCAAGGCGTTCGCCGAATACCTAGGTGCGCTGCCCGTGGAATCGGGTGCCAACGCCGAGTCGCTGGAGGACGTCAGCGCCGCGATCCGCGCAGGCGGGGCAGTCCTGGCGTTTGCCGGAGACGAAGCCATCGCATCGGCCAGGTTCACACCCGTGCACGGCGGGCTGTACGTTGGCCGGGTGGCGGTTCTGCCCACCCACCGGCGCCGTGGCGTGGCCTCGACCGTGATGCGCTTCCTTGAAGACGTCGCGGCCGGTCAGGGCCGCCACGCTATCCTCATCGAAGTGCGCGACTCGCTGCCAGGCAATGTAGAACTGTACCGGTCGCTGGGCTACGAGCTGGTCAGTATCGACCCGCACCCGCGCGGCCCGGACCGCGTCTGGAGCATGCGGAAATCGGTCGCGCGTGAGTGACCCACCGTACGACGTCATCATCGTCGGCCTGGGGGCCATGGGCAGTGCGGCCGCGTACCAGCTGGCCCACCGCGGGCAACGTGTCCTGGGCCTGGACGCCTTTCCACGCGGCCACACGCTCGGCTCATCGCATGGCGAGACGCGCATCATCCGCATGGCCTACTTCGAGCACCCGAACTACGTGCCGCTGCTGCGCCGCGCCTATGAGCTGTGGGACCAGACCGCGGCGGCCTCCAGCACACAACTGCTGCACCTGACCGGCGGCCTCTTTATCGGCCCGCCGCAAGGGGACCTGGTGGCCGGTTCGCTCCGCAGCGCACAAACGCACGGCCTGCCGCACGCGCTCCTGGACGCCGACGAAATCCGCCGCCGTTTTCCGATGTTGCGGCCACAGAGCCATGAGGTTGGCGTGTTCGAAGAACGCGCCGGCGTCTTGCTGCCCGAGCGGTGCATCGACGCGCAGCTCGACCTGGCCGCGGCCGCGGGCGCCGACCTCCGCCACGCGGCGGCGGTAGAGCGCTGGACGGCACGGGGAGGCGAAGTGGTGGTCGATACGGCCGCAGAGCGCTTCGCGGGCGCGCGGCTGATCCTGACCGCCGGCGCCTGGGCCGGGAAACTGCTGCGCGAGCTCGAGTTGCCGTTGCAGCCTGAACGCATCCCGCTCTTCTGGTTCGAAGCGCTGCGCGATCCCCACCAGTTCGATCTCGGCCAGATGCCCATCTGGATCTGGCACGATCCGGCCGGCGCCTTTTTCACCACCCCGCACGTCGCGTGGCCGGGCGTCAAGATTGGCAAGCACCACTCCCTGCAGTACGTCGACCCCGATACGGTCGAGCGTGAGGTTTCGGCCGCCGACGAGGCGCCGCTGCGCAGCTTTCTTGAGCGCTGCGTGCCCGACCTCGCGGGCAGCATCGCCCAGAGTCGGGTTTGCATGTACACCAACACGCCTGACGAGCACTTCCTCATCGATGTCCACCCCGCCCATCCGGCTGTCGTGTACGCCTGCGGGTTCTCAGGCCACGGGTTCAAGTTTGCGAGCGTGGTCGGCGAGATCCTGGCCGACCTGGCCATGACCGGGCGAGCGACGCCGGACGCCGATTTCCTGCGAGCGGCGCGGCTCAGCGACCCGCAAACCGGGGCGGGCGCTTCTCGTTGAACGCCGCGATGCCTTCGCGACGATCCGCGGAGGCGATCGCGCGCATATAGGCCTCGTGTTCGCGTTGGAGGCCGTCCTCGAAGGGGAGATCGGCGCCGTTGTCGATCGCCCACTTGGCCTGGCGGACCGCGAACGGGCTGTTGCGCTGGATCTCTGCGGCTAGCACGCTCGCCTGGGCCAGCATCTCCGCACGCGGCACGACATGGTTGACCAGCCCGAGCTCCTTCGCCTCAACAGCAGAGATCCGGCGCGCCGTGAAGATCAATTCCTTGGCCCGGTTGCGGCCGATCAGGCGCGGCAGGTTCTGCGTCCCGCCGCCGCCCGGGATGATGCCCAGGCTGACTTCGGTGAGCCCAAAGACGGCATCCTCGGCTGCCACCACGAAGTCGCACAACATCGCCAGCTCGGTTCCGCCGCCGAGCGCAAAACCGTGCACCGCCGCGATCATCGGCTGTGGCACGCCGCGCATCTGGCTGAACATGCGACGCAACAGGCCGCGCTGCGCGGTCCATTGCTCGGGCGTGAAGTCGCGGCGCGCCTTGAGGTCGGCCCCAGCACAGAACGCCCGCTCGCCCGCGCCGCGCAAGATGACGGCCCAGACGTCGTCATCTCTGGACAGCGCCACGCACGCGGCCCCCAGTTCTTCGGCGAGAGTATTGTCGATGGCATTCAGCACCTCGGGCCGATTCAGGATCAGGTGCGCGAGATGGCCCTCGCGCTCGACGAGCACGGTGGCACTCATGTCTCGGCCACCGTGTCCCTGGCGATGCCGTCGAAGCGTCCCTGGCCGTCGATCACGCCACCCTGCTCGGACACGGCGAGATCCCACAGGTGGCGAATGCCGTCGCTGATGTGGACGGGGTAGACCCTGGGCTCCACGAGCTGTCGGTACTCCGCGGGTAATCGGCGCAGATTGCTCTGCGCGAACTCCCAGATCTCACTGAGTGGCGGTAGCGACCCGGGCACGACTTCACCGTCGAGCACGACCGGCTTCAACAGGCGTTCACTGCCCGGCGGTTTGGGCTCCGTGGCGAGCTGGACGACGTCCTCGACAAAGTGTCCGATCCGATACACCTCTTTGACGCCCGGCCAGGTGCTCTTGTCACCGGCGACTTTGACTTTAGGGTGGCCACCTCGGGCGTCGACGCAGAACACTTCCTTGTACACCCCGCCGAGCGCGCCGCCTTCGATGTCACGTTCGACCGAGCCCGCGCCGACCCCCAGGCTGGTGCCGACGCCAAAGGAGTCGATCGGCGCGCCCGACTCGAGCAGGTCCTGGATCGAGAACTCGTCCAGGTCGCCCGATGCGGCGATCCTCACCTCCTCCAGGCCACCTCGGTCGAGGACGTCTCGGACAAAGCGCGCATCACTGGCCAGGTCGCCGCTGTCCAGCCTGACAGCCGCCAGGACGTGGCCCAGTCGATCGCGAGCTGAATGCGCGACCTCGACGGCCGTACGGATCGCGGCGCGGGGGTCGTATGTGTCGAGCAGCAAGGTGTAGCGGTTGTAGGTGTCGGCGATGACCTCGAAGGCCTCACGCTCGGTATCGAAGAGCTGGATGAGCGCGTGGGGCACCGTGCCGGTCGACGGCAGCCTGAAGCGGAAGGCAGCGCCCAGGAAAGACGTACTGAAGCAGCCACCGATCCGCGACGAACGCGTGGCCACAAATGGGTCCTGTGCCCGGCGCAGCGAAAATTCGGCCACTGGCTTACCCTGCGCGGCCCAGACCACACGACTTGCTTTGGTGGCGATCAGCGTTGCCAGGTTGATGGCTTGCAGGAGGCCGCTCTCGAGCAACAGCGCCTCGTCGAACGGAGCGGTGACGCGGAGCAGCGGTTCATTCGGAAAAGCGATCGAGCCTTCAGGCATGGACAGGATCTCGCCCGTGAATCGCAGCTCCTGCAGATGGGTGAGAAACGCGGGATCGTAGTCGCGAATCTGCTGCAGGAACGCGATGTCCTCGGCGTCGTAACGAAAACTCCGCACGAACTCCAGCGCCATCTCGAGCCCAGCGACGAGCAGGTACGCCCCGTTGAACGGTGCGCGCCGCGAGTAGAGGTCAAACGTGGTCACCGCGGTGCGTCCGGCCCGCCAGGCAACATAGGCAGAGTCCGGGTGATACAGGTCGGTGAACAAGCCCGGGTGGTACGGGGTGTACGACCGGGCGAGCGTCATGGTCGGATGGTACTGCTCAGAATGGGCCTGGGCGGCCGCCAGTCTGCGTATACTTGCTCGAAGCAAGATGAGTAGCTCGCTGACCCTTACCGACGAGGCGGTTGTCCGCCTGCGGAGTGTTCTCGACAACCAGCAGGCGCCTGACGGTGCGCTGCGCGTGTTCGTCTCGCCCGGCGGTTGTTCTGGATTCTCTTACGGCATGTCGCTCGAGATTGAACCGGCCGATGACGACGAGGTTGTCGAGCAATCCGGGGTCAAGGTCGTGGTCGACCCGTTTTCGCTCCAATATCTGAGCGGCGCGCAGATCGACTTCGTCGATAGCCTGATGGGTGGCGGCTTTACGGTGGTCAACCCGAACGCGGTCAAGAGTTGCTCGTGCGGCCAGAGCTTCGACACGACCTTCGGCGGCGGCGCCGCCAAGCCCTGCCACTAGCCGCCTAGTTGAGGGGCGTACCGATGACCCGCGGGGTTGTCGGCCAGGCCGAACCGGTGCCGGGCTCGTCGGTCACGCCGACAGAATCGAACGTTTGCAGATCCGTCGGGACCTGGATCAGGGTGTAGCCGTTGCCCTGCTTGTCGGGCCAGATCAAGCCCCCGCTGACCCGCTCGTTGCCGCGCACAAACCACACCTGGTAGGCGTGACCCTGCGCGATCGGCGGCATGTCGTGGCACATCACCATGCCCGTGCCTGACAGTGGATCCATGTACACCATGCCCCGCCACGGCATCGCCTGCTCCGACGGTTGCAGCGGTCGGATCGCCAGTTGATCCGAAGCCAGCACCTCGGCCACATGGTCGTACCGTGCGGCGCGCTCGCGAGCGGTCAGCGCGTCGTGCTGCAGGGCCACGACCTGTCCCTGCATCGCGATCACGCGGATCAACGCGACGAGCGAGAACACCAGCGACGCGGCGGCGACCATCCAGGCCGGGTTGAGTCGCAGCCGCCGCCTCGCCCCAGACCACAGCCGGCGCGGCGCGGCCGCCAGCGGCCGCGGCGTGCGGCGCGCCGCCTCGAGGACCTCACCGCGCAGCGCCTCAGGCGGATCAACCTGGGGCACAGCTGAGCCGAGCACCGCCGCGACCTCACGAAACTCCCGCAGGCTCAGCGCGCAGTCCGCGCATGCGGCGGCGTGCGCTTCGACCAGACTGACTTCGTCAGCGTCGACGGCGTCGAGCGCCAGGGCGGCCGCCCGGTCGAGGAACTCATCGCACCTGACGGTTGGATGATCGACCATCAGCGTTCGCTCCACAGCCGCGACAGCTCGGGCGCTTTGCGCAGTTGCTGCAGACCCAGCCGCATGCGGGTCTTGACTGTGCCCAGCGGCAATCCCAGCACCGTGGCGATCTCGAGCTGGGTCATGCCCCGGTAATAGGCGAGCTCGAGGGGCAGCCACTGTTCGCTGGGCAAATTCGCCAGGGCCCGTCCGATGGCCACGCGCTGCTCGATGGCCCCGGCGCGGGTTTGCGGATCGCCGTCACTCGAGGTCAACCCAGAATTGTCGAGCAGGTCGGCGAGCCCATCGCCGTTGGGTTGCGGCGGCGCCGGGACGCGGTGGCGCTGCTCAAGCTGCCGCCGTCGCAACACGTCGATGGCGCGGTGGTGGGCGACTCCGAGCAGCCACGGCAGGAGGCGCCCGCGATTCGACTCGTACGCGGCCGGCTGACGCCACAGCTTCAAGAACGTCTCTTGCACCACCTCTTCGGCGGCTGGTCCGTCGGTGAGCAGACGCAACGCCAGCGAGTACACGCCGCGACTGTGCCGTTCGTAGATCAGCTCCAGGGCACGCTGGGCTCGCGAATCACCGTGGGCAAGGCAGGCGACGAGCGCCTCATCGTCGTCCGGGGCCTCGCTGGGGGCGGGCCGGGCAGAGGCCGTTGGCCCACGTGCACCGAAGGTGAGCCCGAGTTCCAAAGCCAGGGGAGTATAGCCCCCGCACGGGGCAAGGGGAACCGAAATGGCCTGGCCCATGACCCCCTACGCCCTCCTCTCTAGAGGTACGCGCGCAGCGCACTTGCAGATTCAAAATGCCAGTCTTGAGACCCGCCCGTGATGTGCTCGGCCCAGCCTGAAACGTGCCTGTGACGCACGCACACATAGGCTGAACAGGTGTCGAGGCGAACACACTCACGCCGTCGTGCGCCAATCCGGCCAACGCTGCGCGACCGAGCCCATCTCTTCGTGCCACTCCGAAGTTGGCGTTTGCAGCTCATTGGCGCCGCCCTGGCAGTCGCGGCGGCGATCATCTCAGCCCAATCGTTTGCGTCGGCCCGCGAAGGGGCGAGCGTCTATCTGATCCAACCCGGCGATACGCTGCTCGGCGTCGCGCAGACCACGGGCATTTCGATGGATCGGCTGGTCAGCATGAACGGCATCACCAACCCCGACTTCATCGTGGCTGGTGACTCGCTCTCGCTCGACGGAACGGTGCCGCCGGGCACAGTCCATGGGCCGGTGCAGAACACGCCGGACGTGCTCTACACCGTGAAGGCCGGTGACACCCTGTGGGACATCACGCTGGCAACTGGCGTCACACTGGACAGCGTCGTCCAGCTGAACAGCTTGAGCAACGTCGATCAGCTCAGCATCGGCCAGGTGCTCCGACTTCCGGCTACAGCCGTGGTCCAGCGCTCGGCCGCGATGCCGACGGCGAAGCCGAAGCCCACGCCGGGCGCAGCGCTAGCAAAGCCGAGCTCGGCCTCTGCCCGCGCAGCGAACTCGGCGGCAACCCCGGCAGCCACGTCGACGAATGGGACGATTGCCTCACCCGCCGCGAGCAACGCGACCAATTCCGCGACCGCCGCGGCCAACGGGAGCAGCTCCGCGAACGCCGCGACCACCGGGGCCAATTCCGCGAGCGCGGCGCCGGGCGCGAGCCTGCAGCTGCGCGTGGCTGCCGAGGTATTGCGGCTCGGTGGTCCGCAGGTGCACGTCGGCGCCGCCGCGTACAACCTGACAACTGGTGAGCGCCTCAGCGTGCACGCCGACGACACGTTTCCGTCGGCGAGTGTGATGAAGTTGCCGATTCTGGTCGAGCTCGAGCGTCAGACGACCGCGGGCACGCTGCCGTGGACCGAGAGCTTGCGCGCCGAAGCCAGCGCGATGATCGCCGTCTCAGACAACAGCGCGGCCAATCAGATTGCCGAAGCCATTCATCCCCAGTCCGTCAATGACACGATGGCCAGGCTCGGCCTGGGCGGCACGCACTTTGTCAACCTGTTCACCGATACCCGGGGCCCGTCGAACCCGGGCTCAAACCAGACCACGCCGTCGAATATGGCGCGCCTGCTCGAGTTGATCGCTACCGATCAGGTGGTCAGCCCGCAGGCGAGCGCCGACATCAAGAATTTGCTCGCCCGCAACGTCGATCGCAGCAAGCTGGTCCGCTCGCTGCCAGCGGATGCGACGGTGGCCCACAAGAGCGGCTGGTATGACGGTGTGGCCAACGACGTCGGCATCGTCACCGTCGACCGCGTGCCGACGCGCTGGACGATCGCCGTCTTTACCGAGAACTTGCCCGACGCCGAGACCGGCAACCAGATCGTCGCCGCCGTCTCGAAGCTGGTCTACGACGCCTGGGGCCAGTGACCGCGTATTTCGCCGTGCGGTACGCGCTCGCGACGTGAGCGGCGCGTTTCCGAGACGCGCTGCATCTCGCGCTCGATCAG
>Ga0070730_10006342_pt1 | contig 10125 bp, 4 predicted proteins | sample Coa_R1_3_FD_66447 | JGI IMG/M metagenome (GOLD analysis project Ga0070730, IMG submission 66447) | Surface soil microbial communities from Centralia Pennsylvania, which are recovering from an underground coalmine fire - Coalmine... | ecosystem: Environmental > Terrestrial > Soil > Unclassified ... | reverse complement strand
TGAGCTGAGGACGATGAAAAACGTTTGATGTAACGTAACGTAACGTTAACGTATATATCATACCATAGATAACGTAGAACGTCAAACGTTTCTTTCTTTCGATATTTCTCCCAACTGCTCATAGACAAGCGGACTCATGTATCCGAGCGTGGCCTGCACCTCTTGGCGTAAATCCGAGCGGGATTGCTCTTCTTGTCCTCTCTGCTGCTGGACGGCTTGAGAGAGGCGCGTCAAACAATCCTCAACATCAAACCAGTCCCTGTAGGCAAAGCGAGAGTCGGTAATCGTCGCGACGTAGAAGTCGCGCTCCTGGTCAAGCAAAAGATAGATGGCGTCGGTGTTGCGCAGATCATACGCGACCTCCACTTTCCATGGCGAGAGGGAGGCCCGTACATACCAGTGTTCCTGCAGAGCCCGTTCACAGGTGTAGAGCACCCCCTTGAAGCGGATGCCTCGTCTGGTTACCTGTGCCTCACCGCGTGGAAGCAGGGCTAAGCGGATAGCTTGACGGTCAATGGTACGCAGATGTCCACAGCGATGCATCACTCCCCAGTGCCAGAGTTCGACCGGATAGGGCTGAACATGATCAGAGATCATAAACTCATCGAGCACATCCGTGCTGCGTCTGCTGCCAAAGTCATGGCCAAGGGCGAAGCTCCGGCAGTTTGGGTTCCAGTAGCCCGATTGTCAACCCTTTTCAAGGCCGTGCTGTACTCAGCCAACTCCTCTTCTCATTCAACAGCGGAGCTGAAGAGCGCTTCGAGATCTGGTTTGCCGAAGGCGAGAGCGAGAGTGACAGGCATGGCTCCCTGCATGACCTCTTGCAGATCGGAGAATTCGTGCTGGACGACGCCCAGGCCGAGGTTCTGTACATGGTCGAAGCACTCTTTGAGACGGAGCGCGGCAGCAATACTGTGTCCTTCAGTAAGATCAGGAGATTGGAGCGTCGTAGTAATGGCTTGGCGCAGAAACGCGTCCGCCTCCTGTGGTTTCTTATTGATCAAAGCTTCAATAGCCTTGTTGTAGGGCTGCTGAATGCTGCTGAGCGATTTCCAGTCGTCCCGTTCTTCCTGGCCCTCGATTTTGAGCAGCATATAGGTATAACCGCTGAACGGCTGGTTGTCATCGAGCGTGTTCCCCTGGCGCAACCGTCCATCAACCACCCAGAGCTGGTCCTTGTTCACTTCGTTCTCCTGTGCGCGGATGATCGCAACATAGCCTGGCTCTAGATTACCGCTCTCCTTGTTGAAGAGCTGGTGGATGCCGAGATGCAGCTCACCGTTATTCATGCCCAGCAACTCCTGCACACCATGCAGCAATGGTGTTGCCACGTTGAGGGCGAAGGAGAGTTGAGGAACAGTGAGCAGGTTGGAGAAGCCGCTAAGGACATGAATAAAGCGATCCAGGTAGTTCGTACCCTGCATAGCGAGCAGACCGGCGAAGATATCGATATCGCCGCCGTTGAAAGGCACCAGATTTGTGAGAGGATGATTCAATTGGATCACCCGATCGAGATTGGCCGCATTCAGATCTGGCAGAGCCAGCGAACCAGCGATGTGAGGGATCTCAACCTTCTGATCGCCGAACTTGAAGGTAACCAGGGAATGCACGGCGGGATACCAGCTTGCGAACCACTGACGATCGTGTTTAAGAGACATCTCAGCCAGCACAAGCCTGAAATAGTGCTGTCCCGCCTGGAGAGGATGGGGACTGTAGCGCGGGTTTTTGACATGGCTGTAGTCAATAGGGAGATAGAGATTTTGCCGGGCGTTACGCGCCACCCAACTGGTGAGGATAGTCCATAGAGAGGACATAGACCTACTCCTTTTCTTGCTCTACAAGCTCAGAGGCGAGATAGAGGCAGAGATCGAATGCCGTTTCGAGCGCATCTTCTCTGCTGCCACCTACCTCCAGTACCTCCTGCATGGTTGCCTCGCGTGCCGTGCCCAGTGCATCGAATAGCGCCCCAGAAAGCAGGGGCTTCTGGCTGAGGGCAACGACTAAGGGACGCAAGATCTTGAGGATCGATTCTTCAGAAAGTGGTGGGATGACAATGACAACGGGCACACCTGACGCATGCAGTTCAGCGGCAAAGCGGCGTTGCCAGGCAGCATTCTCGCGATCGGTCTCGCTACGCCTCGTGAATGGAGCGGGCAAAGATTGCAGCAGGCAGATGGTCAGATTGGGGAAGATCCGGGACAGCTCTTCCGCTCTCAACAGGCGACCGCGCTCCTGGCTGCTCATGTTGCTTTGCTTGCCTGTAACATCAGTCGAGACATCAAGAAAGGGTGTGCCATTGGCTTCTTGTGCATTTGCAATCAGATGCACAACACGAGAGGCAGAGCCACCCCTTCTAAAAATCTCGGTCGAGAGCATAAACGTGGGTTGCCACTGCCCATTCATTCTGCTAGCCCAGGTGGATGTGAGCTGACTATACAGGCCCGCATGGGGAGCAATAATCACCGCCTCGAAGTCGCTCTCCAGGCGTGTCAAGGATCGCGCCTCTCGTACCTCTCTCCTGTGAACGGTGCGATACAAATCGGCATGATGGAAAACCCAGGAGGTGTTATCAACCTCTAGCCAGAGGGAAATGAGCATCTCCCAGCAAATGGCACTGCTGAACTCGTCAGTGCGCAGTTCGATGGTTGTCTTGTAAAAAAGAGATTGCTGTGGGCTCAAAGGTGGTGCTATTTCTATCCACTTCTCTACTGTCTCTCTATAAGGGGCCAGGATCGAGATCTCTATCAGGGTTCTCTTGTACGTTTCTACTATCATGTTTTGAATCCGACGGGTGAGAGAGATCTGAGCCGTAATCTGGTAGGGTCCGGCGTAGCTTCCTGTGATATCCAACACAAATCTTTCAGTGAACTCAGTGGAAGGAGCTTCTGTGTTTGTTGACCCGGATCTTGTTGGCGCGCCTTGAGGCTCTGGTTCTACCAACCAGCCATCAAATTCTGCGGGCAGCGCGTTTTCGCCATTGGCAAGATGTGCGCTGTAATGTGACTCCAGCCAGTGGCGCAGGGCTGCCATACGCGCGGCACGCTGTGCATCATCTCTGCTCCAGATGATGCAAGCGACAAGCCGGGCCAACCAGGGACGCCAATGCTGAGGCCAACCGCCCTTGCCTGAGGGTAAACTGTCCAGATCGACCCGTTCTGCTAGCTCTCTGAGTGGCGGCAGCGGAGCATAGAGCTTGTAGAGATCGCTATACGTTGCGAGGATCTGGTCGAGCACAGGCAGAACCTCTGCTCTGCGGATCAGACGCGCGAGCGTCAGAGCAAGACATGTTGCGGCAATGATCTCACCAACGCTATCGTTTACTTGCTGGAATAAGTCACGCGCTTGAGAGAGCAGCGGAACCGCCAGATCTGGCAGGCGCAGCGCTAACATCTCCCCTTCGTCGAGAGCGATCTCGGCAGCGCAGCGCTGACCAACGCGTTCAAGCAAGGAAACAGGGAGGGAGAAATCTCGCTTGGAGGCGTCCTGTGGGGCGAGCGCGCTGGCACGCAGGAGAAGCCTGATGGCTTCGAGCGGGCTTTCAGGATGCAGCTCTGCCCAGGTGATAGCAGCATTTGCAACGTTCGCAATATCCTGGCGTGTGAGCAGAGAGAAAGGTAGAACGTGATTGGCACTCAGCCTCTTCATCTCTACTACATCGAAGAACCAGGAGAATTGGGGAAAAGATGACCCGGCATAGGGGAGAGCAGGAAGCAGATCCGGAGCTATCTCTTTGAGTGCCTTTTCCCGCATAGCATAATCCAGTGTATAGGATGTACGCCAGCGGGCGTGGAGCCGGGAAAGGGATACTGTCCCGAGTACAACCACCTCATTGAGCGCAAGACTTTTCGGGCCGTCCAATCCATCCAGGGTCCATTCAAGTTCATTATCGGTAAGCTGTGAAGCATTCTTGAGGAAGCCGTGGAAGCCATAGCCCTCGTCGCGCAGCCGCCAGCGCCGCACGATGCGCAGTTTGGCACGATCAGCGGCGAAGACCGTATCCAGATCAGCCGTGGATGCTTCGGCTTGCAGAGAGAGCTGCTCCAGTATGGGCAGCGCTTGATCGGGCTGTCCCAGCGCAGCCATTGTTTCGGCCAGGGCTATCTTTAATGCTTGAAAGGCGCGATGCGCATTCCTGAGAGGCTGGTTGCTGGGCACGCTATATTTGACGGATCGTGAGGAGATCTGGTCGATAGTGGGTAAGCTCCCAACAGCGCTGCGCAGCAACAGAATAGCAGAACCCAGGCGGTCAGCATCGTCTGTTGGCGGAGGGTCATCTGGCAATTCGCTGCCGATCTGGGTCAAAACATCTTGCGCGGACAGAACAGTCGGATACAATGCACGCGCAAACTCAAGACGTAGGCGGGCTGAGAGATCTTCGGGCGCGAGCCAATCTAGCCAGTGCTGCTGACCCATAGCGAGGCCGGGCAGGAGACTGAGCACACGCCTGAAATGGGAGAGCGCATTTTCCCATTGTCTGAGCAGGATATAGATACGACCAGCCAGGGCCAGCGAGAAAGCCTGTAATTCGGGCGATATTCGGGCCTTATCGAGCTGCGCTACAAACTGCAAGGCCGACCTCCAGGGAAGATCATGCGCAGTATTTTCTCCATACTCGACAACAACTTCCAGACCCGCGATAAGGCAGGCCGCCAATTGTTCGTCCAGGTCTGTCGCTTGTTGCACAGCCAGGAGATTGAGCAATGTTCTCAGCTCAGCATCGTCCTGCGCGATGGGGGCGGAAACCCCAATCAACCAGGACTGAACGATCGAGCGGCGAGCCATAACCAGTCCGGCCTGGGCGCGGATACGCAAACGCACAACCTCTTCAGGCAGCGGGTGGCGCTCAACCTTGTTAAGAACCTCCTCCCAGATCGCCTCTCTTGATATGGAGGGCCTGGCGTGCAGTTGCGCGGAGGCATAAGTTGCAAGCACAGCGGGACGCAGCCTGCTTTCCACACTACCCTGAGCCGCTGCGCTGCTATCGACCTCCGCAATCGCTCCATCCTCGCTCTGCAATTGCTCGATCAGCGTCAGTGCCCAATCGTAGGCATTGCCCTCGTCGGCAAAGCGTTTCTCAATGGCGGTCCACCAGGAGGCCGCGTCCTGCGGATCATCTTCTTCGAGCAGGCGCAGAGCGGCATCAAAGTGTGGAACGTTGAGCGACGACAATCGTCGGTCCAGCGTGATGCGTTTAAGATAAGGCAAAAGCTGCTTGCGGGCATCGGCCAATGTCTGCGGATAGCGTTCACGATAGTAGGCATATAACCGCTCACGCAGCCCACTTTTGACGTGCCAGAAGATGAACTGCTGCTGTTGAATCCATTCCTGGTTCGTGAGTTCTTGAAAACTATCGTTGAATGTTCGTTCATCACTATGGGCAACGACACGCAGCATCTCACGGTCGAAAGTGCCCAATAGAGCGACGGCAGGCAGCAGTGTGCGCACGTGGGGATGATGAATACGCCCCAGGATGCGCCCTTCAATATAGCGATCAACGCCAGGAGCACTGATCTCCCCAGCGCTGAGGGATGCATCTTCACGTGCCCAGCTTGCATAGAGTGCCAGGTCGAAGGGATTGTAGCGTGTTACACTGGAAGGAGCATTGCGCTGGTTCTTCCAACGGAAGAGATCTATCGTGCCCTTATCCAGACTTTTCTGGATGATCGCCTCAACCAGCTCTGCGCGCACTTGAGCCCGATCGAGTAAGTAATGCCGGGCATCTTGAGAGTCGAAGCCACGAATTTCATGCAGGCGCAGGTAGGGGCGCTCAGGGTGAGGCGATGTGGGGCACTCCCAACCATAGCCTGCTCTGGCGAGAGGACGCCGACCGCTGAAGACGACCCGCAACGTCGATAGATCCTGGTGGATACGTGCTAGAATAGCGAACGTTGCCCGCACGTTTTCTGGAATAGTCCCATCCGGTCGGATCTTTGCCAGTTCCTCGCAGGTATCAAGGATCAGCACGATCGGTTGCGGAAGGTGTCCGATAGCCCTGATAAATGTCTGGATGAGCTGGTCGAAATCGCTATCGTCGAGCAGCCGGGCTGGCATGAGATTGCTCACATTGGCACTACCGAGACGTTCATGCAACTTTCTTACCAGACTATCAAAGCGGATGAACTCCTTATCGGCCTGGTCGCCACCATAGAGCCGCAATTCCTGGGATATCTGATCAAGCAACAGGCCGGGAGCGCGTGTGGGATAATCGGGATTCAAATAGTCAAAATCGATACGACAGATCGAAGGTTTGAGGTCGTGCTCAGTGAAATAGCGCGTTGTCAGATAGCGTACCAGCATCGTTTTACCGACGCCACCCGGCCCGACATAGTGTAGGGCCCAGTACTTATCACTACTCTTCAACAAGGCGGTAAAAGCAGCAACCTGCTCATCGCGGCGCAAGAAATGGGTGAGGAACTGCTCATCATACGAGCGGCGATGGCGCAGTTCAAGGCGGCGAGCCATGCGGTCAATCATCCTGGTCAGTTCAGTGCCTGCGATGGTTTCTAGCCAACGTGCCGCCTCGATCCAGCCCTGTACCTCGTTCAACTCATTTTTAGCCAGTAAGCCAACAACCTGTTTTTCAAACGCCCGGACGGCATCGAATGCAGAAACGGCCAGGGCGGCCCAGCGTGCAATGGGCGCCGGGATATCGCTCAGTCCGGTCTCGCGAATAGTCACACCGATATTTTGCATCATACCCAGCAGCCTTGCTTCTCCCTGGTTGCTGATGGCACGCTGGAGAACTTCGCCGCGCAGAGCATCGGTCAGATTGAAACAATCGTTACCACTTTCCGATCTTCGTGGCATCAAGCTGTCCGCATCTTCATCCCAGAGCGGGGGAGCCGGGACGTATTCACAGAAGCCCTCTTTATAGAGGCTCATGAACAGTTCCCGCACGCCGTGATCCGCGCCGGGGAAATGGCAGGCTTCGGCGAGCGTCACCGTCCAGAAGGGAACGAGGGCGAGCCAGAGTAACGCAGGCTCAGGAATAGCGGAGAGATGCTGCTCCTGTTCAGCGGCGATCTCCGCTACTCTGGCATCGCGCTGGCTATCCAGAAATGCCCATAGTTCCTGGGACCTTTCCATCACATGCCTCCTTTTTGTGCCGCCAGCTTTCTCATCAGATCAAGTGCAGCATCATCGTTAGCTTTGTCAAGGATATGCACATCAGTCGCCATAGCAAGCCATGCCTTGAGCCAGCTATTCGTGTACTGGAAGCGCGAAGGGATCCCTTCGGTGGCCTGGTGAAGTCGTACATATAATTGCTCTTCGTTATGGCTCGCATCAGCTTCGGACAGGGGATTATAAGCCACGACCAGATTGTGCCCCAACAGAAATTGCTGATAGGTCAGGTGATACTCATCGTGTCGGTGGCGCTGCTCGTCCGGCTGATTTTCCCCAGGGCCTCTGAACTCCCCCAATTGCAGATACTCGATATGTTGCAGGCCATTGGAGATAACCCCGAAGAGGGTATTGGATGCGGTCATACACTCCTGTCTGGTGGGCCGCGAGTAGGTAAAGACGATGCGGAACGGGCTCCCCGAGCAGGCCAGGCTGCTGAGCGAGAACAGGTGCAGCAGCAGGTCGAGTGCTGCCTGGCCGCGCGGCTCGACGCGACACAGGTGCGCATCATCAATCAGGATCAGCACCTTTGCATCTGAGAAGCGCTGGCGAGCAAGTGTGGACAGATCTTTCAGGTCCCGATGCAGGGCGGCGGCAACGACCTCTAGACTGACGGATGACCCTTGTAGTTCAAACACCTCGTTGACATGGGCGTCCAGCCCTACGTCTGCCTGTGGGTCCAGCATAAGTTGCTTCAGTTTGTAACATTCGTAGCTCTTCAGAGATTTCTTAGGGAACTGAAGATATTCAGATGTCGTCATCATCGCTTTCATAATCCCCCAGGCAAGAGCCAGCGGTGTTGCAGGGGGCTCTGCGTATTTATTCGAGATCAGGCAGGGCACATGTCCATCGCGCACTGCTCGCACGGCCAGTTCCCGCAGCAGGCATGTCTTGCCGTATTTTGAATCTTCCACCGTCTCTTTTGCCTCTATCCCCAGAACCTTGATGCCTGCATGCCGCGCATGCCGCCCTTTCTCGCTGATCAGGCGTTGATACGCTTCGATGAAGACCAGACGATCACAGAAGACGGGAGGATGATCGAGCGTATAATAGTGTTGTGCAACCTCTTGCAGATGACTCCAATTATCTCGTTCCTGTGGGTCGATGCTGATCCTCGGCGAGACACCTTCGGCCAGAAAAACGGTCGGGAAGGCCCAATCCACGCTCGCCAGTGGGTCGCCAATGTGCATGAAGCCAGCGCACCGTCCCTCAGCCGTAGCGGTCACCAGCGATTCAGCCATCAACAAGGCTTCATAGAAACAGTGCGTAAAGAGACGACAGGCTCTATCGGCCACGCGCCCGGCCATACCAACGACAATGGGGATACCCCCTTTAACCAGCTCAACGGCCAGCGGCACAGCTTCCTGGGTAGCGGCCTTTCCCGAGTAGCAAGCGTTAAGGACGACAAGCGGGGGTGGGCCGCCTCCCAGGAGGATTGGCAGCAAGCTTTCCGCAAAGATGGGCTTGATCGGGTTGCGGCCCTTCTGATCTTCATTCATGAGTTCCAGATAGCCCCGACGCCCCTGCGCATCATTGCCGCCATGACAGATAAAATGGACGACAGACGGCCGCCACTGCTTGATCTCATTCTCTAGGTCCTGGCTGGTAGCGGCGAGCAGGATACGCGATTGAAAGCTCATCTTGCCGGTGGCTTCCAGGCGGCGCAGCAGACCCAGGTATTCCGCACCCGGTCGAATCTGGAGCTTGTTGAGATCGGTGCCGACCACAAATAGGACCTTGAGCGGCGAGGGCAGCGGATCGATCTGCTGCGCTGTTCCGACAACGAGGCGCGTGATTGCTACCAGACGCGTTGGTTCCCCGCTGAGAAAATTGGTCGTTCCATACATCATCTCCCAGGGCAGTCGCGCCAGTTCATGTTCTGAAGCCTCCCAGCGCAGCGCCAGCTCGATGGGGCTATCGCCCGCATAGGCATTGATGGCTTCCCAGCCTCCCGGTCCCAGCAATGTAGCGGAGAGGTAACGTCCAAAAACCTCGACATCTTTATTCTCTCTACTCGGTTGGCGTCCGATAATGGCGCGGTAAAGCTTCTCGATCTCTTGCAGGGTCGTCGTCGAGCAGAGCACACGCTGAGGAGCGGGCGGCATGGCCTCAAGCTCCGCCTCAGGCGGTTGCGGGAAGACGAGCATGCCAGCGGTGCTGCGTCGAATGCTGCGGGTATAGATATCTGGCCCCGCTGGATGCTCTGGGTCTGCGGGTCTGATACTTACACTCCACTCCTGATCACTGACCCGTCGCACATCGATCACGAGACGCTGCAAATCCATCTTTCTACTCCTCAATTTTGAGTTGTGTACTATCCACCTGGCGCAGCAAGTGGGCCAGTTCCGCGCCCAGGTCGCCTATCTCGTCGTCGGCCTCAGCGGCGCGTGTTCCCTCTTCGCGGCTCAATAGTATCATATCCAGCGCACGTTTCGCCAGCACCTTGCGCTGCCTGGCTCGTTCCTGTTCTTCAGGCAACTGCGCAATCTTCGCCCAGGCACAGAGCGTTGCGCTGGTGATCAGGCGTGCCGCGCGTAGATCTGGCTGAAGAACGGGATCTTGTTGTTGCAGCAATACCAGACTCCAATCTCCCTCACTGGTCAGAAATTCCTCCGGGCGAAAGATCACAAGGTCAGGGAGAGTAGCAGACAGATCGGGTAGCGGCCCCAATGCCAGATCAATGATCGAAGAGATAAGGGCTGCATCGCTGCTCGCTTCCTCGTTTGCCTGTGTGAGCGCCCGGAGGTCCAGCCCGTAGGCTTGCACTCGTGTACTGCCATCAAGGCCCAGCCGATCAGCGAGATCAGCGAGCAACTTCAGGCGCACCACTGGCGCTGGATAGCGCGAGCGTCGCTTGAGCATTGTATCGGGCTGGCCCAGTTCAAGTTCAGCCATCGCTGCAACGGCCCACTGACCCATGACAAGCACAGAGAAGATATCGGCAAAGATCTCCTGGGACCAGCGGCCCCAGCGCTCCTTATCGCCACCTGTTCCCCCCATCTC
>Ga0070730_10006341_pt1 | contig 10126 bp, 8 predicted proteins | sample Coa_R1_3_FD_66447 | JGI IMG/M metagenome (GOLD analysis project Ga0070730, IMG submission 66447) | Surface soil microbial communities from Centralia Pennsylvania, which are recovering from an underground coalmine fire - Coalmine... | ecosystem: Environmental > Terrestrial > Soil > Unclassified ... | reverse complement strand
ACTGCTGCTGACATCGCCAACCGGCACGACGACTTCCAGGTGTCCATCGCCGTGAAGATCGGCCACCGAAACCGCGCCGCGAACGGTCGCGGGCGATCCAACATCATTGGCCAGGTCATGCGACCAAAGCACCTGCAGGTGGCTGCCGCTGGCCGTATAGGCGAGCGCATACACCTTGCCGTCGGACGTTCCGACCAGGATGTCGTCGCGGCCGCTGCCGTTCAGGTCAGCCAATGTCACCGGCGAGAAATTGACCGCGGCCGCTCCCGTCAGGGTGATCGAGCCGTCTGGCGTAACGGTGAAGGGTTGGGCAACTTGCGGGGTGGCGCCGAGTGTCACGGCGGCCAACAACACAAAACCGAGCCAAAGCCGCCATGACGCTGGGCCGGTGGAAAACCTATGAAGGGGCTGCAACAGTCGAATGCACCGACGCGTATACCGTCCGTAGGAAATCAAGGTGTCGCTCCACGATTATTGGCCAGGCATAGTTACGCTGAACGTATAATTTACCTCGCTGTCCAAGCAGGTTGCGCAGCGCTGGCTGACCACGCAACAGGCGAACGGCGGCCAAGAACTCGGCCTCGTTGGCATAATATAAACCTGCCTGGCTTTTTAAGCAGTGGCCCCGCAGTACTGGGGAGTGAGCACTGACCAGCACGGGCACACCCAGGCCCATGGCCTCCAGGGTGACGAGTGAAAGGCTTTCGTAGCGCGATGGCAGCACCAGCAGCTCGGCGCCTTGAACCCAGTCGAAGCGCTCGTCCCCGGCGATATAACCTGGCGCCAGGATATCCGGGTGGCGCGGCACAGGCATGACCGGTTGACCCACCAGGACGAGCTTCAAACTATCGCGCGTCACAGCCTTATAGCGCAAGAAGTTGTGAAAGAGCTCGCCGCAGCCCTTGCTGTCGTCTATGCGCCCCAAGTAGAGCATATAGGGATCAGCCAGCATCGAGCGCCGGGGCCGGTCTGGCACATCGACTCCGACACCGATGACACGGCCAGCCACATGCTGGTTCTGGAACTTTTTGCGGACGAACTGCGCCTCTTCGTTGGAGTTGAACAACAGACCGCGCGGCAAGTTAAAGAGGCCGCGAAAGAGATCGAGATAAATCCAGGGCTCATCGTGGGCGGTGGGCCACAGCAGGCTCTTGTGAGCCACCAATGACAGCCCGACGTAGGTGCTGGCGTAGAGATATGTAAAAAACACAAACAGGTCGTACTGCGACTCATTCGCCCGCAGGTAGTCAAACAGCGCCGGCGCATCCGGGCCCTGCAGCGCCATCCACTGCTCTTCCTCCAGATGCGCGTGGGGCCCGGCCATCAGCCGCTCGCTGAGAGCGTTGAAGCGGGCCACATCGCGCGGTTGGCGCACCGGGAAGCGCCTCACCCGCACGCCGTTGACGGTCTGCTCGCCCGGCGGGTACACATTGGCCCAGGTCATGTAATCCTGGGCGCAAGTGGTCAGCACCTCCACCTGCACAAAAGGCGTCAAATGCTCGGCATATTGGCGAGCCTCAAGCTCGGCGCCACCGTTCACTTCAACCCCATAACGCTGAACCACAATCGCCAGCCGCATAGGACTCAGGCCTCAGCCGCGCCTTCGAGGCTGGCGCGCAAGGTCTGCTGCGCTGTTTCCAGGGAGAACCGGCCGTAGCGCGCCCGCTGGCCAGCGATCAGCGACCGGCGAAAGCCGGCGTTGGTCACGACTTCGTGGGCCAGCTCGGCAATCACAGGAAAGTCTTTCTTTCGGATAAGCACCCCGGCGCCGCCAAGCGTCTCAGGCACGGCAGTGGAAGCGAAAGCGACGACGGGGACGCCGTGCTGCATGGCCTCGACCAAGGGAATACAGAAGCCTTCGTGCTCGCTCATGGCCACATACACATCGGCCAGCGCATAAAAGTCGGCCGCCTGGTTAACGCTCCCGCAAAATGCCACGGCGCCATCAAGCTCCAGCCGGGTGACCAGAGCAAAGAGCTCATCCACGTAGGTTTCGAGGCCCGCGCTCGAGCCGACCAGCAGCAGGCGCGAAGCCGGGTTGATCCAGCGGTGATAATAGTGGAAGGCTTTGATGATGTCGTGAATGCATTTGTTGGGCGCCAGGCGGCCCACATGCAGCCAATGCACGGATCCGGCGCGCCCGTAGCGCTGCACCAAAGACGCCGTGGTTCCCGGGTCCGCGTGGGCCTCCGATTGGTGCAGGGCAAAGATCGGGTTCACGACCCCGAGCAGCCGAAATTGCAGCGACTCCAGCTCGCGACCGTTATATTCCGAGTCGGCAATGGCTGGCGCGCGGCCGGCGAAGGAGCCCAGCTCGCGCCGCGCCTCATCCAGCTGCAGAGCCAATTCACAGTTGTAGGGGTAGAAATAGGAGGCTGGGGTGATGTTGTGATAGTCAAGCACCAGCCGATCGGGCAGCTGTCGCGCGAAATGGTTGATGTCGCCGCCGATCGAGTAGTGCAGCAACACGAGATTGTCCGGGTGGCTGACTGAGCTATAGGATTGGTATGGCCGGCACGCCTGGGCCAACTGGGGGTGCCAGCGCTCGGCATAAATCTCCGAGTCATAGCCCCAGCCGCGAAACAGATTCTGGAGCTCGATGACATGCTGGCCAATGGCATCGTGCGCGGTCAGCGTCGGAAGCATCTGGTGAATGGCGCGCGGCTTCAATGGGCGCCCCCGGTCTGGGCTGGCTGCCGCCAGGAGTCGAGGGCCGCCGTGAAGCGCTTCAACACCGCCGGCCAACTGTACTGCGACTGCACGTAGGCACGGCCGTTCGCGCCCAGGCCGCGCCGCAGCTCGGGCCGCGCCAACAGCAGGTCAAGGATGGCTTCAAACTCTTCATAACTTCGGAAGCACAGCCCGCCCTGGCTGCGCTCGGCATGATAGCGCGTCACGCGGCAGTCGGAGTGCACCAACACCGGAACGCCCGCCAGCCACGACTCCATGATGACGATTGAGAAACTCTCATTAACGGACGGCTGGCACAAAAGCGTGGCGGCCGCATAGGCATCCAGCTTGCGTTGGCCCTGCTGAAACCCCAGCGGCACAATGTCGGCCCGCCTGGGGATGGCCATTGGCCCCGTGCCCATGAGCGCTAGCTTCAGCGGGCCGCGCCGCCGCCGCTTATATTCCTCAAAACAGCTCAACAGCAGTGGCAGGTTTTTGCTCGGCTCCAGGCGGCCCGAGTAGAGGATGAACGGCTCAGCCAAACCGCGCTCGCGCCGAAAGCGGTCGCCGCTGGCGGTAAATGGGTCGAGGCCAAAGCCCGCGATCCGCCCGCCGGGCAGCGCGCCATACAGACGCTCGGCCAGCTGCTGCTCGGGCAAGGTGTTGAACAGAACGCCGCGACAGGCGCGGAACATGTCGACGGTCGGCTGCAGATAGGCGTAGACCTCATCGTGCAAACAGGGCCAGAGTATGGTCCGAGCCGGATCGATAGCCGCGGCATAGTAGGTGGTCCCAAATAGATAGGGGACCGGAATAACGAAATCAAAGCTCGGCAGCTGGCGGCTGAGGGCCGCATAGAGCGCGGAGCTATGCGCGCTTTGGTGCACCCAGGCGTACTGATCGGCCAGGGGCAGCCACTCGCCCATGATCAGGCGCGCGTGCAGCCGCTCGTAGCCCGGCCGGTCTTTGGCAGGGTCAATTGGAAAACGATGCACCCGCACCCCGTGGAGCTGGGTCGTCCCAGCCGGCCGCACATTAGCCCACGAGAATTGGTCAGCAGCGCAGGTGGTCAAGACTTCCACGTCGGCAAGCCCGCTGGCCACCAAGTCCTCGGCCAGACAGCGGGCAAACGTCTCCGCCCCACCCAGCACATCCTCGCCGTAGCGCGGCACCACCAGGGCCAGACGCCAGGCGGGGCGGTGATCCGCGTTCAATCCGGTCGACAATTGATCGTTCCTGGCCGGGCGAGGCACGGGCGCATGGCCGCAGCCCGGACTACCTTGATGAGAATGAGAGCCGATTTTGGCTTGATCAAGGGCTAGTGGCCGCCGGCGCCCGGCTCCTGGCGCGCGAGCTGTTCGCGCAGCGCGGCCACCTCTTTTTCAAGCGCCTCAATGCGGCCGTGATCAGCTTGCTGAGCGCTAGCCAGATTCATCAGGGTCTGGCTGATGAGCCGGTTGACGGCAATCTGGCGCGCCGCCAACATATTCACATACATCAGCACCAGGTTGTGCAGCGCATTCTTGGCGCGGTTGACCGGCCCGTTTATGATCGGGAGGCGCCAATCGGTGACGGCTGGGGAGAGGCGCAGCCCGTCAGCGGATTGGCGCAGCTGATGCAGGGGGCCCTGCAGCTCCGCGGCAGCGCCAGCCTGGCCGGCCAGCTCGGCCCCGTCGACCAGGCGAGCATAATCCTGGCCCCTGGCCTCGGCCTGCGCCTGGCGGGCTTGCAGGCGCTGTCGGATACAGTCCATGATTTCTTCGACGTTGATTTCGGGGTCGCTGATCTCCACGACCTCCTCGGGTTTCGTCATACGCTCTCCTGCTGATCTTGCTGGACTGGCTTGCCATTCGCCCCAGGCCGGATGCTGCCCCCATCGCCGCCATCCCCAGCGGGCGCCCTGGCGGCCTGCGCCAGGCTGGCCTGGTCAGCGGCCAGCACGCGCCACAGGGTATCGGCAACAGCCAGGTTGTGATAGTCGACGCGCAGCTCCATCTCCTGGACAATCTCAGTCAACGCTTCTGCCAGCTCCTGGTTGACATTGGTCTGCTGCGCCAGGACGGGCAGGACATACCAGCGAGTGGCGATCGCGTTCCACAGCTGCCGAAAACCGATGATGAGCGGGCCCAGCCAGCGTTTGGTTGAGGTGAAGGGGGGCTCGCGCAGCACGGCCTCCGCCCGCAGGCGGGCCAGGCGCCGCTCGAGGGCCTCGAGCCGGCTCAGGCCATCCAAAATCGGGCTATGCACCAGGCCATCGGGCGCGGGGGCAAAGTCGCGTATGGGGCCAGCCGCGCTGATCAAATCCACGATGCCGTCCAGGGCCTGCTGCCGCAGGTCAACCAGGCGCTCCGCCATCCACTCCTGCTGGCCCAGCGCCAACGGTCCGCCCAGGTTGGGGTCGATTTTGCGCCGCGCCGCCAATCCCGGCAGCAGCAGCAGGGCTTCCAGGTAGGCCCGTGCTCGCGCAACGGCATCATCAATCCACAGGGCGGCGGCAGTCGCTTGCTGCTCGGCCGCGGCCAGGGCCTGCCAGCCAGCCTCATCCCAATGGCTTAAGACAAAGCGCAGCCGATGCCGGTGAAGGGCAGCCGTTCGGGCGTAGGGCCGTTGGGCCGTCGAGGCGCTCTCATGATGGCGCACCACCGCCTGCGGCTGGTAAAGAACCTTAAACCCGGCCCGCCGGGCGCGATAACAATAGTCAGCGTCTTCGTAGTAGGCCGGATAATAGGCCTCGTCCAACAGGCCAACCCGCTGCAGCGTGCGGCGGTGCAGCGCCAGGGCGGCGCCGGTCAGGTAATCAGCCTCGGCCACCGTGTCATATTGCCCCACGTCAACCTCATTCTGGCCGCGGTGCAGGGCAAAGGCGTCGCCGGGGCGAATATATGCGCCGGCGTGCTGGATCAGGCGCCCCTCGGGGTAGTAGATCTTGCAGCCAACGAGGCCAACCTGTGGCTCAGCGAAGGTCGCGGCGAGTGCCGCCAGGCATCCCGGCTGCAACACCGTGTCCTGATTCAGCAACAGCAGCACTTCACCAGTGGCTGCCGCCAGACCGACATTGTTACCGCCGGCGTAGCCCAGGTTATGAGCATTTCGCAGCAGGCGCACGGCCGGGGCAAAACTCTCCGCGATGGCCGCCGAGTTATCGGTCGAGGCATTGTCGACGACGATTACTTCCAGCGGCTCATAGCCTTGCTCCAGCACCGACTTGAGACAGCCAGCCAGATAGTCGGCGCCGTTCCAGGCCAGGATGATCACGGTTATCGAGGACGTCATGCTGGGCCTAGTTGTGTTGCAGGCGGCGCCGCAGCCAGCCCACTCTCAGCACCAAAGGGTCGAGCTTGCGCAGCCAGCGCAGCGCGCGGCTGGCCTGATATGTTCGCACCTGCTGGCGCAAGTCGCCGGCAGCACGCTCGAGGCTGTTGAGGCGCTCCAGGTAGTACGGATTGCCCACGCCCGAACCATAGGCCAGCTTATCGGGCGCCAGCCGTGGCTGGCGGCAAAACTCGGCCAGTGGCCGCACAACTGTTTCCCAGTTCATGGCCTGGCGGGCCGCGGCAAAGCGCGGCTGCCAGCTCTCACGCGGCTCAGCCAGCAGCCGCAGCACGGCGGCCGCCACCTCGTCAACGGCCTCTGGCGTCACGATCACACCGACGTCGTACGCGGCCACCAGATCAGCCGTCACATCGCCGCGCGCGGCTACCGTGGGCAGGCCCGCCCAGATGTAATCAAGAACCCGAGAGCGAAACGCCAGGCGCGACTCGAGGGTATCGCGCGGGTGCAGCGTCAAGGCCACGTCGCTCTCCAGCAGCACGTTGACCCAATCCTGGTAGGGAATCCAATCGCCAAAGAACACGGCCTTGTCTAGCAGCCCCAATTCGGCTGCCAGCTGCCGCGCGGCCTCGGTGTGCGTCCGAGTCTCGGCCATGCGTGGATTGGGGTGGCGGGTGCCGGGAAAAAGCAAGCGCAAATCCGACCGCTGGTCCTGCAGGCGGGCGACGGCCCGGACGGCTGTGAGCGGATCGAGCCAGGGCCACAGGCCCCCGCCCCACAGCAAGACCTTGTCATCAGCCCCTATGCCTGGCCAGACTCCCTTAACCACACGGCGTGTGGCGACTGGCGCCTCCGCCGCCATGCCAAACGGCACAACGTCGACCAGGCGCCGAAAGGTAGGATCGTCTTCGAAGGTAGCGCTGTTAACTCGGCCATTGGCTTCCAGCAAGCCCAGCCACCAGTCCCGCTGGCGCTCACTGGCACAGAAGAAGAAGTCGCCCAGCAAATAGGCGGTCGTCAGGTGGGCCACCCGGTTGGCTGCTTCGCCCTCAAACAAATAAAACGTCTCCGGCTGGATGGGGTCGTAGCCATCCACAGCCACAGGCACCCCGGCCCGCGCCAGCTCTGGAATGCGGGGCACGGCATCGCTTGAAATCACCACAGCCCGCGCCTGGCCGACCATAGCCGCCAGTGCCGGGTCAGTGTCGCCCGCATATCGCAGAAGCTCAAAAGCCTGGTCTGGCTGCAGCGTGGAGGCGGCGGGCACGGCCAACACAACCGGAAATTCACGCGCCAGCACACACGCGAAGTGGTAATAGCGGATTCCCGGACCGGCCATGGCCGCGCCGATCGTGTCCTGACTGATAATCAATACCGGCCTGGCGCCACGAGCAGAAATGGCCACCTCTAATCGCGGGCTGCAATGGCTGGCATGGCGGAGGCAGCCCACTCACCCCGCACCGTCATCAGCCCGTAGTGTTCTTTCACTCGCCCGCTGGCATTCACCACGCGAAACGCGTAGGCGCGGTCGTGATAGTCGTACATCTCCGTTTCGGTGTCATTATGCACGGCCACGCTGACCAGGTACAAACCTTCCAAGAACGGCAGGTACGGAATGCAGTACTTAACGGTCCCGGCTCCAGCCACCGTCGTCAGATCCAGGCCGCTTAAGGCGGTGTTCGGGCCGCACATATGCAGACCGTCCTGGCGATGAATGGCAATACCAAACACCGGCGAGGAGACCGGGTCCTGAGCCACAAAACCCACCTGCACCACGAGCGGCTCACCGGTTTCAAGGATGTGACGCTCGCGGTCCTGGCCGTCGGTGAGCTTCACGTCCGTGATTCTAATGCGGCCCGTGCCCCAGCGTTGGTTGGCGGGCAGACCTTGGTTCGCCGCGAGCCGCTGCGCCTCCGCCAGGTTGACCCGGTCCTGATATTGGCGGACCACACGGTCGGCCGGCCCATCGGCCAACAGATGCCCGTGCTCAAGCCAAACGGCGCGTGAGCACAAGCTGCGCAGCGAGTCCAGCGAGTGCGAGACAAAACAGATGGTGACGCCAGAGCGCTGTATTTCGGCCAGCCGCCCAAGGCATTTGCGTTGAAACTCCAGGTCGCCGACGGCCAGGGCCTCATCCACCAGCAGAACTTCCGGGTCAAGATGGATGATGACCGCAAACGCCAGCCGCGCGAACATTCCGGACGAGTAGTGCTTAACTGGAATGTCGATGAAACTCGCCAGTTCAGCGAAATCCACGATGGCGTCGAACTTGCGATTCATTTCAACGCGCCCCATGCCGCTCAGCGCGCCGCTCAGAAAGATGTTGTCCCGTCCGGAGAGCTCTGGGTGAAAACCCGTGCCCAGCTCGAGCAATGCCGCCACCCGGCCGTTAACCTTAACCTGGCCATCGTCGGGCAATATCACCCGACTGATCAGCTTCAAGGCCGTGCTTTTGCCAGCCCCGTTGGCGCCAATCAACCCGACCGTTTCTCCCGGCTGGAGCTCAAACGACACGTCGCGCAGAGCCCAGAGCGAGTCGCCTTCGCCCGTGACCGGCCGGCCAGACAGCCCGCGCCGGGCAAACAATTCACGAAATGAACGGGGTCGATCATGCAGCAGCTTGTAGCGCTTGCCAACATTCTCAAAGGTAACAATAGGTGTCACGAGCGGTCCCACCCGACGATTCGGTCACTGCTGCAGAAAACCACGGTTCACCCATTTTATCATGGGCAGTTGGCGGTCAGCGCGCTCGGGCGAGCTTCAGGACGAATGCCTGGCAGGAGGCGATGGTGAGAGCCCAGGACAACCTTTACCAGCCTTGCGGCAGGTCACGCGGTATCTCGATGGCGGCAAAATCGCGGGTGGCGCGGCTGCCGGCCTGCCGCACCCAGGCCGCCATACGGCCGATGCCGTCGCGCAGCGGCACCGGCGCCGGCAGGTCATAAAATCGGCGCAGCTTGTCGTGCGCGCAGAAGGCGTGCTGAACTTCATTGCGCGCCCGGAGATATTGAATGTTGGGCGACACGCCCATGGCCTGTGAAACCACTTCGGCCAGCTCAGCCACTGTATACGGCTGGTCCCCGCCCACGTTAAAGACCTCCCCAATCGCCTTGGGATTGGAGATCGAGCGCGCGATGACCGGCGCCACGTCGTCGATATACGAGAAGGCGCGGGTCTGGCTACCATCACCAAAGATCGTCAGCGGCCGGCCCAGCAGAATCTGGTTCATGAAAATACCGATCACGTTGCGGTACTTGTCGCCGATGTTCTGATGCTCGCCATAGACGTTGTGCGGCCGGAAGATAATGTAATCCAGACCGAACTGGCGGTGGGCCGCCCGCAGATCCAGCTCAACCGCGTACTTGGAGACGCCATAGGGGTCCTCCGGCTGCGGCGTCAAATCCTCGGTCATAGGCACCTGGTTGTGGCCATAGACCGCGATCGACGAGGTAAAGACAAACTGCCGCACCTCATTGAGAACACTCAGGTTGATGAGGTTTACCGAGCCAACAAGATTGTTCTCATAGTTGAAGCGCCGAATGAAGTGGCTGAGGCCTTCGGCGGCGTAGGCCGCCAGGTGAAACACGTAGTCAAACCTTTCTTGCTTGAAAAGAGACGACAGGGCTTCATAATCGGTGACCGAGCCCTGCACAAAGCGGGCGCCGGCCGGCACGTTGTCGACATAGCCGCCGCTGAGATCGTCCAGGGCCACCACGTCCAGGCCATCCTGCACCAGCCAACGGGCCACATGTGATCCGATGAAACCCGCCGCGCCTGTCACAAGTGCTTTTGTCATGTTAATCCTCGCCGATTGATGGGGTGGTCATGTTTCACCTGGCACCAGCGGCTCCGCCGCGCAGACCCGGTTCTTGCCGCCGCGCTTCGCCTGCAGCTCGGCGTTGTCGGCGGCCAGCAGCAGCTGGCTGGCCGAGAGCGCGTCGGTCGGCAGGGTGGCCACGCCCAGGCTGAGCGTATAGCCCGACAGGGGCTCGCCGTCTGGGCCGGGGCGCGGCGCCGCCGCCTGGGCAAAGGCGCGGATGCGCTCGGCCAATATGAGCGCGCCGGCCTTGTGTGTGTGCGGCAGCAGCAGCGCAAATTCCTCACCGCCGTAGCGCACCGGCAGGTCGGGGTCGCGCACCGCCTCGCGCAGTATTCGGGCGATGTCTTTCAGGCGGTCATTGCCCGC